>Ga0070708_100000050_pt1 | contig 79626 bp, 59 predicted proteins | sample KBSK5503metaG_FD_65469 | JGI IMG/M metagenome (GOLD analysis project Ga0070708, IMG submission 65469) | Corn, switchgrass and miscanthus rhizosphere microbial communities from Kellogg Biological Station, Michigan, USA - KBS K5-50-3 metaG | ecosystem: Host-associated > Plants > Roots >... | reverse complement strand
GCTCGCCGAGTCCGCGCCTGAGCCTCAGCGAATGCCGCGCTGGTCGCCCGATGGCCAGCAGATCAGCTTCGACGTGCGTCAGGCGCTGTACACATCGCCCGCCCTCGGCGGCACCGCGCGACAGCTGATGGACGCGAGCGAATACGAGTTCGCGAGTCCGACGCTGTCGCCCGACGGCGAGCGAATCGCGTATGCCCGCGAGGATGGAATCTACGTCCGCCCGGTGAACGGGGGCGACGCCGTAAAAATCGCGGCCGCGACTTGGCCCAATTGGCCGGTGTGGTCACCCGATGGTCATCGCGTCGCATTTGTCGAGAACAACCCCTGGTTTCTCTCGAGCGGCGCCATGCTCGGCAACATCGCGCCGAGTACGATCTATGTGGCAGACGTGAGTGCGCGAAAAGCAGTCGCCGTGACGGAGCGGGCGCATCTCAACACGTCGCCCGCGTGGGCTGGTGACGGGCGAGCGTTGCTCTACGTGTCGAGCCGCGGTGGGAGCCGTGACATTTATCGCCAGGCGCTCACTCGTCGCGGGGAAGCGCAGGGTGCTCCGATTCGCCTCACCACCGGCGCAAATGCACACACCGTCTCGGTGTCTGCCGATGGAACACGACTCGCGTATACGGCGCTCACCACGCACTCGAACATATGGTGGGCACCGATTACCCCGAACGGAACGACGCCATTCAGCTCGGCGAAGCCCCTCACGAATGAGAATCAGACGGTCGAAGCGCTTGCCGTCTCACCAGACGGCAAGTGGCTCGCGTACGACTCCAATCGGGAAGGGCCGCAGCACATCTACAAGATTCCGGTCAATGGCGGCGAGCCGATTCAACTCACGCGCGACACCGCTGATGATTTCAGTCCCGCATGGTCGGGCGATGGACGATTCATCGCGTACCATTCGTGGCACACGGGAAATCGTGACGTGTTCGTCGTCAGTGCGGACGGTACGGATCCGCACGACATTACTCGCGCGCCCGGCCATGAGATGGGGCCGATCGTCTCGCGCGATAGCAGAAAGATTCTTTTCATCTCCGATCACACCGGGCGGTGGGAGATGTACTCCATGGAGCGGCAATCGAATGGAGAGTGGAGCGCGCCGCGCCAGCTCACCCACAATTTTGGGTACCGCGGCCGATGGTCGCCCGACGGCAGCAGTCTGCTCTACCTGTCACTGATCGATTCCACCTTCCATGTCGCCAACGCCGACGGCAGTGGCGACCGGCTGTTCTTCGACGGCCGTGCAATGGGCCTCACGCCTGAGGTGGGACAATACGATCCGGTCGGTCAAATGGTGTACATCCGTGCCGTCGATAGACAGGGGCGATACGCGTTTTATGCGATGCCGACGCGTGGCGGCACGCCGCATCTGGTGTTGCAATTCGACGACCCCTCGCATCAGCCACGCCGTTCCGAGTTCGACACGGATGGCCGGAGAATTTTTTTCACCATCGCGAGCGACGAGAGCGACGTCTGGGTGATGGAATTGATGCGGCGCTGACCGCGGATCACGCACCTTTGCCAATGTTGTCGACCCAAACCAGAACGCTGTCGAAGACCCAGCGCGAACACGATGTGGACGAAAGAACCGCGAGAGTTGGTCCCATTGCTTCGATGTTACTCGTCGCCGGCAACATGTCGCCGAGCTTCCTTCGCGAGGTCAACCCAGCCGCTGACCGTTCTTGGACCGAGTGCAAGCCATTCTTTCATCACTCGGCCAGGCCCCGGCTCGAAGCGTCTGCCGATTCCGTCTTGAACGAGCTGGTCGACGCGAGCCTTCGGCAACTTCACCACGAACTCGTCGCGCGAGGAAACCATGGCGAAGATTTTGCCCCGGACCTTGAGGGCGCCCGAGCCAAAGCCTTTCCTCGTTTCACGGGTAACCTGCGGATCACGGGTGAAAGCCTTCACCACGGTCGCGAACCGCTCGTCGATCGTTCTCACTGCCTCACCTTCTCGACCGGCGTCAACGCCGCGAGGCGTTTGCGTGCGTCCGCGACGCGCGGCTGAAGTTCCGGGTCCGCGTTCTTCCATAGATCGATGAACGCGCGGTATTGCTCGACAGCTTTGTCGGTCTTGCCCATCGACTCGTACAGTTGTCCCAGCCGCTCTCGAATGGCTGGAACCCGCATCGGGTCCATTTCCACGCTCATCTTGTCCCAGTACGGCGTCGCCAGATACTGCTCGAACGACAGCGCGGCGGAATCCGGTTTCCCCGCCGCATCGTACGCCCGCGCAAGGTCGAATGCCAGGCACGGGGCGCACTCGTTGGCCGGCGCTCCGTCGTAGCCCACGTCGCTCCGGCGAAACTCGACCAATGCGTCTCGCGGCTTTCCGTCGGCTAGCGCGATCTCGCCGAGCACGCCGTGGAGATCCGCCTCTTGAACGCGACGGATCGACGTATCCGTCATCTCGGAGCGGTACCTCGCAATCATCCCGCGAGCCTTCTCCGTGTTTCCCGCGCGCGCGAGTGTCCAGGCCGCGAAAAAGTACGGTCGATCGATCATCGGCAAATCCCGGAAAGGAATTTGGGCGATGACGCTGTCGAGCCGCGCAACGGCCGCCGGTGACGGTCCCTTGACCACGATCTCGAGCGCGACGTCGGCGATCGCGGCGTTCGGCCCCGGCGTCCGGTTGCGACGCGCTTCCTTGGCCAACGTTGCAAAGTCTCGGAGTCGCCCGTCCTCGACCGCCAGGCTTTGCGCCGCCGACAGTCCAATGCGTCGGCCCGCGTCGCCTCCGGCTCGCATGAGACTGTCGGTGAGTGACCGAAGCCGTCGGTCGTCTCCTTGAGCGAACGCCAGCGTGAGCTCGCGCGCCGCGGCATACGGCGCGGAGTTTTGTCTGAGAGACGCCAACATCGCCGCCGCTTCCTTGAGCTTTCCTTGATCGAGCTCGAGCTCGATTGCATTGCCCGGTGCAGTCCCGCTACCGGGTTGGATCCGATCCGCCGCGATGTTGAGTGACTCGGCGCGCGTGTACTCCCGCCGTTCTCGAAGCTGTTCGCCCAAGTTGACCATCACACGCGGATTGCTGTCCCCGCGCTGGAGAACGGCGTCGTACGCGGCGATGGCCTTCACACGATCGCGCCCCGCGCCGAGCGCGAAGTAGCGCGCCGTGACCATGTCTCGCTCGAAGGCGGGAAGGCGTTCTCTGTATCGATACGCCTGCGTGGTAGCCGAGTCGATCGCCGATCGGCTACCGCCGTAATTGGACAGCGCGGCGGCAAGCAAGCTCCACGCCGATGCAAACGTTGAATCGATGGCGACCGCCTCGCGCGCGAGCGCGACGGATCGATCATTTCCGAGATCGTTGAACCTCACCGCTTCGCTGTATTTGTTGAGGGCTGCCAGCGAGCTTGTCGTCGCGGCAGCGAGCGACGGGGTCGCGTTCACGGAGCGCAACGACTCTCCCACCTTGCTCCGCAGCGCGCGCGCGAGCCGATCGGCGGCATCGATCAGACCGCGCGGCCCATCGCCCGTTTCACGGAACGACGCCAACTCGCCACCAGAGTCGGCGCGGACGAGGCGAATCGAGACGATGTATCCGCCGGGCACACCCGTCACGTCGCCGTCGACGATGGCCTTGATTCCCTTGCGCAGAGCGATCTCCCGCGCGACGCTGGAGTCGACACGCGTGCTCGGCGCCCGTTTCATCAGCTCGAGCGTCGAGATAATTTCCGCCGGCTGTACGAGCGTGAACGCCGATGACCCCGACAGCCCGGCGCGCACCGCATCGCTCACGACACGGCCGAGCGTCGAGTCCACGTTCGTCGTGCGGAAGTCGGTGAGTAGAATCGGATCGCGTCGATTGAGACGGCCCGAAGCGAGCAACGACCCGAACGGACCAATCCCGAGCGCGCGAAGCGCCATGAACATCGCGATGATAGCGATGAACGCGCTGAACGCGTACATCCCGCCGCGCGCCGTTCGATACCAGCTCACATGCGGCGCGGCCTTGAGCGCGATCGCCGCCATGGTGCCGTGCGTCGCCACCGGTGTGCCACCGGGCGTGTACGTCGGCGTGGCCGTCATCGCGCGTCGCGTCACGCGCTGGACGTAGCCGGTCCACAACACGACTGGCAGCCCGAGCGCCATCACGATGAGCGAGCCGGGAAAAACCCAATCGGGGAGCCCGATGCCTACGATTGCAGCTTTGGCGACGATCGCTACGACGACGAACGCCGCCGCGTAAATCGCCAGCGCCTTCCGAAACATTCCCGGGCCGCCAAGCAACACCGGAGGCATTGCGGCGCTGCCTCCGCTCGACATCGTCTCCAATACACGCACGATCTCGCCGGCCGTCTGCGGGCGGCCCGTTGGATCCTTCGCCAAGCAACTCATCACCAAGTCGGCGAGCGCCGCGGGCGTATCGACGCGCAACTCGGTGACCGGACGCGGTGCCTCACCCATGTGTGCGGCCAACATTCGCGGCGCGGTGCGGTCCGCGAACACCGGTTTGCCGGTGAGCAGCTCGTACGCCATCGCGCCAAGCGCGTAGATGTCGGCGCGATGATCGATGTCGGCGTCTCCGGCCGCTTGCTCGGGCGCCATGTACGCCGGCGTTCCGATCGACGTCCCGATTTGCGTGAGTGTCGCTCCAGGCGCCGACGTGCGAGCAGCGCTGATCGCCTTCGCGATTCCAAAGTCGGTGACGACGGCCGTCCCGCCCGAAAGCAGAACGTTGTCCGGTTTGATGTCGCGATGCACGAGGCCGCGTTGGTGCGCGTAGCCGAGCGCCTTCGCCACGTCTCTCAGGATGCTCACAACCTCGGTGATCGCGAGTGGACCTTGCGCGAGGTGCGTGCGCAGTGACTCGCCCTCGACGAACGGCATGGTGTAGAACGGGAGTCCGTCCGTGTCGCCTGCCGTCAGAATCGGAACGATGTTCGCCTGCTGCAGAGCGGCGACGGTGCGGATCTCCCGCTCGAAGCGCTCGGCGCTCAAGCCCTGCGCCAAGTCCGGCGAGAGAACTTTCACGACCACCTTGCGCCCGAGTCGCAGTTCCTCAGCGACGAATACGCGGCTCATTCCACCGCCGCCAAGCTCGCGCTCGATGGTGTAGACGCCGTTCAGGGTTGCTTGGAGATGATCGCGGACGTCGGGCACGATCAAGATGGGGTTTCGGAGGAGGGGTAACTCAGCCCGAGCGAATCACGCACGGGGCAAAGATGGCGTGCGTTCCGCCAGCGCGATACTCCCGAAGCTCGCTCACCGCTTCGCCTCTGATCGCGGCAACCGGCTCAGCCAATTCGTGACCATGGTCAGCGTCGTTGTCGTGACATCCTTTGGCCCGGCGATGAGCAGGTGGCGTCCGTCCGGAGCGATGTCGTGCGATCGTCCCAACACGTTGAGGTACGGACCGGTGAACAGGAATCTGGCGACGCCAGGCATGGCTCCCGGTTTGCTCGGCGGAGTGACACTCATCCAGCGGTTTCCCTCGCGATAGACGAGGTCTCCGGCCGGACTCCACACCGGCTCTTCGCCACCGCGTGGCGACGCCCTGTAGTGCTCGAATGGCGGCTGCGTGCGCGCCATGAAGACGACATACTCGCCGGCCTGCTTGCTCCGTGCAGTGTACGCGACCCAATCGCCACCTTTGCGGAGTTGATGACCCCACGCGTCTTCCTCCGGAAGCAGAAACCCCCGGCGAGCGCCGGCCGAGACGATGTCTGCCGCGCCTGGCGCGACGTACAATGAATCACCGCGCAGATACAACACGGTCCCGTCGGAGGCAACATCGATCACCTGAACGCCGGTCAGCGAATCAGCTCGCTCCGGGGTTTCCGGCGGGTAGATGAACGTTGTGGAAGCTGACGACTCGAACGGCCGCCGACGGCGGTGATCATACACTCTTTGTCCTCGGTCCCACCAGCCTAGCGCGCCGCTCGAGAGCGAAAACGCGACGTACTCGGGCAGGCTGACGCGAACACCCTCTCGCAAGCTGAGCGCTTGCGGGGCGCACGTCCCTTGACTCGTGCAAACTCTAATGAGCAGTCGCGTCCCGTCGGCGGACAGATCCATGTAGCCGTAGTCGCCTCGACCGAATGCCTTGAGCGTATCGACGCGCCCCTGGTCGTCGCGCCAGACGAGTGTGTTCAGGCGACCGTTCTCGCCGCGCGCATAGATGAGCGTACCGTCGCGCGTGACGGCGAGCTGGCCGGCTCCCCAGATGCTCTCGAGGCGGACCCCCGAAAGCACCGGAACCGGCCGAGCGCGCGCGCGGTGCGTGCGCAAATCGAACGGAAACGCCATCACGGCCCCGTCGAGCGAGTGATAGAGGATCTGACCCGAGACGAATCGAGGATTGGTCCCCGAGAACAGCTCCGTCTTCTCGGTGACGGAATCCGCGGGGATCGCTCGGTCGGGACCCAGCAGCTCGGCGTGACCGTCGATGGTCGAGACGACGGCGAGGTGGCTGTCAGCGGTGGACATCAGAACGACGCTGTCGCCCGGAAGCGGTTCCGGGAACACGCCTCGCAGTCTCCGTTGCGCAGCGCCGACTCCAACGGGCGTTCCTCCGCCAGCGGGAACGGCAATGAGGCTGTCTCCTTCTTCCGCGACCACGAGGATTCTTCCATCGGCCAACCACACGCCACCGTACGGCAGCACGAGGTCAGCGAGTGCGACGGTCGCGCCGCCCTTCACCGTCGTTCGCTTGAGTGTGCCGCCCGCGAAGAAGCCGACCGATTGGCCGTCGGGCGAAAAGAACGGCGCATATGCGCCCTCGGTGCCGGGAAGCGCCGAGACTGCGGAGGCGTCAAGCGCTCGGACGTAGAGTTGGGTCGTCGCGCCGGACTGCCCCGCGAACACCAGAGTCGCACCGTCGGGCGACACCGCGAACGCCGGCGTGCCGACACCCAACGATCCCGATCCGATGTACGCCATGGGCGTGCTGTCGGGAAGGACGATCGTGCTCTCATACACCGGGCTCGCCACCAAAGTCTGCGATGTCGTTGGTCGGAGCAACGCCCAAGCAGCGAGAGCACTCGCGCCGAGCGCGAGCGCACCGAGGGCAACGGCACGCGCACGCGACGGCGACTCGGCGGACGATCTCGAAACGCGACGCCGCGGTGCCGGGGTTTTCCCCGTAAGTGCGGCGGCGAATTCGGCGGCGCCGGCGAATCGGTCGGCTGGAAGTTTCTCGAGCGCGGTGAGCACGGCATCCTGCACCTGCGGCGGAATCGTTCCACGACGTGTCATCGGCTCTACGGGCGACTCCGTCATGACCTTCGCGACAATCGCCTGCGCAGTTGGTCCTGTAAATGGCGGTTCGCCGGTGAGCATCTCGTACGTCACAGCGCCCAGCGCGTAGATGTCGCTCCGTGCATCGATCGCACGATCTCCCATCGCCTGCTCGGGGGACATGTATTGCGGCGTGCCTAACGAAAGTCCGGTCTGCGTCATCCGTTGTCCGCCGGCGGTCTGCACGGCAAGTGCGATTCCGAAGTCGGCCACCAGTGCATGGCCGTCGTTTAGAAGAACATTCTCCGGCTTGATGTCGCGGTGAATGACACCCTGACGATGCGCGTAGTCGAGCGCGCTCGCGACTTCACTCGCGATGCGTACCGCTTCGGATATTGGCAACTGTCGTTCGCGCTCGAGCCGCGCGCGCAGCGTCTCGCCCGTCACGACCGGCATCACGTAGTACAACAGACCGCCCGCATCGCCCGAGTCGAGCAGCGGCAGTATGTGAGGATGCTGAAGTCGCGCTGTGGTGCGGATCTCGATGAGGAATCGCTCCCCGCCCAACACCGCACCAAGATCTGGATGCAGCACCTTGATGGCGACGTCGCGATCGTGCCTGATGTCGTGGGCGAGATAGACAGTCGCCATGCCGCCCACTCCGAGCTCGCGCTCGATACGATAGCGGTCGGCGAGCGCAGCCCAGAGACGCGTGACGACCGTCATCGCATGCCTTGCACGACGAAGATGCGCGAGACATGTTCTCGGGCGGAGTACGCGTACGCGCGCGGATCATCCGCGAACGAGATTCCGTCCGTACTGACGACGCCCGCCCGATTCCGTGGCTCAACGGACATCAGCGGTCGGCGGCGACCAGTGGCCAGGTCGAGCTCTTCAGCCCTGAGAGGAACTTCGCGTCCGTGCGTGATCCAAATGGAGCTCCCATTGGGACTCCACCGCACCACCCGTTCATCGACCGACAGGCCCGACACCGGCCGCGCGGGTCCGCCGTCGAGTGGGTATGTCTTGTACCCATCGGACGTCGCCGCCAAAATCGTCCGACCGTCGGGCGAGACGGCGGCGCCGCCGAGTGTGCCTTCGGGAGTGATCGCACGGAGCGGCCCGGTCGACACCGCGCGCACGTAACAGCGCGCAGCGTGCCCCCGCTCGCTTCCGCATAGCAGAAGGTTGGCCCCGTCGGGAAAGAATGCCGCCGCCTCGTACGATTCCAGCTCTCCGGCGTCCAGTCGGCGTGATTGGCCGGGACCGACCGGATAGAGCATCAGGCGCGGAGGAACGCTCAAGACAGTGCTGAGTACCCAGTGCTTGTCGGGCGACAGCATCGACACGCCGCCCTCGCCGATTCGGACGGCCGGCGATCCATCGGTCGAGCGGATCATGGTTTGGTAGGTCGAGCCGGCGTCGCTCCCGCTGTTGGTGAACGCCACCATTGCGCCGTCGCGAGACATGCTCGCGTCGTTCGTCAGCTCGAGCCAGGAATAATCCAACTCGCTCGGCGCGCCCGGAGGCTTGACGAAGAGACGCACCATCTGGTCGTCGCGCGTAACGAGCCAGCGCCCCGAAGGTGCCACATCGTGCATGGTGAGCGTGCCGGCGCTTGGCAATGTGAGTCGCGCGCCTCCTGCGAGCGGCACGGAGCGGATCTGATAGAATCCCGGTCCGACCGCTCCGCCAAACAGGATTCGCCCGCCGTCGGTGGACCAAGCCAGCCCCTGCAAGCCCCAGTACTCGTCGGTGAGAACACGGTGTTTGCCATGAAGGTCGACGACTCCGACCACGCCGCGATCATCGTACTTGAGCGGATGCTCCATGAAGGCCAACCGGTCACCCTTCGGAGACACACGCACATCCGATAAGTAGCCGGTCGACTCGAACAACACCGTGCCGAGCGGATACTCGAGCCGGTCCTTGCCATTCATTTCGTGGATGATCGCGAGCTCGGATCCATCGCGTGACCAATCGGCTTCGCGCACGTTGGTCAGGAGCTCGCGCGGAGCGCCGCCACCAAGGGGCATGCGCGCCAGCGTTCCGTTGAACAACCGGAATCCCAAGTAATGCACGTTCACCAGCACGGCCATTTCGTCTCGTGAGGAGACCGCGAGGAGATGAGTACCGGGTGCACTCAGCGCGCGGGGTTCCGGAGACTCGGATCGGATGACGTAGATTCTCGGTGTGTTGCCCTCGGCAGCGGCACTGTAGACGATCGTTTCCCCGTCTCGAGTGAAACGTGCGGTGAACACCGCTTGGCTGCCGAACGTGCGCTGGACGAATGCGACATGATCGAGAGAACTCCCAGTCCGACGCATGCGGCCGACGAGAAACGCGATCGCTGCGATCCCCGCCGCCGCCGCGAACAGAATGGCGCCACGAACGCGCGGCGATCGCCATCCAGTCGCGGCTCTGGCGTGACCCGCGTTGTCCAACTGCACCGGAGTCGCACTCGACGTGAGCGCCTCGGCGAACCGCGCCGCGGTGGCGAATCGATCGGCCGGCAATTTCTGGAGTGCCGTGAGCACCGCCCACTCCACCGGGAACGGGACGGTGCGACGCAGCGTGGCGAGCGAGACCGGCTCCGCGGTCATGACCTTTGCGATGATCGCCTGCGCGGTCGGACCAGTGAACGGTGGCTCGCCCACCAGCATCTCGTACAGCACGCAGCCGAGCGCGTACACGTCGGAGCGCGCCGTGATCTCGCGTTCGCCGAGTGCCTGCTCGGGACTCATGTAATGCGGCGTGCCGAGACTCATCCCCGTCTCGGTCATTCGCGTGCCGCCGGCCGTGCTCACCGCCAAGGCGATGCCGAAGTCCGCGACGAGCGCCTGCCCGTCGTGCAGCAGGATGTTCTCGGGCTTGATGTCGCGGTGGATCACACCGTGGCGATGCGCGTAGTCGAGGGCGGCGGCCACCTCTGTCGCGATGCGCACCGCGTCCGCGATCGGGAGTTGCTTCTCGCGATTCAGGAGATCACGCAGCGACTCGCCTTCGACGAACGGCATCACGTAGAACGCGGTGCCGTCCACTTCCCCGCTGTCGATCAATCCGAGGATGTGCGGGTGCTGCAGACTCGCGATCGTTTTGATCTCGCGCAGGAAGCGGTCGGCGCCGATCACGGCGGCGAGCTCCGGTTTCAGCACTTTGATCGCGACCTTGCGATCGTGCTTGATGTCGTGCGCGAGATAGACGGTCGCCATGCCGCCGGCGCCGAGTTCGCGTTCGACGCGATAACGGTCGCCGAGCGCGGCGCCGAGGCGCTGAGCGTCAGACGTTAGCGTCACGAGGCTGTACGCGTCATCGCGTCGCAGCTCCAGTTTGAGAGACGTGCTGCCCAAGGCGGGTGCTACTTAAAAACGGCGAGGCCGCTAGGAGCGACGCGAAGGCAACGAAGCGTTCAATGCTCTAGGCGCGGTCCATACAACATGCGACGTGCGCCTCGACTTAGCGAGGCGGCGAGGGTTCGGTCAATCTCGCGATATTCCGTTCGCGGCGTCCGTGATGCATCGACGCATTCATTTCCTCTTCGCCGCGAGCGGAACGGGCTGCCACGCCGGTGTGCCCTCCTCCCACTGATTGTCCGTGAGCTGGCGGACGTCGCTGCCGTCGAACCGCATGACGAAGATCTCGCCGTATGGCTGCGGCGCGTCGGTGTAAACCACTTCGTCCTTGAACCCTTTGCGCGACGACGCAAAGACGATGTACTCGCCGTCGGGGGACCACGCCATGTGCGCGTCGTTGCCGCGGCTCTGTGTCAGTTGCTTGAGCCCCGTACCGTCCGGCTTGATTGTATAGATCTCATAAAAGCCGTGATCCTGTCGTGAGAACATGATCAGGTCGCCGCGCGGCGACCACAGCGGAAAGTTGTCGTACCCGCCGCCGATCGACGTCACCGACTTCGTCTCGATGTCCATGATCCGCAGGCCGTCGCCGTCGGGACCGAACGTGCGATAGACGAACCGCCGTCCGTCGGGCGACATGGACGGAAACGCGTTGTTGCTCGGGCCGGACGTAAGCTCGCGGTATCCGCTCCCGTCGGCATTGATCATCGCGACTTGTGCGCCGGCCTCCACGCGATCCTCTGGGCTGAGAAAAACGCTGTGGAATCCATTGAAGAATGCCGCGAAGCTGCCGATCCCGAAGATGATGCGGTCCCCCTTGGGCGACCATTGCGGCGCGAGGATGTTCCTCGTCGAGTCGCGATAGATGACTTGAAACGTGTCGCCCGCCGCGCGCGCGATTGCTACTCCGGCCTTCGCGTTCCGTGCGCCGCTGACGAAGGCAAACATGTCACCGTTCGGATTGAACGAGGGACCTCCGCTCACGAGCGCGAGATCGTATCGCGCGTCGCGACTGAACGTCTTCACCCACGGCTTGCGAGTGAAGGCGAGCCGCTTGTGGAACACAACCTTCTTGCCGTCGGGAGACCAGGACGCCGAGCGAATCTCGCCCAAGGGACCGCGTCTTCCATCGCTGTAGTGGATGCCGCGATCGGGACCGTCCCGTCGGATGTATCCGACGACGTTGTTCGCGAGCGGCGTCGGATTGAAGTTGACTCCATGGTCGGTCGCGAGCGCCGACATCGTACCGGTCGCGATCTCGATCGACACGATGCGCGTGTCCTCCGAGTGTTCGGGCGACGCTAGCCGATTGTCGAGCGTCTGCTCATCTGTCATGCAGTATGCGACGACGTGTTTGCTGTCCGTTGCCCACTGAGGGCTGCCGCAGAAACCGCCGTGCGGAGTGAGGCGGCGGAGGCCAGAGCCGTCGGGATGAGTCACGTAGATGTCGGCGAGCTGAAGACGTTCCCATCGTCCATGGGCGAAGGGGAAATCACTCGCGCGATCGGACGAGAACGCGATCCATTGGCCATCCAGCGACCACGATGGACGAAAGTCTCCGCCGGGCCCGGAGGTGAGCGGTTTGACCGCTCGCGTCGCGAGATCGAGCGTGAAGAGATCAGCCGTTCCGTCGCCTCGGGTGCTGACGAACACCAATTGCTTGCCATCCGGTGAAAACGCCGCTTGATCGTCGTAGGCTGGGCTGTCGGTGAGTCGCTCGAGACCGGTGCCGTCAGCGTTCACGCGATAGAGATCGGCCGAGCCGTTTCGCTCCGACGTGAACACGATCGACCGGCCATCGCGCGACCATGCGGCGTCGTAATCGATGTCCGCCGGCGTCACGAGCGGTCGCTCGCCGCTCCCATCGACATCGGCGATGAAGAGCCCGATCTGTCCCGGCTGCGGAAACACTCTGGTCACCACAATGCTCTGTTTGTCCGGCGCACCGAGCAGCAGGAGCGCCGCGAGGGCGGCACCGAGAGGTGGTCGCATCTAGATCTCCTTTCGTTTTGCTGAGGATGAGGAAGTCATTTGCGAGTCCGCCCGACGAGCGATTCTCGCTCGGCGATGACGGAGTCGCGTTGCGCGCGCAGCGGCGGATCGGGAGCGGTGCGCAGGGTCAGATAATCATCGTAAGCGCGTAATGCACCCGCGGCGTCCCCGACGAGCGCCGCCAATCGACCCTCCTGCCGGAGGAATGCGGGCAGACTCCACATATATGCCGGGAAGTAGTCCACGTCACGTCGGCGGATTGCCGCGAGTGCACGCGGGAAATCGCCCTGTGCCTCACGAAAGCGCGCGATCGTGTAGTTAGCGAACGCTGTCGGCACCAAGTTCGCCGCGCCCATGAACTCGCGCGGACCCTGCTGCATGAGTGAGTCGAGCCGATCCAGCGAAAGGAGTGGCTGTCCGACCGACGGTCTTCCCTCGATCAGTGTCTGAAGTAACAACTCACACACGCGGAAGTCGCTCTGCTGCCAATCATCGGAACCAAGTGGCGGATGGTCGCTCGAGGCGAACGAGTGCAGGCGACGCGTAGCCGCAACCGCGCCCGTCGTATCGCCGCTCCCGAGACGCAAGAGCGTCCCGAAACAGTCCTGCACCGGCGGCCATCGCAACTGCGTCTTTGCAAGAGTAAGTCGATACCCGCCGGCCGCTTCCTGCTCGAGGATTGAGACACCCATCGGACGGTACGCCGGCTCGATCATCGCCTGTTGAATCAGCGTCGCGGCCCACTGGGGCCCGTAGCGCTGGCCGAAGTTCGCGTCACTGATATCGGCTTTCCCCTCGGCAAAGCGCACGGCGGCATTGCCGAGTGCGGCGGCGATGCGTTCCGGGTCGGTGGCGGCGTCACGCTGCAGAATATCCACTGCCGATCGCGCATCACCCAGTGGTAGCGAGAGCGCCGCACTGTGCAGGGCAATCTTCACGAGCTTCTGCATGTAGTCGGTGCGACTCAGTCCTTCCTTGCGGTCGCGCCATTTGATCGCCGCGGCAGTATCATCGAGCGCTCGCGCCGCCGCCCACCGAAGCATGTCATCGGGGAAGCCCGATGCGGAACGCCAGTCGAATAGCTTGGAGAAGCGCGCGGTGGCGCCGCGGTCGCGCGCTTTGAGCGCGGTGAAGAGTCGTTCGCCGATCGCGAGTGTGAACGTCGAGTCGAGCGCTATGGCGCGGTCGAGCGCCGCCGCAGATCGGGCGGCCCAGTCATTTCGGCTTGCGGCGGCGCCGTAGCGAGAAAGTTCTTGTCCCAGCAGCAGCCACTGTTCCGGCCTGTCGATCGCGGAATTCGCCGCGCGTTCTGCTTGGGCGATGATCTCCGCGTTTGTGGACGGACGCGGATAGTTCGGGCCGATCATGGGCAACGCTAGAAACAGATCGAGGTCGCGAGAGCTCAGGCGATCGCGCATGCGCCAGACTCGAGGGGCCACCTCGAAACCGGCAGTCGTGAACACCGTTCCCATCCACGCGTTCACGCTCACCATCTCGAACGCCGCCTCGGCGAACGTCGAGTCACGACTGAAGGCACGGCTGAAGAGACTCATCGCGCCGAAGTAATCGCCGCGACGTGATGCTTTGCGTCCGGCGAGATAGTCCTGCAGCGCATCGAGCGGAGGGCTCGGAATGCCGGTGCCGCGTCGACGCGCCTCTCCCGCTTCCCCAATCAACAGCGCCGCGGTCAATCGGTCGACCAGGACCGCGATGCTGTCGGGTGAGCCAGAGATCGATTCGCGCGCAAGCTCTCGTCCGTCGGCGACGCGCGACAGCGATCCGGTGAGTGTAAACAGCTTCGGCGTCGCGATGGCACTTCCGAGCAACATGCGTCCCGCGCCGAGTTTCCTCGCGAGGCTGCTTGATGCCTCTCCGGAAAGGTCCTCGTTCTCATTGCTGACCGAGCGCCGCCACGCCGCAAGCAGAGTGCGTGGCTCGACGGTTCGCGGGCCGTCGGCGCTCATGAGCCGCGCTTGAAGCAGATCGAGCATCGACTCACGGAGATACGCGATCGACGGATCGCCGCCGACGCGGAACGGGAGCACGGCGATGACATTGGAATCGAGACCCGCAGTCGAACCGCCTGCCACCGCGCGCCACGTCACGCCGGCGACTCCGAGTGCGAGCACGGCGACGAGTGCAACGCCCGCGCGTCTCGGCACTCGAATGACCCTCGGTCTATTGTTCGCTCGGAGCGCGACCGCGAAGTCTGTTGGCGTCGCGAAACGATCGGCCGGATGCTTCGCGAGCGCGCGCTGCAGTGCATTGGACACATCGTTCGGCAGCGCGCTGCGGAACTGCGTGACAGGGCGCGGCTCTGCCGACAAGTGTTGGTGCACGACGCTAGCGGCCGTCGGCCCGGTGAACGGAGGTTGTCCGGCCAACATCTCGTACGTGAGGCACGCGAGCGCGTACTGATCGCTGCGACCGTCGATGGCCGAATCCCCTCCTGCCTGCTCTGGACTCATGTACGCGGGTGTGCCGATCGCAAGTCCTGTCTGTGTGAGGGACTCGCGCCCAGCGGTGCTGATCGCCCGGGCAATGCCGAAGTCGGCGACGACGGTGTGTCCGCCTTCGATGAGGATGTTCTCTGGCTTGATGTCGCGATGCACGAGGCCGCGACCGTGCGCGTACGTCAGAGCGTCGGCCACCTCCGTCGTGATGCGCAAGGCGTCATCGAGCGGAAGCTGTTTCTCGCGGTCGAGGCGACTGCGCAGCGTCTCACCGTCGACGTACGGCATGACGTAATACAGAAACGTGTCCACTTCCCCCGAATCGAACAACGGAAGGATGTGAGGATGCCGAAGGTTTGCCGTATCGGTGATCTCGCGAAGAAATCGCTCGTGGCCGATCGTCGCCGCGAGATCGGGATTCAGAATCTTGAGCGCGACCTTGCGATTGTGTTTGACGTCGTGGGCGAGGTACACGGTCGCCATCCCGCCCGCGCCGAGCTCGCGCTCGATGCGATAGCGGTCGGACAGTGCGGCCGTCACGTCGCCGACGATCATGCTCATGCAACAAGTCCCGGACTGGGGGGACTGCGGGGCGGGCATCGAGACCGGCGGCCGCACCGCCAGGCGGGAGGCGAGAAAAGCGCGAGAAGCCGTGAGACGATCTTATCGTCCGGAAGCCGTAGGCGCTACCAGTTCAGTGCTCATGCCGCGCGTTGCCACAGCCCTCGCGACCGCGCCACCGCCTGAATGGCGATAGAGATGAAACTGATGCCGGGCAGAACGCACGCATCGACTTTACGCTGCTCGGCGGTCACCGCGCGAGCGGATTCGGACGCAGCTGAAAGTGCAGCACTTTGCTCGTCGTTCCCTTTCCAGTTTCCATATGGAACGGCGCCCGGGTGCTCACCGTCGCCCACAGACCACGCCCTTTCCACCCCGCCTTCGGATCGTCGATGCGACCATCCATCCACTTGGTGTAAAACCCGAGCGGATACGGAACGCGCATGACGACCCACTGCCCGTTCTTGAGCGCGAGCAACGCTTCGGATTCATTGCCGGTATTGATCGGCGTGTTCTTCCCCAATCCGAGTACGTCGAATTGATCGACCCACGTGAAATAGCTCGCCTCGGCGCTGCCGCCGTCGGCCACACCCTTGATCTGGGGGAGCGGCTCGGCGAATAACGTCCAGCCCTCGGGGCAATGCTGGCCCGTGGCCGTAGGACCGTTGAGCGGACCTGTGCATTTACGGCGATCAAAGCTCGCCATGTGGCCGCTCGCGAGCGCGATCCACGCGACGCCGTTGCGGTCGATGTCCATGCCGCGCGGCGAGAACCCTTGGATGGGCGCTTTCGAGTTGTTATACGGAGGCTCGTAGTATTCCGCGAGCGCCGTCTCAGGCGGATGCGCGCCCGGGCTGAGTCGGACGACACCACCGGGGAAGCCGAGCGTCGATCCCCAGATCGATCCGTCAGGCGCCGGCGCGACGGAGTAGAAGCCGGCATTGATCCGCCGATCCTTCGCCGGATCGTGTGGCTGGTTCGGCTCCGTGTATTCGTCGCGCTTTCCGTTGCCGTTCGCATCCAGCACGAGCGCTGTCCACCCTTGCGACTTCTCTTCATCGCCCGTCTCGTCGAACATCTTCGTGTCGAGCCATCCGACCACCGGTCCGCCGCCACTCGTCCACAGCGTGCGATTCGCGTCCTCGGCGAACATCAGGTGATGTGTGCCGAAGCACGTGTTGATGTGCGTCAACTTCTTCGTCGACGGATCGTACATGGCGAGCTGTCTGCCGGAGCGCGTCAGCGGATACAGCTTCGCCGACGGATGCGTAGAGCCGGTCTTGCAGAACGCCGGATTATCGGACGGACGAATGGTCGACGTGATCCATACGCGTCCCTTCTCGTCGAACATCGGATTGTGGACGTTGTTCTTGCTCGTCCACAAGATTTCGTTGCCCCAGTACGCCGACGGAGCACCGGTCGGTGGGCCGGTCGCCGGCTGCGTGTTCGGGTCGCGCACCGTGAGTGGCACGCGGCTCACGCTATTGTGAACCGGATCGAGCACCGGCAGATAATCCGAGCTCAACTCGAGCGAGCCGTAGAGCAGACCGTTGGGGTTGAGGCTGGGGTTCCGCCGATCGGTGGAAGTCACGTCGTGGAGATAGGATTTCGGGTCGGCCCAGTCCCACTCGGTGATGACGACATTGCGCTCGATACCTTGCGGGCGCCGCGGCGCAGCCGGTACTTCGCCCGCCGCGATGCGATCCGTCCAGTCGGCGAACATCGAGAGGGCGCGCTGGTGTCCGAGCCCGTCGATCGCGTTGAGCATTTGTGTTCCCGCTTGACCCGATTGCACGCGACGCTCCCACGCCGCGACGCTCGGCGAAAGCTTGGCGAACGCCTCGGGAAGCTCGCGCGTGCCCTTGCTGCCGAGCTGGTGGCAGGCCAAGCACGTCCCCGACTTGATGGTGCGCAGCCATTCCCCTTGTGACTTCACGTTCGGCGAAATGCCGTTGCCCTCGGGACCGGTGCCCGGAAACTCGCTCTTGTCGGGCACTTTGAGTAACGACAGCCAGTACCCCGCCGGGTAATACGCCGCGGCGGCGCGGGCGTTCGGCGCGACAACGGCCGTGAGATTGAGTGTCTTGCCGATAGTTGCTTTAGACTTCTGTGAATCAACGAGACCGTAGCCGCGGACCCAGACGCTGTAGCTCGCCTTGGGCAGATCGGGAATGAGGTAGCGACCTTGATCGTCGGTGACGACAATGCGAACGAACTTGGTCGGCAGCTCATTTGTCTCGGCGATGACCCAGACGCCTGCCTCGGGTCCGCGCGGACCGGTGACGACGCCGCCAATGTCGTTGTCGCCAACCTGAACCGTCGCGTGGCTCGCCGGTCGTCGAGCCGCCACGAGGGCGACGAATGCGGCTGCGATGAAGGCGCCGAGGCGCAGAATTCGTTTCGTTGTCATGGCGTCTCTCCGCTCGAGAACGTGCAGGGACAACCACGAATATGCGCGATTGGGGTCGCCGTGCCAGATGGTCAACGCGCCGGTATCAGCGTGCCTTGCCTCGCCCGGCGATGCGTGCGCGAACGTCGTCGAACCAGTCGAGCACCATCACCATCTGCGTGCCGCCACTCGCCGGCGCGATCATGACGAACGATTTGCCGTCGGGGGAGACGTCATAGTTCGCGTGTGGCGTCGAGACCACGTACGCACCTTCGAACGCGATCTCGCGTTTGATCACTGAGAATTGCGGAGCGCGAGTCACATGCGCCGCCATCAACCGATCGCCGCTGCGATAGAAGAGTCGAAGGCCATCGCGCGACCACATGGGCTCTGTTCCGCCGTCGGTCGACACCCGCACGCGGCCGCCCTCGCCGGGAAACGGACGCACATAGATCTCGAGCACGCCGGACTCGTCCGACGTGTAGGCGAGCCAACGTCCATCCGATGAGAGCCGCGGCTGCATCTCCTGGGCTGGTGTTGCCAAAACGGCTCGTGGCGATTCGCCTGTACCAAGTCGGACTGACCAGATGTCGCGCCCCCCTCCCGCCGTGGCGGTGCGAAACACGAGTGAGCGGCCGTCAGGTCCGATGGTTCCCTCGTGAATTCCCTCCTTGAATGCTTGCATCGAGTCGACGGCGCCCCCACCGTCCGTCGACGTCGAGTACAGCGCGGTCGAACCGGGCTTGTTCAGACGGAAGAAGATCCGCTTGCTATCGGGCATCCACTCCGGTCGATCCGCCGCTCCCGTGTTCGTGATGCGATCGAGTGTCCCGCCGACGCGATCGTAGATCCACACGTCAGTCGCGGTCGTTGCGATATCGAGCGCAATGCGACGGCCGTCGGGCGAGAAGCGCGGACTCGAGTACACACCGGGCTTCGACAACAAGGGCGTCATCTTCCCCTGCGCGTCGGCGAGCACGAGCTGGAGCTGGTCCGCGCCCGTCGCGTAGACGAGGTCTCCATGCGAGCTGATCGCAACGCGAACCGCACCCAATCCGTCCTGCGACGAGCCCTCGAGCACGGGGATCGCCTCGCCGTGCGTCGTCCAGCTCTGTGCATCGAATGCGACTGCCATGATGGCGCCGCTCGGCTGCATGTAGAGTAGGAACGCATCGACGACAGTCAGCGGAATGGCGCCGGCGATGTCGAGAATCTTCGTCCGGTGCGAGCGCAGCGATGTGATTCCGACGCGCGCGTCGAAGACGCTCGCGTTCCAGCTCGTGAACAGGATCGTCTCGCCATCCGGCAGCAGGCGAGGCCACCGATGAATGCCACGATCGCCGGGAATTCTCTGTTCGATGAGTCGGGCCGGCGAACCGCCCGACGCCGAAACGATCGATAGGCCGCCGGTACTCCCCTGCGTCGCGAGGACGATTCGGCCGTCTGGCAGCCACGCGCCTCCCAGGCCTTGGACGCTAGTTGCGATCTCTACGACGCCTCCACCGTCGACTGGAACCTTGACCAGCTTGCCAGGCGCCAGCACCGTCCCGCCTGTGGCGCTCACGAAGTACGCGATCCATCGTCCATCCGGCGAGAAGAACGGTGCACTCGCGTTGCTCGTTCCCACGAGCGGACGCGGCATCACGTCGCCGAGCGATCGGACGAATATCCGGCGGTCGACACCTGAGCCGACGTAGGTAATGATGCGGCCGTCGGGCGAGATGGCGAAGGGCTGCGTCCCGGTCACGTTGAATCGCTCGACCGTCCCGGCATCGACGACGAAGCGAATTGCCCCGCGTGGGCTGGCGTCGTGTGCCTGACGGCGCGCGAACCAGATCGCGGCGCCGATCGCGACAAGTGTGACGACCGCCTGCGTGACCGTGAGTGCGCGAGACGTTGCGCTCCGCCGTAGCGGCGACGTCCCTCTGGCGTCGGGAGGCAATGAACTACTCGGCGCGATGAGCGCCTCGGCGAATGCGTGCGCAGTCGGCCACCGATCCGCCGGCAACTTCGAGAGCGCGCGTAACACAGCGTGCTCCATGGCCGGCGTCACCGTCTCGCGCACCGCCGTGAGCGACGGCGGCTTCTCAGTCAGCACCTTCGCGACGATCGCTTGGACGGTGCTACCCGTGAACGGCGGATCGCCGGCCAGCATCTCGTAGGTGACGGCGCCGAGCGCGTAGATATCGGATCGCGCGTCGATCGCGCGTTCGCCCATCGCCTGCTCGGGACTCATGTACTGCGGCGTTCCGAGCGACAATCCCGTTTGCGTCATCCGCTGACCGCCCGCGCTCTGCACCGCGAGTGCGATCCCGAAATCGGCGACCAGCGCGTGCCCGCTTTGCAGGAGAATATTCTCGGGCTTGATGTCGCGGTGAATTACACCATGCGAGTGCGCGTAACCGAGTGCGTCGGCGACTTCGCGCGCGATACGGAGCGCGTCTTCGAGCGGGAGCTGCTTCTCGCGCGACAACCGGTCGCGCAACGATTCGCCGTCGACGAACGGCATGACGTAGAAGAGAAATCCGTCCGCCTCGCCGGAATCGTGCAGCGAGAGAATGTGCGGATGCTGGAGGTTCGCCGTCGTCTTGATCTCCGCGAGAAAACGCTCGGCCCCGAGCGCGGCGGCGAGATCGGGATGCAGCACTTTCACCGCGACCTTGCGCGCGTGCTTGATGTCTTCGGCCAGATAGACGGTCGCCATCCCGCCCGAGCCGAGCTCACGCTCGATGCGATAGCGATCGGCAAGGGCGCTCGTGAGGCCTGCCGTCATCTCGGATCAGTGGTCTGCGTCGACACGATCAGGATGGGGGGTTTCGGAGGAAGGGTAACTCAGCCCGAGCGAATCGAACTCGGCGCAAAGATGGCGCTAAATCGATCGCGGCGCGACCGGCTCCGTCAAATTCCCAGCCGGCGCCGCAGCTCGGGATACAGCCGGTGCGACTGGAGGGCGTCGGTGTCAGGCATGCGCGGCCAAATCGGGCCGATGGCATCGAACAGCTCCACCGACCGGAGCGCGTGCTCCATCGCCTCGTCTGTGCGTCCGAGGTACAGCGCCGAGACAGCCAGCGAGAATTCTGGAATGCGCGTCGTGCGCGATCGAGCGACCAGCTCTTGATGAATCGCGTCGGCGCGCACGGGATCGCCGCGCATCATATAGAGACCGGTCATCACTTGGAGCACAAATGGGTGCCGTGCCGATTGCTCAGCGGTCGCCGTCGCGATCTCGAACGCCGCATCCAGATCGCGCGCCCATGTGAGAATCCAAGCGGACGCGAATTGCGCCGAGTAAGCGGTCGGGTCCATTTCGCGCGCGCGACGGGCTTCCGCGACGGCCTCGTCGTATCGGCCCATGAACGCCAGACCAAGTGCGCGGGTCGTTGCACAGATGGCGCTCAGTGGATCGTCGGTGACGGCGCGCTCGAGCTCCGAGGTTCCGCGAGCATCGTCGTGACGCGCGACAATGAATCCCCAATTCGCGCGGAGCGCCCGAATCTCGGAGAGCTTTGGGTTGATCTCGAACGCTCGATCCCATAGCTCGAACGCCGTCGTCGCGTCGGCTTCGTAGAAGATGTGGATGACCGCTAACACGCCGAGCGCGTCGGCCAACCCCGGATCGAGCTCCAATGCGCGGCGTAGCGCGGCTTTGGCCTGCGGAATGATCTCAGCGGCTGATCCGAATCCGTATTGCACGTAGACGCGGAGTGCTTCGCCAAGCCCGGCGTGTGCCATTGCGTATTCGGGCGCGAGCACGATTGCGCGGCGCAAGCAGTCGACGGCGACAATGATGTCTCGACCGCGTCTTCGCGCGAGCGCTCGACCGCGAATCGTCAGCTCGTACGCTTCGACCTCGGTCGGCGAGACCCGTACGCTCTCATCGGGCCCGGGCCTCACGAGAGTAAGCTGGAGCTTACGTGCGATCGCCGTCGCAATCTCGTCCTGCACCGCGAACACATCGGTCATGTCGCGGTCGTAGCGCTCGGACCACAGATGGTACCCGTCGGCGACCGAGATGAGCTGCGCCGTGATTCGTAGCCGTTTCCCTGCTTTGCGCACGCTTCCCTCGAGTACGGTCGCAACGCTCAGTTTCTCGCCGATCGCCCGGAAATCATCGCGCGATCCCTTGAACGAGAATGCGGAGGTCCGCGCTGCCACCTGCAACCCATCGATGCGCGTGAGCGCATTGATGATGTCTTCGGCGATGCCGTCGCCAAAGAATTCACTCTCCGGATCGGTGCTCATGTTCTCGAACGGCAGCACAGCGATCGAGTGCGCCGGAGCGACTGCACGTCCCATTGTGCCGCGATCGGTTTCGGTAAGAGCCGCGACGAGCTGCGCTGCGGTCTCGAACCGGTCGATCGGCGTGCGAGCGAGCGCTTTCTGTACGGCGCGCGCCACCGAACGGGAAACGCCTTCGCGAAGCGCGGTCACGTCGGTCGGGGTTTGTACGAATCGTTTCGCGATCACGGCTTGTACGTTCGGCCCGGTGAATGGCGGCTCGCCAACGAGCATCTCGTACAGGACGCAGCCGAGCGAATAGATGTCGCTTCGTCCATCCATCGCTTCGCCGACGGCTTGCTCAGGGCTCATGTACGCCGGCGTGCCGACGCTCACTCCGACCTGCGTGAGCGTGTTGCCGACGACGTCGCTCAAGGCCTTACCGATACCAAAGTCGGCCACGAGCGCATGGCCGTCTTGCAGCATGATGTTCTCCGGCTTGATATCGCGATGCATGACGTCGTGCCGGTGCGCGTAGTCGAGCGCGCCCGCAACCTCCTGCGCGACCCGCACCGCGTCACCGACGGACATGCGTCCGGCGTCCATCCTGTCACGCAACGATTGCCCCTCGACGTTCGGCATCACGTAGTACAGCGCGCCGCACGCCTCCCCGGAGTCGTGAAGTGCGAGAATGTGAGGATGCGACAACTTCGCGGCGAGTTGGATCTCGCGCAGAAATCGATCGCGACCCAACGACTCGGCGACCTCCTGGCGCAGTACCTTGATCGCGACATCTCGATCGTGCTTGAGATCGTGGGCGAGGTAGACAGTCGCCATGCCGCCAACGCCGAGTTCACGCTCGATGCGATAGCGATCGCTCAGCGCCCCGGTGAGGCCGGCGGGCACGGAAGCGTTCGCGGCTTCGTCGATCATGAGGAGGAGACGACCGGATTGCCGAGCGCTCCGATGCGTTCGATCTCGACGTCCATGGTGTCGCCGGCTTTGAGGAACACCGGCGGCTTGCGCGCGAATCCGACACCCGCCGGCGTTCCCGTCGCGATGACGTCCCCCGGCTCGAGCGAGATGCTCTTCGTGATGAACTCGATGAGCTGTGGAACGCGGAAGATCAACTGATTCGTGTTCGAGTCCTGCATCACGGTACCGTTCACCTTCATCGTGATGCGCAGCGTGTGTGGGTCGGGAACCTCGTCCGTCGTGACGATCGTCTGCCCCATCGGCGCGAACGTGTCGCACGACTTGCCGCGCTGCCATTGCCCGTCGCCAAACTGGAAATCGCGCGCCGTGACGTCGTTGAAAGCCGTGTAGCCGAGCACGTAGTCGTACGCGCGGTCGGCACTCACGTGCTTCGCGCGGCGTCCGATGACCACGGCGAGCTCCGCCTCGTAGTCCAGCTTCTCGCTCGTCGTCGGAACGACGACCGGCTCGCCGGGGGCGATGACGCAGCTCGAGAACTTCGAGAAAAGCACCGGGTTAGCCGGAACGGCGAGGCCGCTCTCCTCGGCATGATCGCGATAGTTCAATCCGATGCAGACGATCTTGCCCGGTCGAGGCACCGGCGCAAACCAGTATGCATCGCGACGCGGCACGAGCCAGCCCTTGTCGCGCGCTTCAGCGAATGCGGTCTCGTCGCGCTCGAGTCGCATCGCCGTGTCGCGCGCGGTCCGAAACCACCGCTCGTCCATGTCGAACCAGGCGAGCGGATTCCGCGGGCGGTCGTCCTGCCCGAAGAGCTTTTCACAATCGAGGCGTTGACCGCTGTCCAGGCCTTTAGTGTGCAGGATGATCCCGAGTCGCGGGACGCTCCACTGTGAGTCTTCTGTCGCAAATGAGATGATGCGCATGAGAGAATTAGTCTACGATTTCAAGAACTGCACGAGCTTCGCATGGAAGATGTCCGGAGACTCGAACTGCGGCACGTGGCCCACATTCTCGATCAGCTCGAGATGCGCTCCCGGGATCGACTCCGCCACGTGCTTCGCCTGCTCGGGATACGCCGGTGTGTCCTTCGCTCCGCCGATCACCAACGCCTTCGATTTGATGTGCTGCCAATCGTAGACGACCGTCTCGGCTGAGAGCATTTGTGTGAGCGCGCCGCGGACCTTCGAGAACCATACCCAGTCCGGGCTTTGCGTCCATCCCCAATGGATGCGCACGTACTTCTCGTATTCCGGTTTCCACGTCACGAAGTAGCGCGTGATGCTCTGTCGCACCTGCTCGTACGTCCGATTCGGGAGCGCGCCGTTCGAGTCGGGACGATACGCATCGTCGAGATAGTGCGGGACGCGGCCCGGGCGCGCGTCGGCCAAGCCAATCTGGTTCACCATCACGACGTGTGTCGTCATCGTCGGGAACAGCATCGCGAATCGTGACGCGAGCATGCCGCCCATCGAATGGCCGACGATCGCCGCGCGCTCGACGCCGAGTGAGCGCAGGAGGCGGCGCGTGTTGAGCGCCATGTCATTGAACGTGTACGGAATGAGCGGCTTCGACGATCGTCCGAAGCCGATCTGGTCGGGCACGATCACGCGGAAGCCTTCGCGCGTCAGGACATCGATCGTGCCGGCCCACGCTTCGCCGAAGAAGTTGAAGCCGTGCAGCAGCATGACTGTTTGTCCGTTCGGCGTTCCAGTCGGCTTCACGTCCATGTACGCCATGCGCACGTCCTTCCCGTACAGGACGAACGCGAACGTCGACACGGGGTGCGGATACGGAATCTCGGCCACGTCGGCGCTTACGGGGCCATAGTCTGCTGGCGCTTGCGCCGGTAGCACGCGCGGCATCACCGATAGCGCAAGCGCCAGCGCCATTCGGGCGAGGCCCGGCGTCGACTGGTTGCTCATCGTGGCTTCTCTGGCGAGGGCTTCCTCGGAAACGCGGTGGGAAGAGGACAACTTGGCGCGCGACGACTCGGCTGTCGAGAAGTCAGACCGTGAATGCCGTTCGGCGTGCGTGAAGTCAGGGTTCAGCAGCTCCCACTCCGGGCCTCGGCGCGCCGGTTCATGTTCAGCATATCACTCGACGGCAGTCAACAGACATCGCGATAACAGACTTCTGTTCAGGCGATGTTCCGGCGGGATGATGGGTGAGCGCTAGACCGGGATGATAGGTAAGTCGGTCGCGGTGCGTGGGGATATGCTCAAGCTCAGGTTACATCACGCTCACCCGTAGCGGGAGTCCATGTGACGTGCGGCACGAAGGCCAGCACCGCGCGCGAGTAGGTGCCGAGGGTCAGCGGACCAAACGTGATGGTCCACTCCTCGTCGGCCGTCTCGCGCACGCCGACATATTCGCCCTTCAGCACTTCACTGAGAAAAATCCGCTCGGTCTGCCATGAGATGACGCCACTGCTCGTCACGCGACGCAGCTCGGCGTCGCGCGGGTACTCGAGCAGCGGGAGCCGTCGGGGCAGCGCGCGCGGCGACGCTGTGTAGTGCGACGCGGGCGGCGTGTTGTGCAACGCCTCGTGCGGCCGCCGCTCGTTGAACGTGTGTCGCCACGTGTCGAAGCGCGCTTGCTGCGCGGGGAAGGACGCACTCGGGGGGCGCGTCGCCTCCGCTTTGAGCGTGCGATGCATGCGCTCATGCGCGCCGTTCTGCTGCGGCACGCCTTTGTCGATCCGCTCGGGACGGATGCCGAGCCGGATCCACCCGACCGACAGCACGGAGAGGCCGCCCAACGCGCCGGGCGAGGCGAAGGGCCCCCCGTTGTCACTGCGGATGACCTGCGGGAGCCCGAACTCCGCGAAGCTCTGGCGGAAGATCGCGGCAGCCGGCGCCCCGGCCGTCCCTGCTAAGCCTGTCACTGTCAGTACGTAGCGCGAATACAGGTCCGCGATCGTGAGCGGATAGCAATACGGGCCAGACTTCAACCGAAACTCCCCCTTGAAGTCCACCGTCCACACCTCATTCGGCGCGGCGGGGGTCGTGAGCTCAGGGCGGCGCATCCACGCACTGCGCGCTCCGAGCGAACGGCGGCGATTGGGCACCAAGCCGGCGCGGATGAGTAAAGTCGTAATCGTGCTCGGGGCGGGCCACGCCACCGTCGGCTGCTCGCGCGCGAGCACGTCGCGCAGTTTGCGGGCGCCCCACGTCGGGTGCGCTTCCCGCAACTCGCAGAGGGCCGCGGCCATGGGCGCGGGCACGTGATGCGCCGGCCGATGCGGCGCGTGCGAGCGATCGGCGAGGGCGGCGGGCCCCGCCTCGCCGAAGCGCTTGAGCCATTTATGGCCCGTCTTCTCACTAATGCCGATCTGTCGACAAATGGTGAGGATGCTTTCGCCGGGCGCACGATGCAGTACGGCGCGAACGAACTCGAGGCGTTGTGACATGGGACTCTGGGTTGGCCAAGGCATCGGGCTCCTCCGCGTGAAGCCCGAAACGTGCACCCCGGCTCACCCATCATCCCGGTCTATGGCTGTCTACGGCTCACCTATCATCCCGGTCTGCACACGATGTTGAGTAACTCGGCGCGCTCGAACGGTAAAGCTTCCGACGTCGCAAGCAGGCATGATCATCAGGAGGAGGAAGATCATGGGTGACTTCAAGCGCTCGTTGCCTGGCAGAAGTCGCATGCCTTCGTCATCGCTGTGCACACCGCTTTCAAAGGGCGTAGCACGACGGCCGCACCTGGCCTGCGCGCCCAAGTTCTGCGCGCCGTGAGCGCGATCTCGGACAATCTCGCGGAGGGATGCGGCCTGCGCTCTCGCCGGGCGCTCGCCCGCTATGCGGAGACCGCCTACGCCTCGACAAAGGAAGTGGAGAACGACCTGATCAAGTCTCGTGATCTCGGAATTCTGCCGAGAGTGCTCTCGGAAGATCTCCTGAGGCAGGGCGACGAGGTCGCCCGCCTCTGCTTCAGCCTCACTCGCATTCCGCCGTCTCAAGAATGACCGACCTGTCAAAACGCCCAGACCGCTGCCTGACATCCCGATGTCTGTCGACCGCCGTCGAGTGATACGCCGAAGTGAGCCGGCGCACCGAGGCTCAGCGTGGGAGCTCTGACGTCGTAAGACTGAGCTGATGTTCCATGACGGCCCCCGCGATCATGCTTGACATCGTGCGCGAGGTAGACGGTCGCGATGGCGCCCGCGCCGAGCTCGCGCTCGATGCGATAACGATCGGCGAGAGCACTGGATAACTGGACCGGGACGATCGCGCTCATTTGCCTCGCCCCTCCAGCCCAGGTCGATCCGGGGTCGTTGACTCCGGCAAGTGCATTCGCGCGAGCAGCGAGAGAAACCTCGGGTCGCGACGAAAGCTCTTCTTGAACAGGAAACTGGTGTTGAGGTACGGCGCCCAGATGGACCGCGTCGCGTACGCTCGCTCGAGCTCCCGGAACGCCGCATCGCTCTCGCCGAGTCGCGCGTGCCACACGGCGCGGTCGAACGGCTGGTCCTGCGTGTTCGCGGCGGCCAGTTGCGCGCGCCAAACCCCTTCACGTCCCGCGATCACGTAGGCCCGGCGCAGCACCTCTACCCGTGCGCCCGCGATCTTCGATACGGCGTCGAGCCGCGATCGCGCATCGAAGTATTTCGCCGTGTCGCCACGCTCCAAATACTCTCGCGATACCCATTCGAGTGCAGCCGGCAATCCCGGATCCAGCTCCAGCGCCTTTTCGAATGCGGCGAGCGCCTCGTCGCCGCGGCCCTCGGTCTCATAGGTATAGCCGAGGTTGTAGTAAATGATCGGCGATAGGGGGTCGAGGTCCCGCGCGCGCGTGAGCAACGCCATCGCCTCGTCTCGGCGCTCGAGCACATTCAGAAGGTCGGAATGCCACTTCAATCCAGTGGCGTACCGTGGACTGCGCTCGAGGGCCAGCCGAAAGACGCTATCCGATGCGCTCCAGCTCCAATCCTGGACCATCAGCAGATACGCGAGCGTAGCAAGGCCCTCACCAAGCTGCGGGTCGAGCGCCACCGCGCGCTCGGCGGCGACACGAGCACGTGGCAGTGCGGTAGCTGCGTTTCCACTCCAAAACGCGCTGGTGACCCAGGCATCGGCGAGTCCGACCCAAGCCAGCACGAAAGTCGAATCGCGTCCAATCGCCAACTCGAAGAGACCAATGGCCTTGGTCAAGTCGGCGGTGTTGCGACGATTCCAGAAGAAGCGCCCTCGCAGGTACAAGTCGTAGGCCTCGGGGTCTCGCGTCGCATTGCCGGTATGAACGGCCGTCCGCTCTGCCAGCAGCCGCCCCCTGAGAGCGGTGATCACCTCGCGCGCAACATCATCCTGCACGGCGAAGATGTCTGCCGCCGCGCGGTCGAACGTCTCTGACCACATCGTGTGACCGCTGCCCACGCTGACGAGTTGCGACGTGACGCGGATACGATCGCCAACTCGCTGCACGCTTCCCTCGAGCACCGTGGCCACGCTGAGCTTGCGCCCAATCTGGGCCAGTTCGTCTCCCTTGCCGCGGAAGGAGAAGGCAGACGTTCGTGCCGCGACCTCGAGTCCGGGTACCTTTGTCAATGCGCTAATAAGAGTTTCAGCAATGCCGTCCCCGAGGTGCGCATCGGAGCCGGCGGCGCTCATGTCGGCGAATGGGAGGACCGCGACGGAGCTGAGGTTGGCGCCGGCGGCTGGAGCGCGACGTTGCCACGCCACGGCAGCGACGACCGCGGCAGCAGTGAGCACGCCGGCGGCCAGCCGCACCCACGATCGCGGCTCCGCCGTGCGTGTGGCTGCGCCCGTCGTCATGGCTCGCGCAAAGTCGCCGCACGTTGGGAAGCGGTCGGCGGGAGTCTTCGAGAGCGCGCGCTGCGCAGCGGCGTCGATTGGCTTCGGTACCGCAGGCCGCGCGCTGGTCATGCTCCGAGGCGCTTCTGTCATCACGCGCGCGATGATCACTTGCGCGGTCGCGCCTGTGTGCGGCGGCTCGCCCGTGAGCATCTCGTACGTGAGCGCGGCCAACGCGTACTGGTCGCTCCGCGCGTCGACCGCCCGATCGCCGGCGGCCTGCTCGGGACTCATGTAGTGTGGCGTGCCGAGCGAGAGGCCTGTCTGTGTGACGCGCGCACCGCCGGCATTAGAGACCGCTAGCGCGATGCCGAAGTCGGCGATGACGGGCTGGCCTGCCTGCAGGAGAACGTTCTCGGGCTTGAGATCACGATGGATCACGCCGTGTGCGTGAGCGAAGTCGAGCGCGCCGGCCATCAGCGACACGAGACGAACGGTGTCGTCGATGGGAAGTTGCTGCTCTCGCTGCAGCCGCGCGCGCAGCGTCTCGCCTTCGATGTACGGCATGACGTAATACAGCAGTCCCTCGGCCTCACCCGAATCGAACAGCGGCAGAAGATTCGGGTGCTGGAGGTTCGCCGTCACCTTGATCTCGCTGAGGAATCGCTCCGCGCCGAGGACCGCGGCGAGCTCCGGCTTCAGCACTTTGATCGCGACTTTGCGATCGTGCTTGAGATCATGCGCGAGATACACGGTCGCCATGCCGCCCGCGCCGAGCTCGCGCTCGATGCGATAGCGGTCGCCGAGCGCGGCGCCGAGGCGCTGAGCGTCAGACGTTAACGTGACGAGGCTGTACGCATCATCGCGTCGCAGCTCCAGTTTGAGAGGCGTGCTGCTTGCGGGAGAGTGCTACATCAAACGGCGAGGCCGGCGCGAGCAACGCGGAGGCAACGAGGCGTTCAATTCGCTAGGCGCGGTCCTACATAACATGCGACATCCGCCTCGACTTGGCGAGATCAGCGGTCGAAGCGTCGGTGACGTGACAACGTGCTCGGGGTGGGATACCATCCTGTCGCAGGCTCCCCACACTCCTCCCCGCAACGGACGCCGCATGTCTCGACGCCACGCCGTCATCGCCGCTCTCATTGTCGTTGCTTGCACGCGACAGCCAACACCCGGGCCGCAACCCGCATCGTCGCGATGGATCGCAACGTGGGCCGCGAGCCCTGTGGCCGGCCCCGCGCGGCCGCCGCGAGATTCAGTCGATCGCACTCCGACGCTGATCGCGCAAACGCTGCGTCTCGTCGTGCGAACGTCGATCGGCGGTGACCACGCGCGCATTCGGCTCTCCAATGAATACGGCGATCGTCCTCTCGTGATTGGTTCCGCGCACATGGCCGTGCGCGACAGCGGCGCCGCGATTGTCGCCGCGACGGACCGTGCGCTGACGTTCGGCGGCAAGAACACCATTACGCTGCGGCCCGGCGCCGTCGCGGTGAGTGACCCCGTAGCCCTCGATGTCCCGAAGCTCGCCGATGTCGCGGTGTCGCTCTACCTCGCTGACTCGGCGCGACTCGTCACGCGTCACGCCGCCGCCTATCAAACGAACTACGTGAGTCGCGGGAACGTCGCCGGCGAACGGAGTTTCGCGCCCGATACATCGATCACGCAGTGGCCATTTCTCGTCGGAGTCGACGTCACCAACGCTGCCGCGACTGGTGTGATCGTGACATTCGGTAACTCGATCACCGATGGTGCGGGCTCGACGCGCGACGCGAATCGCCGCTGGCCGAACGTGCTCGCCCAACGACTCATGAGCTCAGCCGAACCGGCGAAGGGCGTGGCGAACCACGGCATCGGTGGAAATCGCGTGCTGACGTTCGGCACGGGACCGAGCGCGCTGGCGCGATTCGATCGCGACGTGCAGATGACGCCGGGCGTGACGCACATCGTGCTACTCGAGGGGATCAACGACATCGGCGGGAGCGCCCGCGACGGCGTGACCGCGGACGACATCATCCAGGGGTATCGCCAGCTCATTGATCGCGCGCACGATCGCGGGCTCGTCATCATCGGCGCGACGCTGACGCCGGCGGGACCGCGTGCGAACTTCACGCCCGAGCTCGAGGCGAAACGCGCGGGGGTCAATGCCTTCGTTCGCGCTCATGGGAATTTCGACGCCGTCATCGACTTCGATGCCGCGACGCGCGACCCTGCGCATCCGACGCAGTTCCTCCCGGCGTTTGATTCGGGCGACCACCTCCACCCGAGCGACGCCGGCTACAAGGCGATGGGCGAGGCGATCGATCTATCCTTGTTTCGCGCGAGGCTGGGCGTGACGCGAGCGACGACACCGTGATCGGCAGAGGTCGGCGAGACAATGGATAGAGCGTTCCTACAGCGCGGCGCCCTGGCCGGCATCCTGCTCATCGGCACGGGCCATTCCATTACCGGGACTACCGGGACGCACACGCAGGCGACCGGCGATGTTGGGACGATTCGCATTCACCTACTCGGACACGCGATCGGAAGCGAGCGATTTGCGATTCGCTCCGATGGCGACGCGCTCGCGCTCACCGACACCTTCGATTTCGTCGACCGCGGCGGGCGAGTTCAACTCGCATCGACGCTGCGATTCACGCCAGAGTTCGCGCCACTCCACCTTCGATCGAGCGGACGGACGTACCGGTTCGTGAACGTCGACGCGGATGTCCTCGTGGACCACGATCGCGTTCACGTTCGGAACTTCGACGACTCGGCGAACTTCGCACTTCCGACACACTTCTTCGCCGTCGCCGGCTACGCGCCGCTCCAAGCGCAGGCGCTCCTCGTGCGGTACTGGCAGACCCACGGGCGGCCGACGAACGTCCTCACCGCACCCGGCGATCCCACGACGTCGGTCGCGGTGGAGGATGCGGGCAGCGCACGTCTCGAATTCGTGCGCGGTGAACGCCTGTCGCTTCGGCGATTTTCGATCGACGGCGTCGCGTGGGGGCGAGAGATCTTGTATCTCGACAGCGCGTCCCGATTCGCCGCCATCGTGACGCGCGCCAACCTGCTGCCACTGGAGGGAATCCGCGAGGATCTCGCCGCGTCCCACCCGGCGATGCTCGACTCGATCCTCGCGGACGCCGCACGTGCCGAGCTTGCCGCTGCCGCGCGTACGAGCGCGTCGATTCCCATCGTTGCGCAAGGCGACTTCGCGATCGTAGGAGCGCGAATCGTCGACGGCACGACACGGCCGCCGCTCGAGAATGGCGTGGTGCTTGTACGTGAGGGACGCATCGCGGCGGTCGGTCCTCGCCAGAACGTCACGCTGCAAGCCAGTGTCCGCACGATCGACGCGCGCGGCAAAACGATCATGCCCGGCCTCTGGGACATGCACGCGCACGTCGCGCTCCCAGAGTGGGGACCGGCGTACCTCGGCGTCGGCGTCACCGCGGCACGTGACATGGGCGGCGAGAAGAGTTTTCTCATCGCCTTCCGCGACGCGATCGCTTCGAGGCGCGTGCTCGGTCCACGATTGGTGCTGGCCGGACTCGTCGACGGTAGCGGTCCCGAAGCGTTCGGAGCCGTGTATGCGGACACGCCGGAGCAGGGGCGAACGGTCGTCGACGCGTATCATGCTGCCGGCTTTCAGCAAATGAAGTTGTACACGCTGATCAAGCCGGACGTCGCCGGCGCGATCATCCGTCGCGCGCATGAAATTGGAATGACGGTGACCGGACACGTGCCGCGCGCGATGACACTCGCGTCGATGGTCGATTCCGGCACGGACAACGTCGCGCACCTTCCCGTGCGGGGCGACGCGTCGAGCGACGCAGTGAGAGAGCAGATCGGCATGCTGACCGCGAGACACGTTGTCGTCGATCCGACGTTGTCGTGGAACGAGCTGCTCGGGCACGCGCGGCAGACACCGTTGACGAGGTTTCAACCGGGTTTCGCCGGTGCGCCGTGGCCGCTGCGATCGTCGTACGGAAGCGTTCGCAACGCCGGCGACTCGGCTGCGGCGGATCGCGCGGTGCGAATGCAGCTCGCCCTGATCAAGGCGATGCGCGATGCCGGTGTGCGCATCGTTGCTGGGACGGACTATGGACTGCCTGGATTCAGCCTGCTCCGAGAGCTCGAGCTGTATGTCGAGGCGGGGCTGTCACCGCTCGACGCGATCCGCTCTGCGACTGTCGTCCCGGCTGAAGTGATGGGGCTGAGCCGTGATGTCGGAACCATCGAGGCGGGCAAGCGGGCGGATCTCGTCGTGCTCGACGGCAATCCGCTGTCGGACATTCACAACGTGCGCACGGGACGTTGGGTAGTGGCCAACGGTCGGATGTTCGAGATGTCGGTGCTGCGGCGCGCAGTTGGCTTCACGAAATAGAGATCCATCATCCAATCGGCGTGTTCGCGGCTCGCTGTGATCACGGTTACAGAACAAACCGGCGCGCCCTGATATATCCCCTGCACCGCAAGCGCTCGGATCGCTTCCGAGCCCCGATCGCGAGACTGGGAGACCCCCTAGACTCGCGATAACGGCAAACCCGGCGAAAGCCGGGGACGCAAAGCCACGAGGCTACCACGCGCTCGCTCCGACGAGCGCGCCACGCTGGTCGGGCCGCCAAACCGTTCCATTGAGGTCCCCCACAATGCAAGTCTCTCGGACGCGATTCGCCGCAATCGCGACAGTCGCCACGCTCGCAGCCGCGACCCTCACCGCCTGCGACTCGGCGACCAGCACTGGTCCTGCGCTCCAGCCCTCTCGTCCACTCGCCTCGGTTGCGCAGACCGGCAACGGCGCGCCAAGCGGTGCACACTACAACCTCAACATCATCGGAGTATCCAACGACAAGTCGGTGAATTTCGATGGTGGCAACGGCGGTCGCATTTTCGTCGATCTGAACGGATCGACGAGAATCAATCTCACGGAAGGGGACTACCAGGTGATCGACGCCAACGGCACCGACGGCACGGCCGCGTTCCAGCTACCCAACCCCGATGATGGCAGCGGCAATCTGGCCTACTCGGTTTGGTATCGCGCGTTGGGCAAGCCAGGCGGTCACGCTTCGATGACGACGTGCTTCACAGAACTCGAAACCGCCACCACGTGGTGTAACTCCGGCACCGACTTGGTCGTCTCGCTCAAACGTGTTGCCGGCAGCACGAAGTTCGTCGACATCAGCAAACAGCTGCTTCAGGTCTGTGCCGATGTCAACACCGATCCCCTGGTCACCACCCTCCAGCTCGTGCCGCTCTTTTCGGACCTCGGCGTGGACTACTTCTGGCAATACGACAACACCGGATTGAAGCTGGCCCAGCTGCGCTTCTATCCGCTGTCTACGACTCCCATCGGCGGCGACTGCACGCGCGTCGCGAAATAAGCGCGAAGTAAGCACGAAGTGAGCGCGAATCCCCGGTCTCGATCGAGGTCGGGGATTCTGCGCTTACGTCGTCATCGCGCTTTGCTCGCCGCGGTCAGCTGACGAAGCTCCGTCAACCAGTTGGGCACGACGACCAAGCCGAGCCCCGACGATTCGGATTTGATCATTAGGAATCGTGTCCCGTCGGTCGACACGTCGAACTCTCGTTCGTACGGTCCCTCGAACAACTTCTGACGCGACACCACACGAAGCGCGGGATCGCGCGCCAGCGTCGCGGACAGTATTTGTCCTTCGTTCCAGTAGTACAATTGCTTTCCGTCCCGCGACCACACCGGACGTGTGCCGCCGCCCGCGGAGACCTGTAGTCGAGCCCCCACATCCGGGAACGATCGTACGTAGATCTCGCCGCGACCCGACTCGTCCGACATGTATGCCACCGAGTGGCCGTCAGGAGCGAATCGCCCAAGCGCTTCCGTTGCGACCGGCGACGCGGAGATATCGCGCTCGTCATGCGTCGAGTCGAGCGCGAAGGACTCGAGGTTGAACGTTCCGTCGTAAATCGAATTGAAGACGGTGGTGTGGCCGTCAGGCGCGAGATCGATCATCCACGGATTGTGGCGCGCTTCGCCGGCTTTCACCGGCGGACCACTGCCATCCGCGGGCTGCCACCAGAACGCCGCGCGTCCCCCTCGCGTCGAGACGTATAGAATACGACGACTGTCGGGCGACCAAACCGGATTCCGCGTGCTTCCCGTTGTCGTGAGAGGAGTGAGCGTGCCGGTCGCCAAATCGAGAATCCAGATGTCGCTCTGGGTCGTGCCGATTGATACCGCCGCCCGCTTTCCATCGGGTGAGACTCGGACGAAGTTGAATTCGTGCACGTCGTCGAGCGCCGGACGTATCGCGCCCGATCGATCAACCCACACGAGACGTCGGTTCGCGACGCCATGAGCAAACACGAATGCTCCCTGGTGTGTCATGAACGCGTATGCGGCGCCGCCGCTTCCATCCATCATCCGAATCGAATCCTGGACCTGCGTGGGAACGCCGGACGCGCGCAGATGCCGCTGGTCGAACCGCACAGCCATCGCCACGCCGTCGTGCCGCACGTAAACGAGGCGTCCGTCCACCACACCTAACGCTTTCGAGCCGAGGACTCCGAGCGGAACGACCTTGCCGTCATCGAGCGAGACCGCCGCGATTTCAGATCGATCGATCGCACCGTACCAGATCGTGAACAGCACCGTCTTGCCATCCTGCAAGACGCGCGGCCACTCGTGGCTTAGCTCTTTCCGCGTAGGATCGATGCGAGTGAGCGGCTCGAGGGCACCTCCCGCCGCCTTTAGGCGATTGAGACCCTTGAGTCCTTCCATGACACCCGGGCCGACCACTAAGTCGCCGCTGGCGGACCAATCGACGCCCCCGTCGTCGGCGACGTCGGCGAGCGGGATTGCCCCTCCCCCGTCGAGCGGGATTCTTGCGAGCTTTCGACGACGGGAGATGAACGCCAGCCACTTTCCGTCGGGCGAAAAAACCGGCGACGAAGCATTCTCTGTACCGGCGATCGGTTTTGGGTTGAGCTGATCCAATCGCCGCAGATAGAGAATCGTTCCTCGACCGGACGCTGCTCGTCCAGCGAACACGACGACGTGGCCGTCGGGAGAGATCGCCGGGGCTCCGACCGGAACCTGAGCGTCACTCGAGAACGCCGTCGTGAGCTCCGAGCGGACGGGAAATGGATCTTCGTCGTTCGTCGATCGTCCGACGACTCTCGCGACTGTTGCAGCCAGCACGAGCACGAGCGCGCTGAGACCGAGGACGACCGGATCGCGACGCCGAGGATGCACACGGACCCCGTTGCGCTGGCGCTGAGATGCTTCCACGTCCTCGACCGCCGGCGAACTCGAAAGGGCTGATGAGAACTCCGCCGCCGTCGCGAATCGATCCGCGGGGAGCTTGGCGAGCGCGGTGAGCACCGCGTGCTCCGCTACGGGCGGAACCGTATCGCGCACCGCGTGCGGCGCCGTCGGCTTCTCCGTCAACACCTTGGCGACGATCGACTGAACCGTTGCTCCGGTGAACGGCGGCTCACCGGTGAGCATTTCGTATGTCACCGCTCCGAGCGAGTAGATGTCGCTCCGCGCGTCGATCGCGCGCTCGCCCATTGCCTGTTCGGGCGACATGTACTGCGGCGTGCCCAGCGAGAGTCCCGTCTGCGTCATCCGAGCGCCGCCAGCCTGTTGCACGGCGAGCGCGATTCCGAAGTCGGCGACGAGCGCCGAGCCGTCGTGTAGCAGGATGTTCTCGGGTTTGATGTCGCGATGGATCACACCCTGTCGATGCGCGTAGTCGAGAGCGCTCGCGACTTCTCGCGCGATCCGAAGGGTCTCCGGAATCGAGAGCTGCCGCTCGCGCGCGAGCCGCGCGCGGAGCGTCTCGCCCGTGACGACCGGCATGACGTAGTACAACAGTCCATCGGCGGCTCCGGAATCGAGCAACGGCAAGATGTGGGGATGCTGTAGTCGCGCCGTCGTGCGGATCTCACTCAGGAATCGTTCGGTACCCAGCGCGGCGCCGAGATCGGGGTGCAGCGCCTTGATGGCGACGTCGCGGTCGTGCCTGAGATCGTGGGCAAGGTAGACCGTTGCCATGCCGCCCGTGCCGAGCTCTCGCTCGATGCGATAGCGGTCGGCGAGTGCGGTCGCGAGTCGCACGACGTTGTGGTCGGCGGTGCTCGGGCGGCCGCTCATGAAGTCGGATCAGTAGTCTGCATCGACACGATCACGATGGTCCTGCCGGTGGGTGACTCGGTTTGCGCCGCGGGGCGGCGTTCAAACATGGCGCATGATCGCGCGCGGCGATACCCGGCGGGGTCTACAGTTCACGAGTCGAGGGCACGCCGGCCTCGCGGCTTCACGCCGTCGCCCCCTAGTTGACATTCTACCAGAGCATCCGTACCATCTAGTAGAATGCCTACCAAACACGATGATGACCGTGCCGCGCTCCTGCAGGGGACACTCGATCTCCTCGTACTGCGCACCCTTGCGCTTGGCTCGCATCACGGACACGGGATCGCTCTCGCGATCCAGCACTCGTCCGAGGGCGCGTTGCTCGTCGATCACGGATCACTCTATCCTGCCCTCCAACGTCTCGAGGCGGCCGGCTGGATCCGCGGGGCATGGGGCGTGTCCGACAACAACCGGCGCGCGCGCTTCTACGAGTTGACGGCGGCTGGTCGCAAGCAACTCGTGCGAGAAGCCGGCGAGTGGCGACGCCTCGCCGAGGCGGTCGCACGCGTCCTCGGGCCAGAGCTCAGCGGAGGATAGCACGATGCGATTGAGTCTGTGGAAACGCTGGATCCGGCGGCGTTCCGACGATGACTTCGCCGCCGAGGTCGAATCACACATCGCGCTCGAGGTCGAGCGGCTCGTGCGCGGCGGCATGAGCGAAGACGATGCGCACTTCGCCGCGCGGCGCGCGTTCGGCAACACCACGGCTGCGCGCGAACGCTTCCACCAGTCGCAAGCCGGCAGCGGGCTGGAATCGCTTGCACAGGACGTCCGATATGGACTGCGCGCCATGCGCCACAGCCCGGGATTCACCAGCATCGCCGTCGCGTCGCTCGCCATCGGAATCGGCGCGAACACGACGATGTTCGGAGCCATCGACACGTTGCTCGTGAGAACGCCGGCACATGTCAAGGATGCGGACCGTATTCACCGCATTTATTTCGAGGTTCCGAACGAGAATGGAGGCACGGCGACCGTGTCGCGGCAGGGCTATCGAACGTATTTAGCGTTTCGTGATCGCGTGCATGGCCTCGAGGCGGTGGGCGCCTTCTACAAGAAGACGGTTTCGAGCGGCCGAGGAACCGACGCCCGTCCGATCGACGCCGTGCTTGCCACGCCGAGCATGTTCACGATGCTCGGCACGCAGCCGGCACTGGGGCGGTTCTTCGACGCCAGCGAAGAGCGCGACGAGACTGACCACGTCGCGGTGCTCGGTTACGACGGGTGGCGTACACAATACGGCGGCGACCCTGCCGCTCTCGGAAGAACGATCGACGTCGCGGGCGTGCCGTATGTGATCATCGGCGTCGCCCCTGAAGGATTCACCGGAGTCGACCTCGACCGCGTCGACCTGTGGCTGCCACTTGGCGCCGCGGCCAGATTCCTCAGTCCGCGCGCGGTGAGTCCCCAGGGCGGAGGATACTGGCTCGAGATCGTGGCGAAGCGTCGCGCCGATGCGCCACCTTCGCGCGTCGCGAGCGAGGTCACGACGGCATACCGCGACGTGTGGCGCGATTCCCCGCGTTTCGATGAGAGTTTTGGAAAGTCTCGGGCGATCCTTGGATCGGTCGTCGCCGCGCGCGGCCCCGCGCCGAGCGCCGACGCGAAAGTCGCGGTCTGGGTCGCGGCGGTCTCTTTGCTCGTGCTCCTGATCGCCTCGGCGAACGTCGCGAACCTCCTCTTACTCCGTGGGCTTGCGCGATCGCGCGAAATTGCGCTTCGACTATCGCTCGGCGCGACGCGGCGACGCCTCATTCGACAGTCGATCGTCGAGGGCGCGCTGCTCGCAGCCGCCGGCGCCGTGTGCGCCATCGTGTTGGCGCGCCGGAGCGCGTCGGCCATGCAGACCTTTCTGCTTCCCGACGCGCCCCGCGCGAGCATTCTTCAGCCACGATTGCTCGCGTTCACCGCGGTGGTGGCGCTTGGCACGGGCATTCTTGCGTCGCTGGTTCCCGCTGTGGTCACGGCGCGTCGCGACGTCGGTCCGCTACTTGGTCGCGCTGCCGGCGCGCGAAATCGAATGGTCTTGCAGCGCGTGCTCATCGGAGGACAGGTGGCGTTGGCAACGTTACTGCTCGTCGGCGCCGGACTCTTCGTCACGAGTCTGAAAAACGTCCGCGCGATCGATCTGGGACTGGACGCGGAACATCTTCTGTATGTGAATCTCGACTTGGGCTCGGCGGGACAGAAGGCTGACGACGCGGGCGCGAGACTCGGCGCGACCGTGATCTACCAAGAGATGCTCGAGAGGGTGAGGCGTGTGCCCGGTGTGGCGAACGCGACGTTGACCGCCGGCGAGCCGTTGGCTAGCGGATGGGCGATCTCTCTTCGGCGACGCGGCGCGACGCCTCCGGCTCAGGGCAGTCCTCTTCCCTTCGCGCGTGCTGTTGGAGGAGACTACTTCGAGACGACGGGCACGGCGCTGCGGCGTGGCAGATACTTTACGGCGACCGATCATGCGCCCGGCGCGCACGTCGCGATCATCGACGAGGAGACCGCGAAGCGCTACTGGCCGGACGGGAGCGCGCTCGACCCGTGCGTGTACCTGGGCAGCGATCAAACGTGCACGCAAATCGTTGGAGTCGTAGCGAACACGGTGCTGTGGGACATCACGGGAGAGAAGGGCTCCATCGTGTACGTTCCGTTCGAGTCGTCGCCCGACCACGGTGTCAGCATGATGGAAGTCCGAACCACGGGCGATCCTACCGCGTTAGTGACGCCATTGCGGCGAGCATTGTCGTCGGTCTCGCCCAACCTGCCGTGGATCGACATCCGCCTCGTAAGCCAGCGCCTCGATCCGCAGCTCAGGCCGTGGCGGTTGGGTGCATCGATGTTCACCACGTTCGCTCTGCTCGCACTTTCACTCGCCGCGGTGGGACTCTACGGGCTGTTGTCATACGTTGTCGCGCAGCGCACGCACGAGATTGGCGTTCGAAAGGCTCTCGGCGCTCCCGATGGCGGAGTCGCCCGCATGATTCTCCGCGGAGCACTAGGGATGACGCTCGCCGGCCTCGCCATTGGCGTCGTCATCGCGCTCGGGGCGGGGCGTTTCGTCGCGTCACAGCTGTACGGCGTTTCGCCTCGAGACCCAGCGGTGATTCTCCTGTGCGCGGGCAGCCTCTTCGTGGTCGCAATCGCGGCCTGCCTAGCGCCCATGCTCCGCGCGACACGCGTCGATCCCATGGTGGCACTGCGGGTAGAATAGTCGTTACGGCACGCGCACCGCGACGCGGCCGACGACACGCACCCAGTTCACTCGCCCGGCCGCATCTCGCACGAACTCGATCGATTGTCCGTGTTCGGTTCCATCCGTCACCACCACGCGGTCTGGCCCATAGAACGCGACAGGCATCTCGGTGCCCGGCTGTCCGCTATTCGGCCGCTCCTGCACGAACAGCTTCGTCCCCTCGGCGCGCACCACGACGGAATTGCTCGGCCGAGCGTACGTTCCGACATACGGCGACGGATCCGGTTGTCGCACGAGCGGCTCGACCGCGGGAAGCGTCTCGACGAGTCCGCGATGCGCGATCGCCTGATTCATGGCGAACGTCGCGCCGAGGTACGATTTGAGCGCCTCCCGCTCGACGTCCTGAATCAGACGCCACCCAACATTCGAGTTCGTTAAAATCGCGATCGCGAAGTTTTGCTCCGGCACGATCTCGAGCAGCAGAATATGCCCAGCCAACGTGCCGCCGTGCGACGCGGTTCGAATTCCGCCGACCGTGCGCAGGTGCCAGGCGATTCCAATGTCGTCGTCGGTGCTCTGTTTGTGCGCCTGGGGCGTGCGCAGCAGCTCGAGCGATTCGCGCGTCAATATGCGCTCGCCGTTCGCCGCCCTGCCGTCGCCCATATGGAAGCGGGCGTAGGTGAGGAGATCGGTGATGCAGAGCCCAACACCGCCCGCCGTCACGCTAGACGACGGCGCGAACGGGCGCTGAAGGGTCGTCGTGCCGTTGCGCGTGAAGTGTCCCGCGGCGAACCGTTGGACGATGAACTCACCGGCGGTCGTTCCAGCGTGCTCGAGACCGAGCGGCTGGAACACCAAGTCGCGTACTGCACGATTGATCGACGTCCCTGTGACCGACTCGATGACGCGACCGGCAATGCTGAATCCCGCATTGTTATAGCTCCACGCCGCACCGGGCGGCGCAACCTGCATCAGATCGGTGATCGAGGCGACGAAATTCTTGAGCGTCTCCGTACCGCGATCGGGACCCGAGACCTGCCCTTCCCATCCGCTGAGATGCGTCAACAGGTGCCACACGGTCACGTCGCGACTCACCGCTTCGTCGCGCACGCGAAAGTCAGGCAAATATGTTCGCACCGGAGCGCGAAGATCGACCTTGCCCTGCTCGATGAGACGCATCATCGCCGTCGCCGCGAACGTCTTGGAGATCGATGCGATCGGAAAGACGGTGTGCGCCGTGATCGGCAGCGGATCTTCGACATTCGTGACGCCCAGGCCGCGGATGCTCACGACGCCGTTCTCAACAATCCCGAGCGCGACACCCGGCACGCCGTACTCTTTCATCTTCGACTCGGCGAGCGACGCGAGTGCGTCGAAGCGAGGGTTGCTCGCCGGTTGCGCATGTAGCGGAGATTGCCCTGCACACAGGGCGGCGATCAGGGCGACTCGCACGCTCGGTCGAGTTCTCGGTGTCATGCGGCGATGAGACAATCGGAGGTCACCGTGCGCGCTGTGCGCGCTTTGCGGGCTTTCGGGGTTTGGCAGGTTCCGCTGGCGCCTGACATCGCCACGCTTCAGCGAGGAGAACCTTGAGATCGGCGACGCTCACGGCGGCGAGCCGCACGAGCACGGCGGGAAATCCGGCGTAGTGCGGCTCGGTGAAAAACTTCTTCGTGTCGGCCGCAAGCAACGCATCCCGCTGGCCCAAGTTGGCGACGCGAACCGCGAGCACGTCCGGGTTCGGCACACGAGGCTTCTTCGGTATGACGCGCTCCTTCCACACCCAGGCGAAGCCTTTGAGCTTTCCTTTGTTCATGACCGAGAAAGCGAAGTCATTCTTCGCTTCCTCGGTGTCGCGCATCGACAACGCGATGCGGCGGACGTCGGCTTGAGTGGCCATAGAGCGACGCGTCAGCCCTCTCCGTTACGCACAGGCATAAAAGAATTCCACGAACGATCGGACCGCGCCATCCATCCCGCTGACTTTAGGATTCGCTGATTCGATAATCCAGTATTCGTCAGGCGCATGCGCTCCATCGCCGTGCCCCAGCCCGAACTGCCCCGCCGGCAACTTGAGTGGCGCTCCGGTGAACGTGACACCCGGCCACGAGCCCGCGAGCCGCGGCCACAACAGCGGATCCACCGACTGTTGCCGGTACGCCGCGATCTGCGCCTTGATCAACTTCGAGTCCGGATCGGTCTCCGTCGGGTCGTAGCCGCCGCTCATGTTCACCTCGATGTCGCCGAACCCATGCTTCGCGAGATGATCCTTGAGCAGCGCCAGCGTCCCCTTCGCCGTCATGTCGGGCACGAGCCGCATGTCGATCTTCGCGACGGCGCGGTGAGGGAGAATCGTCTTCCCGCCAGGCCCGGTATAACCGCCGACGAGCCCTTCGATATTGATCGTCGGTTGCGTCACGAGGCGAACGAGCGAGTCGTGCCACGCCTCGTCCTTGAACCAGTGATCGACGCCGAGTGCCTTCTTCGTCATCGCTTCGTCGCGCTTGGGGATCGCCGCCTCGAGGATCTGCTTCTGTCTCGCTGTCAACGGGCGAACCTTGTCGAAGAACCCCGCGATCGTCGGCGTATGCCCGTCGGCCTGCACGAGCGTGTTGAGCGCCTGAACGAGGTGCCACGACGGGCTGTCGACCTGCGCCTCGAGACTCGAGTGCACGTCGTGCTTCGGGCCGCGTCCCCATTTCTCTCCACTCGATACCAGCTCCGCCTCGACGACGCCCTTCGCGCCGAGGTTGATCTCGACCGACCCGTCGAGGCTTTGACTGCCGAACGGAATGACGACACCGATACACCTGTGGAGCGCGGCCTCCACCTCGGGCTTCAAGACGATCTGCGAAAAACTCGGCGACCCAATTTCTTCTTCGCCTTCGCACACGAGCACAAGGTTGACCGGGAGCTTTTGACCCGCGGCCTTGAACGCGTGCAGGGCCGCGAGACACGCCACTTGTGGTCCCTTCTCGTTCGTCGCGCCGCGCCCTACGATCACCTTGCCGACTCCTGGTTTGTCGACGAGTCGCGCTTCGAGCGGCGGCGAGCTCCACTCCGCGGGATCGAATTGTTTGACGTCGTACATGAAATAGAGGCCGACCCAGTCCCGCGCGCCGGCGTCGAGCGTGCCGAACACACCGGGCTTGCCCGACGTCGGCACGAGCTCGACGCGCTGAAATCCCGCCTCGCGCGCGAGCCGCGCCATGTACTCGGCGCCCTGCGGATACCCGCGATTCTCGGCGGCGATCGACGGCAGAGCGATCCAGTCCTGCAACATCTTCACGGTCTGGTCGTGCTGGCCCCCGATCTTCGCGATCACATCGTCTTTCGGTGACGGAGCGAAGATCGACGATGGCGAACTGACGGCAAAGACCGCCGCGGTGGTCATGGCGCCATGAAGGAAGTCGCGACGGTTGATGTCGGATGCCGGTGTGTGCACGTCGCTCTCTCGCTTCGGATTCATGGAGTCCTCCCGAGAAGTGTTCGATTGACCGCAGCGTGAGAATGTGCCGGCGGACCATTGCAGGCAAGCGCGGACCAAAATGGCAAACAGCGCGAGTGCCAGACAGCGCGACGGCCGAACAGCGCGACGGCCGAACGACGCGGGCGCCAAAGGGCGGGAAATGCGCAAGCACGAACGGCGATGCGATTGCGATGGTAGCAGCGCGGCGGCCCAGTTTCGTGCATGGGCAAATCATCGATACCTTGCCCTCTGCTCGACGCCGATTCAATCGACTCATCGACGATGCTCGCATTGTCAAGATGATCACGTCGTTGCTCAACCGTTGACGGTCAACGCTCAGTACGACCTTTCCTTTGCGCCGTCAGCGCCTGTTGGCACTCGCGCTGTCTGGCCGTCGCGCTGTCTGGCCGTCGCGCTGTCTGGCCGTCGCGCTGTTCGGCCGTCGCGCTGTTCGGAGTTAGCGTCGCCACTCTTACCAATGCTCAGGAGCTCCTCGTACTTTCCCGTCCTCAACCATGCCCAAACTCAGTCTCGCGATTTCGTCCCTAGCGCTGCTGGCCTGCGGTCACGCATCGCGCGTCATCGTGCCTTCGGCGACGCCGGCGGCAACCGTCGTCGCGGGCGACTGGCCCGCCTTCAACCGAACGCTCGCCGGCGATCGCTTCTCACCGCTGGCCGAGATCGATCGCTCGAATGTCGCCCGCCTCGGCGTCGTCTGTCGCTACGCCCTGCCCGAAGTCACCGCCCTGCAGACGGGTCCTCTCGTCATCGGCGGCACGATGTATTTCACCACCGACACGATCTCTTACGCCATCGACGCCTCGACCTGCGCCGAGCGATGGAAGAGCGTGCGGCACAGCCCGACGCCGAGTCGCTTGGCGGTGAATCGCGGTGCGGCGTACATGAACGGCCGGCTCTTTCGCGGAACGTCGGACGCGCACGTCATCGCCATCGACGCCACCGACGGCCATACGCTCTGGGATGTCACACTCGACGCTGCCGGTCGCGGCGTGACGGTCCCAATGGCGCCGACGGCGTGGAATGGACTCGTCTATGTCGGCAATGCGGGCGGCGATCAGTCCGGGGTGACCGGCCACGTGTATGCGTTGGACGCTCGCGACGGCCACGTCGTCTGGAAATTCGACGTCGTGCCGTCGAACGGACCGGCGCGCGCCACGTGGCCCACGGCGGATCGCTATCCCATATCGGGCGGCGCTTTCTGGACGGCGTTCACGCTCGATCCGCGCAACGGCGTCCTCTACGTCGCGGCCGGAAACCCGGCGCCGGACTTCGACATCGCCGTGCGCGATGGCGAGAACCTGTATTCGAATTCACTCATCGCGCTGAACGCATCGGACGGCAGGCTCCTCGCGTATAACCAGCTCGTCAAGCATGATTTTCACGACTGGGACGTCGACAGTCCGGCGCCGCTCGTCACGACGCGCTCCGGCCGCGAGATCGCGGCGTCGGCAAACAAGGATGGGCTGCTCTCGGTCGTCGATCGGGGCCGCGTGAACGCCGGCGCGCTCCCACTCGTGTTTCAGGCGCCGACGACGACCCGCGAGAACATCGAGACGCCGCTCTCTCGCGATCAGAAGACTCGGTTCTGCCCCGGTTATCTTGGCGGCTCCGAATGGAACGGCGCGGCGTATCATCCGTCGTTGAACACCTTATTCGTCGGCGCCGTTGACTGGTGCAGCATCGTGCAGCTCGCGGCGGTGTCGGCACCCGTTCCGCCGACCGGCGCCGGATGGTTCGGGTCCGTGACCCAGGGCATGGATCCGCCGGCAAACGCGAAGGGATGGCTCACCGCGTTCGACGCGGAGAATGGCGCGGTGCGCTGGAAGTTTGCCGCGCCGCGTCCGATCCTCGCCGGGGTGACTCCCACGGCCGGCGGTTTGGTCTTCGCCGCCGATCTGGGAGGCACCCTGTACGCGTTCGATGCGGAGAACGGCTCGGTGCTGTGGCAGCTCGCGACGGGTCAGTCGATGGGCGGAGGCATTGTGAGCTATCTCGCCGGCGGCCGGCAACTCATCGGCGTTGCGGCGGGAATGAAGTCCCCGATCTGGCCGGGCGGGTCCGCGGCGAGCCAGATCGTCGTGTATGGGCTGTCGGCGCGAAGTGCCAACACGACGTCTCTCCCGGCCTTTGTCGCCCACGAGATTGCAACGGGCCTCACCGGCGGGTATCAGGTCATCGCCGCCGATCTCAATCGCGACGGTAAGCCCGATCTGATCGCTCTCGCTAGTAACCTGCCGGAGCTGGTCTGGTTTGAAAATCCCTCATGGACGCGCCACGTCCTCGCCCGCGGCTTCACGGGTTTGATCAACGTCGCCGCGGCCGATCTCGACGGCGACGGCATCCCGGAGATCGCCGTCGCGTCGGGCTTCTCGACCCGGCCCGATCAGAGTTCTGGCATCATCGCCATTCTCACGCACGGCGCCGATCCGACGCAGCCGTGGACATCGCGCGAGATCGATCGAAACCCCGCGGCGCATCGCCTCCGCTGGTACGTCGATCGCGACGGCCAGCGATGGCTCATGGACGCGCCGCTTGCCGCGGTCAGCGCGAAGCCGCCGAACTACGACGGCGCGACGCCGATCTCCGCATACCGCGCGCCCGACTGGAAGCGCGAGCTCGTCGCGAGTGAGGAGTCTGGCGTCGTGCACGGCATCGAACCGGTTCACGCACCGTTCTGCGACGCGTGCCTGCTCACGGCCGGCTTCGCCGGCATTCATCGATACGAGCACACCGGCACCGGATGGACCCACTCGGCTGTCGCCGCCGGAGATCCCGCGCCGATTCCCAAGGGCGGATCGAGCGATGTCGCGGTTGGGCGAACGTCTCGTGCGAGTAGCGCTGGCACCGATTCGTATTTTTTCGCAGCCATCGAACCATGGCATGGCAACGAGGTCGTGATCTATCGACACACGGGCTCGGGATCGCTCACACGACGCGTGATCGACACCGCGGTCGTCGACGGTCACACGCTCGTCACCGCTGACTTGGACGGCGACGGCGCGGACGAGATCATTGTCGGCCAGCGCGGTGGATCGCGCAGCGTCTGGATCTATGCCGCGAATTCGCGAGACGATTGGACCCGCACCACACTTGACGAGGGCGGCATGGCCGCGGCCGGCTGCACCGCGGTTGACCTCAACGGCGACGCACGAATCGACATCGCCTGTATCGGTACCGCGACGGCCAATCTCAAGTGGTACGAAAACCTGGGAACGTCCGGACTTCGCTCAACGCAACGACCCGAGTAGGAATCATCGAAGAAGACGCATCCTGAGGCCGCGCCGAGCGCGAACACGCATTAGAAGACTCCAATGTCACCGGACGTCGCCGTCACGGGGACAGCTTGGACCGGGCGCCGTAAGTTTGTTGGAGCTCAACGCCACGAGACCGATGAAGAGACAGCAGGCACTGAAGCGCCTCGATGCCGCGTGGACGGACTTCGAACAATCGTACGCCGGGTTATCCGACTCGCAGATGATGATCCCCGGTGTCACCGGCCAATGGTCGGTGCGCGACATCATCGCCCACGTCACGTGGTGGGAGGAGGAGGCGCTGAAACACCTTCCACTCGTCCGCGGAGGTGGCCGGCCGCCGCGGTACTCGGTCACGTACGGCGGCATCGACGCGTTCAACGCGCTCATGACGGAACAGCGACGCCACCTGTCGCTGGCTGAAGTCCTCTCGCAGCACGATGAGGTTCATCAACGTCTGGTCGCGTACGTCGAACGCGCGCCAGAAGAGCTGTTTACTCGAGAGACTCGCTTCCGCCGCCGTCTGCGGCTGGACACCTACGGACACTATCCGAAACATGCGAAGGCGATACGCGCGTGGCGAAGTGCTGCCGACGCACGCACTCGCGCCGGACCTACTGGCTGACCGTCGTCAAGGCTGCGGCGCCCGCAGCGCGACGATGACCGTCGACGTCGCGCGCTCCGCGTTCACGCGCGCCGTCACGGTCGTCGTGCCGGGTCCAATCGCGCTCACCACACCATCCGTGACTACCGCAACGGACGAATTGGACGACGTCCACTCGACACCGGTTGGTGCCTGAACGGGACGGCCCAGCGATGTCGCGGAGAGCGACAACGTGACCGGAGTCGCCGTTGGCATCGTGCTCGTCACAAAAATCGTGACGACTGACGGCGACAGCTTGAGCGTGAGCCCCGGCGGGGCGTTCGGGTCCGTGAGCGAATCGCTCGAGCAGGCGAGGCCGACTGCAACGACGAGCACGCCAAGGGCGATGGAGAGTCGGGCTGAACGCATGGATCTCACTTCGGTGGCTGGGAACGGGAAGACAGCTGCAGCCTCTTATCATAATCGTCGGATTCCACGGTCCGAAGTGGCTTGCATCACGTCGGCCGACAGCTCCCGTCTCCTGCTCGCTCTCAGTCGGTCAGGTCGCCTTGAGCTGACCCTCCAGGTATCCCAGAACAGCCATCGCGATGAGAATCGCGACGAGCCCAACCGTTGCCGTCGTCATGAGCCATCGATGATTCAGGCGCGACGCGACGCCCGGAAGGGCCGACAACAACAACGCGACACCAATGAGCGTCGCGTCGATGAAGATTCCTAAGACGGCGCCGGATATCGTGCTCCACAACACGATCGATCCGCGCATGGCCGGCGGCGCGTTAGGGCTTGATCTGAATCGGCGCGCCCTGCGGCACCGCGCGCCAGATCTCCTCGATCTCTTCGTCTGTCACGGCGATGCAGCCTTCCGTCCAATCGAACTCACGATGCGCCGCACCGTAGCTCTTGAACGCCGGCGGCAGCCCGTGGATCATGATGTCGCCGCCCGTGGACACGCCGAGCGCCCTGGCGCGCTGTATGTGTGCGGCATCCGGATAGGAGATGTGCAGCGCCATGTGAAACTTGCTCTGCGGATTCTTGAAGTCGATGCGGAAGAGACCCTCCGGCGTCCGCTTGTCTCCGATCCGCTCCTTGTCGCCGGTCGGTTCTTTCCCCAGCGCTACTCCGTACGTCCGCACTGGAAAGCCCGCCTGATACAACGTCAGCGTGCGCTTCGCCTTTTCGACGACGATGCTGTCGGCGGCCAGCACGGCCCTGACACCTACCATTGGCGTGTGAGTGATCGTCGGCGTGGCGACGGTCAACGTCGCGAGCGCGGTATCGCGCGCGAGAGGCGAGAGCGAGAGAGCGGCGCTGAGTAGGAGTGATAGCATAAGACTACGAAGACCTACGCCAGGGGGAGGGCGTGGGAAAAGAAGAATCGAGGATCGCTGCCGCCAGAACGACGCTCAATATACTGATGTGGCAACCGTTCGTTCCAGAGGCTGCTCCAACTCGACGCACCGAAGCGAGCACATCGCTTCCCTCATGGTCCCCGGTCTTCCCACAGTCCGATATTCTGAGCATGGCCCTCCTCTACCGATATCTGCGCGGCTACTGGCATCTCGTCGCACTGGCGCTCGTACTGGCGGCGATCAACCAGGTCTTCTCCCTGCTCGACCCGTTGATCTTCCGCCACATCATCGACGACTACGCCACCAAGTACGACCGCTTTTCCCACGGACAGTTCTTCCGCGGCGTGACCGTACTCCTCGCCATGGCAGTAGGCGTGGCCTTCGTGTCACGGGTCGCGAAGAACTTCCAGGATTACTTCGTCAACGTCGTTACGCAACGTTTGGGCGCGCGGCTCTATTCGGACGGGATTCGTCACTCCCTTTCACTGCCATTCCAGGTCTTCGAGGATCAACGGAGCGGCGAGACGCTCGGGAAACTCCAGAAAGTCCGCGCCGACACCGAGAAGTTCATCGCGGCCTTCGTGAACATTCTGTTCACCAGCCTGGTCGGTGTGATCTTCGTCATGATCTACGCCTACAAGGTCCACTGGTCGATCGCGCCCGCGTTCCTGGCGACCGTCCCAGTCCTGGGCACGCTCAGCATGATCTTGAGCCGGCGTATCAAGGTCATTCAGAAGGTCATCGTCGCCGAGACAACGGCGCTCGCGGGCGCGACGACGGAGTCCCTCCGCAACATCGAATTGGTCAAGAGCCTCGGTCTCGCCGAACAGGAGATCGGCCGTCTCAACGCCACGACCGACAAGATCCTCAAGCTCGAGCTGAAGAAGGTTCGATACATCCGAAGCCTCAGCTTCATTCAGGGAACGTGCGTCAACCTGATCCGCACGTCGATTCTGTTTCTGATGCTCTATTTGATCTTCGACAAGCAGATCACCGTCGGCCAGTTCTTCTCGTTGTTGATCTACTCGTTCTTCATCTTCGGCCCGCTTCAGGAGCTTGGCAACATCATCAACGTGTACCGTGAGACGGAAGCATCGCTCGCGACGTACCAGGCCATTCTCGACACGCCGGTCGATCCCAAACCGGCGAATCCCGTCGCCGTGAACGACCTGCACGTGCTCGACTTCGACAACGTCTCGTTCACCCACCAGTCGGCAACCTCACCCGCGCTCTCGGACATCTCGTTCCACGTCGAACGGGGCGACACGATCGCCTTTGTTGGACCGTCGGGCGCGGGCAAGACAACCCTCGTCAAGCTCCTCGTCGGCCTCTATCAGCCAAAGCTGGGACACGTCCTCTACAACGATGTCGCCAGCGATCGTGTCGACCTCGACAAGTTCCGCGAGCGCATCGGCCTCGTGACGCAAGACGCCCAGCTCTTCTCCGGCTCGATCCGCGAGAACCTACTGTTCGTACGGCCCGACGCCGCCGACGCCGAATGCGTCCAGATGCTGCGAAAAGCCGCCGCGGACAATCTCCTCCAGCGCGCCGACAAGGGCCTGGACACGGTGATCGGCGAAGGCGGCATGAAGATCTCCGGCGGCGAAAAGCAGCGACTGTCTATCGCGCGCGCCCTGCTCCGCCATCCACACCTTCTCGTCTTCGACGAAGCCACGTCGTCGCTCGACTCGCTCACCGAAGAAGAGATCAGTCGTACGATGCGCGAGATCTCGGCGACCGCCAACGTGATCACGGTCCTCATCGCGCATCGACTCTCGACCGTGATGCACGCCGACCGCATTCACGTCCTCGAACGTGGCCGCATCGTCGAAGTTGGCTGCCACGACGAGCTGCTCGCGCTCAAGGGCTTGTACTACGCGATGTGGCGACAGCAGGTCGGCGAACGAAGAAGCGCAATTCCGGAGCGGATCAACACGACCGGCGCGCGGCGGCTTCAGGCTGTCTAGGGACGAAACTCTTTGTTTGCCAGCCTGTCCATCTGACTTTTCCGGAACTTCGCGACCTTGGGTGCGATCACGATCTGGCAATACGGTTGATTCTGATTCTGCGAGTAATAATCCTGGTGATATGTCTCAGCCGTGTAGAACGTCGTAAATGGCACGACCTGCGTGACGATCGGATCATCCCAAAGCTTGTTCCGGTCTAGCTCGTCGATCACCTGCTTCGCCGTCTCGCGTTGCTCGTCGGAGTGGTAGAGGATGATCGACCGGTATTGCGTCCCGACGTCGGCGCCCTGGCGATCGGGCGTCGTCGGATCATGCACGGTGAAGAAGACGCCGAGCAAATCGCGGAAGGAGAGCACCGATGGATCGAAGGTGACCTGAACGACTTCGGCGTGGCCGGTCATCCCCGAGCAGACGTCACGGTACGTTGGGTTCGACGTTCGCCCACCGGCGTACCCCGACTCGACCTTCTCGACGCCTTCGAGCTCGCGGAAGATGGTGTCGATGCACCAGAAGCATCCGCCGCCAAGTGTTGCAATTTCGTGTGTGGTCATGGAGTTCCTCGATCGCCAAGTTAATTGCCCATGCAAGACAGCCTGACCCAAACCGTCGACATCGAGACACCCGAGCTCGTCGTCCTGTCGTACACCATCGCGGGACTCGGGTCGAGAGTCTACGCGGCGCTGATCGACCTGTTTATCTGCGCCGCGGTGCTCATTGCGTTCCTTATCGGCGCCGTCATCCTCGCCGCCCGGTCGAAGGAATCGGTGACGCAGCCGACGCCATCCAGCGCGTGGGCGATCGCGATCATCATTCTCTTCCAGTTCGCGATCCTCTGGGGCTACTACCTCTTGTTCGAAGGCTTCAATGACGGACAAACGCCCGGGAAGCGTCTACTCAAGCTTCGCGCGGTCCGCGATGGGGGCTATTCCATTGGCTTCTCCGCGTCGGCCGTTCGCAACCTCATGCGCATTGTCGACCTGCAGCCGGCATTTACATACGCCATCGGGATCGGTTCGGTTCTGCTCACGAAATCCGGCAAGCGACTGGGTGACATCGTCGCCGGAACGATCGTCGTTCGCGAATCGTTCGTGCGCCAACCGATACAACCCATCGCGTCGCCGTCGCCCTCTCCAGCTGTGGTCACCGCGCCGCTGTCGGCTCAGTTGAGTGACGACGAGTTTCGATTGTTGGAGCGTTGGGCGGACCGACGCAACGCGCTCGAGCCGCAGCGGCGGCGCGAGCTCACGGCACAAGTCGCCGCACGGTTGCGCCGAACCGTCGACCTGGGCGATCCATCCAGAGAGAGCGCCGCGCTCGCGCATCTCGTCGACGCCGAGCGACGCGCGCGGGCGAGCGGCCTGGCCGCACGCGGCGCCAAGGGCGCGAGTCGCGAGCGGTACGCCATCGTCACGTCGAATTCGCCGCGTTGGATCGCGTTCGCCGCCCGCCTCGCCGAAGCGCAGCGACGCGGCCTGCGCGCGCTCGGTGAGACGGGCGTTCGCGATTTCGTCTCCGAGTATCGCGCGCTCGCGGCCGATCTGGCTCGGCTCCAAACAGCGACGCGCGGCGAGTCGAGCAACGAACTGTTCTACCTCGGACGACTGGTCGCGGGAGCACACAATCTCCTGTATCGCGACCGGCGCGGGGGAATTCGCGCCACGCTTCGGTTCATCGCGATCGATGTGCCGAGCGAAGTCCGTCATTCCTTCGCGCCGATCGCGCTCGCCGCCGCGTGTTTGTTCGGACCAGCGGCGATCGCCTACACGGCGGTCGTACGCGATCCGAGCGTCGCACCCACGTTCATCCCCACCGGTATGCTGGACCGCGCGGAAGCCGGCGTCGAACGCGCCAAGCGCGGCGACGGTTACATCGAGGATCCGCAGGTGTTTCGGCCAGTCATGGCGAGTTCGATCATCGCCAACAACGTTCAGGTCACGATCGCCGCATTCGCCTTCGGCGTGACAGCCGGTGTCGGGACGCTCATGCTCCTGCTCTTCAACGGCGTGTCGCTCGGCGGCGTGTTCGGCCTGTACGCGTCGAAAGGAATTCTGCCGCTGCTGGTTGCTTTCGTCGCACCGCATGGTGTGCTCGAGCTCAGCGCGATCTGCATCGCCGGCGGCGCCGGATTTCTTATCGCCGCCGCGCTTCTGCTCCCGGGCCGCCGAACGCGACGACGCGCTCTCGCCGAGAATAGCGCGCGCGCCATGCGTCTCATCGCCGCCTCAACCGTGATGCTCATCGTCGCCGGGTCGCTCGAGGGCATGGTCTCGCCGATCCCGTGGTGGCCACTTTCGCTCAAGCTCATCGTGTCGGCGATGACGCTGGTCCTACTCGTCGCGTATCTCCGCGGCGGCGCTCACAGCTCCCCCCGCGCCTTGATCTCGAGGTAGCGATTGATCACCGCCGCCGCCATGCGCGACGGCGGTACGTCGAGCACGGAGACACCGGCGCTGCGCATCCGGCCGAGCGCCTCTTCGCGTTCCCGCACGAGCTCCTCCGCGGCGGCACTCCGGAAGAGGGCAAGGGCGCCAGATTCGCCGCCTCCGGGACGCGCCGCCGCGAGCAGCGCTTCGTTTTGAATCGCGACGAGCACGAGCACGTGCCGCTGCGCGGCGCGAGTCGCGTAACTGACCAATGTCCGCGCTGTGCGCGCATCGATCACATCGGTGAAGAACACGAGGAGCGCGCGTCGCCGCTGCCGCGTCGCGAGCAAGCGAAACGCGCCGGCGTAATCGGGCTCGGTCGACGTTGCGTCGAGCGCGCTCAACGCGGTGCGCATTTTCTTGACCGCGACGGACTCGCGCTGCGGAGGCACGAAGGCGCGGATCGAATCGTCGAACGCCAGCAGTCCTACCCGATCTCCGCCGCTCGCCGCGACGTCGCCCAACACGAGCGCGGCCGACAACACGTGCTCGAATCGCGCGAATCGTCCGGCGAGTTGCGTCATCGCGCGGCCGCAATCGATGATCGGGATAACCGTCTGCGATCGCTCTACCGTCTCTTCGCGGGTGATCAAGCGTCCGTGCCGCGCCGTCGATTTCCAATCGACGAGTCGCGGATCGTCGCCGGGGACGTAGTCGCGCATTCCGGCGAACGCTCCCCCTTCACCCCGCTGCTTGAGCGTCCTCACGCCGACATCGCCGAGCCGGTGTTGCATGGACAGCAATCGGAATCGGCGTACGTTACTCAATGACGGCACGATAATGACGCCGTCGTCCGGCCGCATTCGCACAATGCGCCGCAACAGCCCCAGCGCCGTCGTGATCGAGAGCGCGATGTCGCCCAGCGAGAATCGGCCGCGCTGTTGTCCGATCACCGTCGTTGTCACCGCGCGCGACTGGCGCGCCCCGAGGGCGATCGTGTCGCCCGTCACGCGACCGTCGACCCCCGCGGGCATGTCGTCGGAGACTGCGACACGAATCGGCCACCGCCAGGTCGACACAAGCTCGTAGTGCAGCGTCGCGCTGTCGCCCAGCCCAATCACCTCCGGCGCTCTCCGCTCGACGGCGACGGCACGGCGAGAGGGCAATCGGGCATAATCGACGATCGCCGCGAGCAGCAGACCGCCGATCGCCGACGCGGCGACAATCCGCCCGCCCGTTCCCGGTACCAGCCACAGCGCGCCGCTCGCGAGCACCAGCTCGGCCAGCCGTCGCGTGGGAAACACCGACCACGAAGGACGCCAGGCGCGAACCCGCGCGAACATGGCGCGGAGATCCGTCACGCCGGCGCGATCGTTCGGGTGAGCACGGCCGACAGCACATCGTCCGGCGTCCGTCCTTCGATCTCGAGCTCCGGCGCGAGCGTCACCCGATGACGAAGCACGGACAGCGCTCGAGCTTTGACGTCGTCGGGCGTCACATAGTCCCGCTCCTCGAAGATCGCCGCCGCCCGTGCGGCCCGCATCAGCGCGACGGTCGCGCGCGGCGACGCGCCAAGGAGCAGCGATGGGTCATCGCGCGTCGCGCGAGTGATGGACGCGATGTACTCGCGCACCTCAGGGGCCACCCGCACCCCGTCGACGAGTGTCCGACATGCCCGCGCTTCGTCCGCGGTGATCACTGCGTTGACGACCGCCGCGCGATCACCACGCTCGGGATCGAATCCGGATTCATGTAATTCCAGCACCGCCAGCTCAGCTTCTCGAGCCGGATACCCCACGACGACCTTGAGGAGAAATCGATCGAGCTGCGCTTCGGGAAGCGGAAATGTGCCCTCGTGCTCGACGGGGTTTTGTGTCGCGAACACGGTGAACAGCGGATCGAGCGCGCGACTCTTGCCGTCGGCGGTCACTTGCCTCTCGCCCATCGCCTCGAGCAGCGCGGCCTGCGTCTTTGCCGGTGCGCGATTGATCTCGTCGGCGAGCAAGAGATCCGTGAACACCGGACCGGGTTGAAACTCGAATCCGCGCGTCGGATCGCGATACAAGGCGACGCCCGTCACGTCCGCCGGCATGAGATCCGGCGTGAATTGAATTCGTGTGAATCGCACTCCCATCGCGTTGGCGATCGCGCGAACGAGCAGCGTTTTCGCCGTCCCGGGCACGCCTTCGATCAGCACGTGTCCGCGCGCGAGAAAGGCGACGAGCACGTCGTCGATCGCCGCGTCCTGGCCGATGACGCGGGTCGCGACGGTATCGCGCACACGTCGCATGATCGCCGATCCGTCGTTTACAGAAATGCTCATGAGGTCGTGGCAAAGGACGAGGTGAGGTGTCGCTCGATGGCGCGCAGCGCTTCGCCGACCGCGACAAAATCTCGTGGTTCGATCGGATCGCGTAATGCGCGACGAATGGTCGCTACCGCCGCCCGCGTGTCGGGGTGCCGCTGAGCGACGCCGTCGAGGAAGGCATCGTCGCTGACGCCGCTGGTTGCACTGACCATCCGTCCCGCGCGGCGCCGCAGACCCCAGACGAGGTGCGCTGTCGCGGTCCGCGTGGCTCGAACGTCAGCGTACGCATGTCCCAGCGCGTCGGCATGCTCGAGCGGAGACCGACGGGCAAGGCGCGATGGATCATGAGGAACGATTGGGCGCGGCGCATAGGCGAGTAGAAGCACGAGACCGCCAGCGAGAAACTGCAACAGAAAGTGGCCGGACGACGTGCGCGCCAAATATCGCGTGATCGCGCGCATGCTGCCGGGATGTGTTCCAAAGCCATGATGATATTCATCGAACTGGAGCGTCGCGCGGCCAGGTGTCGCCGGCCGAACGAACTCGAATACGCGGGCCACCACGACGTCTGCGCCCCACGGACACGTCCGCACCGCCACGTTGCGAAACAGATCCGTGCCGGCGACGACAGCGATTCGTCCGCGACCCAACTGAACGCCGACCGCCGTGTTGAGCCGCGGACCGAAACGTTCGTCGGTTCTGGCGAGCACCGTGGCCTTCCCAGGCGCTGGACGTCGCCACACGAGGTTTCGAACGCTCGGCGGCAGAACGAACGCGCCTTCCATCGGTGAACCACGACAGGCGGGATCGACGTTGCCGGTGAACCAGCGGCCTTCCGATCCAATGCCCATGCCAAGCGAATCGGTGATCGGGTTCGATTCGTCGACGACGAGCACCAGTCCGCCGCCGGCGCGCACATCGGTCAGCAGCCTATGGGTTTCTTTCGCACCGAGCTCCGACCTCGGGCCCATGATCACGTGCACCGTCAGCGAGTCGACGAGCGAGTCAAGCGTGGTCTCGCGTCGCCGCGCCGACCAGCCCATCCTCTTCGAGAATTCGAATGCGATTCGACCACCCCCGGGCGCCGCGGAGTACGAACTGAGTTGTCCGCCGCTGTTGTCTGCGGCCTCGGGCGTCAGGAGCGCGACCGCGACCGCAAGTGCCGCCAACCCAGCCAACAGCGCGGCGGGGCGAATTCGTTGCGACCACGTCGCGGTCGGCGCGGTCATGCGGCTCGACGCGTTCTCGACACCCGCTCGGCTAGATTCGCGAGCTCGTCGAAGTCCGCCGCGGTCGCTGATCCCGCGCCGAACATCACACGGTCGAACCGACGCGCGAACGCGCGAAACTCACCGGCGATCGGCGATCCACGCCGCCGAAGCTCGCGCCAGTAGTCTCCACCAGTTTTCGACGCGTGAAGCGAGACGTCGCCAGTTCTCGCAATGCGCGCGAGCAACGCGGCATACAGCGCATGACTCGCGGCCGTAAAATCTCCGCTCGCGGCAAGGTCCCGCGCCGCGCTCCACAGATCGGCGTCGCCCGACGATCCCCGCGCGGTTACTCCGCCCCGGCGCCCCTGGGCGTCCACGTCGCGGAGGATGACGATTCTCGCGACGACGATCAGAATCAGCACGACCAATCCCGCCATGACCACGTAGCGCGCGGTTGGCGAGCCGTGATATTGATTGAGCACGTCGCGAATGGCCGCGATCACGTAGCGCAGGAATCGGCCGAGCAACGATTCACGTCCACTTCCGGCGAACGCCGGCTGGCGAACGATCGCCGCGACGGTGTCGTGGATCTGAATCGGCGACCAGGGAACCGCCGCCTGCGGCGTGGGCGCGCCCATAGAGGCTTAGATTGCCGCGTTCTCAGGCGCCGCGGCCGACGGGTCGGCTCGCGCCAGGTATTCGACGTCGAACCCTTCCTTTCGAATTCTGGTATCGTAATACAGCAGCGTTTCGGTGAGCCCGAGCAGTGGGTACAAGAACACGCTCAAGGCGGTCGACACGACGTTAGTGATCACCTTGCTCTGGAACACGGTCGACAGAAGGCCGAAACCAACGCTGATCGCGACCGTCACGAGTGCGATCAAGAGAATCGTGTTGACGATGTGGCGCTTGAGATCGACTGAGAGGTGCGACGAGCGCGACAGAGCGCCACCGATGCCTTGGCTCTCGAGCACGACCGCTTGCGTCACCGCGAAGAATCGACCGAGCGCGTAGAGACCTGGGATCACCAGGAACACGAACCCGATGCCGATCAGCGTCACCCGGATGATGCCGGACACCGCCAGCGTCACGAATCGCGATGCCGTGCTCCGGAACGCCGCGGCAATGTCGGGAGTCTGGCCGAGATAGATGTCGCTCGCCATGATCGTCGTGACCCCTCCGACCACCGAGTAGACGACGATCAATCCCACGAACAGGGCGAGCGTCTTGCTCGGACCCATCAGCGGATCGGTGATGCCTAAATCGAACACGAGGCGGATCACGAGCCACGGCACATACACCAACGCCGCGGCCAGAATCAACTGCGTCGGACTTCGTCGAAAAAGCTGAAACGCGGCGTCGACGATCTCGGTAGACGAACGCGGACGGAGGTCCAGATCGTTCATGACGCCTCGGCGTAAAGGAAATTCGCGAATACTAAAATGGGAACGCCACGTTCATCCGGCCAGGGCCGAACGACGTGGCGTCCCCTCGAGACGTGCCAAGCCGGTGTTACGCGGCCATGCCGTCCCTCAACACGTCCGCCGTATCTGCTTCGCGCAGACGCTTGAGAGCCCGGTCGCGAAGCTGGCGAACCCGCTCGCGAGTGACACCGAGCTCACGCGCGATCTCCTGCAGCGTCATCGGCCGGCTTCCCTCGAGGCCGAAGTACAGCGTCAACACACGACGGTCGCGCGGAGCAAGCACCTCCAGCGCGCGCGTGATTGCCTCGCGACGCGAATCACTCTCCACGCCGCCGGGCAACACGTCCTCATCCTCGCCGCGGTCGAGCACCAGCGTCTCAGCCAACGTCCTTCCCTGCTCGCCAGCGCTCGTCGGCTCGTCGAGCGAGCGAACCGGCTGCAATAGCGCAACCAGCCCGCGCGTGACGTCGAGCGAGAGGTCCGCCACCTTGGCGATCTCTTCGTCGTGCGGTTCGCGCGAGAGCTTCTGCCGCAGCACTTCCTGCGCCCGCGACACGCGCGACAAGTCGGCCGCGCGATTCAGCGGCACCTGGACCGTGCGTCCCTGCCGCTGCACCGCGGAGTGCAGTGCCTGCCGAATCCACCACACGGCGTAGCTGATGAAGTTCACGCCGACGTCCGGATCATACTTGTCGGCCGCGCGCACGAGACCCGCGTTCGCCTCACTCACGAGATCACCGAGCGGAACACCACGATTCTGATACTGCTTGGCGACCGAGAATGCGAATCGGAGGTTGGCGCGAATCAGTTTGGAGCGCGCTTGTTCAAACGCGTCGCCCGCCCGGGCACGGCGCATCTGTCGCGCTAGATCTTTCTGTTCCTGCGCGGTCATCACGGGCTCGCCACGCAGCTCGTCGATGTACAGATCCAGCAGGTCGCGGTCGTCGTTCGTCGAATACATCACTCACCTCCAGCGCGCATCGCGCCAGACCTTGATGTTCATGTAATTATGAAACCTTCGTTCGCTTCACCATCATCCGTCGGCGCAGCTCGTCCATGTAGGCCTCGAGCACGCTCGGACGCGTCCGGTAGTACACAAATTGCCCATCACGGCGCGAGTCGACCAAACCGGCGCTGGCTAACTCCTTCAGGTGGTGCGAGATCGTCGCTTGTCGAACCGGGAAGCATCCGCACAACCGAGCGCACCCAACTTCGGCCTGCGCAGCGATATGTTCGAGAATCTCGACTCGACGCGGATCGGCAAGTGCCTTGGCTACCCGCTGAAACTGCTCAGCATCCACGAACTACCCACCCCTGAAGTCGGTATGATAGATAGATAATCATCTAATTGTACGCCGCAAGCCGTCATCTGTTCCGCTACCGGTCGGCCGCCCTGATCGTCCTCCAAGACCGGCCCGCGACGTGCGCTTTCAAGCCTCCAACCCGATCCGACGAACCTCCGTCATGACCAGCATTACGCCGTCCCGTTCCACTCGTGACCATTCCGGCGGACCCGTTGCACGCCTCGTTCCGTCCGCTCGGCTCACCGCGCTTCCCACGTACGTCTTTGCATGGCTCGACGAGCTAAAAGCCGACGCCCGATCTCGCGGAACCGATCTCATCGACCTGGGCATGGGAAACCCCGACCAGCCCACTCCCAAGCCGATCATCGACGCCATCGCCGCCGCATACGCCGACCCCAAAACCCACGGCTATCCACCATTCGACGGCACGCCGCAATTCCGACAGGCCGTCGGCCGATTCATGCGCGGCCGATTCCAGCTCGACGTCGATCCCGATAGCGAGATTCTCTGCCTGAGCGGCGCAAAGGAAGGCATCGCGCACGCGACAATGGCCTTCTCCGACGAAACGACGGTTTCGCTCGTTCCCGACATCCACTACCCGGTCCACACACGCGCGACCGGCCTGGTGGGCGGGCGACCCTTCCTTTTACCCCTGATACCAGAGCGCGGGTTCCTACCAGATCTCCGTTCGATTCCGTCCGACGTTCTCCGCGACGCTCGCTTGCTCGTGCTCAACTATCCTCACAATCCAACGGGAGCCGTCGCGCCACTCGAGCTCTACGAAGAGGCTGTCGCGCTCTGCCGAAAGCACGGGATTCTTCTGATCTCCGATCTTGCCTACAGCGAGATCACCTTCGATGGCAAGGTCGCGCCGAGCGCGCTCCAGATTCCAGGCGCAAAGGACGTTACGCTCGAGTTCCACTCGTTCTCAAAGACCTTCAACATGGCAGGCGCACGCATCGGCTTCGCAGTCGGCGGACGCCGATTGATCGGCGCGCTCCACGCCGTGCGCACGAATATGGGCTACGGCACGCCGATGGCCATCCAAGCCGGCGGCGCGTACGCCCTTGATCACTACGGAGAGCTCGTGACGCCAATCGTCGCGCGCTACCAGGCGCGTCGAGATGTCGTCGTTGATGCGTTTCGCTCGCTCGGTTGGACCAGCCAGCCGTCGCGCGGATCCATGTTCGTGTGGCTTCCGATTCCCAACGGGTTCGGCGCCCAGGAATGGACAAAGTATCTCATCGATCACGCTGGAGTCGTGGTCAGCCCAGGCAACGCGTTCGGTCCCGGCGGCGAGCGATTCTTCCGTGTCTCGCTCATCGCCGAGCCCCCCGTGCTCTCGACCGCCATCGAGCGCTTACGTCGGGCCGGCATCCGCTACGACATGCGGAAGTCCGGCAGCTAGCTGTTTCGAAGCGCCTCGGTCGGACTCACGCTCGTCGCCCGCCGCGCCGGCAGCAGGCAAATGATCGACCGCGAGTTTTCTCAGCGGACTCGCCCATCCCGAGACCTGGCTCGACACCTGCACCGGGAGACCACCGACAAGGAGGACACCGTGGCTGACAATCGCAATCCGACCGATCGGGACGCGATGCTCGATCCCGAAGACGTGAACAGCTCGCCGACGGCGGCCTCGCTCGGCGCAAGCGAGCCCGATCCCAATGATGAAGTGCCCGTTCCGGTTGCGATGTCGCCCGCCGAAATCGATGAGCGGGCCCAGGCGGTGGAGGCCCTACGCGGGTCTGCGGAGTCCAGTCCGCTCGACGACCGGAGGTCAAAAGCGTAGTTGGGGCTTGCCAGGACGGCAGACTCTGCCGATTATGTTCGCCAATGCGTCAGTCGGTAGACGCCGAACCAGTCGCCGGAGGGTCGATGCCGGTCCCCCAACAGCGAGCAATCGCTGACGTTACGGAATTCAACCTCGTCCCGCCGATCATGGCGGCGGCGGCGACGCGCTATCAACGATTCAAGGAAATCGAACAGCACCATCTCGAGCGCATGGCGCGTCACAACCTGCTCGGCGACTGGAGCACGGAGGTTCGCGCGATCGTGCTGGACGCTCGAGAACGAATCCGCGAGGCGCGCGTCGCGCGAGAAGAGTTCCGCCGGCAAATCCGAGACTTCGTGCTCACGCTTCGCTCAGCGAGTGAGCCGCTCCCCGCCGTGCTCCGTCACACGCGGGGGTTGCTGCAACTGCTCGAGACGTCTGGCGCGCTACGCAACGATGGTGGCTGGCTCGAAGCCGAAGTGCTCGAGTGGGCTATTGAGGAGTTCGAAACGATTTCGTAATCAGTGGGCAAATAACGGCGCGGTTAAAGACGCGCGCGCCACTCTGCGGTTGCTTCGGGTACCAGCCGCGCGCCCCATTGACCGACTTCGAGAATGTAGTAATCGCGGCGCGTGGGATCGCGCGGATCGACGACTTCATAGTATGTCGGTTGGGGATCGACCTTGATGGTCAGTCCGTTGCATTCTCCGCCGACGCATTTGACTTGAATCATGAGTGCACCCTCCTCGGTGGGACTCAGCTCGCCTGTTGAACCGCAGATCGCGACGCCCCGTTGAGAAATCGCGGGCCGGCCGAGCAGGCACGCTCGACGGTTTCCGCGATGCTCTCAGGCAACAGGACGGCGCCTCGCGCATGCGCTTCGAGTACCAAGCGCAACGCGCGACGTTGTCGGTCGAACGCCGACAGCAATTCGGCGCCGCCTTCAGGGGACGCCAGCACACCGGTGACGAGACGCTGAAGCGAGGTGTCCGCATTCTCATCGGACGCGTGCGACATACACGCCTCGAGGTTCCACCGGCTTCGATGATCGTCACAGAGCCCCGCACGTCCGCTGCGAGGGGCGTCCTGGGTGCATGCCGCGCACATCGCGATGCCACGCAGCAGTTCCGCACTCGGCACGAAGGACATCGAGTCTTCCTCTAGCACTTGTCGTAGGTCGTTCACTAGTTCCTGATCGCGGGATGTTGCCAAGACCAATTGCAGTCGCCGGCGGGCGTTGGGCTCGATACTCATCGCATCCTCCCGCCGGCCACGACATGCAGATGAGACGACGGTCGCGGAGTGGTCGGACTCCGGGTGCCCGGGGCCACCGCCACGGTCGTCGTGACTTGAGTCGGCTCACTTAGTCGCGAGTTGTTACTGATCGTACGCAAGCCCGTCAAAGAGGGGTGCGAAGGTGAGGCGGTACCGCCTTGCCCGACCGTCGCCAAAGCGTCATGACCACTGAGAGTCCGCTCGAAACCCTGGATCGCCATTGGGCGGTCAAGGTCGTCACTCCCGAGGACCGTGCGGCCGCCATTCAATACGGGATGGGGGTTCTCACGCGGCTGTGCGGTGGTGACTCGCCGACCGAAGCGGAGTCGCCCCCCGACTTCGTGGTGCCGCTGGCCGGGGCGTACGTCATCGCGGCGGCGGAGTGGCTCGATTTCGACGGCGCCGCGTCGCCCACCGCCATCCTGTCCAGCGAACAGGAGGCCCAACGCTCGGCGCACATTGAAGCCGGCGCCGATCGAGCTTTCATCCTGACCGCCGCGCTCCCGCTCGAGACGAACGAACGGACGGCCGCGCTGTATCGCGCGCTGTTGCTGGCTGGTCTCGCGCAGCTCGCACATAAGCAAGCAGAGTTCCGCTATTGGCTTCGCGCCAACGAGCGAATCCTCTTCCCCCCGACCGAGGACCCCGAGCGCTGGGATCTCGACCTGCTTCGCCGCGTCGTCGAGCTCTGGGCGCACGTTCTCCGCGGAGCTGGCCCCTCGGGTCTCCAACACGCGATGGAGATCGTCGCGTCGATTCGCGAAGAGCGCCCCGTGCGTGAGCCGATGTTCTTCCGAACGGTGGACGCGGCCGACGAGACGCGCATGCGCTTCTACGTCTTCACGTTGTTCCATCTGACAGAGGCCGCGACTGAGCTGCTGCTCTTCCGTCTGCACGGCGAGCCCGAGCGCATCACGACGCGGCTCTACAGTCATTTCGCGCTCGCGCGCGACGCCGCCGGCGGAGATCCCCGCCTCGATGCAAGCTTCGACTGGTTGTACGAGGCTTCGCGCCAGATCGTGGCCCAACGCACCGCCCAACTCGAGTTGCTGCCCGAGGGCAGCCCTTGAGTAAACACTAATCATCGCGGTGTCCGTCCGGCGCTTCCCACGAGCATGCGTCGGCCGTCGGGCGATTTTGCAACCACAACTGTTACACGAGACCGCGGGCGCGACTTGGTTTGTAACGTCAGGATCCGCGACTCGCCCCCATACGTCGGCTCATCGTCGACGAGCTCGAACCACTCGATCTCTCCACTCTTGGTCGTGCGCCGCACATAGTACGCATCCGCCGACCAGAAGGCGTCCCACTGCTCCGCGTCGGTCGATTCGGTCAGCAAAGCCGATCGAGGAGCGACATCGAGCGGCTCTGGCGGAGGGGCGCAGCTGGCGAGGTGCATGGTTGCGTGCGCGAGAGAAAAAAATCGCGTCGATCGGCGACATCGCCGTCGGAGGGGACGGCAACCTAGAAAACCCTGGCGCAAAGCGCAATAGGAAAGTTTTCCATAAGTCGTTGGTACTACTGTGGATAGCGATTGTGGATGACTGTCGATAACGCGCTAACTCCGCACTCCAACGTCGGTAAGCGCGTACCGCACTCTGTGGATAAGAACTGTGGACAGATGTGCAGGAAATCGCAGTGCGTGATTCGCGCATCAACAATTCGCGAGCGCAATCGTAGTCACATTTTTCAACAAATTTGAACATTAAATGTGGGGTTTTCGCGATCGAGAAAGTAACCGATTCCAGGGCAGATTCGCTGTCGAGCGATTGTCGACAACTGACAACTATCCACATCGCCGTGTGGATACGCTGTTAATAGCACCGCAGTTGCAATGGCTCGTCGACGCCGAACAATCCGTCGAGATTATGCGCCCACTCTGGACTGGTGCCCTGACCTTCGGGCTCGTGAACATCCCAGTACGTTTGCACTCCGCCGTGCAAGCGAAAGAGCGCGTCAGCTTTCGCCTTCTTCATAAGAAGGATCTGTCACCGATTCGTTACGACCGCGTATGTCAAAAGGAAGGCGAAGCCGTCGACTGGAAAGAGATCGTCAAGGGATATGAGTACACGAAAGGCAAATTCGTCGTGCTGACCGACGACGACTTCAAGGCGGCCGCTATCGAGTCGTCCAAGACGATCGAGATCATGGATTTCGTGAAGGCCGATGAGATCGATGCGCGATATTTCGAGACGCCCTACTATGTTGTCCCGGCCAAGGGTGGCGAAAAGGCCTACGCGTTGTTGCGCGAGGCGATCAAGCGCACCGGAATGGTCGGCATCGGCAAGATCACGATGCGGACGAACGCACTGCATCTCGCCGGCGTGAAAGCGGTCGACGAGGCGCTGATCCTGGAGATCATGCGATTCCAAGACGAGCTGGTCGACCTCAGCGATCTGACGCTCCCCGGCGACACGAATGTCCGGCCACAAGAGCTTCAGATGGCCGAACAGTTGGTCGCGAACCTCTCGCAACCGTTCGATCCATCGAAGTACACCGACGACTATCGCGCGAACCTCATGAAGATCATCCGCGCGAAAATGAAGGGAAAGAAGATCGACGTGCCCGAGCCCGAAGAGCGGGAGAGCACGCAGGTCGTGGACCTCATCGCCCGGCTCCAAGAAAGTCTCGAGATGGGAAAGAAGCAAAAAACGGGACCACCGGCGCGCAGCGGCGAGCGCTCGCGGGCGCCGCGCGGATCGCGAACCTCGCACCGACGTAAGACGGCATGACGTCAATCACGCCGATGCTCGCCACCGTTGGGACCGAGGTCCCGCGTGGCGAGGATTGGGTGTTCGAACCAAAGTACGACGGAATCCGAGTGCTCGGATTCGCGTCGAGCAAGAGTGTCGCGCTCCTCAGCCGGAATGGCCTCGACAAAACCCGCCAGTTTCCCGAGATCGCCGACGCGCTTCGCGCGCTGCACGAACGCGCGAAACGGTCTTTCGTCATCGATGGCGAAGTCGTCGCGATGCGCGACGGGTCGCCGGCGCGCTTTCAGGAGCTTCAGGGTCGCATGCACGTTACCGATCGCGGTGCGATTCAATCGCATCGCGATGAATCACCCGCGGCGTTGATCGTGTTCGATATGCTCGTCGACGGCAAGGAGTCGCTCGTCGCTGAGCCGTGGCGCGTGCGGCGAAAACATCTCGCCGCGCTCCTCCGACCCCCCGGTCGTTCCAGCGCGTTGCGGCTCAGTGACGTCGACGACGACGGCGACGCCATGTTGCGCGAAGCCCGCCGTCACGGGTGGGAGGGCATCATCGCCAAGCGCGCCGATGCGCCGTACGAGGCGGGACGGCGATCGCGCGCGTGGCTGAAGCTCAAGATCGAGCGACGACAGGAGTTCGTCGTCGGCGGCTGGACCGAGCCGCGCAAATCGCGCGAGCACATGGGTGCGCTCCTGCTCGGATACTACGACGCGGATGGCAATCTCGCGTACGCCGGCCACACCGGGACCGGGTTCAGCCGCCAAACGTTACTCGATACGTATCGGCGATTGCGACGGCTCGAGCGCAAGACCTCACCCTTCGCGACCACACCGCGAACGAACGAACAACCGCATTGGGTGCAGCCGGCGCTCGTCGCCGAAATCAAATTCAACGAATGGACGACCGACGGAAAGCTTCGCCAGCCGGTCTTCCTCGGGCTTCGCGACGATAAACCTCCGCGTGAGGTCGTGCACGAACCCGAGTCGCTCGTCAAACGATCGAGCGCACGCCACGGACGCGTGCGCGCCGGGCCCGCCCGCGGCGCCGCGGCGTCCGTCAAGCGCACGACGGCGCGGCGCCGCGAGACACGTGCCTCGTATCCGCCTCACGCGGCGCCGCTGCTTCCACGCGACGACGAACGGGTCGCGGAACAGATCGAGGCGTTCGAGCGCGATGGCGGAAGCGGAGTGCTCGACTTGCCCACGGGCCGGCTCGAGATCTCCAATCTCGACAAGGTCTTTTTTCCCAAGACCAAACACACGAAGGGCGACTTGATGCGGTTCTACGCGCGCGTCGCGCCGTATCTGCTGCCCGCCATCGCCGATCGACCCCTGGTGATGAAGCGCTTTCCGAACGGCGTGCGCGGGAAGGCATTCTATCAGCAGCGCGCGCCCGCGGACCGACCGGCGTCGGTACGTGTCGAGCCGGTGTCGGATGACGGACTGACGACGCAAGAGCGAATTGTCGGCGGCGATTTGGCAACGCTCCTCTACGTCGCGCAGCTAGGCGCGATTTCAATCGACCCGTGGCATTCGCGCGTAGCGTCGGTGAAGTTCGCCGACTACGCGATCATCGATCTCGATCCAGGGCCTCGCGCGAGCTTCCCTCGCGTGATCGAAGTCGCGCGGGCCGTGAAGGACGTGCTCGACGACCTCGGCCTCCACGCGGTACCGAAGACGTCGGGCGCCAGCGGCGTGCATGTCGTCTTGCCACTCCCTCCGGGAATTCCGAACGACGGCGCGCGCATCGTCGCCGAAGTGGTGGCAAGACGCGTCGCCGAGCGACATCCGAAAATCGCCACGGTCGAGCGATGGGTGAACTCGCGCCCGAGCGGAACGGTGTATGTCGATTACCTCCAGAACATCCGCGGCAAGACGGTCGCCGGCGTGTACTCGGTGCGCGCGGAGCCGCAGCCATGCGTCTCGACGCCATTCACCTGGGACGAGCTGACCGACGATCTCGATCCCTCCACCTTCACGATCGACACCGTGCTTCCGCGGGTGCGCGTGGAGGGTGATCTCTGGGCGAAGGGCATGACGCCGAATTCGCTCGACGGCATACTCGGTCGTGGATAACTCCGGAATGCCGCGGCGGCGACATCCGTCGAACACGCTCCGCAGCTTTCTCGAATACCTCGAGGAGATCGAGCGCGCTGTTCTTCGACGCGACTCGTTGCACGTGACGGCGCTGCTGCGGAAGCGAACGGCAACGCATCTGCCGCGAGCGGTTCGGGAGGAGTTGCTGTTTATCTCGCGCCAGCCGCGGGAGAGCTTGCGCGCGCCAGTTCAGTTTCTCCGCTTCCAACACCGCATGACGCAGTTGTCGAAGACGGAAGGACGCGTGCCGACGGCGCAAACCGAGCTGCGACTCGAGCCGCTGGCGCCAGCAGGATCGATTCGCCGTCGTCCGAGCGACGATCGCCGGTCGGCCGCTTGCGACCCCGCCGACGATGCAGCCGAAGACGCCGCGTCGTGAACTTGCCGGTCGAAATCTGCTGGTGCCTCGCGAACGACGCGGTGCGAGCGACGGCCGCGAGGTCAGCAGCCCTCCGAGCGACTACGGATTCTGCGTCGCGTCGACCGAGATCTTGAGGGCTTCGTTCAGATTGGCATCGCCACCGATAATCGAGCGCCACGAAACCTCGGGCCCGTTGCGACGGCCCTTCTCCGTCACCTTGACCCCCTCGGGGGCGATTGTGATGGTGTAGGTCTTTCCATCGAGTTCGAGCTCACGCTTGATGGATTTGTCGAGCTTTGCGGTCATCTCTTCTCCGGGGCGCGGGTTTCGCGGGGACCCGCCGCAGGCGGGTGATTCGGGACGCGGTCACACTCAACGCAGTTCAAAGTAGCACGCAAGAGGGTTTGCCGCCCCTCCGGCACGCCTCGCGTTCACCGTTGGCGATTGGGGCCTGGGTGCATTTCCATATAGGTTGAGGCCGGCATTCTTGTCGAGAAGCCAAACTTCTCGTACAGTCGCTGCGCGTCCCGCGTGAAAAGGGTGACGCGCCGGAGGCCTTGGAGATCAGGGTGCGCCAGCAGCGTCTCGATCATCCATGAGCCGATTCCACGCCCACGTGCGTTCGTCGCCACGATGACATCGGTGAGATACGCGTAGGTCGCCAGGTCGGTCACGGCGCGGGCGAACGCCCACTGTTCGGCGCCCCGATAGACACCAACGCAAACCGCATTCTCGACGGCGCGTTCAAGAATATCCCGCGTCATCGCGCCGCCCCAATGCGACGCGTGAAGCATCGCGAGTATCGTGTCAACGTCGAGCCGCGCTCGATCGGTCGACAGGGTCAGGTCGCCGCGGGTCTCCTCGACGATGCGATCATTCATCCAGCAAAGTTACGTCGCTCAGGAACCAAATCGTGGCTGCTCGAAACGCAAGAGCAGGGTGTTCACGACGTTGACGATCGATCGCCAGCGCGGCGCAGCGCGATCCGCCGCTCGGCGCCGCTGACCACTGAATTCGCGATCGAATACAACGCGAGGCCGGCCGAGAGATGCCACAGCACCAGCAACGTGATGACGCCAGTGACGATGACCGGAACCGCTTGCACAACGCTCTTCCCTTCCGGCGATGCGGCCGACAGCCACGCTATCGCGGCGGCGGCTGACGCCGCCAATCCAGCGAGCCAGCGATCAGGCTTGGTGAGGTCGGTGACCCAGAGGAATCCGCCGGCTTTGGCACCGAGCGCGCGGATCGCCGAATACAGCGAGATGGCGGGCGGCATTTGCACCAATGCCTCCATAAACGCTCGGCCATCGACCGCAGAGACGCCGTGCGCAGCGTGGAGCTTTCGCGTCTCCGTCACCAATCGCGCGGGCTGAGCCGCGTAGCGTTGCCTGAGTCGCGCAAGTTCCGGCTCGAGTGCAGCGAGAATTCGCTCGTGGTGGACGCGACGCCTAGCCGCGCGAAGCGTGAGCGGAAGCAGCGCGATACGGACGGCCGCTGACCCGACCAGGATCGCGGTCCCAACGCTGCCGCCACACCAATGAGCGAGAATGAAAAGGCTGCCGCGGATGACGTCGAGCACATTCGACCAGAGCATGGTGACGCCGCCAAGGAGAGATATCGGCTCTACGGGCTCGCGTTCGCCAAAGTTGCACGGAATTTCGCGTGGTACCTGTGACGCCTCAGTGCTGCTCGAGCACGAGCATGGTCGACGGAGCCGTGAATCCGTATCGCTCGTAGAGTGGTCGGCTTCGATCCGACGGCCAGAGGAAGACCGAATCGACGTGCGCACGTTTGCACTCGTCAAGGACCGCCTCGAGCAGGCGTGACCCCGCGCCCGTGTTGCGATACTCGGGACGAATGAAGAAGTTCGTCACATAGGCGTGCATCTCTCGTTCGACGTTGGGATTCGGCAGCTTCTCGACGAGCTCGAGCCAAATGTTGCCGACGATTGTGTCGTTGTGTGTGAGGACCCAAACGCGCCACGGCGACTCGTCGTCAATACGCCGTCGCATCCACTCGATGCATCGCGGAAGAAACTGCGCGGCGGTCTCGACCGGTGTCTTGCTCCGCGAGCGAAACTCGAAGCGAAGCGTTGCGAGCACGGGCACGTCGGCCGGTGTCGCGCGACGAACCTCTGTGTCGGAATGGGTATTCATTGCCGTCGATCCGGGCCATCCGTGCCGCGCGCGCGCAGGCTTCGCATGGCCGTCATGCCCTGATACATTCTAGGACCGAGCGCGCCGCGAGCGCTCGATTCGCAACCGCATCAGAGGTGTCAATATGCATTCGTCTCTCCGCGCCGCACTGTTTCTGACCTTCGCCGCCTCGGTCGCCGGGGCTCAGGCGTCGAGTGCCGCCGGCACCGTCGCCCCCGCGGCTTTCCCCGCGATCGGTGACGCCGCCCCGGACTTCTCGGCTACGGCCACCGATTCGACGGGCAAAGTTATCCCCGTCTCTCTCTCGTCGCTCCATGGCAAGGTCGTCGTACTCGCCTTCTATCCTGCCGACCACTCGTCGGGGTGCACGGCCGAGCTCAACAAGTTTCGCGACGAGTACAAGACGTTGTTCGGCGATGACGTGGTCGTGCTTCCGACGTCGATCGACAGCCTCGGCTCGCACTCGAGCTGGGCGAAGGAGTCCCACTTCCCATTCGCGCTGATCGCCGACACCAAGAGCGAGCTCGCGACCAAGTATGGATCGCAAGGGGGCACGCGTCCCTACTTCAAGCGCACCGTGTTCGTGATCGGCAAGGACGGCAAGGTCGCCTACGCCGATACTCGATTCAACGCGCTCGCTCAGGACGGGTACGACAAACTCGCCAACGAGATCAAGAAAGCAAAGGGAGCCTGATGCTCAAGCTCGTCACGTTCGCGCGCGCCGGCCTGATCGCCGGCGCGCTCGTGCATGCAGGCGCAGCTGCCGATGCGCAGCGCGGTCGGGCAATCGATACGAACACGGTCATCCCGATCTCGCCGCCGCCGGCGCCGCTGCCGCCCGAAGACGCGAGCCGCAACGTCACGAAGTTTTCGTTCATCGCCTACGGCGACACGCGCGGCGCATTCGATGGAACCCTGCTTCAGTACGACCATTCGCTCGTCGTCGCGTCGATGCTGCGGACCATTCAGAACCGCGCGAGTACCGACGACGCGATCAAATTCGTCGTGCAGAGCGGCGATGCCGTGGTCGACGGACGATCGGCGAATCAGCTCAATGTGAGCTACGTGCCGGTGATCAATCGGTTGACGACGGAAGCAGCCGTGCCTTACTACCTCGCCGTCGGGAATCACGACGTGCGCAACAGCATGTCGCTCACCGACACGGATCGCGTCAAAGGTTTGAAGAACTATTTCGCGGCGAACTCGAAGCTCATCCCGCGAGAAGGATCGCCGCGCCGGCTCAACGGGTATCCGACCTTCGCCGTCGGCTACGGCAACACGTTCCTGTTGTTCTTCGACTCGATCATCGCCGACGACTCGGTGCAGTACGAGTGGATCCGACAGCAGCTCGACGGTCTCGACCGCCGGCGATACGTGAACGTCGTCGCGGTGTGCCACCATCCCGCATTCTCTTCGGGCCCGCACGGCGGATCCACGGTCGAGCCTTCGACGGCCGTGATGCGCCGACGGTACATGCCGCTCTTTCGCCGGTATCATGTCAAGGCGCTGCTCGCCGGTCACGAGCATCTGTTCGAGCATTGGGTCGAACGATACGCCGACGCGACCGGCGAACATCGCTTCGACGAAATCGTGACTGGCGGTGGCGGCGCTCCATTGTACGGGTATCAAGGCGAGCCGGAGACCCGCCAATACGTTTTGGAGAACGCGGCCGCGAACGTTCGTCTGCAACATCTGGTACGCCCGGCCGTCGACCCCGGCGCGAACCCCCATCATTACGTCGTGGTTCACGTCGATGGATCGAAGTTCACGCTCGAGGTCATCGCCGTGAGCTGGGGCCAGGGATTCGAGCCTTATCGCAGCAGCACGGTCGCGATTCCGCCCTGAGCAACTGGCTCGCGCCGCTCACGCGCCGGCGCGGTCGCGACGCGCGGCGACGCGTTTGCCGCGAATCGTTGTGCCGCTCAACGCGCGAATGATTTCGTCCGCGGCATCGTCCGGGACCTCGACGAGCGAGAAGCGATCAGTGATTTCGATCGCCCCGATATCACGTGAATCGATTCCCGCCTCGTTCGCGATCGCGCCGACGAGATCGGCGGGACGAACGCCGGCGTTGCGGCCAAGCGCGACGTACAGTCGCGTGACGTCACTGCCATCGCGACGTCGAGCGCCACTTCGATCGCGCGGTGGGCGCTGCCCGCGGGCCGGGCGTGCATCGCGCGTTTCGCCACGACCATCCTTGCGCGATCGATCGGCGCGGCTCGGTCGCTCGTCCCGACGCGGCGGTGCGACGTTCGGGATCTCTTCCTCGCCGGCGTGTTCTCCGGCTTCACCCGCCTCGTCGGCCAACTTCACGGCGGCCGCGGCGACGTCGAGCACGTCGTACTGATCGGCGAGCGCCTCGACGACACTCCGATAGCTGTCGAGCTTCCCCGAAACGAGGAGCTCCTCGAGCGATGAACGGGTGAGCTCGAGTCGTCGGGTGCGAAGATCGTGGACGGTCGGCACCGACTCGATCGAAATCTTGCGCTTGGTGGCATGTTCGATGTTGCGAAGCAAGCGATGTTCGCGTGCCTCAGCGAGCGTGATCGCGACGCCTTCCCGGCCGGCACGTCCGGTCCGTCCGGTGCGATGGATGTACGCGTCCGGCGACTGTGGCACGTCGAAGTTGACGACGTGCGACACGTGCTCGATGTCGAGACCTCGCGCGGCGACGTCGGTCGCGACGAGGAGCTCCGACGCGCCATCGCGGAAGCGACGCATGACTCGGTCGCGCTGTTCCTGCGACAAGCCACCGTGCAGCGCCTCGGCACGATAGCCGCGGCCGCCGAGCGTTTCGGTGAGCTCATCGACTTCGGTGCGCGTTCGGCAGAATACGATGATCGAGGTTGGCGCCTCCATGTCGAGCACGCGCGCGAGCGCGGCGACTTTGTGCCGGCGCTGCACGATGTACGCGACTTCCCGAACCCGCGGCGTCTCACCCTGAGCAAGATGCTCGCGCGCGATCGTCACGCGTACCGGTTCGCGCAGATGTCGGCTTGCGATGGCGCGGATCGCGTGCGCCATCGTCGCCGAGAAGAGCGCCGTCTGTCGCTCGGCAGGGACGGCGGCTAGAATCGCTTCGAGATCTTCGGCGAAGCCCATGTCCAACATCTCGTCCGCCTCGTCGAGCACGAGCATTTGAACGGCGTCGAGAGCGAGGGTGCCGCGGCGAATGTGATCGAGCGCACGTCCGGGCGTCGCGACGACGACGTCGACACCGCGCTTGAGCGCACGCAATTGTTGTTGCATCGCCTGGCCGCCGTAAATCGGCAGGACGCGCACGCCGAGCGGGCGACCATACTTGTGGACCGCCTCGGCGACCTGCATCGCGAGCTCGCGCGTCGGAACGAGAATCAGGCCGCGGATCGCTTGGGCGCCGTCGTTCGACGATCCAATGCGCTGCAATAGTGGCAGCGCGAACGCCGCGGTCTTACCCGTCCCGGTCGCGGCCTGTCCCAGCACGTCACGACCGGCGAGAAGCGAAGGTATGGCCTCGCGCTGAATGTCAGTGGGTTCTTCGTAACCAAGGGCGGTCACCGCGGCCGCGAGGGCCGGCGACAGTCCGAGCTTGAGAAAGGCGCCGTCATCAAACGAGCTCGGCGGCGTTGGTGTCAATCCAGAGGTCATCTCTCACGTCGCGGTCGAAAAAAGTGCCGCGGCGGATTGCCGCAGGACACCAGACGTAAGCTAAGGCCTGCCGCCCGTTGCGACGCTCGGAATAACTCGTCTCACTATCCACAAGGACCGTCAGGAGATGGGTTGTGCTGCTCACGCCGTCCAAAGGGTCACCCGTCTGCATGCACGAGCTTCGTCCTGGGACGACGGTGTGCGTGCATTGCCGCCACGCTGCACGCGCCGTTGCGCGCGAGCGCCGGCAACGCCTGTTGCTGCGCGCGGGCGCAGTCGCGACCATCGCAATCACGTTGGGCGCCGTAGGCGTCCTCAGCGCGGCAGCGCTTCGCGCGCGCGGCGTGCTGCACAAGTCGGAGCGCCGAGTTGCGAGCGCGTCCCTGAGCACGCCCGACCGAGCAGTGGTGAGCACTCCAACTCCAGTCGTGCAGAATCCTCCTGCATTGGTACAGACCGCGGCAGCAGCGCCGGTCATTCCGCGCGGCGAGACGGTCGCGCATTCGAAGGCACCGTTTGCGCCGGTTGTGCCGCAGGGTCAGTCGTCGCTTCCTGATGGCCCGATCGCGGTACGCGCCGACAGTCTCGTGACGGTTTCGTTCGACATGCCGATGATCCGCACGCGCATTGCAGCGAAGTTCGAGCATTTGGTCCGCTCGACGTTGCCCGCGGTCTATGGTCGATCGATCGACAGCGTGCTGTCGAGGATTCCCGAGGGTGGAATCGCGCGCCAGGGTGATCTGGTCTCCGAGTTGCCGACGCGAGGTGTACGGATTCCGGTGAACAACGAGTGGTCGATCGCGCTCTACCCGGAAACGCGGCCCGGGCACGACGGACCGCTCGTGATTCGGTACCGCGTGTCGGTCGTGGGCAAGACGGACTAGCTCCCTCGGCTTCACCGTGGCCGAGGACCGTTGTTGCGGTGCCTACTAAGCCAATAGTTGACAGACGCAATTGTTCGGTGTATTACTACTAGCAACCTAGTAGAGCGAACAATGGACGACTTCGTACTCGGCGACCGCGAGCTCGACATCATGGGCGTGCTGTGGGACTTGGGCTCCGGCACGGTAGCGGAGGTGCGCCGCAAGTTGCCCGTCGACCTCGCGTACACCACGGTGTTGACCATCCTCCGCAATCTCGAGGCGAAGGAGCTCGTGTCGCACACCGCTGAAGGCAAGGCACATCGGTACTTCCCGAAGGTGGCGCGCACGACGGCACGACGCAGCGCGCTCACGCGCGTGCTCGACAAGCTGTTTCACGGCTCGCCGCAGCAACTCGTCGCGCAACTGGTGGAAGACGAGAAGCTGTCGGCGCAGGACCTCAAGCGCCTTCGCGCCCTTCTGTCGGCGCACGGCAAAAAGAGCGGAGGGACCAAAGCGTGATCGCTTCGTGGATGCTCTATGCCGCCGTGGTCGGCGCGCTCATGACCGTGGTCGCGATCGCACTCGACCGCGTGGCCGTGGCTCGACAGCGCCCCATACGAATGATTTGGTTCGCGACACTGGCGTTGTCGATCGCCTGGCCGATCGGACGTGCCGTGGCGCGTCTCGCCCCGGAGCGGACGCAAGGGGTTCGTCTCATGCCCTTCTCGATCACGGTGCAATCGCCGGCCATCACGAGCAAACCTGGTGGACTCACTCGCGACGCAATCGACCGCGCGCTCATCGTCGCGTGGTGCGGATTGAGCGCGCTACTGTTGATGCGACTGGCCCGCGGCGCGGTGATGTTGCGGCGAACACGCAGCGCGTGGAGACCAGTCCAGATCGACGGCACGTCGGTTCGACTGTCATCGAACGTCGGCCCGGCGGTCATCGGTCTGCGGTCGATGGACGTCGTGCTGCCGGAGTGGATTCTTTCACTCGACGAATCGCTGCGTGCCATCGTGCTTCGGCACGAGGAAGAACACCGGAGCGCGCGCGATCCGTATTTGCTGTTCGGCGCCGCGCTCGCCGTCGCGCTGATGCCGTGGAACCTCGCCCTCTGGTATCAAGCGAAGCGTCTTCGCTTGGCGATCGAGCTCGATTGCGACGCGCGCGTGCTCCGCGCGCACCCCTCGACCGAACGGTACGGTTTATTGATGCTCACGATCGCGCAGCGTCGTTCGACCGCGCCGACGCTCTTCGCTCCAATGCTGACTGAGCCAACGACACAACTCGAACGGAGGATCATTGCCATGCGCACAACAACGCGTCGTCTGGCTCGAGTCACGGTGTATGGCGGAAGCGTCATCGCCATAGGCGTGCTGGCGTTTGCGTGTTCATTGCAGTCAGAGAACGCCACCGCACCCAAGCCGTCACGGCTACCGCAGCGGGTCACCGACAATCAGAACTTCTTTGAGTTTCAAGTCGAGAAGGCGGCCGAGGCGCTGCCGGGCAATCCCGCGCCGCGCTACCCGGACATGCTTCGCTCGGCGAACGTCGAAGGCGAGGTCCTCGCGCAGTTCGTGGTCGACACGACTGGTCGCGTCGACATGAACTCGTTCAAGGTGCTCAAGACGACCCACGATCTCTTCTCCAACTCCGTCAAGGCGTCATTGCCAAACATGACGTTCTCACCGGCCCAGGTCGGCGGACGTAAGGTCAAGCAGCTCGTGCAAATGACATTTCCGTTCAGCTTGACACAGGGCGCGACCGTGGGCCCGGCGATTCGTCCGAACGCAACCGGGGGGCCGGCGTTGGTTCGCGGCGGCTTGGGCAAGGCCCAGGCGAAGCTCCCACCCGGCGTGTATTTCGAGTACCAGGTTCAGAAGGCGGTGTCCCCACTCCCCGGAAATCGTGCCCCGCGCTACCCAGACGTGCTTCGAAGCGCCAACGTCGAAGGAGTGGTTCTCGCCCAATTCATCGTCGACGAGAACGGCGTCGCGGACTCGACGAGCTTTACCGTCGTACGCTCGACACATGACCTGTTCACCAACGCGGTGCTCAGCGCGATTGGATCATTTCGGTTCAATCCGGCGGAGCTGAACGGCCAACGCGTGAAGCAACTGGTTCAGATGCCGTTCCAGTTCAGCCTCTCCAAGTGAGGCTCGAGGCCTAGGCAACCATCATCGCGATGCGAGCCTGTCGATCAGTCGCATCGCATCGTTCTCGATGACGAGCATCGCGCGCTGGGATGGACGGATGAACCCCTCGGCGGCGGCGTGATCGAGGAAATCAATGAGTGGACTGTAATAGCCATCGACGTCGAGGATGCCGTACGGCTTGGCGTGGAGGCCAAGCATACCCCAGGTCCAGACCTCGAACAGCTCCTCGAGCGTTCCGAGGCCACCAGGCAGCGCGACGAAGGCGTCGGCCAGCTCGGCCATCATCGCTTTCCGTTCGTGCATCGTGTCGACGACATGAAGCTTGGTCAGACCGGGGTGCGCAATTTCCCGCTCGACGAGTCCTCGCGGGATCACGCCGACGACGTCGCCGCCGGCGTGTAACGCCGCGTCGGCGATCGCGCCCATGAGCCCGACGCTCGCCCCGCCGTACACGAGACGAATCCCGCGACGAACCGCGACCTCGGCGAATGCGCGCGCGGCTGTCTCGTAGGCGTTGTTGACGCCACGCGATGAGCCACAGAAGACACAGATGGCTTGAAGCATTTGCGAGAAGCCTAGGCATCGCGCGTGTGCGTGACCAGTAGCCACAGGTCGAAAGGCGATGGCCTAGATTCTTCGTTTCCTGCGTCTCGCAGCTGACCCTCGAACTTGCAGTCATGGCGACACCGGCTTCTGGTCGACGATTGATCGCCGTCACGCACGTGCCCTCGCCGCAATTGCAAGCGGGCGAACGCACGTACGTCGGCGAAACGACGGTGGACACTGCACTCGCGCTGCGACAGCACGCCGATTATTGCGATGCGCTTCGATCGTGCGGGGCCGAGGTCATCACGCTCGATGTCAATCGACACTTGCCGGATTGTGTGTTCGTCGAGGACACCGCGATCGTGCTCGACGAGATCGCCGTAATGATGTCGATGGGCGCCGAGTCGCGACGTGCGGAGCCGGCGGGCATCGAACCAACGCTCCGTCGCTATCGTCCGATCGAGCGCGTCACGCTCCCGGCGACGATCGACGGTGGCGACGTCGTGCGACTCGGGCACACGCTGTTCGTGGGAGAATCACCGCGCACGAGCGCCGCAGGCGTCGCCGCGCTCCGTGACATCGTGGGGCGATTCGCGTACCTAGTCATCGGCGTGCCTGTGTTGCACTGCCTTCATCTCAAGACGGCATGCAGCGCGCTGCCCGACGGACGTCTGCTGGTGAACCGAGATTGGATCGACGTCTCGCCACTTCCGTCATCGGCGCTCCTCGACGTTCCCGCGGCGGAGCCGTGGGCCGGCGATGTGCTCGTGATCGGCGATCGGATCATCGCGTCCGATGCGTTTCCGAAAACGGCAGAACTACTCGAGCGGTGCGGTTTCACGGTGACGCGCGTCGCCGTCTCAGAGTTCGCCAAAGTCGAAGGCGGAGTGACGTGTTTGAGTCTCGTGTTTGACCAATGACTCGGGTGCGTCGCTCCTCTCAGGCCTCGGGCGGACGGGTAATGCGTTCTCCGATCAGACCAAGGGCGATTCCGAATGGGATGTTGAGGGCGGCCATGAGGACGGCGAGCGCGACGGAAGTCAGTGAGACCGGTCGCGGGACGCGCCAGAGGTTGATCGTCGCGGCCGCGACCGCGGCGATGCAGCCGAGGACGAACCCAAAGCGACCCGCAAGGTTCTGTCGCGCTTTGATCAGCGCATCACGGTCGTTGTTCGGCGATCGTTGAGTCCGACGAGGGCGGTCCACGAAGCGAAAGGTAATAAGCGACAAGCGCCGGCCACGATTCGTGACCGGCGCTTGTCGTCTGTCCGAGGTTCAGATCAACGAGCCTTGAACCACTTGTCCTCAATTACTTCGACGGGCTTCGAATACGATTGGCCATTCACGGTCAGCTTGACCATGTACGTTCCTGCCTGCACAGCATTGTTGCCGCCACCGCCGAATCCGCCGCCACCCCGACCGCCACCACCGCCGGCGCATCCATTGTCGGGCGGGCCTGCCTGAGCACCGAAGCCACCTCCACCGCCGCCGCCACCAGCGGCCGCATTGGCGCCCGCGAGCAACGGTGCGACAAGTCCCCATTCAACTCGGTGGACGCCCGCGTCCTTCGCGCCGTCGGAGGTGCAGAGAGTGCGTCCCTGCCCGTCGACGATCGAAATCTTCACGTCGTTGGCGGCGGCTTTGAGGTAGTAGTTAATCGCGGTGCCGCGCGGCGCGTTTTGGCCGACGAAATTCTTTTGCCCGCCGATGTGCGGGTTGTTCGTGAGGTCGGTGATGTACGCGACCGCGGGTCGAGGCTGGAAGAGGTACACGTCCTGCGACTGCGCCGACGACGTCAACTGCTCGAGCGGCGTGATGTCGTCGGCAATCCAGATGCTTCGACCGTGCGTCGCGACGATCACGTCGCCCTCGCGTGGATGAATGAAAATGTCATCCGTGCGAACGGTCGGGTAATCGTTCATGAACTTCTCCCAGTGCTTGCCGCCGTTCAGGGAGACGTACAACCCAAACTCGGTTCCGACGAATAGGAGATCCTTGTTCTTTGGATCCTCTCGCACGACCTGCACGTTGCCGTACGCAGGCAGATCGTTGGCGATGCTCTGGAACGTGCGACCGTAGTCACGAGTGACGAACACGTACGGGTGCAGGTCGTCGCTGCGGTGGCCGTCGACGGAGACGTACGCGGTGCCGGCATCGAAATGCGACGCATCGATGCGCGAGATCCAAAACGCGTTGTCGCCGGTGAGGGCACCCTGCGGCAAGCCGGAGATATTCTTCCCGACCTCGGTGAACGTGAGACCGCCGTCGCGGCTCACCTGTAGTGTGCCATCGTCGGTACCGGCCCAGACGACACCCGGCATCACTGGCGATTCCGACACCGAAATGATGGTGCTGTACTGGGTGTGTCCGTCGTTCTTGGAGAGTTGCGTCTTGTCGCCGCTCACACCCATCACCGTGGCGCCGCACCGGTCGAAATGCCGCGTGAGGTCGGCGCTCGCGACCCACGACGTGCCGGCATCATACGACTTGAACAGCCGATTGCCGCCGAGGTAGATGATATCGGGGTTGTGCGACGACAGAATGAACGGCGTGTTCCAGTTGAATCGATATTGCTCGCCGCCCTCGGCGTT
>Ga0070708_100000045_pt1 | contig 81076 bp, 75 predicted proteins | sample KBSK5503metaG_FD_65469 | JGI IMG/M metagenome (GOLD analysis project Ga0070708, IMG submission 65469) | Corn, switchgrass and miscanthus rhizosphere microbial communities from Kellogg Biological Station, Michigan, USA - KBS K5-50-3 metaG | ecosystem: Host-associated > Plants > Roots >... | reverse complement strand
GTGTCGGCGCGCTGCCGGCGTCGCTGCTCTTTGGCGTGCTCTGGGATCGGTTCGGATCGCCGGTGGCGTTCAGCACGGGAGCTGGACTTGCCCTCGCCGCGGCGCTGGCCCTATTCGCCTTGCCGCGAGCGCCCGATCGCTAGCGAAGGTGCGGAAGGACCCAGCTGAGAACGTCCGCCATCACCATCGCAACCAGCGCGACGACCAGGACTCGCTCACGCCGCGTGCTGCGTTTCGCCGAGGTCTGAACGATGATCGCTTGCTTCGGCGTGACTTCGGACGCCGCGCGCATGCGAGACGCACGCGACGACGACGATCGTCGCACACGTTGCGACTTCCCGCTCGACGGTGCAGCGGACGTTGCTCGATGCGTTTGCGACCGATGTCGTTGAGAAGAGCTCACGGTATCACGCGTGGTATCGTCAAGGGCAATAGTAGAGCGAGTACCGGGGCAAGACTAGATCCCTGGAACCAAATTTCGCCGCTAGCAACAGCGCGCACCCGGCTTGCTATATCGGTCAACTTGTCTCTGACGGATGAACTCGTCGCGCGACATCGGCCTCGCGTCCGGATGGTGCGCCTGGACGTGGGCCAAGTAACGGTCGTAGTCGGGAACCCCGATCACGCGCCGGATCACGTTGGCCGCGTCCCGGATTACCGTTTTGAAGGATTGTAGGCTCATCTCAGTCTCCGGCGACGACGATTTGCGCATCGAACGGCACCTCGGACGACACCGTCGGCTTGCGACCGCCGAGGACCGCGGCCCATTCGCGGAAGCTGTCGGCAAGGATGACGACTACTGATACCATGAAGAACCCAGCGACCGCGGCGTCCAGATAATCATTGAAGATCACGCGCCGCGCGTCGGCGATCGTCTTGATTGCCGCCGGAAGCGCGTTCGCCGCAACCTGCCCCTCGATGAGATGCGCGTGTGAAATGAACCCCAAACGTACGTCGGCCGAGAACAGCTTCTCCCATCCGGCCGTCATGGTAACAATGGCCAGCCAAGCGAGCGGCAGCATCGTCACCCAGGCAAAGCGGGCTTTCCCCATCTTGATGATGATCGTCGTGCCGACACACAGCGCGACGGTAGCGAGCAGCTGATTAGAGATCCCGAATAACGGCCACAGCGAGTTGATGCCACCGAGGGGGTCGATCACGCCCTGGTAGAGGAAGTGGCCCCACATGGCGACGATGAGCGCGCTCGATATCACCACCGCCGGGTACCACGACACGCGGCCGAACGGCGCCCAGACATGCCGGCCAAGATCCTGGAGCATGAAGCGTCCGACACGCGTCCCCGCGTCGAGCGTCGTCAGAATGAACAACGCCTCGAACATGATGGCGAAGTGGTACCAGATCGCCATGGCCGCGCCGCCGCCGAGCACGTTCGCGAACAGATGCGCCATGCCCAGGGCCAGGCTCGGCGCGCCGCCAGTGCGCGACAGCAGCGACGTCTCGCCGACCTGCTGCGCGAGTCGCTGCATCTCAGCGGGATCGAGCACGAATCCCCAATTGCGGACTGCTTCCGCCGCGCTCGCGGCGGTCGCACCGATGGCGCCCGCGGGGGCGTTGATGGCGAAGTAGACGCCAGGTGTCAACGCGCAGGCAGCGATCAACGCCATGACGGCGACGAAGGACTCCATCAGCATGCTGCCATAGCCAACCATTCGCGCGTCGGTTTCCTTCTCCAACATCTTCGGCGTGGTGCCGGACGCGACCAACGCGTGGAATCCGGAGATCGCGCCGCAGGCAATCGTGATGAACGCGAATGGAAACACCTTCCCCGCAAACACGGGTCCTGACCCGTCGGTGAACTGTGTCAGCGCCGGCATCTGGAGCGGCGGTAACGAGACGATGATGCCGATCGCGAGGGCGAGCACGACGCCGATCTTCACGAACGCCGACAGATAGTCGCGCGGCGCGAGCAGCAGCCAGACGGGCGCGACCGACGCGGCGAAGCTGTAGATCATGATCGCGATCGACAGCGCGGCGCCGCTGAGGGTGAACGTCGCGGCCAATGACGGTTGGTCGGAAACCCATCGGCCGAAATACAAGGCTCCGATGATCAGCACGATCCCCATCGCGGTGGCCTCGAGCACGCGGCCCGGGCGAATCCACCGGAGGTACACGCCCATCAACATCGCGATCGGAATCGTGAGCCCGATCGTAACTGTTCCCCACGGGCTGGATTTGAGCGCGTTGACGACGACGAGCGCGAGCACGGCGAGCAGCACGACCATGATGCCGAGTACCGCGACCAACGCGGTCATGCCGGCGACGGGACCAATTTCCTCGCGCGCCATTTGTCCGAGCGACTTTCCGTTCCGCCGAACCGACGACGCGAGGATGACAAAGTCTTGAACGGCGCCGCCAAGCGCGACGCCGACGATGATCCAAATGACGCCAGGCAAGTATCCGAACTGGGCCGCCAACGTGGGACCGACCAATGGACCCGGTCCGGCGATCGCTGCGAAGTGGTGGCCGAACACGACCCACCTGTTCGTCGGCACGAAGTCGCGGCCGTCGTCCATGCGGACCGCCGGTGTCGCGCGTTTCGGATCGAGCGCGAAGATCTTCGCCGCAATCAGCTTGCTGTAGAAGCGATACGCCACGGAGTAGCTACAGACCGCCGCGGTGAGCAACCACGCCGCGCTGATCGTTTCGCCGCGAGACGTCGCAAGCCGGGTAAACGCCACGGTCGCGAGCACGACGACCGATACCCATATGGCTGTTCGGAACACCTTCGGCATGAGGAGCAGGCTCCGGAAAGATGAGGACCGAGTGGCAAATTGCCGATCGATCGATCGAAGGTCAACGGCGCCCGAGACGGCAGCGAGCCCACCCGTCCCGGGGCGTCACCGATTATTCTTCCGCCATGCTGATTACTCGTAGGATCAGGCTGGTTGCCGCCGGCGCAGCGATCACCGTCTCCATCGCATGTCATGGCGCCGCTCGGACCGAGTCCGTCCCGCAAGCGGCGGAGCACGCGCTCTCCGGGCTGGCCCGGCAACACATCATCATCTTGCCGACGTACGCCGCGCGGGTCGCGCCCGATCTCGATTGGGCGACGGCAATGGGCCGGCCGAGTGATGTGCAGCGCGTGCTCGACGCCGACATCATGGCGGCGTTCGAGGAGCGAGGCCTCAAGGCGACGTGGATCTTCCCGCCGCAGCTCGAGCAGAGCTACAAGCGAAACGCGTCGTATGCGGCGGATCCTTACACGTTGGCCGAAGAGCCGCTTCGCTCACCGATGCTCGCCGCCGATGCTCGGCTGCCTGAGCCGCTGGCGTCGCAGATTCGCACCATGGTCGCGCTCCACGACGACGTCCGACTCGTGCTTGCGCCGGTCGAACTCCGGCTGGAGAGGGCCGGCCCGACCGCGGGGCGCGGAGTGCTTCGCCTCGTGCTGCTCGACGCGCGCGCGTCGAACGTGCGATGGATCGGCCAAGTCGCCGGCGACAGCGCGGGGACATTCGGACCGGCGATCACGGCGAGCCTTGCCGCACGGCTGGCCAACGTGGTCGCGCCGTAGCGAGCCCATGATGGATCACGTTCAACTTTACACATGTCGACACAAGCCACGCTGATTCCTGGCGACGGCATCGGCCCGTCGATCGCCAACGCCACGGTGCGATTGCTCGCCGCGGCTGGGGCGCAAATCGAGTGGGACACGCAGGTCGCGGGCATGGCCGGTGTTGCGCGGTTCGGCGATCCGATTCCCGACGCGACGCTCGACTCGATCAAGCGAACGAAGCTCGCGCTCAAGGGCCCGCTCGAGACGCCCGTGGGCGAAGGCTACCGCTCGATCAACGTGGCGCTACGCAAGACGTTCGACCTCTACGCCAACGTCCGCCCGGCGTACTCGATCGTTCCCGGCGGGCGATACCACGATCTGGACATCGTGTTGATTCGCGAGAACACCGAAGGGCTGTACGTCGGCGTCGAGCACTACATCCGCGTCGGCGACGATCCGCGTGCGGCTGCCGAATCGATCGCGATCATCACGCGCGGCGGATCGGAACGGATCGTGCGCTACGCCTTCGAATATGCGGTCAAGCATCGTCGCAAGAAGGTGACGCTCGTTCACAAAGCGAACATTCTCAAGTTCTCACAGGGATTATTCCTCGACACCGGCCGTATGGTCGCTCGCGACTACGCCGGACAGATCGAGTTCGAGGAACGGATCGTCGACGCGATGGCGATGAACCTGGTGCTGCATCCCGAGCGGTTTGACGTCATCGTCACGACCAACTTGTTCGGGGACATCCTGTCGGATCAGATCTCGGGGCTCGTCGGCGGGCTTGGGCTGGCACCGGGCGCGAACGTCGGCATCAACGGCGCGATCTTCGAGGCGGTGCATGGCACGGCACCCGACATCGCCGGGAAGGGCGTCGCGAATCCCGGTGCCCTGATGCTCGCTGCGTGCATGCTGCTGGACCACATCGGCGACGGAGACCGCGCGAAGCGTATTCGTGTCGCGCTCGAGTCCACGATTCGCGAGGGCACCACAGTGACGCGCGATCTGGGCGGCTCGGCGTCGACGGATCAATTCACCGACGCCGTCATCGCCAAGCTGTGACGTCGACGCCCGAGATCACGACCCTGTTTCATTGTTCCGATCTGCATTTCGGGCATCCGGCGGTGCCTGAGCAGTACGAGGCGATCGAGGCGTTGATTCAGAATCGGAAGTACGATGTCGTCGCGATCTCGGGCGACGTGTCACAACGGGCGCGGGCGGGCGAGTTCCAACGGGCGCGCGCGTTCATCCAGCACGCCGAAAAGGTGAGTCGCACGATCGTCGTACCGGGCAACCACGATGTCGCGTGGTGGCTGTCGCCGATGGGCCTCGGCGACGACTCGAAGATGTTTGCCAAATACCGAGCGTACATCAGCAAGGATCTCGAGCCAGTCCTTCGCGTCGCCGGCGCGACGTTCGTGGGCCTCAACACGTCGCAGGGCGTGACGCGTCATACGCTGACCTGGAATCTTCGCGACATCTCGATCATCGGGCAGCTGACCCGAGCCCAGATCGAGCGCGCGCGCGCCGAGTTCGAGAACTCTCGCGCCGGCGACGCGCGCGTGATCGTCATGCATCACAACCCGGTCAAGGGCGAGCTGTCGCAGCGGCACGGGCTCAAGAACACCCAACGCGTTCTTGGCGCATTCGCCGAGATGGGTGTCAATTTGGTCTTGTGTGGGCACGATCATCAGGAAGCGGTACATTTCATCGAGCACACGAAACGCGGCACGATCATTTCGACGTCGGGAACGATCAGCAATCGCTCGCGCGGCGGGCGGCCGTCGTCGGTGAACAGCATTCGCATCGCGGAGGCGGACATCGAGGTCTCGACGCTCGTGTGGTCGCCCGATCAGCGTGACTTCGTTGCCGGGCCGGTGAAGTGCTTCGTGCGCTGAGATCGGTCTTCGGTCTCCACACGCGCGACGCGGCACAGCTCACGTTCGAGCTCGACACGCCGCCCCGCACCGCCGACGAGCTGCTCGCCCGTCTTCGCTCGCTCGGGCTCCGTCGCATCGCTCGATGTCGGTTGACGCGCAACCGTAACGTGATGGTCAGCTATCGCGGTCGCGATCTGCGGGTGCATGAGGGATATCTCGGCGCGCCGGAAGACGTGCATCGGGCGATCGTTGCCTTCGTCGAAGGACGGACGCGCGCCGAGCGGCGCGTGGCGCAGCGACGCATCGTGTCGTTTCGGATCGAGATTCCCGTGGGATCGACGCGGCTACCATCGCGGCGCGAGCGCACCCGCCCCGAGGACCAGCCGCTCGCCGACAAGCTCACGCGGTGGCATGCCCGATTCAACGCCGACCATTTTCACGGCACGCTCAAGGCGATTCCGGTTCGCGTGTCGCGTCGGATGCGGAGCCGCCTTGGCCACTACTCGGCGGCGAACGCCGGCGAGAGTGGCGAGATCGCGATCAGCTGGCGGCATTTGCGACGACACGGCTGGGACGAGGCGCTGCACACGTTGCTTCACGAGATGGTGCATCAGTGGCAGGACGAGAGCGGCCATCCGCTCGATCACGGTCGAACGTTCCGCGCCAAGGCGCGCGAGGTTGGGATCCAGGCGGCGGCGAAGCGGGAAGTGACGCGGGGCTGAGTCGTCGCGCCGCTCAATCGCTTCGCTCAGTATGACCGGAAGCTTAGATTGCGGCCATCCAACCCCGCCTCCATGCTCGACTTTTTCAATATCGATTCCCTGCTGTCCGAGGAAGAGCGCGCTGTCCGCGACAGCATCCGGCAATTCGTCGACGACCGCGTGATGCCGATCATCGGCAAGGCGTACGTCGACGGCCGATTTCCGAAGGAAATCATTCCCGAGCTCGCGGAGCTCGGCGTCTTCGGCGCGAACCTGCCCGAAGAATACGGTTGCGCGGGGCTCAACAACGTCGCGTATGGGTTGATCATGCAGGAGCTCGAGCGCGGCGACTCGGGGGTGCGCTCGTTCGCGTCGGTGCAGGGCGCGCTCGCGATGTATCCGATCTACGCGTTCGGCAGCGACGAGCAGAAGACGCGCTATCTGCCACCGATGGCGGCGGGGAAGGTGATCGGCTGCTTCGGTCTCACCGAGCCGGACTACGGATCGAATCCATCGGCCATGATCACGATGGCTCGCGAGCAGAAGGATGGAACGTGGTTGCTCAACGGCGGCAAGATGTGGATCACGAATGGATCGACCGCGCAGATCGCCGTCGTGTGGGCGAAGACGAACGGCGACAAAGAGGACAAATCGATCCGCGGGTTCATCGTCCCGACCGACAGCAAAGGATTTCAAGCGCGCGACCAGAAGGGGAAGCTCTCGCTGCGCGCGAGCGACACGAGCGAGCTCGTATTTCAGGACGTCGCGCTTCCAGCGGACGCACTGCTCCCCAAGTCGGGCGGTCTCAAGAGTCCGTTGATGTGTCTGACGCAGGCGCGTTATGGAATTTCCTGGGGCGCGATCGGCGCGGCGATGGGCTGCTTCGAGGAAGCGCTGGCGTATTCCAAGACGCGGATCATGTTCGATCGGCCAATCGGCGGATTCCAGATTCAGCAGACGCGGCTCGCCGACATGCTGACGGAGATCGTGAAGGCACAACTCGTCTCGCTCCACGTCGGTCGTCTCAAGGACGCGGGGACGTTCACGCCGCAGCAGGTCTCGCTCGCCAAGCGCAACAACGTCAGCATCGCGACCGACATCGCGCGTGAGGCGCGCCGCTTGCTTGGCGCCAACGGCATCCTCGCCGAATATGCGTCGATGCGCCACATGGAGAATCTGGAGAGCGTTTATACATACGAGGGGACGCACGACGTGCACTCGCTCATCCTGGGTCAGGCGGTGACGGGGCTCAACGCGTTCAAGTAGCCTCCACGCGGGAGAATAAGGAGACTCATATGCGCACACTGGTCGTTGTTGCCGCCGCCGTCAGCTTGTTCAAATACTCCGCGCCGGAGTCGGTCGCCAGGCGTTCGCCTGCCGATTCGATCATCGTCTCGACGGAGTGGCTGGCCGCGCACTTGTCCGATCCATCGACGGTGGTAATCGACGTCGACCGTGAGGCCAACGCGTACCGAGACGGGCACATTCCGGGCGCGCGATTCCTCGACTACATGTCGGTGGTCACCAGCCATGACGGGTTGTCGACTGAGCTACCCGCGACGAGCGACCTCCGCGAGCGATTCGAGCGGCTCGGTGTTTCGAATCAATCGCACGTGGTTTTGTACGGCGTGCCGCTCGCGGTCTCGCGCGCCTTTCTGGCGCTCGAGTACCTCGGGTCGAACAACGTTTCGGTGCTCAACGGTGGACTGGCGAAATGGCGAGCCGAGAAGCGACCGCTCACGCGTGAGGAGCCTCGCGTGGTCGCCGGAAAGTTCGAGCCGCATGTCCGGCCCGAGATCATCGCCGATGCCGACTGGGTGCGCTCACGGGTCGGCAAGACGGGCATTGCGTTGATCGATACGCGCACCGACGGGGAATACGTCGGCTCGGGCGATCGTCACGGCATGCCGAGCGCGGGCCACGTTCAGGGAGCGCGTCAGCTGCAATGGCAGGAGCTGTTCCATGAGCCGAACGATTTGCTATTTCGCGACCGTGACGAGCTGGCGCGCCTGTACGCGACCCGCGCGCAACCCAAGGACACCGTCGTCACGTATTGTTTCGTCGGATATCGCGCCAGCATGACGTATCTCGTAGCGCGCTACCTCGGATACCAGGCGAAGTTGTATGACGGCTCGTACGAGGATTGGTCGCGCCGTCAGTTGCCGACGATTCCGGGCTCTGCACCGTAGCGAAGCGTCGCGCCCGCCGCCATGACAAAGGCACCTCGCTCGGCTAACTTCCGCGAGAATCAAACCTGAGCGAGGTACGACGGTGAAAATTGCCGTCTGCATCAAGCGAACTCCGGATTCGGAGTCGCGTTTCAGAATCGCCGCGTCTTCGACCTCGATCGACGAGAGCGGCCTCAAATTCGACATCGACGACTTCGCCAGCTACGCGGTTGAAGTCGCGCTGCAGCTCAATGAGAAGCAGGGGCCGGGCGAGACGGTCGCCTACGCGGTGGGGCCCGACGTCGTGCAGGAGACGCTGCGCAAGGCGATGAGCATGGGCGTGGATCGCGCCGTGCAGCTCAGGACCGACGTCGTCCCGTACGATGGACTCGCGGTCGCCAAAGCGCTGGCCGCGGAACTGAAAACCGGCGGCTACGATCTCATCCTGTTTGGCAAGCACGCGTTCGACACATCGGCCGGAATCGTCGGCACCGCGACCGCCGAGCTGCTCGGGGTGTCGTGCGTGACGGCGGCAACGAAACTCGACATCGCGAACGGACGGGGCACGGCGCGTCGCGAACTCGAGGGCGTGGCGGAGATCGTCGAGTTCCCGCTGCCGGCTGTCGTCACGATCGACGAGGGGATCGCGCGGCCCAGGTATCCGTCGCTCAAGGGCATCATGTCGGCGAAAAGGAAGCCCCTCGAGACGAAGCCGGCGCAACTCGGCGATGTACGCGTCAACGTGAAAGCGATGGCGCTTCCCCCCGATCGTCCACCGGGACGCATCATCGGCGACGGGGCGGCCGCCGTGCCCGAGCTCGTGCGTCTGCTGCAGACCGAAGCGAAGGTGCTTTAACGATCATTCGGCAATTCAATAATCCATCATGGCGAACGTTTTAGTATTTGCTGAAACACGCGCGAACGCGGTGCGGAAGGTGGCACTCGAGACGGTGAGCGCCGCGCGGGCGCTTGCCGATTCGACCGGTGGCGGCGAAGTGCATGCGCTGGTCGCTGGCACGGCCGGCGTCGGCGCCGCGGCCGAACAACTCGGGCAATACGGCGCCGACCTTGTGATCGTCGTGGAACACGCGGGGCTCGCGAACTTCGATCGCGAAGTGGTGGCGGCCACCATCGCGGCGCGGGCGAAATCCGGCAGTTATCGCGCGGTGCTCGTTGGGTTTTCGGCGCAGGGGCGCGACATTGGCCCGCGCATCGCCGCCAAGCTCGACGCGCCGATCGTGACCGATGTCGTCGAGGCGAGCGCCTCGTCGAGCTCGATCGTCGTCAAACATCCAGCGTACGCGAACAAAGTCATCGTGACGCTCGAGATCAACGCGCCGTTGGCGGTTCTCTCGATCCGCCCGGGCGCATTCCCACCGCGGACGGCGCCGCGCACGGCGCGCTCCGAAGCGATGCCTCCCGCGATTGATCCGGCCGCGTCGAAGGTCGTGGTGAAAGAGTTGATCGAAGGCGGTAAGGGGAAGCTCGACCTTGGCGAAGCCCCGGTGATTGTCGCCGGAGGCCGTGGTCTCAAGGCGCCAGAGAATTTCAAGCTGGCTGAGGATCTGGCCGCGGCGTTCGGGAACGCAGCCGTGGGCGCGACGCGCGCCGTGACCGACGAAGGGTGGCGCCCGCACAGTGATCAAATCGGACAGACGGGCCGGCAGGTGAGTCCGCAGTTGTACGTTGCCGTCGGCATCTCCGGCGCAATTCAACACTTGGCCGGCATGCGCAGCTCGAAGACGATCGTCGCGATCAACAAGGACAAGGACGCGCCCATCTTCAAAGTCGCCGACTACGGAATCGTCGGCGACGTACTGGAGATCCTGCCGGTGCTGACGCAAGCCGTGCGCGAGGCGAAGGCCGCACACTAATGCAGGCCTCGCAGGTAGTCTTTCTTTTTTTGCTGATCGGCGGCGCGGGGTTCTTCGCGCTCAACGTGCAGCGGCTGGTGCGCTACATGCGCCTCGGCCACGCCGAGAATCGCACGGACGCGCCGCTCACGCGTCTCAAGAACGTGCTGACGATCGGCATCGGACAGACGAAGATCTTCCGCGATCCGATCCCCGGCGCGATGCACGCGACGATTTTCTGGGGCTTCATCGTCCTGACCGCCGGCACCGTCGAGATCCTCGCGCAGGGGGTATTCAGCAAGTTCTCATTCGCGTTGTTGCTGCCGCGTCCGGCGTATGCGCTGTACGCGTTCTCACAGGATGCGTTCGCCGTGCTCGTGTTGGGCGCCGTTGCGTTCGCGCTCTATCGACGCCTCGTCTTGCATCCGAGGCGGCTCGAGGGTGACCATCTCGAGCACACGGACGCGCTGATCATCCTCAGCTTGATTGGCGGCCTGATGGCGACGCTGTTGCTTGCCAACGCGTGCCGGTATCTGCTCGATCCGCTCGCGATCGGTCCGGAGAAGGTCGTGTCGCGCGGGATCGCGGCCGCGGTGGCCGTCGTCGATCCGCAGCCGATCGTGGCCGCGGGTGTGTTCTGGTGGATGCACGTGTTGCTCGTGTTGATCTTCCTCAACTATTTGCCGTACTCCAAGCATCTGCACGTCGTCACGTCGCTGATCAATGTGTTCTTCTCGAACACGAGCGGTCCGGGACAGAAGGGCGTCATGCGTTCGATGGATCTCGAAGCCGAAGTCGACCAGTTCGGCGCGTCGGACGTGGAGCAACTGACGTGGAAGAATCTGCTCGACGGCTATTCGTGCACCGAGTGTGGACGCTGCACCGCCGCCTGCCCGGCGAACATCACCGGCAAGCTGCTCAGTCCGCGGAAGATCGTGATCAACACGCGGCAGCGCTTGATGGAGAAGGGCCCCGTCGTGACCGGAGACCGCATGGAGTTCTTGCATCCGGTGCTCGTGCACGGCGAGGGCGGCGACGCGGGGGCGACGTCGGCCACCGACGTGCTCACCCAGCGTCGTCTTCTCGACACCTACATCACCGAGGACGAGCTGTGGGCATGCACGAGCTGCCGCGCGTGCGTGCAAGAGTGCCCGGTGTCGATCGATCAGCTCGACATCATCAACGAGATGCGACGCTACCTGGTGCTCTCGGAATCGCGTTTTCCCGCGGAGATTCAGCCGGCGTTCGAGTCGCTCGAGCGCAATGGCTCGCCGTGGGCCTTTAGTCCAGCGGATCGCGCCAACTGGGCCGACGGGCTCGACATCCCGACCATGGCGGAAGCGGTCGAGCGCGGCGAGCGCCCCGACATTCTGTTTTGGGTCGGTTGCATGGGGTCGTTCGACGATCGCGCGAAGAAGATCACCGTGGCATTCGCTAGAATTCTCAAGGCGTGCAAGATCGATTTCGCGATCCTCGGCCAAGAGGAGCACTGTCACGGCGACCCCGCTCGCCGCATGGGGAATGAGTATCTCTACCAAATGCTGGCCAAGGACACGATCGGCACGCTCGATCGGTACGAGGTGAAGACGATCGTCACCAGCTGCCCGCACTGCTTCCATCAACTGGGCAACGAGTTTCCGCAGCTTGGTGGAAACTACGAAGTCATTCATCACTCCACGTTCATCGAACGACTACTGCAGGACGAACGCGTGCCATTGCAAACGGCGGAAGGAAAGCGCCTCACGGTCGCGTACCACGACTCCTGCTACCTGGGCCGATACAATGACGTGTACGACGCGCCGCGCGAGACGATTCGTCGCTCGTTGCCTGTGGTGGAGCTGGTCGAGCCAACGCGGAGTCGAGATCGCGGTCTGTGCTGCGGCGCTGGCGGTGGACGCATGTTCATGGAGGAGCGTGAGGGCAAGCGCATCAACATCGAGCGTACGGAAGAGTTGCTTGCCACCGGCGCCGAGACGATCGCCGTCGCCTGTCCGTTCTGCATGACGATGATCAGCGATGGAGTGAAGGCAGTGCAGTCCGACGTGCCAGTCCTCGACATCGCCGAGGTGGTTGCGGGCCAACTGGTATCCTAAGCATCACGTCATCCTGAGCGTCATGTCATCCTGAGCGTCATGTCATCCTGAGCGTCATGTCATCCTGAGCGTAGCGAAGGATCTGCTGTTGGTAACATCGTAACCTGACAGCAGATCCTTCGTCGCTTCGCTCCTCAGGATGACAGGAGCTCTTCAGGAGGACCAAACATTAGCTGCGAGCGATTTCAAGCAATCGGATCGTCTGGCGGATCTGGTCCTCGCGAAAAACGACGTCGGTGTGCGAGACGACCTGTAGGCCGAGTGGACCGAGCGCGCGCACGAAGTCGGTCCGACCGACGCGCCCCGGGTCGGCGATGATCGCGAGACCGTCGGGTTTCAGCGTTGCGTCGAGTACGCGGGCGACGAGCGGGCCGTAGGTGCGCTCGTACAGCACGTCCGACGCCACAATGACATCGAAGCGCTCGAGCTTCACTGGAAGATTGCGCCAGTCGAGCAATAGTCCGCTTGCTGCTCCGCCTCCGTTTCGCCGCACGTTCACTCGGGCAAATCGGAGGGCGTCCTCGTAATAGTCCGACACCGTCACCGTGAAGCCCGCGAGCGATGCGGCGGTCGCGACGAGCCCCGACCCGCATCCGAGCTCCAACAGCGATCGGCCACGTCCCGGCATTGTGCGGACCTCCTCCGCCAGCACCCGCGCCGACGGCCAGAGCTCGGCCCAATACGGGAGCCGTTCGTCGAGATCGAAATCGCGCTCGTCGATCAGATCCTCGGCGCTCTCGGGATGGAGGATCGACACGGTGCGACCGGCGATCGGAACGGCGGTCTCGGTCACGCGGAACCGGCGCCGGAGCTTCGCCTCATCGCTCGACGGCGCGTCGTCGGAGCTCACGCCTCGAAGACGTCCGACGATAGCGCGTCGTCGCCGAGCAGAATGGCTTGCACCGTCTCGCCGGCGCGAACGATCTGCCGCTCGGGCGGAACGACGAGCAGCGCGTTCGCCCGCGCCATCGACGTGAGGAGTCCGGATCCCTGCGGTCCCGTCAGACGAGCGACCGCGCCATCGGCTCGCCATTCGACGATGCCTCGGAAAAAATGTGCGAGCGGCGCGGCGAGGGTGATGTCGTCGAGTGTGCGAACCGCGAGCGAGCGCCGGAAGACCTTCGTCTCGCCGTGCTGTTTGCGAATCAGCGGCCGCGCGAACAGCTCGAAGGTGACCATCGCCGAGACCGGATTTCCGGGAAGACCGAGCCACGGCATCCCATCGAGCGTGCCGAAGCCGAGGGGCGCGCCCGGGCGCATCGATATTCGCCACACGTGCAGCTCGGCGCCAAGCGAACGGAGAACGTCTTTCGTGAAGTCATATGCGCCCACGGACACGCCGCCCGACGTGATCAGCAAGTCGCAGCCGCGAGCGGCGGCGATCTTCGCCTCGTATGCGGCGGGATCGTCGCCGACGATTCCGAGATCGAGAATGTCGGCGCCGGCGGCGCGCGCCGCGGCGACGATCGTGTAGCTGTTCGATGAGACGATGCGATCGCCGCGTCTCACGGCGTCGAACTGATCGACGTCGACGATCTCGTCACCCGACGCGAGCACGGCGACGCGCGGGCGACGGTGCACCGGAACGTGGGCGCACCCGACCGAGGCCAGCACGCCGAGCTGCGCCGGTCCGATCAGCGTGCCGCGCGGCAATGCGAGGGCGCCGGCTCGGAGATCCTCGCCGCGTGGACGTACGTTGCGGCCGGCGTCACGCGCGTCGCGGATCGTAACCCATTTCTCACCGCCGTCGGTGTCCTCGACGCGAATCACCGTGTTTGCGCCGTCGGGGAGCGGCGCGCCGGTCATGATGCGAATCGCGGTGCGTGGTGCGAGCGATTGCGCGGCGCGCTGGCCGGCGCGCACCGTCTCCAGCACCGGAAGCTTCACGGGATTCGATTCGCTGGCGAAGGCGACGTCGGCTGCGCGCACGGCGTAGCCATCCATCGATGAGTTGTCCCAGGGCGGATGATCGATCGGGGACAGCACGTCGTCCGCGAGAACGCGGCCAACTGCTTCGCGTAACGGAACGCGCTCAGCGCCGAGCGCGTGAACGCCGGCGAGGATCTTGGCGCTGGCTTCCTGAACGCTGAACGCCACTAGCGCAGCTGCATGGCGGCGAGTCGCGCCGCGATGGCGTCCTGGACGCGCTCGACCGACGTCACGGGAACAGTCCAGTTGTTGGCGAGAAAGCTGAAGATGAGCATATGATGATCGGCGGTCGTCACGTACCCCGAGAGCGAGCGCGCGAGCGCGACCGAGCCCGTCTTCGCGTGCACGTTGCCTTGCGCCGGCGTTCCCTTCATTCGGTTGCGAATCGTGCCGTCGACGCCGGCGATGGGCAAGGCGTCGTAGTAGGCAGTGAAGTGCGGCGAGCGGCGCATGGCGTCGAGAATGCGAACCACCGTTCGCGGCGAGATGTAGTCGTAGCGTGACAAGCCACTGCCGTCGCGCACCACCGCCTCGGCGGGAACGGACACGCCCCATTTCGCGATCTGCGCCGACACGACAGCGCGTGCGCTGTCCGTCCGCCCGGCTCCAGTTTGCTCGAGCGCCACGGTGCGGAACAGCATCTCGGCGATCTGGTTCTGCGACGGCTTCATGAGGGCTTTGAGAATTTCGCTCAGTGGCGGCGACGAGAGTGTAGCGAGTGTATCGGCACGGCCGTAGGTGTCGGTGACCGGCGTGTCGTCGACGGTGATGCCTTTGTCCCGCAGCGCTTCGCGCACGGCGGCGACGTATGCGACATCAGGGTCGTGGTGCGTGACCTCGATGACGGCGGTGTCGCCCACCGCGATCTGTCCGTCGAGAATCACGTCCCAAGTCGTGCTGTCTTTGTGTGCCCGCAGACCCTCGCCGCGTCCAGGACGCCAGTCGCTGGTCGTGGGTGCCGCGATCGTGGTTGCTTGTACGTGGACGCGAGGAAAGCTGTGCGCCGGCGTGACGTCGACTCGAGCCGGATCTCCCGGCCGGTCTCCGGCGCGAATGTGCAGCACGCTGAACCCTTCGTTGAACAGCAGCTCGTCGATCGGTGCCGAATACGAATCCTCGAAGTCGTCGTAGGTCCAGCCGTAGCCAAAGACATCACTCGGAAACGCGTTGCCCGCGGCGACGATGGTTCCCGCGATACGATGAATGCCGCGCGCCGCGAGCGAGTCGGCGATCGCGCGCAGCGGAATCATCGCGTCGTGCAGCATATGGTCGCTGACCGACGGATCGCCGCGGCCGATGACGAGCAGATCACCGTTCAGGGTGCCGTTGGCGACTGATCCGCGCGCCGCGAACACGGTGCGATACCGATAATCCGGGCCGAGTTGGGCGAGTGCCGTCGCGCTGGTCAGGATCTTCATGTTCGACGCCGGCATGAACAACTTGCCGGCGTTGCGCGAGTACAGCGTATCGCCACGCTCCGGGTCGACGATGAGTATCCCCCAATGAGCGTTCGAGAACTCTGGGGCGTCGGCAAGCGAGTCGATCATGGCGCGAAGGGCGCCGTTCGTTCCGCTGCCGAGCGACGGCCGCGGCGCCGTCGACGCGGACGGAGTGCAGGCCGCCGCGATCACGAGCAGAAAATCGATGAAACGTGCTCTCGTTATCACTGCTCTCGTTTCTCCGTGGAAATCGGGAGAAGCATACCTCCGGCACCGTTGCCCTGGCGAGATCACCCGACTCAGTGAGTCGCGGCGATCGCTTCGGCGCGTGCGAGGTCCTCTGGGGTATTCACGTTGAACAGGAGCGTGAACGGGTCCCCAAGTGGCTCGATGTCGTGCGTGGGGATCCGGTCGATCGAGTGCAGGGTAGCGATCATGTGCGAGAGGCGGAGGTCACCGGCGTCGATCGCCGCGTCGACGATCGGCAGACAATCGCGCGAGTACAGCGCACAGAACGGCTCGAGACCCCGCGGCCCGTCGGGAATAACCGCGAGCGCGTGTCCGCGCGCGCGGTCGCGGATCAGCTCCAGCAACGGAGCGGACACGAACGGCATGTCCCACGCGACGACGAGGACGTCCCCTTTCGCGTGTGTCAGCGCCGTGTGAAGGCCGACCAAGCTCCCGCGCTCGGGCCGCACGTCGCCGTGCGCGGGCACGCCGGGAACCCACCGCGGTGCGTCGGGCGCATTGCTGATGATCATGAGCTCTCGAGCAACCGCTTGAAGCGCCGTCGCGACCCGGTCGATCATCCTGACGCCGCCCACTCGCTCGAGACCCTTCGGCACGCCGCCGAAGCGCGTGGCCCCACCGCCGGCGATGATCGCCCCGACCGGGCTCGTCACGCCCGGTAGCTGGCGCTCAGCGTCGCGTCCTCGGCGACCGTCACTTCGACGACCTTCGTCGCCGAACCGAGAGCCGCCTGCACTCGCTCGAAGATGAACGCGGCGAGTTCCTCGCCAGTCGGAATCAGCTTGCCATCGGCAAACTCAGGGACGTCGAGATTGATGTTGCGATGGTCGAATCGCTCGCGCACCTCGGTCGCCAGAATGCGATCCAACAGCGCAAGGTCGACCACAAAACCCGTCATCTCGTCGAGCGCGCCCGAGACGGTGACGTCACAGGTATAGCTGTGTCCGTGAAAGCTCTCGCGTGCGCAGAGGCCGAACACTTGCTCGTTGCGTTCCTGCGACCAGTCGGGGCGACGATACCGATGCGCCGCGGCGAACGTCACGCGGCGAGTGAGAAAGCTGGGCATTGAGTGCGTGCGGGAAGGGAAGGCAGATGCGAAACCGAGTTGAAGAAGAGAGATACCCTCCCGACACCGGCCGCTCAACCGTTAATGGTCCTCTCCGAACTCATCCCGCCCTGTCAGTCCCTCGGGTGTGGGACTCTCGGGCGGAATCCACGGCATTCCGTCTTCGACGACTCGCTGAACATCGGTCGTTCCGTATAGCTCAGCGTCGAGATCTTCCTCGAGATGCTCGGCTTCGGGACTCAGCGGAGCGGCTCGATCGCCGAGCAGCAGGCCCTCCCGCCGATCTTCGTCGGCAATATGATCGTCGATCGCCTCAGGGCTTTCAGCCCGGCGCGACGGGTCGACGAAGATGTCGTTCTGGACTCGCTGCGCGCCGATCAGGTCCGTCACGACGTGTTCGGCGATCAATCGTTCGCCGTCCGTGCCGACGCGACCGTTGAGAATCACCAAGCCTTTCTCGACGGACACCGTCAGGTCGTCGATGTCGAGCGCGTTGTGCGCCATGAGGTGTTCGCGCACCAAGCCGCGCAACTCACCGTCGGACAAATCGTCGAGGTCGTGAATGTCTTCGAAATCGCGCGCCATGGAATCCACCCGTGTTCTGGTGCCCCCGGCGCTCGAGCGCCACGCATCGCGCCTAGAACAAGTACGACAAGCCGAGGGTGTACGCCGGATTGTTTGTCCAAAACGACTTTGCCTGCGTCTGCGGTATGACCGCCGTCCCACCGATTGGCGCGACGTAATACGTCTGCGGATATCCGATCGTGTATAAGCGATTCTTTATGTCGCCACGGATCTGCCACTTTCCACCCGGGACGACTCGAATCCCACCGCCCCAGTTGAGTGCAAAGCGGGTGCCGAACTTGAACCCGCCTGAGTCGGCCTGTGCGTGAAAATCGGAGATCAAACCCAGGCCCCCGCCGATTTCGGGCACGATGTGATGCCAGCTTTTTCCCCCAGTGAGGCTGAGCCCGAGACCGAGATCACCGGTGTAGAGTGGTCGGCTTGTCTGGCCGAGCTCGCGTCCCGCGAGCGCCGGCTTGAACGGATTGATCAACCGCCGATCGGACGAAACCCGCGCGAACTCGGCCGTGAGATGCGCGGGGCCGCCGGCGCGCCATTCGTAGTGCGCTCCGAGCAGCAGACCGCTCTGCGGTCCGACGTTCACCGGATCGCGGTGCGCGTGATACTCGCCCGCGATGAAAGTGAGCTCCTGCGCGTGCTCGAGATCGACGTATGGGCTTCGCGACGGCGGATAACCAACTTGGGCGCCGACTGCCGCGGCCGACGACAACAATGCGGCTGCAACGATCGGCGCGACGGATCTATTCACGCGCGGTCTCCTGTGAGTCTCAGGTCGACACCGGTCATCTCGGCGGGCTGCTCGAGCTCCAGCATCGTCAGTAGCGTGGGGCCAACATCGCACAGCGCGCCGCCCGACCGGAGCTGCGCACCGTCGCCGCTGCCGCGGTCGACGATGACGAACGGAACCGGGTTCGTCGTATGCGCCGTGTGCGGGCCGCCCGTCTCGGGATCGATCATCATCTCGCAGTTGCCGTGATCCGCGGTGATGAGCAGACGCGCATCGACACGCTCGGCGGCCTTCATCACGCGCGCCAGACATTCGTCCACCGTCTCGACCGCCTTGATCGCGGCGGGGATCGACCCAGTGTGTCCTACCATGTCGCCGTTGGCGTAGTTGCAGAGAATGAAATCATGCTCGCGTTTGACGATTGCGTCGCACAGCACGTCGGTGACGCCGGGCGCGCTCATTTCGGGCATGAGATCGTACGTCGCGACCTTTTGGCTCGGCACAAGCCGCCGATCCTCGCACGGGAATGGTGTTTCGACGCCGCCGTTGAAGAAGTACGTCACGTGCGCGTACTTCTCGGTCTCGGCGGTTCGGAGCATGTGCATACCTGCCTTGGACACCACTTCGCCCACGATGTTCGCCATCGACTGGGGCGGAAACGCAACCGGGACGTCGAACGTGCGATCGTACGACGTCATCGTGACGACTGTGAGCGCCGGCCGCGCGCTCACATCGAAACCATCGAAGTCCGCCTGCGTGAGCGCGCGAACCATCTGGCGCATTCGGTCCGCACGGTAGTTGAAGCAGATCAATGAGTCGCCGTCGCGCATCGGCGCAACGGGTTTGCCGTCGTGAACGATCACCGTCGGGGTGATGAATTCGTCGGTCTCGTTTCGTTCGTACGCTGAACGGATCACATCGAGCGGGTCCGAGCCCTCAGGCCCTTTTCCCTCGACGGCCACGCGATACCACTTCTCGGTACGATCCCACCGCTTGTCGCGATCCATGCCGAAATACCGGCCACCGAGGCTGGCAACGACTGCGCGACCCTTCGCGTGCTCGATCAGCTGGCGCATGTAGCCGAGAGAAGAGCGGGGCATCGTGTCGCGTCCGTCGAGCAGGGCGTGGATCGCGATTCGCGGCATTTGGCGTTCGGCGCACAGGTCGATGAGCGCGAAGAGATGCTTGTCGATCGCGTGCACGCCGCCGTTGCCGATCAGCCCCATGAGGTGCACGGTACCGCCCCGACGCTTGGCACTGTCGCACGCGTTCACGAACACCGGATTGGCGAAGAAGGATCTGTCGCGGATCGACTCGTCGATGCGGACGAGATCCTGCATTACCACGCGTCCTGCGCCCAGGTTGAGGTGTCCAACCTCGCTGTTGCCCATTTGGCCGGCCGGCAGGCCGACGGCGAGCCCAGAGGCCTCGAGAAGGGTCAGCGGATGCCGCGAGACCAGGGCGTCCCAAGTTGGCGTGTTGGCGAGGGCAATCGCGTTCCCCTCCCGCTCCGGCCGGTACCCCCAGCCGTCGAGCACAACCAGAACCACCGGACGCTTTGGCACGAAATCGAGATCGATGTGGAGTTGCGGGAACCTGTTACGGGAGCGAGAAATCTACATGGCCGCCGCAGGCCGCGGGAACGAGCGCTCATCTGGGGTTTACGATTCGCTCCCAGCGCCTTATCATGGGCTCTACTTCCACGCACCTTTGTGCCCCACGTTTTCGGTTGGCGAATCGGAGTCTGACGTCGTGAAGCAACGCGCGGGACGCGCAACCTGGGGCACGGTAATCGCCGCCACGGTAGCGGCGATTGGTGTGATGCAGTTTACGCCGGCGCATTCCGCGCCGACGGAGCCGTTCGCCGCGCTAGTCCGAGGCCGGCTGAGCGCGGGCGCGACGTTGAACGCGTTCGGTGACAGTCGAGAGGTGCGGTTCCGCTTCACGCTGCCCGGCGGCGAGGTCGAATTCCCAATCGAAGTCAGCGGCGACCCATCGACGCTGGTCTACGAGTGGGTTGGCACGCGCGACTCGCTGCTCAACGGCAATATGCGGCCAGTCGACGGTGCGGCATTCGTTGCTCCGAGCAAGCCCGGGTTCTATCATTTGGCCGTCATTCGCGGCACCGAGCGGCACATCATCCCGGAGCCGACGCTGGCCGTGATGGTGCCTTTCCGGCAGAAAGTTGGCGCGACGCTCAACGGCTACCGAATCGGAACATATCTCGCCGAGCGCCTGCACCACTCCGATCATCCGGACGGATTCCTCGAGGTCCGCGAAGGCGACGTCGACCTCAAAGTCAGCAAGCATTTGAGACTCGGCGATTTCATCACGCACGATGGCCAAATCGACGTCTGGCCCAAATACGTCGCGCTGAATCCCCGATTGCTCGACAAGCTCGAGCTGGTATTCGAGAAACTGGGCGGATCGCTCCGTCTGCCGTTGGGCGCCGATGGCCTGGGATTGGCAGTTGACGTGCACAGCGGCTTCCGAACGCCGGCGCACAACCGCGGTGTGTGGGGGGCGGTCAGCGACAGCCGGCATGAATACGGTGATGCCGCTGACATCGCAGTCGACGCCGATGGGGACGGACGCATCACCCTCCACGACGAGTTGCTGGTCGCGCAGGCGGTCGAGCGAGTCGAAGAGGAGTACCCCGATCTCGTCGGTGGGCTTGGGCTCTACACCAGCGCGCAGTACCGTACGCCGTACGTGCACATCGACGCGCGCGGCACGCGCTCGCGCTGGAAGGGCTGACTTCGGACGGAGAACAGGATGAACGAGCACCTGCGCGACCGTATTCTCAGAAAGTTGGAGACTCTATCGGATGAGCGCGGGTACCAGGTGCTCGACTATGTCGAGTTCCTCGAGTCGCGCTACGCCGAGCGACCGTCGCCCAATGCCAACACGTTCACGAGATTCACCGAGGCGATCGAGGACAAGCTCCGCGCCGGAAAGGTCTCTGCGAGCGCCATCGCCGAAACCGTGGGATTCATGAACCGTGCGGCGAACGTGTTGAACAACGCGCTCGAGACGGGCAAGAACATGGCGAATGAATTGGTGAACACGACGCGAGGCGCGTCGAGCGCACCATCGCCTGGTCCGCCGGCGTCCACCGCCGAGTCGGCATCGTCGCCCGCGCATGACATCAAGGACCCGGGCGGGCCAGGGGAGAAGCTCTGATGGCGGCCCGTGCTCGTAGCCAAAGCGCGCGACGAAAGGCGCCCGACGAGGAGATCGCGCGGGGCACGCCGCGCACGGGGGCGAAGCGCACGGTGATGTACTACATGCGGCAACTCCCTCAGTACCTCCGACTCCTGGGCGGACTGATCACCGATCGCCGCGTCGCGACGATGGACAAGATGCTGGTGGTCGGCGCGATCGCGTACATTGTCATGCCGATCGATTTCATTCCGGACTTCATTCCATTCTTCGGGGAAGTCGACGACGTATTCGTGCTCGTGCTCGCGCTCCAGCGTCTGATCGAGAACGCGGGGCGGATCGTGCTGCTCGATCACTGGACCGGGGAGCCGCGCGATCTGGCCGATCTGAACCTGCGTGGCGCGCTGACGGCGGCCGCGTTCTTTCTTCCCAAGCGAATTCGGCGCCGGCTGCGGGTGATCGGGCGGGGCTAGACGCGGGAGCCGTAAAGTCCGCGCTGGACTTGCCTTGGCCCCTCGTCTACTTTTCACCATGGCGACCAGAACTCGACTACCGTCCCCGCCCGCGACCTCGGATCAATCGAAGAGGAGCGGGCTTTCGCGTCTTCAGGACCCTCAGTCCGGTGCACGCGCCCGCGTTCGTGAGGACTTCGCGCTCACGTTCGACGACGTCCTCCTCGTCCCCCGACATTCGCTGACGCATCCAAAGGATGTGTCCGTAGTGACCCGCTTCTCGCGCGGTATCGAGCTGCGGATTCCGCTCATTTCGGCCGCGATGGACACCGTCACCGAATCGGAGATGGCCATCGCAATGGCAAGGGCCGGCGGGATTGGCGTGCTTCACAAGAACATGTCGATCGACCGCCAGGCGGCGGAGGTCGATCGGGTCAAACGGTCGGAGAGCGGCATGATCCTCAAGCCGATTACGCTGCGCCCGTCCGACACGGTGCGTGAGGCCACGGCCCTCATGCACCGTTTTCGCATCTCGGGCGTACCGATCGTGGACGAAGAGGAACGACTCGTCGGCATCATCACGAACCGCGATCTGCAGTTCGAACGCAATCTCGACCGCCCGCTGCGCGAAGCGATGACGAGCGACCGCCTCGTGACGGCGCGTGAAGGCACGACGCTCGACGAGGCCGAGCAGATTCTCGGACGACATCGCATCGAGAAGCTGCCCGTGGTCGACGGAAGTGGCGTGCTCAAGGGCCTGATTACGATCAAAGACATCCACAAACGCCGGCAATTTCCCGACGCAAACAAAGACCGCTACGGACGCCTTCGGGTCGCGGCGGCGATCGGCGCGGCGGCCGACTACATCGCGCGGGCTCGCGCCCTGATCGACGCGGGGGTCGATGCGCTCATCGTCGACACGGCCCACGGCCACAGCGAAGGCGTGCTCGAGGCGACCGCAAAAGTGCGCGATGCATTCCCCGACATTCAGCTCGTCGCCGGAAACATCGCGACGCGCGAAGCGGCTGAGGCGCTCGTCGAGCGAGGCGTCGATGCCGTCAAGGTTGGTGTTGGCCCGGGCTCGATCTGCACGACGCGCGTCGTGACCGGCGTTGGCGTGCCGCAACTCACTGCCGTCCTCGATGCGGTTGACGGTGCGGGCGACATTCCCGTCATCGCCGACGGTGGCATCAAGTACTCTGGCGACGCGGTGAAGGCGCTCGCGGCGGGTGCCTCGAGCGTGATGATGGGATCGATGCTCGCCGGCACCGAAGAGAGTCCCGGCGAAACGTTCCTGCTCGAGGGACGCCGGTTCAAGATGGTGCGCGGCATGGGCAGCCTCTCGGCGATGCAAGATGGCAGCGCCGACCGCTACTTCCAGGAAGGCGAGCTGTCGCCCAAGAAGCTCGTCCCCGAAGGGATCGAGGGACGCGTTCCGTATCGTGGGCCAGTGTCCGACGTGTTGTTCCAGATGGTCGGCGGTCTGCGAAGCGGCATGGGTTACGTCGGGTGTGGCACCATCGACGAGCTGCGTACCGACACCGAGTTCGTGCGCATCACGACGGCGGGTTTGCGTGAGTCGCATCCGCACGATGTGCAGATCACACGCGAGGCTCCGAACTATTCGGTCTGACGTCAGGGACGTGTCAGGCCTGCTGTCGATTCCTTGACATCGATCGGGGTGGGCTCCAACTTCCGCCGCGACAACTGTATACAGTGTTCGTCCGCGTTGCCGCATCCACCCGCGCGGCAACGTCGGGAGCTGTAATGTCATCCCGCCGACCGGCGGCGCGTTCAGTGCCGCCGTCTTTTACGTCCGACCCTGGAGATTCCTGCTATGGGTTTGTGGTCTAAGAAGAGCATCACTCTGCTGCAAGCGGAGGCGGCGGCCGAAGGCGAAGCAGTCACGCTCAGGCGCGCGCTCGGCGCACTGAACCTGACCATGCTGGGCATCGGCGCGATCATCGGCGCCGGCATCTTCGTCCTCACCGGCACCGCTGCGGCGCAATACGCCGGGCCCGCGATCGTGCTGTCGTTCGTCCTCGCAGGAACGGGATGCCTCTTCGCCGGACTCTGCTACGCGGAGTTCTCGGCAATGATCCCGATCGCCGGGAGTGCATACACATACGGCTACGCCACGCTCGGCGAGTTGGTCGCCTGGATCATCGGCTGGGATTTGATTCTCGAGTACTTGTTCGGCGCGGCAACGGTCGCCGTCGGGTGGTCGGGTTACTTCGTAGCGTTCATTAAAGAATTGGGAATCACGCTCCCGACGGCGTGGACGCAGGCGCCACTCGACGTCGTCGGTACGCACACGCTGGTGCGCAACCTGATGTGCGTCGATCCGGTGACGAGCGTAGCGGTGGCGGCCACCAATGGTGCGTGCGCGGTGGGGCAGACGCTCACCCCCGGGATGCTCAACCTTCCAGCGATTCTGCTCGTTGGGCTGATGTCGACGCTGCTCGTGATCGGGATCAAGGAATCCGCGAGCTTCAACAACGTCATCGTATTCATCAAAGTCGCGATCGTCATCCTCGTGATCGGCTTCGGGTTCATGTACGTGAAGCCGGCCAACTGGCACCCGTTCATTCCGGCGAACACCGGTGAGTTCGGGCATTATGGATGGAGCGGCATCGCGCGCGGCGCCGCAGTCGTGTTCTTCGCGTACATCGGATTCGACGCCGTGTCGACGGCGGCGCAAGAAGCGCGAAATCCGCAAAAAGACATGCCGATCGGTATCCTAGCGTCGCTGGCCATCTGCACAGTCCTCTACATCCTGATGGCGCTCGTCATGACCGGCTTGGCGCGCTATCAAGACCTGAACGTGCCGCACCCGGTGTTCGTCGCCATTCAGGCAGCCGGCCCCGCGCTCACGTGGTTGACGTACTTCATCAACATCGGCGCGATTCTGGGATTGGCCTCGGTCGTGCTCGTGATGCTCATGGGCCAGCCGCGTATCTTCTTCTCGATGAGTCGCGACGGACTGCTTCCCGCGGTGTTCGGGAAGGTCCATCCGAAGTTCCAGACGCCATATATCACGACGATTGTTACCGGTGTCGTGGCCGCGGCCGTGGCGGGATTCTTCCCGATCGCGCTGCTCGGTGAGTTGGTGTCGATCGGTACGCTGCTCGCGTTCGTGATCGTGTGCTTCGGCGTCATGATACTGCGATATGTCAGACCGAACATTCCGCGTCCCTTCCGAACGCCTGCCGTGCCACTCGTTCCGATTCTCGGTATTCTCATTTGCGGCTACATGATGTACACGCTGCCCAGCGACACCTGGATTCGGCTCCTCGTGTGGATGGCGATCGGCTTGCTTATCTACTTCCTGTATAGCGTCCGGCACTCCAAGGTCGCGCGACATGTGGCCGCCGACGCCGCGGCGGCCGCGGGCGACTGAGTTCGCCCCACGTTATCTTTGAGACGGCGCCCGGAGCTTCGGGCGCCGTTTTCTTTTTGGTTGCTGGTGACTGGTTGCTGGTCACTGGCAGCTGCGAACAGCGCATCGGCACCGGCATGTGGTGCCAAATACCACCAACCAGTCACCAGCAACCAGTTTGCCCCACTCCGTTCGCGAATACCTCACGATCCCCGAGCCACGGCGCGCGGCGATTCATCAGCTCGACCGCGAGTTGGTGTCTGGGCGTCGCGTTGCGTTGTCCACGCACATGAATGCGGACGGTGACGGGTGTGGCTCCGAGGTCGCGATGGCGCGACTACTCGCGCAGCGTGGGCTCGACGTACGGATCGTGAACCCCACACCGTGGCCCACGCTGTTCGATTTCCTGCTGGGCGACGACGTCCGTGACCAAACCGCGCGGGGCGCGGCCGCGCTCAAAGACATCGATCTCCTCATCGTGCTCGACATCAGTGACGTCAAGCGACTCGGTGGGCTCGCCGAAACGGTCCGAGCCCTTCAGGTGCCGAAGCTCGTGATCGATCACCACGTCGCATCCGATGATCCGGCTGGGAACATCATTCTCACCGACGTGACCGCCTGTGCGACGGGCGAGCTCGTGTACGATCTCGCCTGCACGCTCGGCTTCACGATCACGCCGTCGATCGCGCAAGCACTGTATGTTGCCACGGTCACTGACACGGGAAGCTTTCGATTCAGCAATACGTCGCCGCGGTGTCACGCCATGGCGGCCGATCTCCTCGCGAGCGGCGTCGACCCGGACGAGACCTACGTTCGCGTCTACGCGTCGGCCCCGGTGGGACGCGTTCGCCTTCTTGGCGACGTGCTGAGCACGCTCGGCGTCGACGAACAGGCCGGTTTGTCGTGGCTGTCGATGGGAGCGGGCATGCTCGAGCGGTACGGCGTGCGACAGGAGGATCTCGATGGTATCGTCGAGCACGCCCGCTCGATCGCCGGTACGCGGATGGCCTTGTTGTTTCGCGACCTCGGTTACGGCAAGGTAAAAGTGTCCTTCAGAAGCACGGGCGGCGTCGACGTCAACGCGTTCGCTCGGCAATTTGGCGGCGGCGGTCACGCCAGAGCGTCAGGCGCGTTGATCGCCGGATCGCTCGACGATGTTCGCGAGCGGGTCCTCGCCGCCGCGCGGCAGTCCCTTTCGACACATTCATAATCATGGCTACACCCCTCCAGACGCGTATCGCCGACGCGTTGTCGCGCATTCGCCATCCGCGTACCGGCACCGACGTGTTGAGCGGCGAAGCGGTCCGCGACATTGCCACGACGACGTCGGGCAAAGTGCGCCTCACGTTGCTTGTCGCGCCCGGCGACGACCCCGCCCTCGCGCGAACGATCCGGCAGACATTAGAGAACCTTGATGGCGTGACCGAGGTGACGGTCGACGTCGCGACCGCGACGGAAGCAACGCCAAGCCGAAAACCGGCCGGCCGTGCGCTGCCGGTGATGGGTCAAGCACCGACGGCTCAGGCCCGTGTCCCGGCGCCGACGCCGGTCGCCTATCCCAAACTCGGCAAAATCATCGCCGTGTCGAGCGGTAAAGGTGGCGTCGGCAAATCCACGGTGGCGGTCAACATCGCGGTGTCGCTCGCCAAGCAGGGCGCGCGCGTGGGCCTCATGGACGCCGACGTCTACGGTCCAAACATTCCGCGCATGATGGGTGTGAACGAGCCGCCGATCGTGATCAACGAACGCATCGTGCCGCTCGAGGCGCACGGCGTGAAGGTCATGAGCATCGGATTCCTCATCGATCGCGAGCAGCCGGCAATCTGGCGTGGCCCGATCGTGATGAAGATCATCACGCAGTTTCTTCGCGATGTCGCCTGGGGTGAGCTCGACTATCTGTTCGTCGACATGCCGCCCGGCACGGGCGACGCACAACTCTCGCTCGTTCAGGCGACGCAGCTCGCCGGGGCGATCATCGTCACGACGCCGCAGGACGTTGCCGTCGGCGACGCGTTGCGCGGCGTCAAGATGTTCGAGCGCGTGACGGTTCCGGTGTTGGGCATCGTTGAGAACATGAGTTGGTTCGAGTGTCCGCACTGCGGAAAGCCGTCGCCGATTTTCGGCAGTGGCGGTGGCGACCGTCTCGCGCAGGAGGTCGGACTTCCACTCCTCGGTCAGATCCCTCTCTATCCGCGCGTGATGGAGACCGGCGATTCTGGGCAGCCGATCGTCGTCGCTGACCCCGATTCCTCGGCGGCGCGCGCGATGTCGGCGATCGCGAAGCGCGTTGGCGAGCATGTAGGAGTGCCGGCGACCCTCTGACCTCCGTGCGCGAGCCGACGCAGGTCGCTTCGCTCCCGGTCGAATCCCACGAGGGGATCGCGCCGGTCGCTGTCGGCGCCGCCGTCGAGGCGGCGCACCTGGTTTCCGATTCACTGCGTGCGACGATTCTGCGCGTCGCGCTCCCGGCCGTCGCGTCATCGCTCCTGATGACATTGTTCTCATCGGTCGACGCCTTCTGGGTCGGCACCAAGATTGGCGCCGCCGGACTCGCCGCCGTCTCCACATCGCTGTTCTGGATCTGGATGATCATCTCGCTCGCCGAGATGACGGGCGTGGGGCTCACGGCGGTGGCGGCGCGCCGTTATGGAGAGCGACGTCCTCTCGAGGGGGCGCGCCTGGCCGGCGACGCCCTCGTGTTCAGCATCCTGCTTGGCGCACTCGTTGGTTTCGTCGGTGAGCGCAACCTCGGCGCGCTGTTTCACATCATGGGCACGCCCGCCGAGGTGACGGCACTCGGCTCCGCGTACCTCAAGACGTATCTGTTCGGCACGCCGCTGATTTACGGCTTCTTCGCCGTCGACGCCGCGTTTCGTGCGTCCGGGGATACGCGGACGCCGTTCGTGTTACTGCTCGCGTCGGTGGCGATCACGCTCGTGCTCGATCCCGTGTTGATGCTCGGCCTCGGTCCATTCCCGCGACTCGGCATCGCTGGTGCCGCAATCGCGACGATCGCGACGCGTGGCGCGGCATGTGTGATGGGACTGGCGATCGCGGCGCGTCGCGGATTGCTGCGCCTCGGACGGATTCGGTTCGAGTCGATCACCGCCGTGTGTCGCGTCGGGCTGCCGACGGCGATCACCGGAATGTCGTTCAGCTTCATTTACATCATCCTCACGCGGACGACGACGCGCTTCGGCACGCCGGCGCTCGCGGCGCTCGGCATTGGTCATCGCGTCGAGAGTTGGCTGTTCATGATCGGCGTCGGATTCGGGGCGGCGACGGCGGCGATCGTGGGACAGAATCTTGGCGCGGGTCGGACTGATCGTGCGTCGCGTGCTGGCTGGATGGCGACGGCGTATTGTACGTTGCTCGGAGTCGTCGCGTTCTTGCTCGAGCTCGCGTTCCCGCGACAATTCGCGTCGCTGTTCACGAACGATCTCGCTGTGATCGCCGAAGCCGCGAAGTACTTACGCATCGTCGCCGTCTCCCAGCTCGCCGTATGCGCGGAGATCGTGCTCGAGGGCGCATTGGGCGGTGCGGGCGACACCGTCCCTCCAATGCTCGCGTCGACGGCGCTGACGGCGTCGCGCATCCCTCTCGCCGCGTGGGCGGCGACCCGCTGGGGAAGCGCCGGCATTTGGTGGGTCATTTCGCTCACCGCGATCGGCCGCGGCCTCGCCATGGCTGGGCTCTGGCGGTGGGGACGTTGGACGCGCAGATCAGTCTGACATGCGCCCAATCATCACGCTGACCACGGACTTCGGCACCGCCGACGGCTATGTCGGCGAACTGAAGGGCGTGTTGTTATCGAGCGTTCCCGACGCGGAGCTCGTCGACATCACGCACGACATTCCGCCGCAAGATGTCGAGCGCGCCAGGCTCATTGTTGCGCGCATCTGGCGACGTTTTCCCACCGGATCGATCCATCTCGTCGTCGTCGATCCGGGGGTCGGATCGACGCGCGCCGCGCTTGCCGTGGCGTGTGACGGACGATTTCTCGTCGGCGCCGATAACGGTGTCTTGTCGCCGGCGCTTCTCGCGCCCGGGGCGCGAGTGGTCGAGCTCAAGGTGCCGTTGGGAGCATCGGCCACGTTTCACGGCCGCGACGTGTTCGTGCCCGCGGCCGCGGCAATCGCGCGCGGTGAACCGATCGACGCGCTCGGCGGCGAAGTGGACTCTCCGGTCATCCATCGCACGCCTGAGCCGACACGTCGAGCCGACGGAGCACTCGAGGGCGAAGTCATCGTCGTCGATCACTTTGGGAATGGGGTGACGAACCTGATCAGTCTGCGCGGCGGCGTGATCGAAGTGGGATCGGCGATGGTGCCGGTGCGCCATACCTATGCCGACGCCCGCGTCGGCGAGCCAGTCGCCGTCGTTGGATCGACCGGCTTCATCGAGATCGCAATTCGCGACGGGGACGCGGCGCGCGCGCTGCGGCTGTCGCGCGGCACGCGCGTAGTCCTGCACACGGCCTGATTGCCGCGACACGATCAGTGTCCCAAGCGTTGGCGGCTCGCGCGTCCCCCTTGACGATCGATCGGGCGTGAGTACCATATGTTTGACTCATACATGTGTGGACCACATGCTCAGCCCAGAGCTCAAGAAGGGGAGCGCCGAGTTCCTGATCCTCGCGCTGATCGAGCATCAGCCGCGGCATGGGTACGAACTCAGTAAGCTCATCGAATCGCGATCGAAGGGCGTGCTGACATTTCATGTCGCGTCGCTCTATCCGCTGCTCTACCGCATGGAGGATCGTGGCTGGATCGTCGGGCGATGGGTGGAAAAGGCAGGTGAGCGTCGGCGCCGATTCTATCGCATCACAGCCGATGGCCTGAAGGCGCTCGGCGCCCAGAGGAAGAGCTGGAAGGAATTCGTGGCGGCGATCGGAAGCATCGCGGGAGCGCGCCATGCGTGATTGGCGACTCGTCGTGCGCGAGCGTCTGGCGGGCGCTCGCATCACTCCGTCGGCTGAGCCTGACGTCGTCGAGGAGGTCGCGCAGCACCTCGAGGATCAGCAGCGCGAGCTAATGGCGCGCGGCATGACCGAGTCAGACGCGCAGGGCGTGCTTCTCGCTCAGCTCAGCGATGATGCCCTCGGGCAAATCGCGACCCGCTGGCGCCGTATGCCTCGAACCGCCGACGTCGATCCACGAGCGTCACGCGTGAGCCGGTGGCTCTCGGACGTTCGAGATGATCTGCGGTACGGCCTCCGCGCGCTGCGCAAGGCGCCAGGATTCACGGTCGTCGCCATCGCGACGCTCGGGCTCGGAATCGCCGGGACCACCGTGATGTACAGCGTGGTCGACGCCGTCCTCGTGCGCTCGCTACCATTCGCCGAACCTCAGTCGATCGTCCGGCTCTTTCACAGCATCCCGGCCGATCTCGGGGGACGACAGAACCTGTCGGTCGCGGATTTCTTTGCGGCCCGGTCGAGCAGTCGCTCGTTCACGACGATGGCGACGTATTCCGTCTTCGACAACGGCGTCACCTACGTCGGTGGCGATCGGCCGGAGCGTGTATATGGAGCAGCCGTCAGCGGCGAGTTCTTCAAGACGCTGGGCGTTGCACCGGTTCGCGGGCGTGCATTCAGCATCGCCGACGAGGCGCCCGAGGCACCGTCCCTTGCAATCATCGGCTACGACTTCTGGCGGCGCCGGCTCGGCGGAGCCGAGAACGTCATCGGTCGCGCGATCAACCTGCAGGGGAGAGCGGTGACGGTGGTTGGCGTGATGCCGCCCGGGTTTTGGTTTCCACGTGGCGACCGCGCGGAGTTCTGGACGAACAACCGGCCTCAACCGCCGAGGTGCGAATGCGGATTCTCGAAACGCGTCATCGCGCGACTCAAGCCCGGCGTCTCCCCGCAACAGATGCAGTCCGAGCTCGACGCGGTCGCGACGTCCGTACGCGCGAGTTTTCCGGGAGGGCCCAGCACGTGGACCTTAATGGGTCAACCACTCCGCGACTCGCTCGTCAGCGACGTGAAACCCGTCCTAGCGCTGCTCATGGGCGCCGTGGCGCTCGTGTTGCTCATCGCGTGTGTCAACGTTACGAATCTGGTGCTGACGCGTGCGACATCTCGCGAGACTGAGCTGAGCGTGCGCGTCGCCCTCGGCGCGAGCGGCTTGCGCTTGGCGCGGCAACTCATCGTTGAAACAGCGGTACTGGCGATCGCTGGCGCGTCGGTTGGTGTGGCTCTGGCGTGGTGGGGGCTAGGAAGTCTTCTCCAGTTCATACCAGAAAGCGCGCCAATCCTGCGTGACGCAGGCGTGGTGGTGAATCTCCGCGTGCTGATTGCCGCGGCGGCTTTCGCGCTTGCCTGCATGTTCGGCGTCGGCTTGCTCCCCGCCTGGATCGCGGCGCATTCGGACGCCGGGAATGCCATGCGGGACGGTGGACGAGGCGGCGGCAGCCGTCAGCGCCGACGTGTTCGAGACGCGCTCGTCGTTGCCGAGTTTGCGATCTCGGTCATGCTCGTGGTCGGCGCGGGCCTGATGATTCGAAGCCTTGCAAAACTTCGCCATGTCGATCTCGGCGTGCACACCGACGGTCTGCTCACCGCGTCGATCTCGCTGCCCAACGTTCGCTATGGGAGCATGGAGTCTATCGTCGGTTTCGCCGATCGGCTGCAGGAGCGGCTGCGCGAAGTCCCGGCAGTGTCGCACGCGGCGGTTACGGTCGGCCTTCCGCCCGACCGGTTGACCGATGCGACGAACTTCAAGCCGGAAGGAATGTCGCTGCCGCCCGGAGAGTGGGAGCCGATTGCTGACCATTTGTGGGTGACCGATGATTATTTCGCGACGATGGGGATTCCGTTGGTCGCCGGGCGAATCTTCGACGGACGGGATCGCGACACGAATGGCGTAGCCGTGATCAGCAACGCGCTCGCGAAGCAGATCTTTCGCGGTCGCAATCCAATCGGCCAGCGCATGCTCGTGAGCGGGGACACGCGAGTGACAATCATCGGCGTCGTTGGCGACGTGAAGTACAGCGGTCCCGCCGAGAGTGCGCGAATCACGCTGTATCAGTCGTTCAACCAGTTCCCACAGTGGACCTTCTCCGTCGTTGCCCGCGTCAACGACGATCCGACCATGATCGTGACGCCGCTTCGGCGAATCGTGGCGTCGATCGATCCCGAGATCGCCGTCGCCGAGGTTCTGACCCTGCGAGACCTCGTCGACGCATCGGCGAGCGCGGCTCGCTTTCGCGCGCTGGTCCTGGCCATTTTCGCTGGGACGGCTCTTCTTCTCGCGGCGATTGGCATCTACGGCGTCATGTCATTTGCCGTTGCCGCGCGGACGCGCGAAATTGGCGTGCGCGTTGCACTGGGGGCGCGTGCCCGCGACGTGACGACGATGCTACTCCGCGATGGCCTCGCGCGAGCGGCGCTTGGTGTCGGGCTCGGCCTCGTGGGCGCTGCCGGCATCACACGATTGATGACGAAACTCTTGTTCGGTGTTGCGGCTACCGACCCGATGACCTTCGGCACCGTATCGATCGTGCTCCTCGTCGTTGCCGCCGGCGCCTGCTGGCTGCCTGCTCGACGTGCGGCGAGGGTGGATCCGATAATCGCGTTGCGCGCAGACTCAGGGGGTTAGATGCCCCGGCGGACGGAGGCGGTCCCCGGGCCAGCGCCGCTCACGATGCGCCCGACGTAGATCGCGCCTGCGTCGGGCGCGATCGCTCCCGTGCCGTGATGCAGCTCCGAGGCGAGCTCGCCGCCAATGAGTATCACGAACATGGTGTAGTACATCCACGTGAGCAGAATGATCACGCCGCCGATGAACCCATACGTCGGATTCGGTGGAAAGTGGTTCACGTACAGGCGGAACAGCAACGTCGCGACCACCCAGAGAAGCGTTGTCGCCACCGCGGCCAACAGAACGTGTCCTTTACGCTGTCTGACGTTCGGCAGTAGGTAGAACGTCATGAACGCGAGACCAATCAGTCCGGCGAACGCGAGCGGGAATTGGAGAACCTTCCACGCCACGATCACCGCCGATTCGAGATGGAGCGCTCGGCCGATCCAGTTCGCGACGCCTTCGCCGTCGAGGAACACGATCGTGGAGAGGCCCATGATCACGCCGCTGATGACGAACGTGGCGACGCGAATCGTCTGTTGCTTGATCCACGATCGCGTCTCCTGAACATCGTACGCGGTGTTCAACGCCCCCATCAGCGTCCCGAAGATGTTGGACCCGGACCATGCGGCGAGGAGAAGGCCAATCGACATCAAGCGTGGCGCGCTCGGCGAAAACACTACGTTGTCGAGCACGGGGCGTATCGCCTTGAGCTGCTCCGGCGGAAGGACGGACGTGAGCTGCGACATCAGCCAGCCGACCGTTCGCTGGTTATCGCCGATCAGGCTGAGCAGCGGCGCCAGAAATAACAGCAGGGGAAAGAGCGAGAAGAAAAAGTTGTAGGCGGCCGACGCGGCGAGCGTCGTGACGCTGTCTTCGCCAATTTCACGGAACGTCTTCTTGAGGAGCGGACCAACGCGAAAGCCCTTGATCACCATAATGATCAAGGGCGAGCAAGGCGTATTCCAATTTTCCGTGTGCGCTGGCGTCAGGGCACGGACGAGACCTGTCGTCGTTTGGCGGCGGCAACACCCGTAACGGGCGTTGGCGTCTGCCAGGCGAATTCATCGGTGGTATGGCGCGAGCCTGAGCCGACGCCGGGACGTTGTGTTCCGGCGCGCGACGCGATGGCCGCGCCGAGTCCGACCGTTGCCGCGACCCACGAGACCGCGATCGCTACCGCCCGCAAGATCGCGCCGGCAATTGGATTCCACGCAAAGAGCGCGGCGATCATCCAGATGCCCAGATACACAACGAGCCCCATGAACAGGGCTCGCAGATGCACGCCGCGCGGAGAGGTCGTGCCACGGTCGGACGTCAACGCACCGCCGGTGAGCCGCGCCACGGCGAGGAACCCGAGCGTGACGAGACCCGCAGCCGCGATCACGTACGCCACGATGGCGAACGGAATGAGCAGCACACCCAGCACAGTGATCGCAAGCGCGACCACGAGCACGAGCAAGGCCGGCATCATTACCAGCTGACCGGCCAGCCCCAACCAGAACGATCGCGCAAAGCCGCGCTCGAGCGCGATCACGACGCCGTCGAGATTGCCTTCGGCGAAAACCATCACGCCTAAGCCAATGATGGTGAGCACCGCGAACCATCCGATGACCAGCTTCGCGGATTCCCACGTGCCAAGCGGATGACGCGGTCGAAAGCTCGGCAGTGTGGGACGCACCGCGGCGATTGCACGCCGTTGGCCTTCGACGACACCGCCGTCGATGATCACGCTTCCGCCTGCAGCCCACGCATCGCCGGTAACCCGCGCGCCTTTGTGTACGCGCACGTCGCCGTCGAGCGCGACGACGTCTCCGTCGACCGTGCCGTAGATGTCGAGATTGCCCCGCGCCACCGCGATCGGTCCGTCGACTCGCGTGTTCGCCGCGATCGACCGATTTCCCATTGAGAAGTTGTCGGCGTCGGGCAGATGTTGGTCGCCAGCCGCGCGGCGCTGCGCGATCTCTCGAGCGACCTGCGTCGTGGTCGTGTCGGTTCCGTCTTTGGACTGCGCCTGCGGGGCGGGGACAGATTCTACGGGCCGGGCCTGCGCCGGCGCCCGCAGACTACCGAGTGCCAGAGCGGCGAACGCGAGTACGGCTCGCATGGCTACGCTCGACGACGGCTGGAGACACCAGCAAGGGCGCGTAGGCCAGCAATAGAGGCCCCGGTCGCGGCGGCCAAGCCCAACAGTGCGGCGGCGATCCCGACCGTCCCCGTGTGCTGGATGATCGCGAACATTTGATCGCCGAACACCGTCGCCAGCACATCGCGGCCGGAGTTATAGACAAAGTTCTGTATTTGATCGCCCGCCGCGCTCGAAGCGAGCAGGAGCACGTCGGTCTGCGTAGCAATCCAGAGGATTGTGACCGTGAGCACAGACGCGGCCGACGTTGCCAGGGCCGCAACCGCGAGCCGCGCTGAGCGGGATTGCGGGAGCCACCGAGCAACGGTGTCGCGCGCGGTGACGTGCCAGGGAACGAACACTGGAACCTGAGCCATCACCCGATCGGCGAACGTGTGCGACGGCGAAAAATGTGGAACTTGCTCCAGGGCTCCGACGACAAGGCGCGCGTCCTCGACTTGGGCGCGACACTGGGCACAATCGCGAATATGGGCCTTCAGGGGGGTTACCCCGAAGCCCACCTCATCATCAACGAGGAGGTCGATTTCGTCTGGAAGCAGGTGCCGATGATTCATCGAAGGGTCCTACGGACTTGGGTTTGGGATGGTTTCAGGGGTTTATTCACTGCCTTCTCTCACGTGCTCTAGCGCCCGGCGAAGCTCATGCCGGGCTCGATGGATGTACGTCTTGACCGTTCCCAGCGGCAGGTCGAGTGTGGCCGCGATCTCCTCGTACGATCGACCCTCGACGTGTCTCAACATGATGCACGATCGATACTCGGGACGGAGGCTGCTGATCGCCCGCTCGATTGCGGTGCCGAGCTCGCGCGCCTCGAGCTCATCGAGCGCCGATTCCTGCTGGCCGACGACGTCGAACGACGTCGCCTCGATCGCGTCTGACGTCTGCGCGTGCGGCGAGCCGTCGATGCTCACCGTCTCGAGCTGCCGCCGTCGCAGATGATCGATGGCGACGTTGTTGGCGATCTTGAACAACCAGCTCGACAACTTGAATTCCGGACGGTAGCGGTCGATGTGGTTCAGGACCTTGATGAACGTGTCCTGCGCCAAATCCTCGGCGAGCTCCCGATCGCGCACCATTCGGTAGATGAGCGAAAACACCGGCCGCTCGTAGCGCCGGATCAACTCTCGGAACGCCGTGTCTCGCCCTTGCTGGGCCAGCACAACGACATCGGCGTCCGGAAGATTGAGGAGGTCGAGGGCTGGCGGCATCTGGCTGGTTGGGCACGACGCATCGTCATGCGTCGCACCGGGTTATTACAAAGTACGCGTGGCGGGTGCGCCAATCCAGGCGCGTTGCCTTGCTTCACTCTCACGCCACGGTCAACTTTGTCCGATGCCCGTGAGTGAGATCGAGACTGAAGAGGCGCAATCGGCAGCGGCCGGCGGCGACGCGAAGCGCGCGTACGTCCAACGCATTTTTTCCCAAATCGCCCCGCGCTACGATCTCCTCAACCATCTCCTCAGCTTCAATGTCGACAAGGCGTGGCGACGAACGGCCATCGCCGCGCTGGGATGGGAGCGTGCACCGGCTGGCGTCTACGTCGATCTCTGTGCGGGCACGCTCGACGTCGCCGCGGAGTTGTCGCGCCGACCCGGATTCGCCGGTCGCGTCATCGGTGCTGACTTCGCCGAGCCGATGCTCCGCGCCGGAGTTGGCAAGGCGTCGCCGGCAGTGGTCTCGCCCGTTGTCGCCGACGCGGTCGAGCTGCCGGTTCCCAACAACACCGTCTCGGGTGCCATTGTGGCGTTCGGCATTCGCAACGTTGCCGACCTCGATGCGGGCCTACGCGAGGTGCATCGCGTCCTCGCGCCGCATGCTCGCTTCGTGATCCTCGAGTTCACGACGCCGCGCTCGTCGATCGTTCGCGCGCTATACCACCTGTATTTTCACCATCTCCTCCCGCAGATCGGCGCGTTGGTGAGCGGCCACCGAACAGCGTACGCCTACCTCCCGCGCTCCGTCGCCAATTTCCCGATCGAGGAGAAGCTCGCCGATCGCATGCGCTCGGCCGGGTTCGCCGACGTCACGTGGCGGACGCTCACGTTCGGCGTCGCGGCGATCCACACCGGAACCAAGTCCTGAGCATGTCCTTCGTCCGTTCCACGTGAGCGTCGACACTCTGTCGGATTTCATCGAGCAGCTCGAGCGGGCGGGGGAGCTGGTGCGAATCAAGCAACCGGTTTCGCTGAACCTCGAGCTATGCGAGATCGCTGACCGCGTCATGAAACAGCCCGGTGGCGGCAAGGCGTTGTTGTTCGAGCATCCGGTGCTGCTCAACGGCGAACGTTCGGAATTCCCCGTCGCCATCAACCTGTTCGGCTCCATGCGACGCATGGGACTTTCCCTCGGCGTCGAGTCGCTCGATGACATCGGCGCGCGCATTACTGAGCTCTTGGCGATGAAGGTGCCGGAAGGACTGATCGCCAAACTCTCGATGCTCCCGCGGCTGCTCGAAATGGGCAAGTTCCCGCCGCGCATGCGACGCGGCGATCCGCCGTGCCAGGAGATCGTGTGGCAGGGCGATCGCGTGAATCTCGATCGACTGCCGCTCATCAAGTGCTGGCCGGAGGACGGCGGCGCCTACATCACCTTCCCAATGGTGATCACACGCGACCCGAAGCGCGGTATTCGCAACGTCGGCATGTATCGCATCATGCAGACGGGGAAAACGACACTCGCCATGCACTGGCAGCGACACAAAGTCGGCGCGGCGCATTGGCGAGAGATGGCCGAGCGCGGTGAACGAATGCCGGTGTGCATCGCGCTCGGCGCGGATCCGCCGTCGATGTACTCGGCGAGTGCACCGCTGCCCCCGACGATCGAAGAGTTCTTGTTTGCTGGATTCCTGCGACGCGATCCCGTCTCGCTGACGAAAGCCGTGACGTGCGATCTCCAGGTGCCGGCCGAAGCTGACTTCGTCATCGAAGGCTACATCGATCCCGCCGAGGAACTCGTCACCGAAGGTCCGTTCGGCGATCACACGGGTTTTTATTCGCTCGCCGATCTCTACCCGCAGGTCCACGTCACGGCGATTACGATGCGCAAGCATCCGATCTTCCCGACGACGATCGTGGGCCGTCCGCCGATGGAAGACTTCTACCTCGGCCATGCGACGGAGCGAATCTTCCTGCCGCTCCTCAAATTGACGATCCCCGAGATCGTCGACTATCACATGCCGGCCGAGGGCATATTTCACAACCTCGTGTTCGTGTCGATCAAGAAGGAATATCCGGGGCAGGCATACAAAGTGATGAACGCGCTCTGGGGTCAGGGCCTGATGTCGCTTGCGAAGGTCCTCGTCATTGTCGACGACTGGGTCGACGTGCGCAATCCGCAGGAAGCGTGGTGGGTCGCGCTCAACAACATCGACCCGCAGCGCGACGCACGGTTCACCATGGGGCCGATGGACGTACTCGATCACTCGAGTCGCGCGTTCACCTATGGATCGAAAATGGGTCTCGACGCCACGCGGAAATTTCCCGAAGAAGGATTCACGCGCGACTGGCCTGGTGTAATCGTGATGGATGATGCAACGAGGAAAAGGGTGGACACGATGTGGCCGACTTTGGGCCTGGACGAGCGTCGCTAGGTGACGAAGCCATGACGCCTCATTCGGCCCCAGGCTCCCACGAGCAACTTCGCGAGGGACAGACGTTCGCCGATCGCGGTTCGCGCTGGATCGTGTATGCGAACTTCGTGAAATTGCCGCACACGCTGTTTGCGCTACCGTTCGCGCTCGTCGGCGTTGTGCTCGCGTCGTACCGCTCCGCGGTCACGTGGCCGATGATCGGCTGGATCGTGCTCGCCTTCACGGGCGCGCGATTCGCCGCGATGGGCTTCAATCGGATCGTCGATCGCGACATCGACGCACGCAATCCGCGAACGCGACAACGAGAGATTCCGAGTGGAGTACTCCGCGTGACGGAAGCCATCGCCGCGGTTACCGTCGCGTCGATCATATTTGTGTACGCCGCGTGGCGGCTGAATCCTCTCTGCGCACTGTTGTCGCCGCTCGCGCTCGCGTGGGTGATGTTCTACAGTTTCACCAAGCGTTTCACCCGCTGGTGCCATCTCGTGCTCGGCGTTGGTATGTCGATCGCGCCGGTCGGCGGCTATCTCGCGGTCACCGGAAGTTGGAGCCACCCGTCGTGGATGCTTGTCGCGCTCGCACTCGCTGTCGCGACATGGGGCGGCGGGTTCGACGTGCTCTACGCCCTGCAAGACATCGACTTCGACCGCGGACAGAAACTCTATTCGCTCCCGGCGGTCGTCGGCGGTCGCCGCGCGCTGGCCATCGCCCGCGCGCTTCACTTGGGAACCGTCATCTGTCTGGCGATGGTTGGCGCGGCGACGTTTACCGGAACGCGTGGCGGTTCACTCTACGCGCTCGGTGTTGTCGTCGCCGCGGGATTGCTTGCCTACGAACACTCACTCGTCCGCGCCGATGACTACTCCAAGCTCGACGCCGCGTTCTTCACCATGAATGGCGTCATCAGCATCGTGTTCTTCGTCTGCGTACTGCTGGAGCGCTTGTTTCACCCGGCGGCCGCGATGTACGCGCTCGTTCACGGATGACCGACCGTCCAGTCATCGTCGCCATCACGGGCGCATCAGGCGCGCCGTACGCGGTGCGACTACTCGAAGCGCTCCTCGCCGCCGAGCGAGGCGTTCAGCTCATCGTGTCGAGTCACGGGCTGCGCTTGCTGGAGACGGAAATGGACATCGGTTCCGCGGCCGCGCTGCGCGAGCGCGTCGGAGCCTCGCGATGGGATCGCCGCGTCACGGTATTCGACGACAACGACCGTGGCGCGTCCCCAGCGTCGGGGTCGGCACTCAATGCGGGCATGGTGATCTGTCCGTGTTCGATGGGCACGCTGTCGGCGATCGCCGTTGGCGCGTCGCGATCGCTCGTCGAACGGGCGGCTGATGTCGCGCTCAAAGAGCGGCGTCCACTCCTGCTCGTTCCCCGCGAGACGCCGCTCAGCACGATTCATCTGGAGAACATGCTGCGCGTCACGCGAGCGGGCGCGATCGTGATGCCCGCGTCGCCCGGATTCTATCATCGCCCCGCGAGCGTCGACGACCTCGTCAACTTCATCGTGGCGCGCGTGCTCGACCACCTCGGCGTGGCGCACCGTCTCGTTCCTCGATGGGGAAGCGACGCGGCGGAATGAGCCGCAGGGGTTCGCATGTCGTTGGATTGATCTCCGACACGCATGGACTCGTTCGCCCCGACGTGCGCACGGCGCTCGCCGGCGTCGAGTTCATTCTCCACGCGGGCGACGTCGGCGGCGACGAAATCCTCGACGAGCTGCAGCTGATCGCGCCAGTGCACGCCGTCTACGGCAACACCGATCCGCCGGGCCAACCTCGGCTCGCCGACGCGATCGAGATGACGATCGGAGACGTGCGCGTTCATGTAAGCCACGGACACGAGGTCGGAGCGCCGACTCCGCCCAAGCTACTCGCGCGCTACGACGCCGACGTGATCGTGTATGGTCATACTCATAAGCAACTGCTCATACACGCCGACGGTCGCTGGGTGGTCAATCCGGGCGCTGCGGGCCCGCGGCGATTTGATCTCCTGCCCAGCGTGGCGCGAATGACGATCCGTGGACGCGACGCGGCAATCGAGATCGTGAATCTCGTGCCATGACCCAGCGGTTACACGATCTTGAAATGCGAGATCGGGTACAGGTAGTCTTCGCCCGAGTCGTCGACGATGCGGTAGAAAGAGCCTTGTCCTTCGACGCCGAGCATCTCGTAGATCTTGCCGAGCGTCAGATCGTGGCAGCCGCCGGGCTCGTCACATCCCGGGTACACGAGCCATGGCTGTGTGCTGACGCACTGAACGAGGGTCGTCGGTTGCCAGGTCGTTGCCATGAGCGCTCCGCAGGTAGCGTTTGCGCACGGGACGCGCGCCCATCTCCTCATCGCAGAAGACGCGCCAAGTCGTAATGACGCCGCCGACGTCGGCGCTTCTGCCCGCGGAGCTCAAGACGCCGCGGCGAGCGGGACTACTGTACCGGCCGCGCTCGTTCGCTCGAGCTCCGATGGAAAACGACGAAACCAAGAGGACAAGAGCAACAATTCGTCGATCTCATGCGTCGGAATCTGCCCATTCGACGGTTCGGATGGCGAAAAGACGTCCTCAATGAGGTGAAACAACGTCACCGCATCCCCAGGCGTCTTCGGAACCGGTGATTCGGCCCTGACCCGGCCCCGTCGGATGAGATAGACACGATCCGCGCCCTCGTCGCCAGGCACCGTGTAGACGAACGACAATGTCTCGACCGCGAACCGCAGGCGTGCGAACTGACCGCGCAACGCCTCGAGTCGCTTGAATTTGTCTCGCAGCGTTGCGGCTCGCTCGTATTCGAGACGTTCGCTCGCCGCCTCCATCTCGCGTCGCAACCGCTCGATCGGACCGTCATCGACGCCATCGAGAAAGGCGCGCGCGAGGCCGAGGCGCTCATCATACTGCTGAACCGTGCATCCGCCGACGCACGGGCCCAAGCATTTCTTGACCTCGAAGCGAATGCAACCCGGCGTACGTGGAAAGAACTCGAACAGCTCGGGCTGATCGGCGAAGTTCATCCGTTGATCGGCCGAGCAGTCGCGAAGGCCGAGCACGTCGTTCAACTCACGAACCGCTTCGCTCACGCCCATCGCGCCCATGAATGGCCCATAGTAGATCGACGAGTCGTCTTGGCCCGGTCCCCGAACGACGACGAGCTTGGGCGCGGGTCCCTTGGTGATCTTGATGAAGCAGTAATTCCGCGCATCCCGTTTCATCGCGACGTTGAATCGCGGCCGAAAGCGCTTGATGAGTCGCAACTCCTCGAGCAACGCCGCGAACTCGCTCGGCATGTACTCCCACTCGATGCGCTCGGCGTCGCGCACGATCCGCGCGCCCTTGTCTTCGGGAAACGCACAGCGGAAATAGCTGAGCAACCGCGTCCGCACGCGCTTTGACTTGCCGACGTAGACGACTTCGCCGTCGCCCGCGATCATTCGATAGACGCCCGGCTTGTCGGCGGCGTGCTCGCGCACGTGCTCCCGCATCGCGGCGACCTGTTCGTCGCTCGTCGGCGAACGCATGAGAGCTACTTTTGACAATGCGCGCACAGGACGGTCATTCGTCCATCAACGGCGTGGGTCCCGATCAGCCGGTGTCCGCAACGCGGGCAGCCGCCTCCGGCGTGTCCGTACACGGAAAGTCGTTCGGCGAAACCGCCACGCGCACCACTCGTGTCGCGATAATCGCGAAAGCTCGTGCCTCGGAGCGCGATCGATTCGGTGAGCACATCGACGATCGCGTCGCGCAGTGCGAATGTTTCGTTCAGGCCGACACCCCCCGCCTCGCGCGACGGATCGATTCCCGCCCGCCAGAGCGCCTCGTTCGCGTAGATGTTGCCAATACCGGCCACGATGCGCTGATCCATCAACACCTTTTTGATCGCCTGATGACGTCCCCGAAGAAGCACCGATAGATGGTCTCCGGTGAAGGCCCGGTCAAGTGGCTCGACGCCAAGCTCCGCGTCGATCGCGGCGAACCGCTCCGGTGTGACGAGTGCGACCGTTCCCAGACGACGAATGTCTCGATAGTGCAGCGAGCGGCCGTCGCCCAACTCGAGCGCGACCGTCGAGTATCGGCGTTCCTCGTCCGGCAAATCCCCAGCGTCGATCAGCAGCGCGCCAGTGAACCTGGGCTGCACCACAACGCGGTCGCCCGTCGACAGATCCATCACGACGAGTTTTGCGCGACGCCAACTTCGACCAATCACCGCACCCGTCAGGCGTCGCGCGAGCTCGGCGGGTCGCACCTCACGCAGCACATCCGGACGAGAGACACGAACGCCGACGATTCGTTGTCCCGCCACCTCGCGATCGAGGTCGCGAGCGATCGTCTCAGTCTCCGGTAGCTCCGGCACGCCGAGCCACCTCGCGCCACGCGATATCGGCGCGAAACTGCTTGTTGTTGAACGTGACGCTGCGCGCAAAATCGCGACTCCGTCGATGCGCGTCGTCGAGCGCCTTGGCGAGACCAGTGATCGCGAGGACGCGCCCGCCCGCTGTGACCAGCTGTTCGTTCGGGAGGCGCCGAGTGCCGGCATGGAACACGAGCACGTTCGGGGGCACCGGGGGTATGCTGATCGTGTCGCCGGTGCGCGGCCGATCCGGATAGCCTCCGGCAGCAAGAACAGTCGTCACCGCTGATCGTGTGGCGTGAAATCCAGCGCCTTCGCGAATCCCCTCGCCGCGCGCGATCGTGAACATCGTTTCGCCAATCGATTCGTTGGGTGACATGACGGGGAGCAGCGCTTGGGTCTCGGGGTCACCGAAGCGGCAATTGAACTCGACGACCTTGGGACCGTGCTCAGTCAGCATCAACCCAGCATAGAGCAAACCGGTAAATGGTGTGCGACGCGCGCGCATCGCGCCGAGCGTTGGCCGAATGACGCGATCGACGACGACGTCGATGAGACCTGTCGAGCTGTCGGCGATGGAGACGGGGCAGTAGGCCCCCATGCCGCCGGTGTTGGGCCCACGATCACCCTCAAGCAGCCGCTTATGGTCCTGCGCCGCTGGAAGCGGAATGACGTGCTCGCCGTCGGTGAGCACAAAGACCGACAGCTCCTCGCCCTCCATGAACTCCTCGACGAGGATCGTCGTCCCGGCGTCGCCGAACGCGTTGCGCTGGAGCATGGCAGCGATCGCGTCTCTCGCCTCGGCGACGGTCTTACAGATGATCACGCCCTTTCCTGCCGCGAGCCCTGAGGCCTTGATCACGACCGGCGCCCCGAGCTCGTCCACGGCCTTTTGCGCAGCCGACACGTCACGACAGACCATCGCCCGCGCCGTCGGCACGCCCGCCGCGATCATGAGCGTTTTCGAATAGGCCTTCGACGTCTCGAGCATCGCGCCCGCGCGCGTAGGGCCAAAGATGGGCAGTCGCGCCGCACGAAAGGCGTCCACGAGTCCGAGCGCCAACGGCGCTTCGGGGCCGACGAGCGTCCAGTCAACCGACTCTTGACGCGCCAGCTCCACCAGTGCGTCGACGTTTGTGGAATCAACGTCGACGCATTTGGCGAGTTCGGCGATGCCCGGGTTTCCCGGCGCCGCGATGATTTCTAACTTCGGATCTTCGTGCCGTAGACGCCAGGCGAGCGCATGTTCGCGCCCGCCGCCGCCCACGAGCAGTAGCCTCATCGATTACGCCACGCCGAGCTGACGGCGTCCTTCGCTCGATTCAACCCGTCCTTGAAGTGTTCGACGGTCTCACGCGTCTTCTGGCCGTAGTATCCCGCGGCGTCGACGTAGTCCTCGCTCAACGGGTGATCCTGACCGCCCTGGCCCCGACGGATGTAGTCGCCCGCGAGAATCTTGTCGTAGCCGCCGCCGCGCTGCCAGCGCAACAGCTCTGACGCGCGCACGGTGTGCATCGGGTGGGTCCGCATCACCGTGTTGAGGATCTTGAGCACGGTGTCCCATGCGTCGCCGCCCGTTTCATATTGCTCCGCTTGCCGAATGAACTCTTCGACGCGCAGCTGATCCCCGTATGGTTTGCCGCCCGCGAGCTTCATCTCGGTGCTCATCACAGTGTTGAGGTCCTGCACCACCAGCAATCCGGCGCGATCCGATGAGAATTCGCTCTTTCGACTCCACTCGAGCAGCGCGAGCTGGAACGGCAGAAGCGCCGCGGCCGCGAGGAAGGGAAGGTTGCTCACGCCGAAGTACAGCAGGATGACGGCGATCGTCGTGTACGTCGGATGGCCGCTCATGATGTGTCCGAGCTCATGGCCGAGCACAGAGCGGAGCTCGTCTTCCTCCAATACCTCGAGAAGGCCCGAATGGACGATCACGAACGGCTTGTCGAACCCGACCGCCATCGCGTTGGCGATCGGCGTCTGCGTCACATAGAGCTCGGGGCGATCGGGCCAGTCGAGCGTCTCGAGCACCTCGGTCCACATCGCGTTCATCTGCGGCCGCTGACCGGCGGTGACTTTGACCGAATCTCCCAAGAATAGTTGACGAATACCGCGCTCGCCGAAGAAGCCGGCGACCTTGCGGACGATTTCATCGAATCCGGGAATCGCGCGCAACGTGTTGAGCGCGGCGCGATCGGCTGGATGTTCCCACGCGCGCGATGAGATCTGAACGAGCGGAACGCGATTGGCCATTGGGATACTCGGTTGTTGGTTTTCGGCAGCGACCCTTCGGAGGTACGCGACAGCGTCGACGAAATCTCTACGACGAAACGCTGCCGATAGTGTCGCGCGAGCGTAGCGACGCGCGTCCCGATCCGCGCGTGGCCTGTCCCGGCATCCCCGCGAGCGCCTGCTCCAAATCCGCCAGCAGATCGCCGACGTCCTCGACGCCGCACGAAAGCCGGATCAACCCGTCCGAGAGCCCCAAAGCGGCGCGCCGGTCAGGCGGAACCGACGCGTGCGTCATTCCCGCTGGCTGGCTGATCAACGATTCGACACCGCCGAGTGACTCGGCTAGAGCGAACACCCGGACTTTACCCAACACGTGCGCCGCCCGCTCTTTCGTCCCGAGCTCGACGCTGATCATTCCTCCGAACCCGGACATCTGACGCTTCGCCAGCTCGTACTGCGGATGACTCGGCAGCCCGATGTAGTACACGTTTTCAGGGCCCAGCGTTTCGGCGAGCCACTTGGCGATTTCGCGGCCATTCGCGTCGTGCTGTCGCATCCGCAGATGAAGCGTCTTGGTCCCACGCAACGCGAGCCAGGCGTCGAACGGGCCCGCCACCGCGCCGGCAGCGTTGTGAATGAACTGAAGTCGCTCGGCTAGGCCGTCGTCACGGACGGCCGCGCAGCCTCCGATCATGTCGCTGTGCCCGTTCAGATACTTGGTCGTCGAGTGGTATACGATGTCAGCCCCGAGCTCCAACGGACGCTGGAAGTACGGCGACGCAAACGTGTTATCGACGATGAGCAACGCATGACCGCGATGCGCGATCTCCGCAACGGCGGCGATATCCGTGAGCCGCATCAGCGGATTGCTGGGCGTCTCGACGAGAACGGCGCGGGTCGCGGCGGTCATGGCATCGGCGACGCGCTGTGGGTCTCGTGTATCGACGTAACTGAAGGACAACCCGAAGTGCTGCAGAATCTTATCGAACAACCGAAACGTGCCGCCGTAGACGTTTTCAGCGCAAATAACGTGATCACCCGCTCGAAAGAGCTTCATGATCGAGTCGAGACACCCCATCCCGCTGGCGAACGCAAACCCGTGACGGCCATTCTCCAACGCCGCGATGTTCCGCTCGAACGCCTCCCGAGTCGGATTCTTGCCGCGCGCATATTCGTACCCCTTGTTCTGTCCCAGTCCGTCCTGCACGTACGTCGAGGTGAGATAGACCGGAGTCATGATCGCTCCGGCGAGGGGTTCGGGACGCTGGCCGGCGTGGATCGCCTTGGTTCCGAACCCGGCGGCGAGGTCCTCATCAAAAACGCGAGTCATACCGATACTCTGCTTCGGGGAGTGTGCGGGGAAGATAACCGCGCGCCTCACGGGCCGTAACCGAACCACTATGAGCGCCGAGACCGCCCCGTACTGCCTGATCGTCGACGATGAACCGCGCCTCCGTCAGGTGATGGTTCATCTCATGCACGCCGACGGCTTTCAGTGCCTCGAGGCCGGGAACGGCCTCGAGGCACTCGAGCAGCTGGGCAAGCACAGCGTCACGTTGGTGCTCAGTGACCTGCGCATGCCCAAGATGGATGGCTTGGAGCTTCTACGAGAGCTCCGGTCGCGCTATCCGGACGTCGCCGTGGTAATGATCACCGCGGTCGCCGACGTGGAGATCGCGGTGAATTGTCTCGCGATCGGCGCCTCGGATTACGTGGTGAAGCCATACCAGCTTGAAGACGTTCGCGCACGCGTCGCGCAAGCGCTCGAGAAGCGTCGGCTCATTCTCGAGAACCGCGCGTATCGCGAAAGCCTCGAGCAGCGCGTGACCATTCAGGCCCGCCGTCTCGAGGAGCTGTTTCTCGCCAGCGTTCAATCGTTAGCCGAGGCGCTCGAGCTCAAGGACCCGTATACGCGTGGCCACTCGATTCGCGTGAGCCATTATTCAAGTGTCATTGCGCAGGCGATGGGGCTCGACGGTGAGATGCTTCGCCAGATCGAGCTCGGCGGGCACGTTCACGACATCGGCAAGATTGGTGTGCGCGAATCGGTGCTGAACAAGGTGGGACGCCTCACGCCAGACGAGTACGAGCATATCATGACGCACCCAGTCCTCGGGTGGCGCATTCTTGCGCCGCTGCTTGGCGAGACGCCTCACGCGTTGAACATCGTCCGCTGGCATCACGAGCGCTACGACGGACGCGGCGTTCCCGACGGTCTCAAAGGTGACGAAATCCCGGTCGAGGCGCGTATCGTCGCCGCGGCGGACGCACTGGATGCGATGACGAGCGATCGTCCCTATCGACCCGCGGAAATGTCGCTCGAAGCGGTCATCGAGGAAATCGTCCGCAACAGCGGGACGCAATTCGACCCCGATGTGGTTCGCGCGGTTGTCGCCTGCGCCGAACAAAGCGAGCTGCAGCTCGTGCCCCGCACAGACATCTACCCGATTGCGGTTCGGGCCTAGCCGGCGCTCGCGGCTGTTCACGATTCTTCGCCCGTTAGCTTACCCACACTCGATGGAGGTGGGGGGATGTCGCACGATGGGTTGATGGTCAGTGTCTCGGGAATTCGCGGACGCGTCGGCGAGGCGCTCACGCCGGAAGTCGTGGCGCGCTATGCGGCTGGCTTCGGAGCGTGGGCATCGCGCCATGGCACATCGCGGAGCGTCGTGGTCGGTCGCGACAGTCGTGTGTCGGGTCCGATGTTTCACCACGCCGTCCTTAGCGCACTCCAGTCGGTCGGCTGCGACGTGATCGATGTTGGTCTGACGACGACGCCGACGTGCCAGCTCGCGGTCGAACACCATCACGCCGCTGGGGGCTTGATGATCTCAGCGAGCCATAACCCGATCGAATGGAACGCGCTCAAGTTCATCGGCCCGACCGGCCTATTCCTCGAGAGCTCCGAGGGCGTAGAGATGCGCGGCCTTGTCGAATCGGGAATCCCACGCGCGCGCTGGGATCAGCTGGGCCAAATCGGACCGGATGACGGTGCCGTTCAGCGACACATCGATCGTGTCCTCGCGATACCGTATCTCGATGTCGAAGGAATCCGGCGTCGACGATTCAGTGTCGGGTTGGACTGCGTTCGCGGCGCGGGAGCCATCATCATGCCGTCGCTGCTCGACCGGTTGGGCTGTCGGGTGACCGCGATCAACCTCGAAACCGACGGGCTATTCCCGCGCCCGCCGGAACCGATCGCGGAGAACTTGGGCGACTTGGAACGACTCGTGCTTCGGGTGGGTGCGGCGATCGGGTTTGCCGTGGATCCGGACGTCGACCGCCTCGCCCTCATCTCAGACGCGGGCAAGGCGATCGGCGAGGACTTCACCCTCGCGCTGGCCGCGCAAGTCGTCCTGAGGCACAAGCGCGGCCCGGTGGTGACGAACCTTTCAACCAGCCGAATCGTCGAAGATGTGGCGAACGCGGCTAATGTGCCCGTGATACGCGCTCCGGTTGGCGAAGTGAACGTCGCGGTGCGGATGCGCGACGAGCACGCGCCAGTGGGTGGCGAAGGAAACGGTGGCGTGATCCTGTCCGAGGTTCATCTCGGTCGCGATGCGCCGGTGGGCGCCGCCTTGCTGTTGCAGTTGCTGCACGAGGACAACCTGACACTGTCGCAGATCGTGGCGGGGCTGCCTCGGTATTCCATCGTCAAGGATAAGCTCGACAGGCCGAACGCGAGCCTCGACACGGTATACGAGGCCCTCCGCGCGGCGTTTCCTGGCGCGGCGGCGGACACGCAGGACGGTTTGCGGTTGTCCTGGCCAGACCGTTGGGTTCACGTTCGTCCATCCGGCACGGAACCAATCGTGCGAGTCATAGCCGAAGCGCCGACGAGTCGAGAAGCGCTCGAGCTCGTACGGCGCTCACGCATACCCCTGGACGCGCTCGGCGCGTAACACTTGAGATAAGGTCGACACAATGTGCGGAATTGTCGGATACGTCGGACCGCGGGTCGCCACCCCAATGCTCATCGAGGGGCTCAAGCGCCTCGAGTATCGCGGCTACGACTCGGCTGGGATCGCGATGAGCAACGGTCGCGGGCTCGAGACGCGGAAGGCGAAAGGCAAGATCTCGATGCTCGAAGGTTTGGTGAATGGGAATCCGATCCACGGATCCGTTGGGATCGCGCACACGCGGTGGGCGACGCACGGAAAGCCGAACGAATGCAATGCCCATCCGCAGGTCGACTGCACCAACACGATCGCTGTGGTTCACAATGGCATCATCGAGAATTTCAGCGCGCTGCGGAAAATGCTTCAGATGCAGGGTCACACGTTCAGGTCGGAGACGGACACCGAGGTGCTCGCGCATTTGATCGAGGCCGCGTTCGACGGGAAGCTCGAAGACGCGGTCATCGACGCGCTGAATCTGGTCGAAGGGACGTACGGAATCGCCGTGCTGTCGAGCAAAGATCCCGACAAGATCGTGGCCGCGCGCAAGGGAAGTCCGTTGCTGATTGGTCTTGGCGACGGCGAGTACTTCGTCGCTAGCGACGTCGCGGCGATCCTGCAGCATACGCGACAGGTTGTCTATCTCGATGACGGCGAGATGGGCGTCCTCACGAAAACTGGATACGAGGTGTTGGATCTCAATGCGCGGCGCGTGTCGAAGGGCGTGAGCCGCATCGATTGGTCGCTCGATGAGATCGAGAAGGGCGGCTTCGACCACTTCATGCTGAAGGAAATCTGCGAGCAGCCGCAGACCATTCAGAACACGATGCGCGGCCGTCTCGTGGTCGAAGAAGGCTTCTCCAAGCTCGGTGGCTTGAACCTGAGCAAGGATGAGCTGAAGTCGATCGATCAGATCACCATCACCGCCTGTGGCACGAGCTGGCACTCCGGACTCATCGGCGAACTGTATCTCGAAGAGCTGGCGCGCATCCGCTGCGAGGTCGAGTATGCGTCGGAATTCCGATATCGAAATCCAATCATCGACGATACTACGCTGTGCGTCGTGATCTCACAGTCGGGCGAAACGGCCGACACGCTCGCCGCAATGCGCGAAGCGAAACGCCGCGGCGCCAAGACGCTCGGTCTCGTGAACGTCGTCGGCTCGACGATCGCCCGCGAAGACGATGGTGGTATTTATCTGCACGCCGGGCCGGAGATCGGCGTGGCGTCGACCAAAGCGTTTACCAGCCAAGTCGCGGCGCTCGCGCTGCTCACGCTCAAGCTCGCGCGATTGCGCAACATGTCGGTCGTGAAAGGCAGAGAAGTCGCCGAAGCGATGCTCGCTCTGCCCGCCCAGATCCAATCGATTCTCGACAGCGCGTCGGAGGTCGAGGCAATCGCCGAGCGATTCAAAGACGCGACCAACTTTCTGTATCTTGGTCGCGGCTACCAGTTCCCGGTGGCCCTCGAGGGCGCGCTCAAGCTCAAGGAGATCAGCTACATCCACGCCGAGGGCTATCCCGCCGCCGAAATGAAGCACGGCCCGATCGCGCTGATCGACTCCGAGATGCCGGTCGTCTTCATCGCGCCACACGACGCCGTGTTCGATAAAGTCGTATCGAACATTCAAGAGGTGAAAGCGCGCGGCGGGAAGGTCATCTGCATCACGAGTCAGCACGAGCCGGTGCTCGACGGGATGATCGACCACGAGATTCGAGTTCCGCAAACGATCGACATGCTCTACCCGATCCTCACTGTGATCCCGCTGCAGCTGCTAGCGTACTACATCGCGGTGAAGCGCGGGCTCAATGTGGATCAGCCGCGGAACCTTGCGAAGTCGGTGACTGTCGAGTAGCGCCCCCAAGACAGAAGCTGACAGCCCACCGGTCCAGCCCGCTTTGGGCGCTTGACAGCGCCTAGATAGGTCTGTATGATTCATGCATGAATCATACAGGTGTGGAGACGCCAGCGGCGAAAGCGCCGTCAGACACGACGATCTTCTCGTTGTTGCATGCGGCGCACGCCTTGGAGGACAAACTCGAGGATGCGCTCAACCGGGTTGGGCTATCAACTCCGAAGTTCTCGGTGCTGAATGAGCTCGTCTCTGCAGGTAACCCTTTGTCACTTAGCGACTTAGCTGCTAAACTCAGCTGCGTCAGGTCCAACATGACGCAGCTGGTGGACCGGCTTGAAACAGATCGGCTGGTAAAGCGAGTCGACGACCCCAACGATCGTCGCGGCGTGAAGGCCGATATCACCGACGAGGGACGCGCCCGTCACGCTGCTGGCGCTGCGGAAGTGGCTCGCCTTCATGAGACGTTTGCCGCGAGTGTCGGGGAGGACGACCGCGCGACCTTGAGGCGGCTTTTGACAGCGCTCGAATAGTTTTTTTGCCTCTGAACTTCATATATGAATGTTCGATACACGAACTTTACAGTACAGCACTAACAGGCACCATCACCTTTTTGCTGGAGACAGAGATGACCACGCAACTCAACACCGCCACCACTTGGGCGATCGACCCAATGCACGCCGAGCTCGGATTCGCGGTACGCCATCTGATGCTCTCGACGGTTCGCGGACGCTTTGGCGCGGTGGCCGGTACGATCACGGTCGACGAGAACGATCCGACAAGCGCCAAGGTCGACGTCACCATCGACGTTACGTCGATCGATACGCGCCAGGAGATGCGTGACAACCATCTCCGATCGGCCGACTTCTTCGACGCGGCAAATCACGCGACCATGCACTTTGTCAGTAAGCGCATCGAGGGGGACGTCACCAAGACGTTCAAGCTGATCGGCGATTTGACAATTCGCGGGACAACCCGCGAGATCACGCTGGACGCAACCTTCGAAGGCCGCGCGACAGATCCGTGGGGCAATGACCGCGCGGGATTCAGCGCGACGGGCAAACTCAATCGCCGCGACTTCGGCTTGAACTGGAACCAGGCCCTCGAGGCAGGTGGAGTCGTCGTCGGTGACGAGGTGAAGTTGTCGCTCGACGTCGAGCTCGTTCGCCAGGCGGAGGAGAAGGCAAGCATCGCCGCGTAAATCGCCGGAACAACTCAATGGAAGGAGGCGCGCCGGGGATTCGACGGCGCGCCTCTTTTTTTTTCGGATCGCAGATGCTATCAGCCGCGACGCAGCTAGCTTATCGTCGACCTAACCCAGCTACCTACATGCGAGTGTTGCTGCAACGCGTCGCGCGCGCGGAGGTGAAGGTTCAGGCGAATGTGATTGCCCGCATCGAGCGCGGCCTGCTGGTGTTCGTCGGGTTCACTCACGCCGATACTGAACAACAACTGGTTTGGATGGCGGACAAAGTTGTCGGCCTCCGCGTCTTCCCCGATGAAGAGGACAAGATGAACCGTTCAGTGGCGGATGTCGGCGGCGCGATGCTCGTCGTGTCACAGTTCACGCTCTACGGCGACGCGATCAAGGGACGTCGACCGAGCTTCATCGACGCCGCGCGCCCCGAACATGCCGTCCCGTTGTACGAGCGATTCATCTCCTTACTGCGCGAATCGGGAATCCCGGTCGAGACCGGAGCGTTTGGTGAAATGATGCACGTCGAGCTGGTGAACGATGGCCCGGTCACGTTCTGGCTGGATCGATGATTCGCCCACGCGTGCTTCTCGCCTCCGCGTCGCCGCGTCGCCGTGAGTTGCTCAACCTCGTCGGCATCGACCATGAGGTGCAGCCCGCCAACATCGACGAGACATATCTTCCCCACGAGACACCGCGCGCGCACGCCGAGCGGCTGGCGCGAGAAAAGGCCCTGGCGATCGATGCGCCGGATGCCGTCACCATCGGCAGCGACACGATCGTGGTGGTCGACGGCGAAGTCCTCGGGAAGCCGCGCGATCGAGCGCATGCCGCGGAGATGCTACGCCGCTTGAGCGGCCGGTCACACATCGTGATGACCGGGGTCGCGGCGACATGGCGCGGTAGGGTCGCCTCGGCCCTGGAGGAAGTCGGCGTCACGTTTCGCGATCTGAACGACGACGAAATCGAACGCTACATCGACACAGGCGAGCCGATGGACAAGGCCGGCGCGTACGGTATTCAGGGCTTCGGCGCGACGATTGTCGATCGCGTCGACGGCGACTACTTCGCGGTCATGGGATTGCCGCTCAATCACCTTGCTCGCCTGCTCGGGGCGCTCGGACTCAACTACAACTTCGGTCCGCTGACGGCCGACTGATACACCGAACGCCAACGCTCGACCCGATCGAGCACGTCACGCACGGCGATGCGATCCATGCGGCCTGGTCGATTCTCCATGCTGATCGGGTACGCCTCGCCCTCATCGCCGTACGCGTCGATTATGAGATCGTGAAACTTACGATACGGGCCGGTGCGCTTGGGATTCGTGTAGCCTAGAAGGCTGACGACCGGTCGATCGAGCGCAACTGCCATGTGCAGTGGACCGGTATCCGGCGTCAGCACCAACGCTGATCCCTCCAGAATACCGACCAGATTGCGCAACCCGCTGCCGAGCGCTGAATGCGGCCGGTTCCGCGCGCGGTTGAGGATCACCTGCTCGGCGTGGGCTTCGCGCGCCGAGCGGCCGCCGACGAGCACCGGCTGCAGCTCGAAGTCGTGCCAGAGTGCGTCGACGACCTCGGCCCACCGCTCGGGCAGCCAATCCTTCTGCGGCTTGCTCGTTGCCACGACGATCGACGCTATCGGCCTGTCGAACCGCGAGAAGAAGTCGCGCTGCCATGCACGTTCGTTGGTCCAGGGACCCAAGTCCCACTCGATTGGCTCGTGCGGCACGTTGAGTGCCGTGAGAAACTCGAAGTACTGGTCCTGGACGTGTTGCTGCGCGTGCGGAGGAATGCGATGCGTGGTGAACAGCCAGTTGAAGTCGCGTGCGCGCCCGCGATCGAACCCCAGCTTGACGCGCGCGCGGGTGAATTGTGTGACGACTCCGGCCTTGAAATACACCTGCAAATCGATGACGAGATCGAACTCGCGCGATGCGAGCGCGCGGCGAATGTCGGCGAATGCGCCAACCCCCTTTGACCGGTCGAAGACGAGGATCTCGTCGACCGACCGGTGGCCGCGAACGAGCGTGGCGGGGCCGGGTTGCAGAACCCAGGTGATATGAACCGCGGGCGAATGCCGCTTGAGCGCGTTGATGACCGGCAATACATGCACCGCATCGCCGACGGCGCTCATCATGACGATGCAGACGCGACGCAGAGGAACGTCAATCATGGCGCGGAAGATACGAGGAGGGCGTCGATCTCGCGCAGTATTCGCTCGGCGGTGATGTCATGTGGTCGAGGGCTGTAGATCATTCGCGACTCGCCGACGCCCTGGGGAAACGTGCGCGCGGGTTGTCCAGGTGCGAACACGCCGACCACCGGCGTTCCGAAGGCATTTGCCAAGTGCAACGGCCCCGAGTCGTGGCCGACGAACAGTGTGGCCAGCGAGAGCGCGGCGGCGGTCGTCGTGAGCGATCCGTCACCAAGTTGATCGATGAAATATCCCGAGGGACGCGCGCCTGTGGCGCGGAGCTCCGTGAGCTCGCCCGACGTTCCGATCCACAGGATGACTATTCCGCGCCGTTCGAGCGCGGTTGCGACCTCGATCCACTCGCCGAGCGCGACGCATCGACGTGGATCGGTAGCGAAGGGGTGGAGGGCGACGAATGCGCGGAGCCTTGCGGTCAATTGCCCTCGCGCCGGCGCGAGTGGTGTGGCATCGAGTTGGTATCGTGGGCTCGTCGGCGCAATGGAAAACGCGCCGAGCAAGCGCGCCTGCTCTTGCACAACGGGCTTTCCCGCGTCTTCGGCGGGCAGAACGTGCGTGAGAAAATGTTCGTTGTGATGTCGCGCGAGTCCGACGCGAACTGGAATTCTCGTGGCCGCAACGGCCGCCGCTGTGCGCCATGGCGCCTCGCTCACCACCGCCGCGTCGTAGCGTCGACGCCGCACTTCGGCCACGCTGCGCAGAAATGGTTCGATCGGTGGGCGAGATCGGTGCGGCGGGACTGCCCAGAATGGGTCCGCGGCGATGACGTTGGAGACATGCGGAATCAGTGGAGCGATCGACGCCGTGTACTTTTTGCACCAGACGTCGATCGTTGCGTCGGGAAACGCCTCGTGCAGCGGCGGCGTGAGCGCGGACGCGAAGACGAGGTCGCCCAGATTGTCGAGCGACACGAGCAGAATGCGCCGGACCGGTGAAGGGACGTGCATCACGTCATCACTCGCGCTGCGGGCGCCCGGCCTTGCGTGCCGCCGTGGAACAACGGAAGTTGCGCGCCGTGACTCTGCGAGTGCTGCACGTCGATACGGAGCGTGGCTGGCGCGGCGGCGAACGCCAGACGCTGTGGCTGTCCCGTGAGCTGGCGCGGCGCGGACACGGATCGATCGTCGCGGCACGCCGCCGCGAGACGATGGCCGCTCGGGCGGGCGAGGCCGGGCTGACTGTGGTCGACTGTAGTCCGTTGAGCGAGATCGATCCCCTCGCGGCATGGCGGCTCCGTCGATCGATTCGAGAACACCGCGTCGACCTCGTGCACGCCCACACGGCGCACGCGGTCGCCGTGGCCGGTCTGGCGACGCTGGGCACGAGCATTCCGCTCGTCGTCGCACGGCGTGTGGATTTTCCGTTGCGCGTGAACGCGGGAACGCGATGGAAATATGGCCGCGCGTCGGCGATCATCGCGGTCTCGCACGCCGTGGCGCGCGTCCTTGCCGCGAGTGGCATCGCGGCCGATCGAATCGTCGTCGTGCCCGACGGCATCGATTTGGATCGCGTCGTGACACCGGCGACTCGTGAGACGCTCGCGTCGCTCGGCGTTTCGGGCGGCGGTCCAATCATCGTGCAGGTGGCGCAACTCGTCGGTCACAAGGATCCTCTAAACTTCGTTCGCGCGATGGCGCATGTCCGCGATGCGGTCCCCGGCGCACAGGGGCTCCTGGTTGGTGACGGCCCGCTGCGGTCCGACGTTGAAGTCGAGGTCCGCGCCCTCAGGCTCGAGTCGAACGTCCACCTGGCCGGATATCGCACGGATGCCGATGCGTTGCTTGCCGCGGCCGACGTCGCATGCCTCAGCTCGCGCGAAGAAGGAATGGGTTCGGTGCTACTCGACGCGCTCGCGTTCGGGCGCCCGGTCGCGGCGACACGAGCCGGCGGAATACCGGAAGTCATCGTCGACGGCGAGTGTGGCGTTCTGGTCGACGTCGAGAATCCAATTGCGTTGGGCGGCGCGATCGTGCGCCTCATCCGCGACGACGATCTTCGCGAACGACTGGGCACGACCGCAATTACCCGCGCTAATGAGTTTTCAGTCGCACGCATGGCCGATCGCACGATCGCCGTCTACGAGAGTGTGCTGGCGACGGCCGGCCGATCGCGCACCGCCGCGGCGAGCGCATCCAACTCGGCGGCGGTGACGGGCGCGCCGTGACGCGTTTGCCATTTTCGCGCTGAGCGCAAGAGGCGCGCAACGTTCGCCTCGAGCGCGACATCGGTGCCGCTGACGAACGCGACGCGGTCGACATCCAGGACGAACGCATCGACCGATCCGTCCGCTCCGTCGCGTAACAGGACGTTCTTCACATTCAGGTCGTGATGTCGGGCCATGGCTCGGTTCATCGCCGCCACGAGAACGGCCGTCGCCGCGAGCGCTCGCTCCCGCACCGATCGATCGTCCGACATGATCGCGGTCGAAAGGTCGTGGCTCGGGCGGATTTCTCGCGTCATGACGTCGGCGCGACGGAATCCGGCGGGCGCCGCGTACACCACGTACCCGAGTAAGACCGGCGTCGGAACTCCCGCACGGCGCAGGCGCTCGGAGATGCTCAGCTCGCGCGGCGCAAATGTCGGCGGACGAAACAGGTCGGCGGTGATCGGCGCGAGCATCCCACCATGGCGGTTGTGTCGAACGACGACGTGCTCGACGTCGCCGGGGAGCGGAACCGCATACGCAACGCCGCGCCCAGCGAGCGCCCGTGCCTCCGAGTGGGACGCGGCGTACTGATACAACGTCCCAACGTCGAGCGCTTCGACGACCGCGTCCGACACGTGTTTCGCGCAAACGACCTCGGAGTTGTCAATCACAAAGCGAACGAACCCGGCCGGCAACGCCCGATGGAGCATCAGTCGAGGACGACGCGGTACACGGTCACCGGCTGGCTCTTGTTCTTGAGCTCCATTGGCGGGCACTCGATCAGCTTGGGCGGGCTATGCAGCGCGCGGCGAAAGTCGTCGGTCAAGAGGATCTGTCCGGCTTCGGCGGCGGAACACAGTCGCTTGGCGGTATTGACCGTATCGCCGATCACCGTGAACTCGAGGCGTCGCTCAGAACCGATATTCCCGGCGAACGCCTCCCCGAAATTGAGGCCGATGCCGATCTGCAGCTCGGGACGTCCGGCCGCGCGCCAGCCAACGTTCAATTTCTCGAGCTCCCGCATCATCTCGATCGCCGCCGACATCGTCTTGTCCACGTCGTCGAACCCGCCGATGGGCGCCCCCCACTGGGCCATGATCTCGTCGCCGATGAACTTGTCGAGCGTTCCCTCATAGCGAAACACGCAATCGACCATCTGCGTGAAATATTCGGTGAGGAGACTGGCCATATCGTCGGGGCGCATCGTTTCGGCGAGCGCCGTGAATCCGCGAATGTCGCTGAACAACACTGCGACGGGACACTTCTCGCCGCCCAGACGAATCGTCTCGGACGACTCCGCGATCCGCTTAGCGAGCTGCGGGGTGAAGAAGCGCTCGAAGTTGCTTCGCGTGAGGAGCTCGCGCTGGATGCGCTGCGCGAACTGCCCGTTCTCGATCGCGACGGCCGCGATGCCGGCGAATGCGATGCAGAACTCGAAATCCTCATCGCTGAATCGATGCGCCGCCGTCACGTTGTCGATGTACAGGACGCCGAGCGGTCGGTCCTCGCCGCCGATGAGGGGACAGCAGATCGCGGAGCGGATTTGCTGCATCACGATCGACTGTCCGCCGAAACGCGTATCTTCACCGGCGTTGTCGGAGAGGATGGCGACTTTGTCTTTCACCGCGGTGCGCGCGATCGACTGTGGAACGACGCGCGCAGTCTCACCGCCGCGCGTGTCGCGGGCGATCTTTGGCACCAGCTCGCCCTGCTCGTCGATCAACAGAATCGCGACGAAATCCACCTCGAGTATTTGATACGCGTATCCGACGATCTTCTCGAGCAGGGAATCGATGTCGGTCGCTTTGCCGAGGCCTTTCGAGACCTCGAGCAACGTCGCGAGCTTCTGACGACTCTTGTCGGACGGACTGAGGGTCTGTCGCTCGCCCGACCCGTCGTAGAGCGGAATCTTGAGGCTGTCGATCGAGACGCTCGGGTCGTGAACCGGGAGCTGGCGAACGATCGTCGAGCCGGTCGGACTGCGGCGCAGCGTGTCTTCGCGCGGCGCCGGAACGGCAACCTGCTGCAGCTTGAACCCGACCTTGCCAAACGTGATCGTGTCGCCGACGCTGACGACGGCGGAGTCGACGCGCGTCCCATTGAGAAACGTTCCGTTGCTCGAGCCGAGATCGCGGACGATGACTCGGTTGTCGGCCCACTCCACTTCGGCGTGCCGTCTCGAGATGGTTGGATCGATGACGGGTATGTCACTCGCCGGTGCGCGTCCGACGACGAGCGCCATGCCGCTATGGAGCTCGAACGTTTGCGACCCGTCGGTGGCGGCGAGCTTGTAGCGCACTATCTCCTCACCTGTCCGATCGCCGTCAGTAGGGCGCGCGCCTTGTTCTGATGTTCGAGAAACTCGCGCTCCGGAACAGAATCGTACACGATGCCGGCAGCCGCTTGAACGGACGCGATCCCGTTGGCAATGACACAGGTGCGAATCGTGATCGCGAGATCCATCCGCTTGGCACCAGCGCTGATGTAGCCGACCGCGCCACCATACGGACCGCGTCGCTCCGGCTCCATCTCATCGATGATCTCCATCGCGCGAACCTTCGGCGCGCCGGTGAGTGTACCAGCGGGGAAGCTCGCCCGAAAGGCGTCCATCGCGGACAGTCCCTCGCGCAGCACACCGTCGACTTGGCTCACCAGGTGAAGCACATGAGAGTATCGCTCGACGACCATGAGGTCGCTCACCCGCACCGTCCCATAGCGCGCGATGCGCCCGACGTCGTTGCGGCCGAGGTCGACGAGCATCAGGTGCTCGGCCCGCTCCTTCTCGTCGTTGAGCAGCTCGTCGGTCATGATCGCGTCGTCTTCGGGCGTGCGACCGCGGCGGCGCGTGCCGGCGATGGGGCGAAGCGTGACCGTGCCGCTCGTGTTGACGCGGACGAGCAATTCCGGCGAGCTGCCCACGATTTCGACGCCCTCGAGCACCAAGTGGTACATGTACGGCGACGGGTTGATCACCCTGAGCGCGCGGTACAAGTCGGTCGACGAAAAGTCGAATGGCACGTCGATGCGGCGGCCCAACTGCACCTGAAACGCGTCACCGGCGATGATGTACTCGCGAATCCGTTCGACGTCGACGAGAAATTTGTCTTTCGCGTAGTTGGAATGCCCCTCGGCCGCCGGTGCCGCGATGTTCAGCTCGAGCGGCGCCAGAACGGTCGGACCGCGCAGACGAGCTACGGTGGCATCGACCGTGCGCATGGCCGCGTCGTGCGACGCTTGCAGGCTTTCGTCGGAGGCGTCGGCGTCGACCCGCGCGGTGGCGACGACGCGCGCCTGCGATCGCAGGTTGTCGAAGATCACGAGCGCGTCGGTGAACACGAACAACGCGTCGGGGACATCGACACCGCGCGGCGGCGGCGAGGGAAGTCGCTCGATGACGCGCGCGACATCGTAGCCGAAGTAGCCGACAGCTCCGCTCCAAAACTCACCGATCTCGGGCACGTCGACGGGCTCGCAATCGCAGAGCAACCCTTCGAGGTCGGCGAGTGGGTCGGTGGGTCGTCGCGCGTTGTGCCAACCCTTCTCGGGCGTCCAATCCTGAACGACGCCTTCGTCGAGCTTCCACGCCGCGCGCGGCGCGCTGCCCATGAACGTGTACCGAGCCCAGGTCTCGCCGCCCGCGGGTGCGGACTCGAGCAGGAACGCGAACGGTCCTTGCCTCAGTTTCGCGAACGCGGCAACGGGTGTCTCAGCGTCGAGCAGGACGTCACGCCACACCGGAACGAGACGCGATCCGCGGTTCGCCGCGCGGCGCGCTCGATCGCGAAAGTTCTGAACGCTCATCGGTGCGCGTCGCTCGATGCGCGGCGAGCCGATTGCTCGAACTGTACCAGCAGACGATATTCGTCAATCATGCGTCGATTCCTCGTGGCGCGCGGTCTCTGCGCCCCCGCGTGTTCATTATTCGTACTCGTAGGTCTCCCCGGAATGGCGACCGGGCAGACGTGGAATGATCCGCGAAGCCGGTCGCTCGTCGAACGGGCGACCGCCCGACGCGCGCAGCAGCTCGCCGACAGCGGGCTCGCGGACTACCAAGCTAACGCGCATGGCTACGTCACCTTTTCGGCGCAGCTTGGCGAGGGGTTCCTCACGCCGCCCAAGATCGTCAAGGCCGACGAGTTGGAACTCGAAGTCTACTGGCACGCGCCCAACCTGAGCAAGCAGCGCATCATCGGGCGACGCGACACGCTGCTGCTGCCGACCGACATCGCCTATCACCGCGATCATCTGGGCATCGTCCAGAACAATTTCCCGAACATCATCCGCATCGGCGAGGGCGACGAAGTCCGCGACGCGCCGCACCCGCTGTCGCCCGAAGGCCTCACGCAATACGACTTCGCGTTGGCCGACAGCTTCGCGATCGGAACGGGCACGCAGCGCATCAACGTCTACGAGATCAAGGTGCGTCCCAAGGACGACCGTCAGCCGCGCGTGGTCGGAGCGATCTACATCGATCCGGGCGAGGGGCAGGTCGTTCGCATGAGCTTCAGCTTCACGCGCGCGGCGCTCCTCGACGCGGCGCTCGAGGATCTTTCGATCGTGCTCGAGAACCGGCTCGTGGGCGGACGATTCTGGCTGCCCAGTCGACAAACCGTGGAGATCCGTCGCACGGGCACGTGGCTCGACTATCCGGTCCGCGGCATTATTCGCGGGCGCTGGGAGATTGGCGACTATCGGTTCAACACGTCGATGCCCACCGCATTGTTCGCTGGGCCCGAGTTCGTGCAAGCACCGCCGCAACAGCTCAAGCAATTCCCGTGGAAGGGGAAGGTCCTCGATTCGCTCCCGCCCGATGTTCGCGCGGTCACCGAGGCCGACGTGCAGCGAGTCCAGGCCGAGGCGCGGCAGTTAGTGCGAGCGCAGGCGCTGGCACGCGCGCAGCGGGTCACACTGTCGGCGCGCAAGTTGTCCGACTTCGCGCGGGTCGATCGGGTCGAGGGATTGGCCATCGGCGACGGCTTATCGAAACAATTCGGCGGTGGCATTTCGACGACCGTGCGCGCCCGTTACGGGCTCGACGATCGCCAAACCAAGGGTTCGGCGACGATCGCCGCCGTCCGACCGAGCGGCTCGGCATTGCGCGTGTTCGTCTCGAGAGATTTTCGCGACGTCGGTGACGTCGACGAGCGATCATCGGTCGTGAACAGTTTGGCGGCGCAGGAGTTTGGGAGTGATTACACCGATCCGTATCTCGCTCGCGCGGCCGGGGCGAGTGCCGACTACATTTTCGCGAACGGGCTTCGCTCGCGGCTGACAGGTTCGTATGAGTGGCAATCGCCGTTGCGCGTACGAGCTGGGACCGTATCAGGTGCGTTCGAGCCGACTATTCCGGCCGACGACTCACACGCGAGCCGTATCGCGTTCGAGATCGATCGTCCGCCGTCCCTCTGGGTGTTCGGGACCGAGTTGGAGTTGCGCGCCGAGCTGCGAGCGAGGATTCCGCACGGAGCTGCGTCGGGCAGCGTGGCCTCGTGGGACACGAGATCGTTGCGCGGCGCATTGAGCGCCAACGTCGAGCGCCCGTTGGGCGAGAGCCGTCTAGTCACCGCGACGACGATCGCGGCGGTCGCGTCGCCGCATCCGAGCGAGACGGTGCCGCAGGAGCTGGTCTACCTCGGCGGTCCAACAACGGGTCCCGGTTACGACTATCACTCGATCGTTTCGCATCGCGCCTTCAGCGAGCACGTCGAGTGGCGAATGCCCGCGCCGTTCGTTGCGTTTTCTCTCGGGCGATTCGGCCGCGTACCGGCCCGCGGAACATTCGCGCCGTTCGTGCACGTGATCGGCGCTACCAGCGCCGGTCGGCGTTCATGCTCACAATTGGATCTCCTTGGGCCGTCGCTGGGATTGGTCGCGGCGGCGCGGCGGGATTGTGGCTCGCACGTTGGTGGATTGTATCCGTCGATCGGCGCGGGATATCTCACACCGTTCGACCTGCTGCGCATCGACGTGGCGCGGGGCCTCCGGAATGGGCGGTGGACATTCTCGATCGATGTGAGCCGCCAGTTCTGGAGCATCCTGTAAACTGCACGAGCCTGTGCTGCGTCGCTTCGTACCGGGACGCAATGATCGAGTGATGCTCGCGGCGTGAACCGGTGCGACTGTGCGTCCATGGCTTCTCGCGCGCCGATTCCGCCACCGAATATCATCGACCTCGAGGCACTCGCTCGCCGCTTCCGCTTGCCGATTGCCGATCTGAGCTCGGCGTCGTCACACGCTGTCGGGCTGGTACCGGAACGGTGGGCGCGACGCTTTCACATCGTCCCGCTGTCGGCGACGGAGCAAGAGTTGGTCGTGGCAACGGCCGATCCGCTCGACGTCGATTGCGAGCGGACGCTCGCCTTTGCCACCGGGCGCCACGTACGAGTGGCGCTGGCGAACACGGACGACATCACGCAACGGATCGACGAGCTGTATCGGGGCGAAGGCGCGACGCGAGAGCCAGAAACAATGCTGGAAGTGCAGCATCTCAACAAGGAAGTCGAAGGCGCACCGCCCATACCCGGCGAGGACGCCGCGGCATCGGTGACGAACCTCGTCGATGAATTACTGGCGGGCGGAATCGCGTCGCGCGCCAGCGACATTCACATCGAGCCGGAAGAGCAGGGCATCGCCGTTCGTCATCGTGTCGACGGATTGCTGGCGCTGGCGCGAACGCTTCCACGCGCCGTCGGCCCCGCGCTCGTGTCGCGCATCAAGATCCTGTCCGGGCTCGACATCGCTGATCGCCTTCGACCACAGGACGGGCGCGCGCGCGTTGCGATCAACGGCGTCGCCGTCGACTTGCGTGTTTCGACATTGCCCGCTTCGCACGGCGAGAAGGTCGTCATCCGCGTGCTCGACGGCCGTTCGGCGGTGCTGACGCTCGAGGGAATGGGGTTCCTGCCCGACGAGTTGGATCGCATCGAGCGTTTGTTGCAGTGCCGTGAGGGATTGATCTTGGTCACCGGGCCAACCGGGTCCGGCAAGACAACTACCCTGTACGCGGCGCTCCGCCGACTGAAGGATCGCGGCGTGAACATCGTCACGGTCGAGGATCCGATCGAGTATCGCCTACCGGGGATCGTGCAGGTTCAGGTGAACGAGAAAGCCGGTCTCACGTTCGCGACCGCGCTGCGGTCGATCATGCGGCAGGACCCCGACGTCGTACTCATCGGTGAGATTCGCGATCGCGAGACGGCGGAGATCGCGATCCAAGCGTCGCTCACCGGACACTTGGTGCTCTCGACGTTGCACACGAACGATGCGCCGAGCGCGGTCACGCGGCTGATCGACATCGGCGTGGCGAGCTACAAGATTGCGACCGCGGTGAAGGGCGTTCTCGCGCAGCGGCTGGTGCGGCGGGTTTGCACGGCGTGCACCGGCACCTGTGACGCGAGCTGTGTCGAGTGTGGTGGGACTGGGTTTCACGGCCGCCTCGCGCTGGTCGAGGTCATCATCGGGTCGCCGGAGTTCGAGAATCGCGTCGCCGCCGGCGAGACGACCGAACGCATCGCCGAAGCCGCGCGGCTCGACGGTATGCGTTCGCTGTGGACGTCGGGAACGATTCACGCGACAGCGGGGCGAACGACGATGGACGAGGTGCTTCGCGTCGCGACGCCCGATGAGCAGCCGCGCATCGTCGCCGAGTCGGCGCCGGACCGGCGCCTACCGCCGTCAACGATGCCTCTCGGTGGCGACGCGTTCCGGCTGCGCGATGATCTCGACGCGGTGGTCGCGCGCATGGTCCCGCGACGGCGTAGCTTTCCGCGCATGGCGCAAATTCAAATCGGGACCGTCGATGTGTTCGTCATCCGACCGCTGGCGACTGGCTGGCGCGTGCTCGCTTTGCAGCGCCGCCTCGGTACGCGCTGCCCTGGCGCGTGGGAACCCGTGCATGGCCATATCGAGCCAGGCGAAGAACCCGAAGACGCCGCGCTGCGTGAAGTTCTCGAGGAGACCGGCCTCGCGGTCGAACGTCTCTACAACGTGCGCGTGCAGCCGTTCTATCTGCACAAAACGCACACGTTGCAACTGGCGATCGTTTTCGCGGCGTTCGTCTCCGAGCCCGGCAGCGTGACGATTGCCGCCGAGCACCAGCGCGCCGAGTGGCTCACGGTCGACGAGGCATTGGCGCGCTTTGCCTTTCCCGGAGAGCGCGCCTCGCTGCGCGAATTGGTCGAGCTGCTGGCGTCGGGTGATGCCGGGGCGGTGGACGATGTGATGCGTGTGCGCTGAGCCCGACCGCTACGTCTGCCGCTCGCTGCTCGTGCGGAGCACGTTTCGGCTGGCCGGCGCATTTGGCTTGACGCGAACACTCTTGGCCGGAATGCCAACGTATACGTGATACGGCCGCACGTCCTTCGTCGCGACGGCCATGGCGCCGACCATTCCTTGCTCGTACACATGGACTCCGGCAAGCACGGTCGCGTGGTAGGTGATGCGCACGCCGTCTTCGATGACCGTGGTCGCGTTGGTTACGTCGCGTTGATCGACGATGCTGTGCGTGTGGCTGTAAATGTTGGCGTAGTCACTCACCGAGACATTGTTGCCGAGCACGATCCCACCGCGGTCGTCGAGCAACACATGTCGGTGCACGACGACGTTGTCGCCCACCTCCAAGTTGTAGCCGAACGAGAACTCCACGTGCTGGAACGCTTTGAAGTTCTCGCCGCAGCGCTTGAAGATGTGCTTCGCGAGAATGCGCCGGAATTCGACGCCGAGCCAGACGTTCTGGCCCGCGAGCGGGCTACGGTCGAACGAATACCAAAGCCAGAGGAGCGGCTTGACGGGCTGGAAGCACGCGTCGTCGCACTCGCCGTAATACTCGGGCTCGAGCGTGACGTTGCGCGGATCCATCGCGGATAGGGCGAGCCGCGTCGCTTCGTCGAGCCGCGTGTCCTCGACCGCCGTCTCCCAGTTGTCGGCGTACTGCGGGTAGAACAGCGGCGCGAGTGTACGGCGACAGAGGTCGGCGCGATCGGTCGTGGCGTCGCTGAGCGACGCGGCAAGTCCGTCGAGCCATTCGGTTGCGAGGCTACGCGTGGGTCGGTCGGCAATCTTTCGCAGCGGAAGTAAGGGCATGGCGGTAGTCCAAGAATCGGATGCGAAATACGAATTACGGATGCGAGGCGGCGCGCGCTCGGATCGCCGCGCGCTCGGGATCAACGATTCTGAGGAGAATCGTTTCCCAGTCGGTGTTGCGCTGTGAGCCCATCGTCACGACGAGTGGTTGCGACACGTCCAATCCGTCCTCGAATAGGAGCAGCGCCGTCTGCTGTTCACGCGGCTGGAGTCGTTGCGTTCCGAAACCGGGTGAGAGCGGAATGACATCGAATGGCCGATACTCGCGGCCACCCGACGTGACCGTGAAATCGGTCGGGACGAATCGCGCGTCGGGCGCGAGCCCATAAAAGCGTACGTACCAGACGCGGGGATCGCGAATGCCGCGCTGCGCTGCGCGCTGCGCGATCTGCTGCCGTTTGCTCTCGAGCGTGGCATGCAAGTATCTGTATGAGTCGGGGGCCAGCACGCGAATCACCGATTCGTCGAGCGGAATGGCCGAGACGCGAACGCCCTCGGGCTGAAGAACGATCGAGATTGTGTCTTGCCGCACCGTCCCCAAGCCGGCGGGAATGAGCGTTGCCGCCATCGAATCGCTTGCCACGCGACCGGCAGGCAGCGAGCGCGGCGCGGTCGCGGAGGCGGCATTCGGCGGTTGCGCCGCGGCGCAGCCACCGGCGACCGCTGCGGCAACGATCGCGAGGCACCTCACGACGCCGCCTTCCACGATGGCTGCTCGAGCAACGACTCGATTGCGGCGCCAAGCTCGTCTCTTCCTTCGCCAGTCGCCGCACTGAACGCGATCACTTGCTCGGCGTCGAGGCCGAGGCGCAGTGGGAGCTCGGCGAGTCGCTTTCGGCGCTCGGAGGCCGTGAGCTTGTCGATTTTTGTGAGAACCACGATCGTCGGGACGCCGAGCTCGCTCAGGAAGTCGAGCATGAGTCGATCGTCGTTCGTGGGATCGTGACGCACGTCGAGCAACTGGACGATCCCGCGCAGCTGCGGACTGCGACGAAGAAAACTCTCGATCAACGGACGCCATTCGGCGCGCCGCTCCTTCGACACACGCGCGTACCCATAGCCCGGAAGATCGACGAAGACGAACGCGTCGTTCACCTTGAAGAAATTGATCTCGCGCGTGCGCCCCGGCGTGTTGCTGACCCGCGCGAACTTTTTGCGGTGGACGAGCCGATTGAGCAGCGACGACTTGCCGACGTTGGAGCGACCGGCGAACGCGACTTCGGGCAACACCGACTCGGGACGCCAGCCGTCGACGCTCGCCATGCCTCCGAGAAACTCCAGAGAGCGAATGACCAGGGGCTCGTGCGACGTCATGCCGATCAGTGCGGCGCGACCGCCGGTACGTCGGCCGCGAAGTCGGTGTGCGCCAGCGCCAGGGCGAGCACGTCGTCCATCGTTTTGACCGCGTGGAATGTGAGACCCGTTCGAACTTCTTCGGGCAATTCCTCGAGCTCGCGAAAGTTCTGTTGTGGAATCAAGACGTGACGAATCGAGTTGCGATGCGCCGCAACCGCCTTTTCCTTCAGCCCGCCGATCGGAAGCACGCGACCACGCAGTGTGATCTCGCCGGTCATCGCCACGTCGCCGCGAATCGGAATTCCCGTGAGTGCACTGACGATCGCCGTGGCGATCGCGATGCCGGCCGATGGGCCGTCTTTCGGTGTGGCGCCCGCGGGAATGTGGAGATGCAAGTCACGGTTGCGATAGAAATCGCGGTCGATGCCGAGCATTCCGGCCCGGGCACGCGCATAACTCAGGGCGGCGGTTGCCGATTCCTTCATGACGCTGCCAAGCGTTCCGGTGAGTTGCAGCTTTCCGCGACCTCCGACGACGCTGACCTCGATTTCGAGCACATCGCCGCCGACGCTGGTGTACGCCAAGCCGGTCGCGACGCCGATCTTGTGCTCGAACGTCAGCGCTGGCGGATCGTAGGGCGGCGTACCGAGCAAATCCTTGAGATCCGCGGTGCGGATCACGGCCTTGGGACGCGACGGCTCGGCCGTCTTCGTTGACGCAGCCTCAGTGGATTCAGCTCGCCGTCGTGCGAGCTTTCGCGAGACGCGCCCGATGCGTCGCTCGAGCTCGCGCACGCCGGCCTCGCGCGTGTACGACTGCACGACCGACGGGATGACATCGTTCTCCCACTCGACCGCCGCGGGATCGAGTCCGTTGAGACGCAGCTGCTTCGGCACGAGGAACTGCCGCGCGATCGCGTACTTTTCTTGGTCGAGATACCCCGCGAGGCGAATGATCTCCATTCGATCGCGCAACGGCTCCGGCACCTGCGGCAGATAGTTCGCGGTCGTCAGGAAGAGCACCTGCGACAGATCGTAGTCGACCTCGAGATAATGATCGTTGAACGCACGATTCTGCTCCGGGTCGAGCACTTCGAGCAGCGCGGCGGCGGGATCGCCCCGATAATCTTGTCCGAGCTTATCGATCTCGTCGAGCAGGATGACGGGATTCATCACTTCCGCGCGGCGCATCGCTTGGATCACGCGGCCGGGCATGGAGCCAATGTACGTGCGGCGGTGCCCGCGAATCTCCGCCTCATCGCGCACGCCGCCCAGCGACATGCGAACGAACTTGCGACCGAGCGCGCGCGCGACGGAGCGGCCGAGTGAGGTCTTGCCGACACCGGGCGGCCCGGCGAGGCAGAGAATCGGTCCCTCCATTCGCTCGACGAGCGAAAGCACGCCGATGTAGTCGAGGATTCGATCCTTCACTTCCTCGAGGCCGTAGTGATCTTCGTCGAGAACGCGCCGCGCATGCGCCACGTCGAGCACGTCATCGGTGCGCTCCGTCCACGGTAGCGCGAGAATCCAGTCGACGAAGTTTCGCGCGACGGTCGATTCCGGAGACAACGGCGACATGCGTCGCAGCTTTCGGACTTCGCGAAGAGTGCGGGCGCGCACGATCTCGGGTAGTTTGCGCGCCTCGACCTGTCGCTCGAGGTCGAGGACGTCGTCGCTTTCGTCTTGCCCAAGCTCGCGATGAATCGCCTTGAGCTGTTCCTGCAGGTAGAACTCGCGCTGGTTCTGGAACAGCGAGCCACGAACTTCTTCGTCGAGCTTGCGCTCGAGCCGCAGCAGCTCGGTCTCGCTCACGAGAACCTGGCTCAGCGCCTCGAACAGCTTGGGAATCGTGGGCGCGTCGAGCAAAGATTGGCGGACCTCGACCCGCACGGCGAGATGCGCCGCGATACCGTAACCCTGGCGCGCGATCGACTCGGCGCCTTGCACGAGGCTCACGACTTCGTTCGGGATTCGTCGATGGAGCGAGACATACTCCTCGAACAGGGCGAGCACGCGGCGCGACAGGACGTGAAGCGCCTCGGGATCGTCGAGCTCGGGCTCGGCATCGTCGGCCAGTGCAGCGCGCAAATATCCTGACGAGGGCACGTAGCGCGTGACGCGCGCCCGAGACATCCCCTCGACGAGAATGCGCGCGGTCCCGCTCGCCTGACGCGTCGCCTGAATAATTCGCCCGACGGTGCCGACGCGATGTAGATCTGCCGCCGCGGGCTCCTCGGTGTCGGCGTTCCGCTGTGTGACGAGGAATATCGTTCCGCCCTCGCTTGCGGCTGCCTCGATCGCGGCGAGTGACGCCGTGCGTCCGACGAGTAGCGGCATGGCGACGTATGGGAACACCACCACGTCGCGCAGCGGAAGAACGGCTGGACGCTTAGACTCGGCTTCTGGCGGGGGGGCGGATGGGGAAGGAGCCATGCCCTAAGATAGCGCGCCGGAGTCTATGTAGGAGCAAAACGGCCCGCGAGTGCGGGCCGTCGGTCGTTCGGTCGAGGGCTTTCAGGCTTCTTTCTTTTTCCGCTGCGGCGAGATCTCGAGCAGCGGGGGCGTCCCGTTGAGCACGGAGGTCTCGGTGACCTTCACCTCTTCGACGTCCTCGCGCGTCGGGAGATCGAACATCACCTCGGTGAGGAGCTCCTCGAGGATCGCGCGGAGGCCGCGCGCGCCCGTGCCGCGCTTGAGCGCCTTACCAGCGATCGCGCGGAGGGCCGTCTCCTCAAAAGTCAGCTTCACTTCTTCGAGCTCGAACAGCTTGGCGTATTGCTTGGTGAGCGCGTTCTTGGGCTCCTTGAGGATGCGGACCAGCGAATCCTCGTCGAGCGCCTCGAGGGCAACGGCGACCGGGAGTCGGCCCACGAGCTCCGGGATCAATCCAAAGCGGAGCAAATCGTCCGGCTCGACTTCCTTGAATGGATTCTTCGCCTGAACGGCCGTCTTCGCGTCGTCGGCAACCTTACTGAAGCCGATCTGACGACGGCCGGTGCGCGCCTCGATGATTTTCTCGAGACCGTCAAACGCGCCGCCGCAAATGAACAGGATGTCTTTGGTGTTGATCTGGATGTACTCCTGCTGCGGATGCTTGCGGCCGCCCTGCGGTGGCACCGAAGCGACCGTGCCTTCCAGAATCTTGAGCAACGCCTGCTGTACACCTTCCCCCGACACGTCGCGGGTGATGCTCGGGTTCTCGGACTTGCGCGCGATCTTGTCGATTTCGTCGATATAGACGATGCCGCGTTCGCACTCGGCGACGTTGAAGTCCCCGGCTTGGAGCAAACGGACGAGGATGTTCTCGACGTCTTCACCGACGTAGCCGGCTTCGGTCAGCGTGGTGGCGTCGGCAATCGTGAAGGGAACGTCGAGGATACGGGCCAGCGTCTGCGCGAGTAGCGTCTTGCCGACGCCCGTGGGACCAATCAGCAGGATGTTCGACTTGTCGAGCTCGACGTCGTCATCGCGAAGCGATGCGGAGTTGATGCGCTTGTAGTGATTGTAGACGGCGACGGCCAGCGCCTTCTTGGCCTTCTCCTGCCCGATTACATACTGATCGAGTGTGTCCTTGATCTCTTGGGGCGTCGGGACCTGAGTGATCGCCTCCGCAACTTCGCGCTCTTCGTCCTCGGCGAGGATCTCATTGCAGAGCGCGATGCACTCGTTGCAGATGTAGACCGACGGACCGGAAATGAATTTCCGAACCGAGTCTTTGGACTTTCCGCAGAACGAGCAACGCAGGTGTTTGTCGTGCGACATGACGAATCACTCAACGGGTGGCGCGGGTGCCCAAGAGGCCGATATCCAGCGGATATCTCCGACGGGGTAGGGATGACCGGAGCGGAGCGTACCCTTGAGAATTAAGGGCCCGGCAGCGGTCAAGCAAGAGACGACCAAGACTGGTGAAGGTTTTCACTCATGCGGGGCCCCTTGATTCATTTCGTGACGGCCTGAAGGGCGCTCGGCTCAACGAGCTCGCCACGATGCGTGATCACGCTGTCGACGAGCCCATATTCCTTGGCTTCCTCCGACGATAGATAGCGGTCACGATCCGTATCGCGCTCGATCCGCTCCGTCGGTTGGCCGGTATGCTTCGCGAGCAGCTCGTTCATCTTCGCGCGGAGATACAGAATCTCCCTCGCCTGAATCTCGATGTCCGACGCCGTGCCACCGCCGCCAGACTGCGAGGGTTGGTGAATCATGATTCTCGAATGCGGCAGCGCCGATCGCTTGCCTTTGCGGCCCGCCGCCAGCAGGAACGCGCCCATACTCGCCGCGAGACCCATGCAGATGGTGTTCACGGGCGACTTCATGTACTGCATGGTGTCGTAAATCGCGAGGCCCGCCGACACGCTTCCGCCGGGCGAGTTGATATACAGGAAGATGTCGCGATCCGGATTGTCGGCCTCGAGAAACAACATTTGCGCGATGATGATGTTGGCCACGTCGTCATTCACCGGCGTGCCGAGGAAGATGATGCGATCCATCAGCAGGCGGCTGAAGATGTCGTAGCTTCGTTCGCCTCGGGGCGAGCGCTCGATCACGTACGGCGGATAAATGGTTGGCATGGACTGGTTACTCGTCGCTGGTTGCTGGTTGCTGGCTCATCCCACTTCGTTTCGTTCCATCAGCCACGCGAACACTTTCTCTTCAGTGATGCTCTGTTCTATTTCGCGCAGACGCCCCGCCTTTTGTAACGACGCATAGACCTGTCCCGGGTCCGCGCCGCGCTTGCTTGCCACGTCCGACACACGGTCATCGATATCGGACTCGGACGCCTTGAGCGATTCGCGCTCGGCGATCGTGTCGATGATCAGGTCGCGGCGCACTTGGCGTTCGGCGACCGGCCGGAATTCGTTGCGGAAATTGCTCCGGTCCCCCTCAGGCACCTTATACGCCTCGACATAGCCGTCGATCAACTGGTTGACCCAGCTGGGTGGTATGTCGAACGGATTGGCCGACGCGATTTGGTCGACGAGTTGCTGTCGCACACCGGCGTCGGCTTCGCGCGAGGCGTGCTCCTCGAGGTCCTTCCGCACCGTCGTCATCAAGGCGTCCAACGACTCGAAGTCACCGGCCTCGCGCGCGAACGCGTCGTCGAGCGGAGGAAGCGTTTTTCGCTTGACGTCAAGCAAGTGGATGCGAACGAGCTTCGTCTTTCCGCGCTGCGATTCGTCGGGGAAGTCTTCGGGCCATCGCACCGGACGCTCGGCGGTCTGGTCGGGCTCGAGCTCCATGATCAGCTCTTCAACGCCTGGAATGGCCTGCCCGCTTCCAAGGACGAGCGGATACTCGCGCGGTTCGCCGAAGTCACCCGATTCGTCCGCCGTGCCGAGCGTAACCCGAACCATGTCGCCGGGCGCGGGCTTCTCGTCGATCGGAGTCCACGAGGCACGCTGCTCACGGATCTGCTCAACCTGTTCGCGCACGTTCTCGTCGCTCACCGGGGCCTGCGTGCGGGCGACGCGAAAGCCCTGGGTGCGGGCGAGCTCGATCTCGGGTCGTACCTCGACGTGCAACTCGAAGCTCAGCGGCTCGCCGTCTTCGAACTTGAGGTCGTGCACGTGCGGTTGCGAGGCCACCTTGAACTGCTCGCGACTCATGACTTCTTGAAACGCTTCTTGAATCAGCGACTCGATGACTTGTTGGCGAATGGCGTCCTTGAAGCGCTTCTTGACCATTGCCGCTGGCGCCTTTCCTGGTCGGAACCCGGGGAGCCGGACGCTGGAAGCGTAGCGTCGCGCCGCCTTTTCCTCGGCGTCGCGGACCGTTTCGATGGGGACGCGAACCTCGATCAGTCGCTCGAGTCCGTCGCTCTTTTTCGGTGTAATCTCGATGTTCATCAACGTCGGCTTGGTGTCGGGGCGTCCGTGAGCCGTTGCTCGTGGCGGCGCCTCAGGAAAAGCTAACTAGGGCTGAGCAGCAATGTAGCGATCGGCGCGGGTGCCACGCATCGGGGTGCGCGGCTACCTTTTTTCGGGCCAGCGTACAAGTCTCAGGAGCGTGCATTGCGAGTTCGAATGATTGCCGTCGTCGTCGGGATGATCGGTGCCTCAGCGTCGGTACAGTCGCAAAGCCCGGCTCGGATTCCTATTCCGTTTCGGACGTATATCGCGGTCAACCCGCTCGGCATCCCGTTCGATGTCGGGTCAATCGAGGTCGAAAGTGGTGTCGCGCAGGGTGTAACCGTCGGCGGGCAGGGCTCGTACACGAGCCTTGGCGACGATCGATACGCGACCATCGACGCGAAGGCTCGATACTACCCGTCGGAAATCGTGCTGCGCGGCTTCTCTTTGGGCGTCAGCGTCGGGCACACGCATTTCACCACGCGCAGCAACGATGTGACTCGACGGAACCTGGACTTCGGCACCATCGGTCTCCTGCTCGACTACAATTGGATGCTCGGTATGCAACACCGATTCATCGTCGGATCGGGGATCGGCGCGAAGCGCGTGCTAGCGAACTCCGAGGCCCGGGACGCGGCGGGTCTTGATCGCGCCTATCTGACGGCTCGCTTCGTCGTCGGCCTAGCGTTCTAGGCAGTGCCCGCCCATCCCCCGGCCTAGCCGGGTGTCCACATTTGGCCAAGGGATCAACTATCAGTATCGCCTTCCGACACTTGGACTGAGGAGCCGCACCGGCGCCCAGTCGGGCCCGATCGGAGCAACGTCCAGAGGCCGTCACCATGTCAGCGTTCCGCGCGATCGTAGCCGTCGTGAATGCCACCGCATGCATCGTCATCGCGCGCGGCAACGCGGGCGCGCAAACATGCTCCATTAGCTCCACGGCGCGCGGCTCGTTGTCATGCTCGGTTACGACCACGGTTCGCATGGGGCTTCGCGTTCCGTCCCTTGTTGGCGTGACCGTCACGTCGGCGGCCGCTGGGGTTCAGCCGTCAGGTTCGTCCATCCGAGCGGGCCTCAGCGTGAAGACCAACCGAAGCTATTCTCTGCAGATCGCGCGGGCGCCGCTCGATTCAAGCGACCAGGGAGCTCCTTCGGAGGCGGCGTCGGACGTTACTTGGTCGACGGGTGGCAATCGCGCGTCGCTCGACGAAACACCGACCCAAATCGATGCGGCCGGCGGCCCATCGGACGACCGGGCACCGGTCGAGGTGGCGTTTGCGCGCCCGCCGCGCGGCGCAGTGGCGTTGCTCGAGCCCATTCGTCTCACACTGACGATCGTCGCGCCGTAGAAGCGCACCATCACCGCGCACTAACGCATGCGCGAGGCCGGGGTCCACTCCTCGGGCCTTCCCGTACACCGCAAGACAAGCTCGTGTGACACGTTCGTGACCATTTACGGTCGGAACGCGTCAACAAGCGAGCTCGTGTACGACAGGCGGAGCTACCTAGAGTATCGGTAGCTGGGAGCAAGAACTTTAGCCCAGTTTCGAGATCGCCTCGATTCTTAACCGCCGTTCTGTGGTCACGCGCTTGGCTGAAGTCGCGTCGCGTTGTCGCTCGGGGGCGGCATGTCGACGCTGGCCTGTTCATACGGCTGGCGATGAAGCTAACCCAAACCCTCGGAGTCATATCATGTTACGCAAGTTGGTCGTAGTTGCAGGATTGATCGCGGTGTCCGCCGGCACGAGCGCGGCGCAGACATGCACGATTGCATCGACCTCGGCGTCGGTCTCGTGTTCGGTCACCTCGACCCACTCATTGACCGTTCCGTCGCTGATGTCGTTGACGATGTCCGGGTTTACCTCTGGAACGTCGCAGACGCTTGCGGCGCCCACGGCGATCTCCGACTTCGCCTCGGCAAACACCATCCAGATCCCGACCACCGGTCCGACGTTCGTCGTCAAGGCGAACCGCGCGTACCGCGTGCAGATCAACGCCGTCACGTCGGCGTTCACCGGTTCGACGTATGCCAAGCCGGCGAGCGATGTTGCGTGGTCGACCAGCTCGGGCGGCACGTTCGTTGGTCTCAGCACCACGCCGGCCGACATCGTCGGCGGCGCTGCGACGACCGGCAGCAGCAGTGTCGGTGTTTTCTATAAGACCACCTACGACTTTGTCGCCGACGTTCCTGGCTCGTACAGCCTCGACGTCAAGTTCACGCTCGTCGCGCCGTAACACTCAACGCGTCGAGAGTCGGAACGATGACTGGTCGTTTTAGCGGCAGCGCGCGACGATGGGGGCGGACGACTGCCCTCATCGTCGTCGCGTTGTTCGCGACCCAGAGAAGGGCGTCCGCCCAAATTTCGGTGGACGAGCTCGAGCTACACCTTCCCCTCAAGCGCGGCGTCACGACAGTGAGCGAGGTGTTTCACGCCGCGAACCCCGCCGCCACACCGGGTCAAGCCACTATCGTGGCCCAGGATTGGGACCGCAACGAGCGCGGCGACAACCGCTACTATCCCCTCGGCACACTGCCAACGTCGTGCGGTTCCCACGTCAAAGTGTTTCCGTCGGTGCTGCAGCTCGGCTCACGATCGACGCAAACGGTCCGGGTCACGATCGACAGCGCCGCGGCGATTCAAACGAACTGCTACACAATCCTCTTCGTCGAGACGCCGCCTCCTCCTCGCGGCGCGAATGGCGCCGCGCTCGTCTACAGCGTGCGCTATGGCGTCAAGATCTACGTCGAGCGCGACCTGCCGCTGGGCGCCGAAGTCGAGAACGTAGCCATTGCCGCGCGCGACGATAAGGCGGCAAAGGGCGACACGTCGCTCAAACAAGTCGTTGTGACGTATCACAACACCGGCGCAAAGCAGACGATGACTCACGGCACGCTCGAGGTTCGCCGCACGGACAACACCGTGGTGACGAAAGTCGACATCGCTGAATTCCCCACGCTCCCCGGCGCGACGCGGCGCCTCGGCGTACCGCTCCCGCGACTCCAGCGGGGCAAATACGTGCTGTTAGCACTCCTCGATTACGAGGGAGCCGAGATCGCCGCCGGGCAGGTGGACCTGGAGATTCCGTGATCGCTCGCGCCGCGCTGGCGGCGCTTTTCGTCGTCGGGCTGTCCTCAGCGCTCACCACACGTGTGTCGGCGCAGACAGAGGTCTCGACGTTGACCGTCACCGGTGGTTCCACGGCGACGTTCTCCAATCCGACGCTGGCCGACTACGTCACGGGCTACATCGACGGGCCGACGATCACCTTCACGGCCACGACGGTCGGCGGTGGCAGTCAGCCGCGCACGCTCACGGTCGAGATCTGCGCGGCGAACGCCACGCTGGGCAGCGGTAAGGCACTGTCGAAGTTGATGTGGCAGCCGACAGACAACTCGCTCCCCTATCAATCCATGTCCACCGGTTGCGCGAGCGCTGGAATCGTCTCGACGCGCGTTGTCGGAGCGCAATCGGTTGCCCGCGGGAGCTCCTGGTCCGGTGGTGTGCGCCTCCGGATGATGTTGGACTGGACCGACACGGCGTCGAGTTATGGAACCCCCATCGTCATGGCGTTGACGGTGACGCCGTGACGACGAAGCGAATGCGCCGTCGCGCGCTGCTGGCATTGTGTAGTGCGCTGGCCTTGACGTGCGTTTCTCCAAGATCGAGCACCGCGCAGCACACGGCTGCCAAGGCGCCGCGAACGCTCGCCGTCGCTGCGGCGACGATGCCATCCCGCGACGGCCCGGAGATTCCCGACCTCGAGGCAGCAGCGGTTCTCGTGGTCAACGGCGCGCCGCGAAGCTTTCAAGTCGTTCGCGTTCCCGTTCCGGCGCAGTTCGCAGCCGATCGCCCAGTGAGTTACGACATCGTCGCCACCACGAACGCACCACTTTTCGGAAAACGAAGCGGCGGCATGGCCGGTGGTCGCGGCCGCGACCGCGGCGTCGTACTGACCGTCGGGATTCCTGCCGTCGCTGTCGCCGGCCACACGACGATCGCGTACGTGCGCTTCTTCGCCGACGGCGAGCGAGGCGTGCGTGTTCCGGTGGACCTCGCGGTACCGGCCATTCCGCGCGTGCGCATCACGCCGGCGCAAAACCTCCGCGGCGCGCGGCCCGGCGAACAGTTCGAGCTCTGGTTCGAGGTCGCGAACGCCGGCAACTTGCGCGACACGATCGACCTTCGCATTGATGCGCCTCCGACATGGAACGTGCGATTCACCGCGCCCGCGCGTACGGTGATGCAACCGGGCGAGACGATCAATCGATCGGTGCGAATGGTTGTTCCATTGGCTTCGGATATTGGCGATTTCCCGGTGACGCTCATCGCCGCCGCCGGGCTGACCGAGCGCGCACGCGCGACGACGATCGTCGAAGTCACCGACGTCGCGCGATCGTCGCAGCGCAGCGGACCTGTGGTCGTCGTCGGCGCCGCGTCGGCGATGAGTCAGGGCATCTCGACGCGGCCCGTCGAGACGATCACCATCGACGGACCGGTGAGCGATGGCGTGACCGTGAGCGGACGCTTCGCGACGCCCATGCCCTCCGACCCGATCGTCAACCGCGCGTTATCGACGCTCGGCTACTCATCGCAGTCGAACTTCATGTCGTTGTCATCGCAACACGTTGGTGCGACCGTCGGGACGACGGGACTGAGCCTTGGAGATCTGGCGGGGCAAAACGTCTTTGGTCGCGGAGCGTCGATTCAGTTGCGCTCAGACCTCATACGCTTGCGAGTGCTCGGTGCCACGCCACTCGCGACGGACGCCCCGGTCTGGACCGCCCCGTCGCTGTTCGCCGCGGCGACGGATGTGCGCGTCGGATCGGGAATCGTTACCGGTTTCTTCGCTCATCTGCGCGATTCCACGTACGCAGTCCGGTCGCTCGACGTCGCCGGTATTGGCGGCGAGGCGAGCCCGTGGGCCCACAGCTTCGTGTCGGCCCAGGTCGCGGAGCGCCAATACCGCGACGGCAGCGGCGTCGGTGCCGCGGGTGACCTCCGCGGTCCGATTGCTGGCGCGGATATCGATCTGCGACTCGTGCACGCGCCCGGCGGCACCGCGGCGTTCGCCTCCACGCGCGACGCGTTGTCAGCATCGGCAGGCCGCGGCTTCGGTCGCCTTCGGGCGGACGTGAGCTACTGGGGAACGCAAGATCGCAGCGCTGCCGCGGCAAACATCACCTCTGACGGGTGGTCGGTCTCGCCGAGCTATTCACTCTTTGCGCCGCTCACGATCGGTGTCGACGTTCGGCATTCCGGCTTCACATCGAGCGACGAGCGCGGCACGTTCGGTTCGAATCAACAAGAGTACGGTGGTCGCGCGCGTCTCCTCCTTCGCGGTTTCGACCTGAGCGCCGACAGTCGATGGAGCACGCTGGCGAGCGATGCCGCTGAGCCGGGCGGAACACGATTCACCGATCAGACGCAGCGCGTGACGAGTCGGGCGCGACTCGATCATGTCGGGGCATATGGCGACATCGGGATCGGCGGCTCGATCGAGACGGCGACGATCGGCGCCAGCTCAATTCCGTCTCCCTCATCGGCCGACGTTCACGTCGAGCGTCTCCAATTCATTCCGTGGGTGCCCGGCTTCACGATGAGCGGAACCGTGCAGCGTATGCAGTACGGCGCCGCCGTGCTGACAACCGCCCGCGGTGAGCTCGCGCTCGAGATCCGTCGCTCGATTCGCATCGCCCTCGGCGGAGAGCGAGGAACCGTGCGCGACGCCAACGGCGTCGTCCGCAGTGTGATGACGCTACGCGTGGAGCGCACGACCTTCCTTCCAGCGTTCGATCGCCGGTTGACCTCTGGCATCGTGTTCGAGGACCGGAATGGCAACGGCCTGCGCGACTCCGGCGAGCCGGGCGTGGGCGGAATCGTCGTGCATCGCGGCGCCGAGTCGGCAGTCAGCGATGCGAAGGGTGTGTTTCGGATTTCGCGCGACGCGTCCGGACGCATGGAGATCGATTCACGCTCGTTGCCGGAGGGCTGGCTTCAGAGTCCGCGGCTTCTCGACGGCGTTGCGAATGACCTCGAGCTCGGCGTCGTTCCGACGACATCGCTCGAGGTGCGCGTGACATTGGCCCCAATGGCCGATGGAAGTGTTCCCAACGTGCGAGTTGGTGCGGTGACGCTCGCGCTGCACGATTCGACTGGCCGCGAGTGGATCGCGCAGAGCGATGCGTTGGCGCGCGCGACGTTCGATGCATTGCCCGCGGGTCGCTATACGTTGGACGTAGATCTTCCGAATTCCAGCGAGCCGCTGCTGCTGGACTCGATCCCCGTGATCGTCGTTGGAACTACGCCCGGACGCCAGCACGTCACGGTGCTTGCCCGCACCCGCCCCGTCCGCATCTTCCGCCCGCGCACGCCGTCCAGCGACAACGGTCCCGCTTCATCGATCGGAACTGCGCCGCAATCGACGGTGGATCGTCCTCGTCCATGACAGTTTCATTCCATTCTCTCGCGATCGCCGCTGCCGCCGCGATGATTAGTGTCGTCGGGTGTAGCAGCGCCACCGACGCGACAATGGCGCAAGTGAGCGTGGCCGGCACGTGGAGCTATGTGAGCAATGAGAGCGGCCGCGCCACGTCGAGCGTCGGAACGCTCACGCTGACGCAGGACAGCACCGTACGGTTCAGTGGAACGCTCGACGCCAACGAAACTGACGACCACGGGCTGATTCGACGCGTGCTCGCCGTGGTGAGTGGACGGACGATCGATGCAACGCTGGTCGACTTCGACGTCGTCGCCGACCCGACGATTACACGCCGGCACACCGGGTCGGCGCGCGGCGACTCGCTGACCGGCAACTGGATCGAGGTATCGAACAGCGGAATCGCGGCGTCGGGCACGTTCCGCGCTCACCGGGTGCGCGCGCAATGAAGCGGGCGATTCTGGTTTCTCTCATCGCCCTTGCTCCTGCAGCTGTCGCTGCGCAGACGGTTTGCACCGTCACCGGCACGTCGGGCAAATGCTCGCCGACCATATCGATGAGCAGTCCGGCGACGATGACGAATCCGGCGCTGCTGAGTTTCACGGTCTCGCCGTCGTCGACGCTGAGTGCGACCGCGGCGGTGACGGATATGGACGTCGTCGACGGGATGACCACGGGTTCGATCGCGACCGTTACGGTTCAGGGAAATCGGACGTGGGCGATCGCGGTCAAGGGAAACAGCGCCTTGTGGAGCGCAACCGCCGGCGGGTGGACCACGAAGCCGGTGAGCGATCTGCACTGGAGCTTGACGCCGACGGGAGTGTCTACGGCGCTATCGACGACGGACGGCGCCATGATCAGCGGCTCTCCGGGAGCCGGTACGCCGACCAGCGTGTATTTTCGCCCGGTCGTCCACTGGCTGACTGACAAGCCCGCGGTGTACACGATGGGTATTACGTTGACGATCACGGCGCCGTAACCGAGACTCGTGGAACCAGCCGGCGCCGATCCGCGTTCCTCTCGGGTGCGCGGGTCGGCGTTATCTTTTTTGAGAGACGCCCAATTCCGCGAGAGTGGCGAAACTGGCAGACGCACCAGACTTAGGATCTGGCGCCGAAAGGCTTGGGGGTTCGAGTCCCCCCTCTCGCACTGCCGAGTGCTGAGTTTTCCTGTCGTCCGAGGGCATGCAAATGCGCTTATCCGCGCTGTGGTTGCTGATGGCTACTCTCACGGCGTGCCAGACCGCGACGGATGACTTCGAGCTGGGTCCGACAGATGCCGACGTCAGCGGCACCTTCTCGCTGACATCGATCAATGGTGGCGGCCTTCCCGTCATTGCCCGCTTGACGACGACCGACCGATGGGATCTCTCGGCGGACACGCTGCGAATTTCGCGCGACAGCACGTGGATGGAAACCAGCTTCTACAACGTCACCTCATTGGCCCACGGAAGCGTCACGAAATCGCAGTCGATCGCATCCGGCGTGTACGTCATCACTGACAAGCAGATCAACTTCACCATGCGGGTGGGAGGAACGGCGACGTTCATCGGAGCGGTGCAGGGGACGACGCTTACCCTCGTGTTCAACGACGCTCATTTCGTGTACCTGCGCTGATCGTTCGCTGCGCTCGGCATGCCAACTCTGTCATCCTGAGGGCGGGGCGACGAAGGATCTGCTGTCGGCAATGCTCAGCAAATAGGGTCAGACTCCATTTCTTTTGGGAAATGGAGTCTGACCCTATTTGGGCTCTTCCGTCTTGCGTTCTTGGCAGCTGGTTGGTGTTATTTCCCGATGGGTATGCTCACCGCGCGCGTTTGACACACGCCGGTGTTCGGGTTCGGGTTGCACACCTTGAGCTCGATGACGTCGCCGCTCTTGATCGAGGCGACGGCTGCTTGCAAGTCGTCGAGCGTGTGGATGTCGCGACGGGTCGGATACAGTTCGGACATGATCACGTCGTTCGCGAGCAGGTTCCGATACGACGGCCCGCTCGGCGTGACGCTCGTGACG
>Ga0070708_100000043_pt1 | contig 82036 bp, 55 predicted proteins | sample KBSK5503metaG_FD_65469 | JGI IMG/M metagenome (GOLD analysis project Ga0070708, IMG submission 65469) | Corn, switchgrass and miscanthus rhizosphere microbial communities from Kellogg Biological Station, Michigan, USA - KBS K5-50-3 metaG | ecosystem: Host-associated > Plants > Roots >... | reverse complement strand
GAGTCGATCAGCGTTGAGAACTTGATAACAAAGGAACGCTGCGATTTTCCCGCGGCCGCGATGTTCATCTTCATCGGCACGGCACCGAGGACGGCAATTGTCGCCGGGCTCGTGGAGCGTGACGCGCAGGGATTCATCCTGACCGGGCGCGATCTGATGATTGACGGTCGGCCGCCGCGCGACTGGCCGTTGAAGCGCGATCCGTTCTTGTTCGAGACGAGCGTGCCGGGTGTGTTCGCTGCAGGCGACGCGCGCAAAGGCTCGGGCAAGCGCGTGGCGTCGGCAGTGGGAGAGGGGTCGGCGACGGTGAGCATGATCCACGAATATCTGGAGACGGTGTGACGACGACTCTGGTCGATCCCAGCGTCACCGCTCTCGTCGATCGACTGGCGGCGCAGAGGTCGCTCGTTGGCCTCCCGCGCGCCGAATTGGAATGGCTGGCGGCACACGGCCAGCTCCATCGCTTCAAGGTCGGCGACATCGTTATGCACAAGGGAGGCGCGGTGAACGACATGTTCATCGTGTTCACGGGAGCGGTGTCGCTGTACGTCGAACGCGGCACCGGGCACCGGCATCTCCTGGACTCTCACGGGGGCGATGTCACCGGGCTCCTCCCGTTCTCTCGCGTGACGGCGGCGGTTGGCGACGTGCTCGTCGCGGAGGACACAGAAGCGCTGAGCATCCATCGCGACCATTTTCCGGAGTTGATCCAGCAGTGTCCGCGGTTGCTCGAGACGCTCGTGCACCTCATGGTCGACCGCACTCGCGCGATGCAATCGACGACACTCCAAGACGACAAGATGGCATCGCTCGGACGATTGGCCGCTGGTCTCGCGCACGAGCTGAACAACCCGGCGTCGGCGGCGGCACGCAGCGCAAAGTTGCTCAGAAACGCGCTGACGGAGGCACATGAAGCTTCGCACGCGCTCGGCGCCGCGCACCTGACCGACGCGCAACGCGCGCTGGTCGAGGACCTGGGCACACGGTCGCTGATTCCAACGAAGAGCGGCGTTTTTTCGGCGATCGAACGCTCCGACCGCGAGGACGAAATCAGCGACTGGCTGGAGCAGCATCACGCCGACCTCGCCCCCGCGGCGGCGCTCGCCGAGAGCGGCGTGACGACGGACACACTCGACGAGCTGGCCGATTCTTTCGCGGGGGACGCATTCGACGCGGCGCTTCGATGGATCGCGGCCGAGTATACCGCGCGATCGCTGGCGGCTGATGTCGAGCGGGCAACGACACGCATCTACGATCTCGTTTCGTCCGTGAAGCGGTTCACGTACATGGATCGCGCGGTGACCACTGAGCCGACCAACATCGCCCAGGGACTCATCGATACCGTGTCGATGCTGGCCTCGAAGGCTCGCGCGAAGTGGGTGTCGGTGAGCGTCGATGTGCCGCCCGACCTTCCACAAGTATCGGGGAACCCTGGCGAGCTGAATCAAGTGTGGTCGAACCTGATCGAGAACGCGCTCGACGCGGTCGGCGAATCTGGACACGTCGCCGTGAGCGCGGCGCGTGACGGCGGGACAGTCGTCGTGCGCGTGATCGACGATGGCTCCGGAATTCCATCCGACGTTCTTCCGCGCATCTTCGACCCGTTCTTTACGACGAAGCCGATCGGCCAGGGAACAGGGCTCGGCCTCGACATCAGCCGACGCATCGTCCTCGCGCACGACGGACAGATTGCCGTCGACTCGCGTCCGGGCCGTACCGAGTTCCGCGTGATCCTGCCCATCGGACTTTCAACGAATGCATGAACACGCGGGGTCGGTGATGACGCCCGACGTCCCGAACGACGCAGCGGATCTCGTCGAGCGACTGGCCGAGCATCGCACGCTCGGCGTCGCGCCGCGTGCCGAGCTCCAATGGCTCGCGATGCACAGCGAGCTGCAGCGCTACGCGCCGGGGCACGTGTTCGCGAGGCTCGGCGAGCGTCCGGAGAGCATGATCATCATTCTCTTCGGGCACGGCGCTGTGTACATCGATCGCGGCACCGGACGCAAGAAGTTCATGGAGTGGCAAACCGGAGATGTGACGGGCGTGCTACCATTCTCTCGCATGTCGACGGCGATTGGCGACGCAATCATCGATCAACCGACGGAAGCGATCGTGATGCACCGCGACCATTTTCCGGAAATGATCCGCGAGTGTCCGGTGGTGACCGCGACACTCGTGCACACGATGCTCGATCGCGTGCGACACTTCGCCTCGACCGATTGGCAAGACGACAAAATGATGTCGCTCGGCCGTTTGTCGGCCGGGTTGAGTCATGAGCTCAACAACCCGGCGTCGGCGGCGTCGCGCAGCGCCAAGCTCCTCGGCGACGCGTTGACGCAGACCGACGACGCCGCGAGCGCGCTGCTCGCCACGCGTCTGACCGACGCGGAACGCGCACATCTCGGCGCCGTTCGTCATCGCCTCTCGGTGGCAGGCGTCACGACAACGCTGTCGGCGATCGAGCGATCGGACCGCGAGGATGAAATTGCTCGTTGGCTCGAGCGCCGCCGTACCGATGTACAGCTTGCCGGTGCGTTGGCCGAAACATGTGTGACGATCGAAATGCTCGACGAGTTGGCCGACGTCCTTCCCGCCGCCGCACTCGATGCGGCGCTGCGATGGCTCGCCGGTGCATGTACCGCGCGCGCGCTGGCGACCGACGTCGAGCGTGCGACGACGCGCATCTATGAGTTGGTGTCGGCGGTCAAGCGATTCACGTACATGGATCGTCCTACCGTCGCCGAGCCGGCGAGCGTCAGGCAAGCGTTGGCCGACACCGTCATGGTGCTCGCGGCAAAAGCGCGAAGCAAATCGGCGGCGGTTGATCTCGACGTGCCAATGGACCTACCGCTCGTGCGGACTTATGGCGGAGAGCTCAACCAAGTCTGGTCGAATCTGATCGAGAACGCGCTGGATGCGATCGGCGAGTCGGGGCGCGTGGTCGTGAGCGCGCGCGTCGAGGGGAACACTGTCGTCGTCCGGGTGGTGGACGACGGCCAGGGAATTCCGGCCGACATCACGAGCCGGATCTTCGATCCCTTCTTCACCACCAAGCCGGTGGGCAGCACGGGCCTCGGTCTCGACATCGCGCGCCGGATCGTGCGCCGCCATGATGGGCAGATCGAGTTCGAGTCGCGGCCGGGCCGCACGGAGTTTCGCGTGATCCTCCCCGCGCCGGCCGCGAGCGCCATCCATGTCCCGGAGACAGCGTGAGTCCCACGAAGGTCGAGGTACCGCGCGCGGAACTGATCGAGCGACTGGCCGCGCACAAGACGATCGGCGGCGCGCCACGCGAGGAGCTCGAGTGGTTGGCGGCACACGGCGAGGTGCGGTCGTATCAAATCGGCGAGCTCGTGGTGCCGATGACAGACACTGTCGTCGAGATGGTCATTGTGCTCGCGGGCCACTTCGCGATCTACGTCGCCAAGGGAAAGGGGCGACGCAAAGTCATGGAATGGCGAGGCGGCGACGTGACAGGACTGCTGCCCTACTCTCGCATGGTGCATCCGCCGGGAGAGACCATAATCGAGGAGCCATCGCAGGGGCTCATCATCCATCGGGATCTGTTCACGGAGATGGTCAACAAATGTCCGACGGTAACCGGGATTCTCGTTCACATCATGATCGATCGCGCGCGACAGTTCACGTCGACCGACTGGCAGGATGAGAAAATGATGTCGCTCGGCCGATTGGCTGCGGGGCTGGCGCACGAGCTGAACAACCCCGCGTCGGCGGTCGCGCGCTCATCGAAGCTGCTCACCGGCGCACTCGTCGAAGCGGAGGAAGCAGCGCACGCCCTCGGCGCCGCGCATATGTCGGAGGAGGAACGATCCAAGATCGAAGCACTGCGCGACGGCTCGCTCGTCCCCGCCACGACCGGCGTGTTCTCGGCGATCGAGCGGTCGGATCGCGAGGATGAAGTGACGACGTGGCTCGAGGAGCACGGCGCCGACACCGGTCCCGCCCAGCTGCTGTCCGAGAGCGGTGTCGAAGTCGAGGCGCTCGACGAGCTGGCCGACGCGTTGTCACCCGACGCGCTCGACGTCGCGTTGCGCTCGATCGCCGCCGGCTACAGCACGCGCTCGCTCGCGTCCGACATCCAACGCGCCGCGACACGCATTTACGATCTCGTCTCGGCGGTGAAGCGGTTCACCTACATGGATAAGGCAACGGTGGCCGAGCCGTCGAGCATCGCGCAGGGCGTAATCGATACGGTCGCCGTGTTGGCATCGAAGGCGAAGGCGAAGTCGGTGATGGTGCGTTTGGAGATTCCCGACGACTTGCCTCTGGTGCGAGCATTCGGAGGCGAGTTGAATCAAGTGTGGTCCAATTTGTTGGAGAACGCTCTCGATGCGGTTCCTCCGTCAGGTCAGATCGTTGTGACCGCGAAGTGCGACGGCAAACGCGTCATCGTGCGCGTCATCGACGACGGGCCTGGCATCCCGGCCGATATTCAGGCTCGTATCTTTGATCCATTCTTCACGACCAAGCCCGTGGGCGAAGGTACGGGACTCGGCCTCGACATCAGTCGTCGCATCGTCCAGCGCCACGACGGCCAACTCGAAGTCGATTCACGGCCGGGGCGGACGGAGTTTCGAGTAACGCTGCCCGCCGGGTGAACCGTGGAACGGTGAGCGCTGGCATCCTGAGCGAAGCTCACTGTCATCCTGAGCGAAGCTCACTGTCATCCTGAGCGAAGCTCACTGTCATCCTGAGCGAAGCTCACTGTCATCCTGAGCGAAGCGAAGGATCTGCTCTTGCTGGAGGAGGAACAGCAGATCCTTCGTCGCTCCGCTCCTCAGGATGACACGAGTTGTCATTCTCCTCAGGATGACAGAGGTGTCATTCTCCGCAGGATGACACGAGTTGTCATCCTGAGCGAAGCGAAGGATCTGCTGTTCCCTCGCGGAGTGTCGCCAAGAGCGTCTTGTCGATCCACGATTCCGCGAGATCATTCCACGTAGGATTGATGCTCTCTATTAACGCGACCTTCTTCGATCGTAGCCATCCTTTGAGCTGCTTTTCTCGTTCGATCGCGGCAATGGAGTTACCCGTTGTTTCGAAATACACCAGTCGATGAATTCGATACCGTGCCGTGAAGCTCACGGCCCCTGACAGATGCTCGTACAGACGGCGCTCTAGGTCATTTGTGACACCGACGTAGAGTCGCCTCGTTTTGCTCGCGAGGATGTACACGGAGAATTGGCGCATCGTGAACGATTGCATGCTTCGCAGGATGAGCCACGATCGAAAACGCGCACAGCGGATCTTTGTCATCGCGAGCAGCGGAGCGACGAAGGATCTGGTGTCGCAAGCCGAACAGCAGATCCTTCGCTTCGCTCAGGATGACAAAGCATATGCGTAATTCCGCAGCAGAAATGACCCCGCAGCAGTTTCGCGACGCGGGACATCAATTGGTCGATCAGCTTGCCGAGTTCCTGGCGACGATCGCCGAGCGGCCGGTGGCGCCGGCGAGTACGCCGCGGGAAATGCGCGAGCGAATTGGGGGTGACGTCGGGCTGCCGGAGCGCGGCTCCGACCCCGCGACGCTCGTTCGAGACGCGGCGGAGCTGTTGTTCGAGAACTCGACGTTCAACGGTCATCCGCGATTCTTCGGGTACATCACGTCGTCGGCGTCGCCGATCGGCGCGTTCGCCGACATGCTTGCCGCAACGATCAACGCGAATTGCGGAGCGTGGTCGCTCTCGCCCATGGCGACCGAGATCGAGCTGCAGACGATTCGCTGGATCGCCGAGTTGATCGGGTATCCGCGCGACTGTGGCGGCGTGCTGGTGAGTGGCGGCAACATGGCGAACATGGTGTGCCTCATCGCGGCGATCCGGGCGAAGGCAGGTGCGGGCGTCGACGTGCGTGCGGGCGGCGTCGGGCGTGCACCGCGACTCGCAGTCTACGCGTCGGTGGAAACGCACACGTGGTTGCAGAAGGGCGCCGACATTTGTGGAATCGGCACCGACGCGGTGCGCTTCATCGAAGTGGACGAATCGCGCGCGATCAACGTCGACGCGCTCGTGCGACAGATCGCGGACGATCGGGCCAATGGGTGGACGCCCGCGGTCGTCGTCGGCACGGCGGGCTCGGTGAGCACCGGCGTGATTGATCCGCTTCCCGAACTCGCGTCGCTCTGCGCCGCTGAAAGCATGTGGTTTCATGTGGACGGTGCGTATGGTGCGCCGGCCGCCGCGCTCGACGACGCGCCGGTCGCCCTCCGTGCGATGCGCTTCGCCGATTCAGTCGCGGTCGATCCGCACAAGTGGCTCTACGCGCCGCTCGAGGCGGGCTGCGCGCTCGTACGCGATGGCGATGCGTTGCACCGCGCGTTCAGCTTCCATCCGCCCTACTATCTGTTCGACGGCGACGCGCAGGATCCGCCGACGAATTTTCACGAGTGGGGCCCGCAGAACTCGCGCGGTTTCCGCGCGCTCAAGGTGTGGCTCACGATGCGTCAGGTCGGCCGTCAGGGTTACGTGACGATGATCGGTGACGACATCGCGCTCTCGCGCGAGCTGTACGCGTTGGCGGCGGCGCACGATGAGCTCGAGGCGCTGACCAACGCGCTCAGCATCACGACCTTCCGTTACGTGCCGACGGACTTGCGCGAACAGCGGCACGACAAGGGTACCAGCGAGTACTTGAACCGGCTCAATACGGCGCTCCTCGCCAAGCTGCAGGAAGAAGGAGTCGTGTATCTCTCGAACGCGGTGATCGGGTCGGTGTTCGCGCTCCGCGCATGCATCGTGAATTTTCGAACGACGACGAAGGACATCGAGATGCTGGTCGAAGCGAGTGTTACGGCGGGGAGGGCCGTAGATGTGAGTTTACGGCCAGTCGCGAGTTTTGAGATTTGAGGTTTGAGGCGTCAGGCTGGGAATGGCCGCTCATGGCGGAAGCCGGCATCGCGACGTCGAGAGCGAGACCAGCATCGAGGTTGCGAGGGTCGAGTTGGCAGACGCGAGTCTGCCACACCTCTTCGCCTTCCACAACGATGTAGTTGGAGTTGGCTTTCTCTAGTCTGGCTGCTCGAGGCTGACCTCTCGATGCTGGTCTCGCGTTAGACGTCGCGATCTTTGCGTCCACCCTGAGCGGCCGTTCGACTTCCTCGCCGCTCACTCCCCGACGATTTCCTGATCAATTCCTGGCACCTGGAGCGTGGTGCGCTGATACTTTGCGGTGACGTCCAAACGGAGGCTGTATGCGTGGCTTGCTCTGGTACTGCATCGCCCTTGGGATCGTCGCCGCGAGCGCGTCAGGTCAGCCCCCGGGTCCCCAGCCCAAGACGGGCGTCGAAGTTCTGCAACGAATGCACGACGCGTACGCCCGAAAGTGGTATTCGACGCTGACCTTCACGCAGAAGACCACACAATTTCCGGCCGACAAAGCTCCGGTCGTCTCGACGTGGTATGAGAGTTTGCGCTACGCCGCGCCGGTCGGGACGCAATTGCGCATCGACGTCGGTGATCTGTCGGCCGGCAATGGCGTGCTCTACACCGCCGATTCGAGTTGGAGTATTCGCGGCGGAAAGATGACCGCGGCGCGCGGCAGCGGAAACGAATTTCTTCCGCTCATCGAGGGCGTGTACATGCAGCCCGTCGAGCGCACGGCGCGCGAGCTCAAGACGACGAACGCCGATATGCAGCGCGTGACAGCTGGTCGGTTTCACGACCGCGCGGTGTGGATCGTTGGCGTTGCGACTCCGAGCGACACGACGACGCCGCAATTCTGGATCGACGCCGACCACAACGTCGTCGTGCGGATGATTCTCAGCCCGGCCGCGTCGATGCCGGTACTCGACATCCGCCTCGAGAACTACGTCCAACTCGCCGGCGGTTGGTTGGCGACCAAAATCGAGATGTTCTCCGACGGAAAGCCGCGCCAGTTCGAGGAATACTCGGAGTGGAAAGCGAACGTCGATCTCTCGCCCGGTTTGTTCGACCCGTCGAGTTGGACGACCGCGCCGCACTGGGCCAAGCGTCCACCGAACTGAGGGACAAACAGCAGATCCTTCGCTTCGCTCAGGATGACAGTGAGCGTCGCTCAGGATGACAGTGAGCGTCGCTCAGGATGCCAAAAACGCGCCGTCGCGCACGCTTCGAACATCGACGGATTTGCCAGGGTTCGAGCGGACCCTGGTATGATGGTTGCCTAGCACATCCGGACAGTAGGGCAGGTTACCCCATTGCTCCGAGGTGAGGCTAATGAACAGGACGATGTCGGCCCTGCTCGCGATTACAGCGGTGCTCAGCGCCGCCGCGTGCAAGGGAAAGAACGAACAGTCTGCTGCGGATACGACGACCGTGCGCGCCGCCGATACTGTGGCCGGCCGAGCGGTCCCGACCACGGATACGGTCGTTAAGACAACGACGACGACGACGGACACGATTCAGGGCAAGGTCAACAAGGACAGCGTGAAGGACAAGGCCGACTCGACGAAATCGAAGATCGACAGTGTCGCCGACGCGAAGAAGCATCGGATCGACAGCGTTGCGGCGGCCAAAAAGGCCGCGGTCGACAAGAAGAAGCCGTAGCACGAACACGGCGCAATGCGCTCTCGGGCCGCACCGTCCTCCGGACAGTGCGGCCCGTTGGCTTTGGACGGGCCGCTCCTCCGCCCCTAGGCGGCAGGAATTACCTTTCTAGCGGCGGTCCGGCCAAGTCCCCCAAGTATCAACGATTCTTCGCGTTCCGGCGTATTTCAGGCAATGATCCGTCCCCTCATCGCGGCCGTTTTCGTCATGCTCGCCGCGCCCTCACTTGCCGCGGCTCAGCGCGCCGACACGCTGCAGCTCTCACTCCCGAATGCCATCTCGATCGCGCTCGACCGTTCGGACGAAGTGCGTCTGAGCCGAGCGAACACCGAGATCGCGGACGCGCAGGTGGGGGTGGCGCGCGCCAGCGCGTTGCCGCAGCTTCGCGTGAACTCGACCTACTCCCACGCGTGGGAGAATGCTCGCGCCACGGCCGTCGGTCAGGTCTTCAATCAGCCGAACACCTACAACGCCAGCCTGATCGTCTCGCAGACGTTGTTCCAAGGCGGGCGCATCTTCGCCGGCCTACGTGGCGCCGCCGACACGCGCTCGGCTACGCTGCTGGACGCCGAGGAAGTGCGGGGCCACCTCACCGTGGACGTGCAACGGGCGTACATGCAGGTCCTGTTCACGACGCGCATGGTCGGCATCCAGCAGAGGAATCTCGAGCTGGCATCCGACCGGGCGAAGCAGGTCGCGCAATTTGAGAAAGCCGGCCGCGCGGCGCGGTACGATGTGCTTCGCGCCAACGTCGAGCGGGCCAACATCGAGCCGCTGGTGATTCAGGCGCAGAACGATCGCGAGCTGGCGGTGCTCGACCTCAAGCGCCTGCTGAACATTCCCATCACGCAGCCCATCGCGCTGACGACCGTCATCGAAGGCGAGGCGTCGGAAGCCATCCTCGCGGCGCTTTCGGACACCACGCTCGTGCCCGACCGACCGACGCTGCGATCGGCGGAGCTGGCGGTTCTCTCGCGGCGAGAAGGCGTGACCGTCGCCCGCGCCGATCTGCTGCCCACGGTATCCGTCTCGTTCACCAATGGCCTCCAGGCGTTTCCGCCATTGGGATTTGGTCTTCCGACGTCGCGCGGCACGATCGGGAATTCGTTTTGCCCCGCCGGAACGCCGGCGACGCAGCGATGCCAGAACGGCGGGTGGTTCACGGATCGCTCGATGACGGCGACCGTGAGTTTGCCGGTCTTCGACGGGCTTCGCGCAAAGTCCAACGTCGATCTCGCGCGCGCGCAACAGCAGTTGGCTGAAACGCAGTTGCAGCTCCAACGCGAAGCGGTCGCGCTCGAGGTGGGCCGCGCCCGCGCTGAGCTGACCCGAGCGCGCACCGTATTCGAGGCGCGCCAGCAAACCTCCGTCGACGCCAAGGAAGCGTTTCAACTCGCGTCGCTTCGCTTCAGTCGTGGACTCAGCACGCAGCTCGAGGTCTCGGATGCGCAGCTCGCGCTGTTGACGGCCGAATCCACCGAAGCGCGTGCCACGTATGATGTCTTCCTCGCCGCGGCGGAATTGGCGCGCGCACTCGGTCGTCCCATCCCACTGCCGCCGACGACGTCGTCCTCTCGAAGTCCCGATAATGGTGCTCCTCGTGAACCATAGAAGATCCCTCGGCATCGTCACCTCCATCACGCTCGCGGCAACGCTCGCCGCGGCGTGCAAGGGGGAATCAACGGGTCAGGCGAGCGCGGCACCGGCGGCGGCGGAAGCAGCGTCGGCGCCCAACGGTGCGCAGAAGGCGAGCGGCGGCAACGCGACTGGCGACACCACGACTGGTGCGCGGAAAGGTTCTCGCGGCGGCGGTGGGGGCGGGGGTGGCGGCGGCGGTGGCCGCGCGGCTTCGGCGATCACGTTGGCGTCGTCGGACGTCGCCGTCGTGAAGCGCGAAACGATCGAAGCAGGGATCCCGATCACGGGCGACTTGCATCCGATCGAAACGATCGCTGTTCGCGCGCGCATCGAGGGCGACCTGACGGGCGTTTTCGTGAGAGAAGGCGAGCGCGTTGCGGCCGGCCAAATGCTCGCGCAATTCGAGTCGAGCGAGCAGGAGACGACGCAAACAAGCGCGGAGGCCGACGTGTCGTCGGCACAGTCCGACCTCGCCACCGCGCAGTGGAATCTCGATCAGAGCCGCGATTTGTTCAAAGCGGGCGCGATCGCCGAGCGTGATCTCAAGGTGGCGGAGCAGACGGTGGAATCGGCGAAGGCGCGTCTTGCGGCCGCAGTTTCCCGGCTCAAGTCAACGAGCAACGTCATTCGCGATACGCGGGTGCTGGCGCCGGCCGCTGGCATCATCGAGAAGCGGCTCGTACAGAACGGCGAACGCGTGACGCGCGGCCAGCAGTTGTTCAGCCTCGTTCGCAACAGTGTGTTGGAGCTCGCTGCCGCGGTTCCCGCGAAGCAAGCCACGGCGGTCGTGCCGGGTCAGGTGGTGCATTTCATCGCCGATACGCGAAACTTCGATGGGACGGTGGCGCGAGTGAGTCCGACGATCGATCCGACGACGCGCGCCATCACGGTGTACGTGACGGTCCCCAACCGCGACGGCGCGCTCAAGGGTGGAACGTTTGCCAGCGGGCGCGTGGTTCAACGGACGATCAACGGCGCGATGGTCGTGCCGACGCCCGCGCTGCGCCAGTCGTCGGAGACCGGGCAGGCGTTCGTGTATCGCATCGCCAATCGCGCCGTCGACGCGGCGCCGATTCAGCTCGGTGTGATCGACGAGCGGGCTGGAAAGGCGGAGGTGCTCGCCGGTCTCAACGACGGCGATCGGGTGATCGTCGGCAACGTTGGTATTCTCGGTCGCGGGATGCAGGTGACCGTAGTCGGCAGCGAGGACCAGGGTGCCTCGAGCGGCCGGCGCGGGCGCACTGGCGGGCGCGGCGCGGGCAGTCGCGGGCAGCAGAATCCGACCAAGTAGTCCTTATCTAGGCCCTTCGACTCTCGACCTATGTTCCTCTCCGACGTCTCGATCAAGCGGCCCGTCTTCGCGACGATGATGATGCTGGCGCTGGTGGTGCTTGGCGTCGTCAGCTACCGACGGCTGGCGATTGACGAATACCCCGACGTCACCTATCCCACGATCAGCGTCTCGGTGTCGTACCCGGGCGCGTCGCCGGAAGTGATCATGCGGCAGGTCTCCAAGCCGCTCGAAGAAAACCTGAACACCGTCCAGGGAATCAAGGAGATCAACTCGAGCTCCTCGCAGGGTCGCTCGAACGTGCGCGTGACGTTCAACCTGGGCGTCGACATCGGCGTCGCGCAGCAGGACGTGCAGGCAAAGGTGGCCCGCATTCGGCGCTCGTTGCCGCCGAACATCGACGAGCCGGTCATCCAGCACTTCGATCCGAACGACTCGCCGATCATGTCGATCGCGATGCAGTCGAACGAGCGCGGCATTCGCGAGCTCACCGACCTCGCGGTGGAAGTGGTCTCGATTCGACTCGAGGCGATCCAGGGTGTGGGCGGCGTGAACGTGAACGGCGGCAACCAACGCCAGATCAAGGTGCAGCTCGATCCGAACGCGATGCGGGCCTACAACGTGAGCCCGGTTCAGGTCTCGCAGGCGCTGGATCGGGAGAATCAGGAGGTGCCCGCCGGACGCGTGACACGCGGTGCGACCGAGGAGCTCGTGAGCATCAGCGGTCGCATTCTCGATCCCAAGGCGTTCGGCGACATCGCGGTGTCAGTGCGCAACGGGGTGCCGGTGAAGCTCAGCGACGTCGCGACGATCATCGACGGCGCCGAGGAGCGGCGCAGCATGGCCGAGATCGCGGGGAAGGGCGAGGAGCCGTCACCCACGGTCTCGCTCGACGTGCTCAAGATCTCAGAGTCGAACACCGTTGCTGTGGCGGACAGCGTGCGCGGTGTCATGAAGGAGCTCGAGAACCACGTGCTTCCACGCGACGTGAAGCTCACGATCATCCGCGATCAGTCCTCGAAGATCCGCGCCGCCCTCAACGACGTGCAGTTGACGATCATCCTCGGCGCGGCGCTCACGATTCTCATCATCTACCTGTTCTTGAATTCGTGGCGATCGACCGTCATCACCGGACTCACGCTGCCGGTGTCGATCATCTCGGCGTTCTTCATCATGTGGGTGTTCAACTTCACGTTGAACACCATGACGCTACTGGCGCTGTCACTCGCGATCGGATTGTTGATCGACGACGCGATCGTGGTGCGTGAGAACATCGTGCGACATCTCGAGATGGGGAAAGACCATTACCGCGCCGCGAAGGAAGGCACGGACGAAATTGGTCTTGCCGTCGCCGCGACGTCGCTCGCCGTGGTCGCGGTGTTCTTCCCGGTTGCGTTCATGGGCGGCATGATCGGCCGCATCTTCATGCAGTTCGGCGTCACCGTGGCGTTCGCGGTACTCGTCTCGTTGTTCGTGTCGTTCACGCTCGATCCGATGCTCTCGAGCATCTGGCCCGACCCCGAAGTCGAAGGCGGGCAGTCGCACGGCCACGGCACGATTACCACGAAGAATCCGATCCGCCGCTTTGCGTTCGCGTTCAACTCGTGGTTCGAGCGAATCGCCGATCACTACCCGAAGTGGTTGCGCTGGGCGATCAACCACCGCTACATCGTGATCGGTGTCGCGGCCGCGTCGATCATTGCCGCGTTCTCGATCATTCCGAAGCTCGGCTTCACCTGGATGCCCGACGCCGACACCGCCGAGATGACGGTGGGCTTCCGAACGCCACCCGGCTCGTCGCTGCCATACACGTTCTCTAAAGGCCGAGAGATTGCGGACTTCTTACGCAAGCAGCCGGAGGTCGTGTTCACCCATCTGTCGGTGGGCGGAGGGGGTATGGGCGGCGGCGGGGTGAACAACGGCCAGGTGTATGTCCGTCTGCTCCCCAAGAGCCAGCGTCGCAGCCTGTTCGACCTTCAGCAGGACCTGCGCGCGCGGTTGCGCACGCTGCCGAACGTCCGGCCGACGATTCAAGGTCAGATGAGCATCTTCGGCGGTCGCGGTCAGCCGATTCGAATCAACGTGCAGGGGCCGGAGGTATCGCGCCTCAAGATCGCGGCGGCGAACGTGCTCGAGGCGGTGCGCCAAGTACCCGGCGTCGCCGAGCCAAACTCGAGCGACGAAGGGTTGATCCCGCAGCTCGACGTGCGCGTGGATCGGCAGGAGGCATGGCGCGCGGGGTTGAACATTCAATCGATCGGCGCAACGCTGTCGCCGCTGTTCGCCGGCCAGCGCGCCACGCGATGGGAAGATCCACAAGGGTACGAGCATGACGTGATGGTCATGTATCCGGACTCGATGCGGACGTCGGCGGCCGATGTGGCGAATATCGTCATCCCGAGCACGAACGTCGCGCCCGGCTCTTCCGCGCCGATGATTCCGCTGTCGCAGGTCGCTGAGATCCATGCGGGCGTCGGTCCACAACAAATCGACCGTCGCAATCTCGAGCAGCAAGTGTCGATCAACAGCGGCGTTCTGCCGGGACTGCCCATGGGCGACGTGGCGAACGACGTGAAGAAGGCGATCAACGCCGTTGGACTTCCGCCCGGCTACCACTTCGTGTTCGGCGGCGACGTTCAGAATCTCGACGAGACCAAGGGCTACGTCCTCGAGGCGCTGCTCCTCGCCGTGGTGTTCATCTACCTGATTCTCGCGTCGCTGTTTGGATCGTTCCTTCAGCCACTTGCGATCATGATCGCGTTGCCGCTGAGCTTCATTGGCGTGGCGCTCGCGCTGCTCGTCACCAAGGGGACGATCAGCGTCATGGCGATGATCGGCATCATCATGCTGATGGGGCTTGTGACGAAGAACGGCATCCTGCTGATCGATTTCACGAATCAGCAACGCGAAGCCGGCACATCACGGCTCGACGCCTTGCTCACCGCGGGCCGGATTCGTCTGCGTCCGATCATCATGACGACAGTGGCAATGATCTTTGGCATGATCCCACTCGCCCTGGCGATCGGCGAAGGCGCCGAGCAACGCGCGCCGATGGCTCGTGCGGTCATCGGAGGGTTGATCACGTCGACCCTGCTGACGCTCTTCGTGGTGCCGGTGGTGTATACGTTGCTCGACGATGTCGGAGCGCTCGTGTTGAAACGGGTACGGGCGACCGTTGCCGCTGGGGAAGTGGTGCCGGTGCCGGGAGACTAGAGGGCGCAGCGGCCGAACCGCGAGTGCCAAACAGCGCGAGTGCCAAAGAGCGCGAGTGCCAAAGAGCGCGAGTGCCAAACGGCGCGACTGCCAAACGGCGCGGGTGCCAAACGGCGCACTTCGGTACCCGCGCTCTCTGGCACTCGCGTCGCTTGCAGTTGCGTCAGCTTCTCAATTCTCTTTGCGTCGCTTTATCCGCGACCTTCGCGCTGACCTTGGCTCCGCCGTGAATTCCCTCGCCGAACTCTTCGATCATCTTCCGATTGAACGCTGGAATGTCGTCAGGTTTGCGGCTCGTGACCAACCCCATATCGGTGACGACCTCTCGATCGACCCAGTCGCCGCCCGCGTTGCGGATGTCGGTTTGTAGCGACGGCCACGATGTCATCGCGCGGTTGCGCACGACGTCGGCCTCGACCAGCATCCACGGACCGTGACAGATCGCTGCGACCGGCTTGCCGGCCTGGAAGAATCCTTTCACGAATTGCACGGCTTGCTTGTCCATTCGAAGACGATCGGGATTCATGACGCCGCCGGGGAGCAGCAGTGCGTCGAAGTCGTCAGGGCTCGCTTCGCTCAACGCGCGGTCGACGGGGATGTCGTCGCCCCAATGGTCGTGTTGCCAGCCTTTGATCGTACCTTCTTTTGGTGAAACCACCACCGTTGTCGCGCCGGCGTCGTCCAATGCGTTGCGCGGGTCGGTGAGCTCGACTTGCTCGACGCCGTCGGTGGCGAGGATCGCGACTCGTTTCCCGTTCAGATCGTTGCGTGCCATGTCGTGTTTCTCCTAAGAGGATTCACTCATGGCGCCGCAAACAACGGACCGCGCAGGTTGCGACAGACGAGCATGCTGTCTCAGTCCGGGTCCGTTCGTCGAGCCTTCACGGCGCGCGTGAGAAATCGAGCGCGCCACTGAAGGGATTCGCCCGAGCGTCGCGGTCGCCGAGTGGTGACAGAGACCACCGCCGCTCGATCAGGTTGAGAATCGACAGGGTTTCATACGTGGTGTGATCGACGTAATGTCGCCGCGCGAACGGCGAAATCACGATGGTAGGCACGCGGCTGCCCGGTCCCCAGCGATCGCCACTCGGTGGCGCGACGTGATCCCAGAATCCGCCGTTCTCGTCGTACGTCACGATGATGACGGTATCATTCCAATTCGGGCTGCGTCGCAGATCGTCGATCAACTCGAGCACATGTCGCTCGCCGCGAATGACGTCGGTGTATCCGGGATGCTCGTTGTCGATGCCACTCGGCTTGACGAATGAGACGGCGGGAAGGGTTCCGGCGCGCGCGGCGGCGATGAACGCGGTTTCGTCCTTGAGATGGTCACGTCGCGCCGCCGAGCCCTCGGCGAACCGGGCGAAGTAGACGAACGGTTGATGATGAAACTGGAAATCGGTTGATGGATGTCCCGCATTGGCCTCGTCCCACCCGCCGGCGTACCAGGCCCACGTTACGTTCTTTTCGTCGAGACGATCGCCGATCGTCGCGTAGGTGAGCGGAGGCATCAGCTCGGCGGCCGGCGTCGGCAGGTAGTATGGCTTCTGCGTCGAGTAGGCCGTGTTGACAACGAATCCGTCCGGCGTCACGGCGCCATCGACTCGGAGTGTGCCCGCGCTGTCGATCACGGCGTGCATGGACGCCGGCGCGTTCTTGAACTCGGGCGTCCGCGCGGCAATCAACCACTGATGGTTGAGAAAGGAGCCGCCGAACGCCGAATGAAAAAAGCGGTCGCAGAGCGTGAACTCCTTCGCGATGGCGGCGAGCGGAAGCTGCGCCGTGTGATAGTGACCCATCGTCAGGCCGCGTGCGTCGCTCACGGAAACAAAGCGATCCATGCGCCCGTGATCGATCTGCGTCTGCTCCTGGTAGAATCGGTGGACGAGATCGCGGGTCGCCATGTCGGGTGGCACGAATCGCCCGATGTCGAACGGTTGATTCGGCAAGTCAGCGGGGAACGGCGCGCCGGTTGCCTGGGGCAGGGCCGTGTACGGTACCCCCTGTGCGTCCACTTGTGGCGCGCCGCGCCGCGCGTTGCCGAGTCCATCTGCTCCCTCGAACTCGCCGTACAAGTTGTCGAAGCTGCGGTTCTCGAGGTAAATCACCACGACGTGATTGATTCGCGTCAATGCGGCGATTGGCACCGCGCCTGTGCCCGCGGATTGGCAGCCGGCAACGACGATAGCGCACGAGGTCCAAAGGAAGCGTCGAAACCGCATCGTACCACACCTCATCGTTGGGGTGACAGCGCACGGCGAACAACAAGAACGTAATCATGGCGACGCGTCTCGGACTCTCGGTCGACGCGACGAGTCCTCGAGGTGTCATTCTTGTGACAGGTACTGGCCGTACCTTCCTGGTATTGCCCACATTCACGCCGGAGGCTGGTCATGAGGTATCGGTCGCTCATCGTCATCGCCGCGATTACCCTCGCCGGATCGAGCGCACGGGCTCAGGCGACGTACAAACGCGACGTCCCCGATTCGCTCGCGAAAGAAGCGAAAGTCTCGGAGGCCGCGGCCGCGGCAACGGCGCAGCGACGCATTCCGAACGGCAAGATCGAAGGCGTGGAGCTCGAGCGCGAGGACGGCAAGCTGATCTACTCCTACGATCTCAAGACGGCAGGAAGATCAGGCATCGACGAAGTGAACGTCGACGCAATGACGGGCAAGATCATCGGCGTCGTGCATGAAACGCCGGTGATGGAAAAGAAAGAAGCAGCGGCCGACGCGAAGACGGCCAAGAAGGTCGCTCCCAAGAAACCCTAACGGACGAGCGGTAGCAGCGATGCGCGTGTTGGTGGTCGAAGATGATCCGGAGCTGGCCGGCGTGCTGGAGACTGGACTCTCCGAGCATGGGTTCGAGATCGCGCGTGAGAGCACGTTTGTGGCCGGGCGATCGCGCGCGGTGCTCGGCGCGTTCGACGTGATCGTGCTCGACGTTATGCTGCCCGGCGGAACCGGCTTCGAGCTGTGCCGGACGCTGCGCGATCGCAACGTCGGCACGCCGGTGCTGATGCTCACCGCTCGCGACACCGTCGACGACCGTGTGCGGGGCTTGGACTCTGGCGCCGACGACTACCTCACGAAACCGTTCGCCTTCCGCGAGCTCGTCGCGCGGCTGCATGCGCTGGCCCGTCGTCCGCCCGCGCGGCTTCCCGAAGTCGCGATGATCGCCGACCTCGAGGTCGACCTGCGGGCGCATCGCGTGCGACGCGCGGGTCACGACATCGAGCTCACCGCCAAAGAGTTCGCGCTGCTCGAGTTCTTTCTTCGTCATGCCGGGCAGGTCGTGGATCGCGCGGCGATCACGGCGCACGTGTGGGACGAGAATCACGACCCGTTCACCAACGTGCTGGAGGTGCTCGTTCGCCGGCTGCGTCGTAAGATCGACGACGGATATGACGTGAAGCTGATCCACACGCTGCGTGGCGCGGGATACCGGCTCGGGACATGAGAGGCGATCGAGTTCGTCCGGCGACGTTGCCGCAATCGCTCGGTCGCCTTCGCCTTCGGTTGACGGCATGGTACGTCGGAACGTTCTTCGGCATTCTCGCGCTGCTCGGCGTTGGGATGTTCGCCGCGATCACGCGGCAGTTCGATCGCGAGCTCGACGCATCTCTAAGCGACGCGACAACGGAGATGATTGCCGCGGCGCGCGCGCGAGGGCCGCGGCCTGCGCTGCGCGACTTGCGCATTCCCGGCCGAACCCTGATGCTCGCCGACACGCTGGGCCGCTCGATCGATGGTGCCGCTCTCGAGCCGTGGCTCGCGCGCGCGGCCGATGTAGCCCTCCGCCAGGGGAAGGCGAATGCGAGTCACAGCGCGACCGAGTCGCGACTCCGGCGCGCCGTGGCGCAGCGCGCGCGTTTGAGTAACGGAACGTCGGTCGTCGCGATCGCGATCGCCGACGAGATCGAGGTCGAGGATCGCTACCCGGCGCTCATCGCCGAATTCGGAGCGGCAGCCCTGGTCGCGCTGGTGCTTGTCGCCATCGGCGGCTGGTTGCTCGCACGGCATACAATTGCTCCCGTCGAACGAAACGTCGAGCATATGCGTCGCTTCATGGCTGACGCGGCACACGAGCTGCGAACGCCGCTCAGCGTGGTGCGCAGCCGCGCCGAGGTGGCGCTCCAGCGAGCGCGGTCGGGCGACGAATACGTCGAGGCGTTGTGCGCCATCGAGCGCGAGACGCAGCGACTCGGCGGCATCGTCGAGGACCTGCTCATGCTCGCGCGCGCCGACGCGGGCGAGCGGCCGATCGAACGGCGCCGCGTGTTCCTGGACGATCTCACGCTCGACGCCGCGGAGTCAGCGCGCATCATGGCCGATCGCAAAGCCGTCCGTCTCGAGGTCGACGACTTCGAGGAGGCGGCCGTGAACGGCGACGCGACGCTCCTTCGCCAGCTCGTCCTCATCTTGCTCGACAATGCGATCAAGTTCACCGACACCGGCGGTGTCGTGCGGGTGGGGGTCCGCCCAGTCGGCACGAGCGCGATGCTGACCGTGACCGATACGGGAATCGGTATTCCACCCGAGCAACTGCCTCATGTTTTCGAGCGATTCTACCGCGGCGACTCCTCTCGCACGCGCGAATCGACTAACGGAGGCCGATCGGAGGGCGTCGGGCTCGGCCTGTCTATTGCGCAATGGATCGCGCAAGAGCATGGCGGTTCGATTCGCATCGACTCGGAGGCTGGACAAGGCTCCCGAGTCACGGTTCTGTTTCCGGGAGAACCGGCGGGCCGCGCGATGCCAGCGGTCGCGAGCCTGTCATCGTCCTGACAGGTTTGTTCCGCTAGCGTTCATCAATTCACGCACTTCCTCGAGGTCATGCGCTTTCGCACCGCCGTGATCGTGGCATGCGCCGTTCGTGCCGCGCCCATTGCAGGACAGTTGACCCCGATGACCCGCGCCGCCGCCGTCGCCGCCGCGCTGGACCGCGGTGCTCGACTCGGCGTGGCCCGCGCCGACACGGCGGTGGCCGGAGCGCAGCTGCTCACCGCGCGCGCGCTTCCCAACCCGACGCTGGCGGCGAGCTACAGCAAGTCGTTTCCGAATTACCACGTCACGGCCGACATCCCGATCGATCTCCCGCCGATTCGGTCGCTCCGCGTTCGCTCGGCGCAGATCGCGCTCGAGGCGGCGCGGCTCCGCTTCCAGTTCGCTCGAGCCACGATCGAGCTCGATGCCGACACGACCTACACTCACGCCATCGCCGCGCGCGAACGGCTCGTATTGTCGCGGCGCAATGCGCTCGACGCCGACAGCTTGTTGCACATGGTCGAGCGGCGCCGCGACGCGGGCGACGCCAGCGACATGGACGTCGAGCTCGCGCGCGTGAACGCGGGGCAGCAGGAGAACATCGCCGCCGGAGATTCGCTGACGCTGATCTCGTCGCTGCTCGACCTGCAGGCGGTTCTCGGTATGACCGCCGACCAATTGGCGATCAGTGCGACGGATTCCCTCGTCGCGCCGCCGTCGGCGCCCGTTCCCGGACGAACCTTGAGCGAGGCGGCGGCGACGATGTCGCTCGAGTCGGCGACGCTGGCCGCGCGCCTGCAGCATCGCTCAGTGTTCTCGTCGCCGAGCATCTCGCTGGGATTCGAGAATCATGATCCCGGGCAACCGGGAATCCTGCCGGTGTTCGGACTAGGAATCGCTCTGCCGTTGTTCGATCGCAATCGCGGCGCCATCGCGCAAGCCGAAGCGGAGCGAGTGCGCGCGGCCGCGGAGCTCACGCTGGTGCAGGTCGAAGCGCGCAACCAAATCTCGCATGCCCTTCGCGAACGAGAGAGCGCCCTCGCTCGGACCGCGCGCGACGAGCGATTGGTCGTGAGCGCGAACCGCGTGGCCGCGATGTCGCTCACCGCCTATCGCGAGGGCGCGGCGTCGCTGCCGAACGTGCTCGAGGCCCAGCGCAATGCGCGCGACGTTCTCGCGCAGTACATCGCGGACCTCGCCAACGCCTGGATCGCGACGGCCGAGCTGCGCGTCCTGGCGCTCACCGCGTCGCCAACTTCCCCGCCATGAGACGACACCACCAACTCGTTGCCGCCGCGGTGCTCGCGTCGTTCGCCTGCTCCAAACCCAAGGCCGACGAGGGCGCCGAGGCTCGTCCAGTCGTTAGTGTGCAGACCATCGTCGTCCAACCGCAGGCGTTCAACGAAACGCTCGGCGCGATCGGTACGGTCGCTCCGCGCGCGGGACACGTCGCCACGTTGAGCGCGCCTGCCGCCAGTCGCGTATCGAACGTGTTCGTGACGACGGGGCAAAGCGTTCAGAGAGGGAAGGTGCTGATCGAGTTGGATCAAGCGCCGTTCCAATCTTCGCGGCAGAGCGCCGAAGCGGCGCTGGCCGCCGCCGAACGTGCGAGTGAGCGTGCGCAGCGTTTGGCGCAGGAGGGAATCGTTCCCAAGAAAGACGCCGAGCAAGCGGCGGCCGAGGTGGCGAAGGCGAGAGCGGACGCCGTGGCGGCACGCCGCACCGAACAGCTATCAATTCTTCGCTCGCCGATCACCGGCATCGTGACGCGCATGTCCGCGACGCTCGGCGCATCCGTCGATCCGGCGCAGCCGCTGGTCGAAATCTCTGATCCCAGTGCGTTAGACGTACTGCTGAGCGTCACGCCGACCGACGCCGCGCGCGTGCGACCCAGAGCAAAGGTGGCGCTCAGCGCCGGACAGTCGGCGAGTGGAGAGCCGCTCGGCATCGGATCGATCGTCGACATTTCGGGAACGGTCGACTCGACCTCGAGAAGCGTCGCGGTTCGCGTCCAGGCACCGACGACGCGACGTCCGCTGAGAATCGGCGAGACGGTGTTCGGCGCGATCTCGGTCGGCACGCGTCCGACGGCGATCGTGATTCCGACCGACGCGTTGGTGCCCGAGGGCGACGAATTCAAGGTGTTTGTCGTCGACGGGGCCGGCGTCGCGCACGAGCGGGACGTCAAGGTTGGCGGACGAAGCAACACCGGCGTCGAGATTCTCGAGGGGCTACAGGCTGGAGAGCGCGTCGTGACGTACGGTGCATACGGCGTGCAGGACAGCGCGAAGGTGGTTCAGCTCGGGCCACCAGCGAAACCGGTGAAACCGTGAACGACGAATTGGGGTCAGACTCCATTTCGCGAGGTCGTTCGCTCTTCGCCGTCCTCGGACAGCAGCGACGCTTCATTTATTTGACGATCGCCGTGCTGAGCGGCGCCGGCATTTGGGCCGCCACGCAGCTTCCGTCGGCGATCTACCCAGAGCTCAACTTCTCGCGCATCACGGTCGTCGTCGAAGGCAGTTCGCTCGGCGCCCGCCAGGTGCTGTTCAGCATCACGCGGCCGATCGAGGAAGCGATCAGCGTGGTGCCGGGCGTCACGCGGGTGCAGTCTCGCTCGATCCGCGGCGGCAGCGAGACGAACATTACGTTCTCGCCCAAGACGGATATGCTGTTCGCGCTGCAACAGGTACAGGCGCGCGTGAACCAGGTGCGCGGCACGCTGCCCAACGGCCTCGACATCGAGATCGAACGTTTGATGCCGGCGCTCTTTCCGATCATCACCTACAACCTCGAGGGCGGCGATCCGGCGACGCTGTACGATATCGCGCGCTACCAGGTCAAGCCGCTCATCTCACGCGTCCCTGGTGTGGGACGCGTCGACGTCATGGGCAGCGACGTGCGCGAGATCGAGGTCATCGCCGATCCGGCGCGTCTGACGCAGCAGCAGCTGACGTTCGGCGATCTCGCCACAGCGATCCAGGCATCGACGTCGGTCACGGCCGTCGGACGGATGCCGCAAGACTACCGGCAATACCTCATCGTGACGACGAGCGAAGCGCATTCGGCCGACGACATCGCCAACATCGTCGTCGCCCACGGCCTGCGTGTTCGTGATTTGGCGACGGTATCAGCCGGCACCGAGGACCACGTCCGCATCATCGCCGGCGACGGCAAGCCGGCCGCGCTGCTCAACATCACGCGACAAACGGGCGGCAACACCTTGGCCATCGCCGATAGCGTCGCGAGCATCGCGGCCAATCTTCGGCGCACGTTGCCATCGGGCGTCTTCATCAAGCCCGTGTACGATCAGGCCGCGCTCGTACGCGCCGCCGTGAGCTCGGTACGCGACGCCATGATCATCGGCGCCGTGCTCGCGGTGATCGTACTCCTTCTGTTCCTGCGCCATGCGCGGATCACCGCGATCAGCGCGTCGTCGATCCCCATCACGATGGCGATCACGGTGTTCGTGATGTCGCTCATTGGGCAGACGTTCAACCTGATGACGCTCGGCGCGATGGCGATCGCGATCGGCCTCGTGATCGACGACGCCGTCGTCATCACCGAGAACATCGTCCGCCACGCGCATCTCCAATCCGATCGGGCGATCGCGATCCGCGACGCGGTGCAAGAGCTCATCTGGCCGGTGACGACGTCGACCATCACGACTGTCGTCGTCTTTCTTCCGCTCGGCTTGCTCACTGGCGTGGAAGGACAGTTCTTCCACGCCCTGTCGATCACGCTGACGATCGCGGTGCTCGTGTCGCTCGTGGTCGCGCTCACGATCATTCCACTGTTGAGCGAGCAGTTCCTTCGAGTGAAGGATGTCGAGGAGAACGAAGGCGAGGCGACGAAGCCACGCGGGATACTTGCGCGCGTCGGCCACGCGATCGATTCGCTGTCCGATGTCTACGAACGCACCCTCGGAGGCGCACTCGGTCACGCGCGGTGGATCATTCCGGCTGCGATCGCGTTGGTCGTCGCCGGTGTGCTCGTCCAACGTGCCGTGCCGACCGGATTCCTTCCCGAGATCGACGAAGGCGCGTTCGTGCTCGACTACTGGACGCCCGGCGGCACCGCGCTCGCCGAGACCGATCGCCAGGTGCACATCGCGGAGAGAATACTGGCGTCGACGCCGGAGATCGTCGGTACGTCGCGGCGAACCGGCGCCGAGCTCGGATTGTTCGCGACGCTACAGAATCGCGGCGACATCAACGCGCGTCTCAAACTCGAAAGCCAGCGCGATCGTTCGATCTTCGAGGTGATCGACGAGGTGCGAGTCAAGGTCCAGACCGCGGCGCCACGCCTGCGGATCGAGTTCGTTCAGATTTTGTCCGACGTCATCAACGACCTCGCCGGCGCCGCGCGCCCCGTTGAGATCAAGATGTTCGGCCCCGACATGAACGCGCTCGAGGCGTACGCCAAGAAGCTCGAGCCCAAGATGGCGAAGGTCGACGGGCTCGAGGACTACTTCAACGGCGTGAGTGAGCCGAGCGCGGAGTTGGACATGACGATCAACCAGGCGGAGGCGAATCGCGTCGGGCTCACGCCGACGCAGGTGGCCGACGAAGTGAGCGGCGCGTTGCTCGGCGAGCCCGCTGGTGAGATTCGTCTCGAGGATCGGTCGGTCGCCGTGCGCGTGCGGGCGCCGGACTCCGTGCGGTTCAATCCGCAGCTGCTCGCGTCGATCCCCGTCTTCTCGCCGCAAACACACTCGGCGGTGCCGCTCGGCACGCTCGCACAATTCCAACCTGTCGAGACGCGCGCTGAGTTGCTGCGCGAGAATCAGCAACAGCTCATCTTGGCGACCGCCGATCTCGCCGATCGTTCGCTTGGCGCCGTGATGGCTGACGTGAAGAGCGCGCTCGCCGAAACACCGCCACCGGCCGGCATTCGCATCGAGCTGGGCGGACAGTATGCGGGGCAGCAGCAGGCATTTCGCGCGCTGCTCCTCGTCCTCGCGCTCGCCGCGGCGAGCGTGATCGGCGTGATGGTGCTTCAATTCCAGTCGTTCATCGAACCGCTGGTGGTGCTGCTCGCGGCGCCGCTGTCGTTCGTCGGCGCCATTGGACTGCTGCTCATCACGGGCACGCCGCTCAACGTGTCGTCGTTCATGGGGCTGATTCTCCTCGTGGGCCTGATAGTAAAGAACGGCATCATTCTCCTCGACTTCACGCGACACCTGATGCGCAACGAGCGGCTGCCACTCGAGCGCGCACTGCGGGAGGCGGCACGTATTCGTCTGCGGCCGATTCTCATGACGACGTTGTGCACGCTGTTCGGCCTCCTGCCGCTCGCGCTTGGTATCGGTGCGGGGAGTGACCTGCAGCGGCCGCTCGCACTGGCGGTGATCGGCGGACTCGCGCTGTCGACGCCGATCACGTTGTTCGTCGTGCCGACACTTCTCGTCGCGATCCGCGGCCGCGAGCACGTGCTCGAGCGTCAATGAGCTTACGTCAATGAGCTCACAGAGTATCATCGTCATCCTGAGCGAAGCTCGCGGTCATCCTGAGCGAAGCGAAGGATCTGCTGTTTGGCTTGTTGCGTTGTCCGTTCTCTGTTTTCCGCACTCTACGTTTTCCGTTCTCCGTTATGAGTGTTCAGTTGTCCAGTAACTGATGGACCCCGACGGCTCCTGCCCGTTCACGGAGTCCGCCAAATAAAACGCGCGGCCGCGGAGGCTGGCCTTATCGAGAGCCGTCCCGGAGCCGCGCGACTGAACAACGGAAAACGTGAAACGGAAAACGGAGAACGCCGAGTTCGGAAAACGGAAAACGGCAAACGCGCAGTGCGAGCATCACGTCCCAAGAACCAACTCTCGCCTGATCTCTCCCACGCTTGCGCACCCTGCAAGCGCCATTGCCAGATCGAGCTCGGCTCTTAGATGTCCAAGCACCGCGCGGACTCCATCAGCACCGTCGAGCGTTAGTCCCCACAACACCGGACGTCCAACCAGCACCGCACGCGCCCCGAGCGCGAGTGCCCGCATCACGTCGGCGCCGCGGCGAATTCCCCCGTCGACCAACACTTCGGCGCGACCGGCGACGGCGTCGACGACCGGCGCCAACATCGTCGCCCCGGCCGGAACACCGTCGAGTTGTCGGCCGCCATGGTTGGACACGATCACCGCAGCGGCACCGTGTTCGATCGCGAGCACGGCGTCTTGTGGCGCGAGAACGCCCTTCACCACGACCGGCATCGGGGAGATGGATCGCAGCCATTCGACGTCGCGCCACGAGAGCGCCGGATCCCACTCGGCCGCCACGTACTGCGCCAGTGCCGATCCATGGCCCGAGCCGGTGCGGTTCTGGTCACTGTGTGACGGCGGAAAGTTTCCCAACTCCAAATGCGCCGGCATGCGCAGCGAGTTGCGCCGGTCGCGCTCGCGGTCTCCCGTGAGCGGTGTGTCGACAGTGAGGCAGAGCGCCGAGTAGCCCGCGGCGGCTGCTCGCTCGACGAGGCCGCGCGTGATCTCGCGATCGCGATAGACGTAGAGCTGAAACCATTGCGGTCCACCGCCCGCGGCGGCGGCGATCGCCTCGAGGCTGCAGTTCGACACCGTGCTAGCGCAGAAGATCGTGCCCATGGCCGCCGTGGCCCGCGCCGTGGCCGCCTCGGCGTCGGCGTGACACAACCCGTGAAACGCCATCGGCGGAACGAGCACAGGGAAGCTCACGGGGGTTCCAAGGACCGTTGTCTGGAGCAAGCGCGTCGCCACACCGCGCAACATGCGGGGCAGGATCTGAATCCGCGACCACGCCGCGCGGTTTTCCGCCAGCGTCCATTCGCCTGCCGCACCGCCGGCGATGTAGTCGAAGAGCATTGGCTCGAGACGCTCGCGCGCAAGCGGCTCCAGACTGTCGAGATTCAGAATATCGAGCATGAAGGTTGGTATGCGAGCAGGAGGTATCAGGAGGCAACATCTGTGGCTACAGCAATAGCTGAAGCTAGAGCTGTAGCTTGCTGACTGCTGGCGGCTATCGCTACCGCTTGTGGCATCCGGTCCATCTATCGAGCTTTACCACTCCCACGCGCTGTGTCCTCCCCCCACCCGGGCCTGCGACCGACGGATGCTGGATGTTCTGAACACTTGGGTTGCCCACTATGGCTATTTCATGGTTGCCGTCTTCTTGCTCATCGAGGGCGCCGGGGTTCCGGTGCCTGGTGAGACGGCGCTCGTTACCGCCGCGGCGGTGGCGGGGCGGGGCACACTCTCGATCGCCGGAGTCATCATCGCCGGCTGCATCGGCACGATCGCCGGCGGCCACGTGGGATATTGGATCGGTGCGCGCGGTGGAACGCCATTCATCCAGCGGTACGGACGCTGGATCCGCCTAACCCCGCCGCGCCTCGAGAAGACCCACCGCTTCTTCGAGCAACATGGCGCCAAGACGGTCATGCTCGGGCGCTTCGTCGCATTCGTGCGCAGCTTCGTCGGGATCTTCGCCGGCCTCTCGCACATGCCGAGGCGCGCGTTTACGACATACAATGCGCTCGGCGGGTCAGTCTGGGTGCTGACGTTCAGCATTCTTGGATATGTGTTCGGACGCAACCTGCCGCGATTGGTGCACTACATCGGTCGCGTCAGCTTGCTGCTCGCGACTCTCATCGCGGTCGTCGCGGGTGTCGTCTTCCTCTGGCGATGGTTCGGAAAGAACCGTGGCACTGTGGTCGCTTCGCTCGACCAGCAGTGGGAGCGCGCCACGACGTCTGGCCGCATGGACAAGATGCGCACGAGCCATCCGCGCCTGTGGAAGATCATCACAGGGCAGTTCGCGCGAGAGGAATATCTTGCGGTTCATCTCCTGATCGGATTCGCTGTAAGCTTGGCGATCATCGGCATTTTCGCGTCAATCACTGAGGATATCGTCGAGAACTCGCCGCTCACGCGATTCGACGTGACCGTCGCCGCACGTTTGCGCGAATCGGTTGTACCGTCGGCGCTCGAGGCATTCGACTTCCTGAGCCGACTTGGCGGTCGCGGCGCGATGACGGTGCTGCTCTTTGGTGGCGCGACGTACTACGCCGTTCGTCGCCGCGGTCTCGAGCTCGTTGGGTGGTGTGCCGCATTCATCGGCGGGGCCCTCCTCGACGCGACGTTGCGCTTTGTCGTGCGACGCTCGGAGCTCCCATTCGCCGACGTGGTGTTGATCGATTGGGGCACGGGACTCGCCAGCGGCCACGCGCTCGGCGTTCTCGTTGGGTACGGGATGCTCGCGTATCTCGCGTCGTCCTGGCTGCGCGGCGCCGCCGCGCGCACCGCGGTCGCCGTCGTCGCAACGGCGATGGTCGTCGCGATCACGATCAGCCGCTTGTACCTCGGCCAGCACTACATCAGCGATGCAACCGCGGGTCTGGCCGCTGGGCTCATCTGGTTGGCGACGTGCATCTCAGGCATCGAGGTGGCGAGGCAGCGTCATCTGCGCGGGTGATCATCGTTCCACCGTTCAAGCGCTCCTTTTGCCTTGCCGCCGCTTCTCCTCGCGCCGCATCCATCCGCGGCCTATCGGCGGCGCCTCGGCCACGAGCGCCGCGTCGAGCCGATGACGATGCGCCGCGAGTAGGTCGCTGCGCGAGATGATGCCGACGACCGTGCGCGGCGCGTCACGCGCCACGACCGGCAGGCGACCGACGCCCTCGTGCACCATGTGGTCCGCGGCTTCGCGCAGCGTGTTGTCCTCGAACACGACCGCCGGCCGTCGCGACACCAATGAGCCAACCGCGATCGCCTCGTCAATCTGAGGATCCAACAAGTCGCGACGCGTCACGACGCCGAGCAGAGTTCCGCCGGGGTCGAGCACGGGGAAGCCTTGGTGCGTCGTCGCGCGCTCGCGCGTGGCCAGCCACACACGCGTGCCGTGCACGGTTTGACCAGCGAACAGAGTGACGACATCGCGCGACGCCGCGTCGCGGACGAGCACGCGATCGAGAAAGTCCGCCGTGAACTCGGTGCGAACCGGCGTTCCGCGCCGCGCCAACTTTTCCGTCATGATCGAGCTGCGCATCAGCAACAAAGCGACGAGATACGCGGTACTGCAGCCGGCGAGCAGCGGCAAGAGTCCCATCGGTTGACGCGTCGTCTCGAACGCGAAGACGACCGACGCGAGCAGCGCATGCGAGGCTCCGGCGAAGATCGACGCCATCCCGACGAGCGCCGCCACATGCACGTCGACGCCGAGGCCAGGCATGAACGTCGCCGCGGCGTCACCGAGCAACGCACCGATACCCCCGCCGATCGTGAACAGCGGCGCGAGCGTTCCACCCGACGTCCCGCTGCCAAGATAGACCGACCACGATATGAATTTCAGAATGACGAGCATGAGCAGCGCGCGCCCGAGCAACGCGCCGCTGATGATGTGATCGATGTTGGCATAGCCGACGCCCAACGTCCGCTCGTCCAGCAGCCCGATCGCGCCGACGACGATTGCGCCGAGCGTCGGCCACCACATCCAGTGAATCGGCAGCTCGTCGTACGCGTCTTCGATCCAATAGATGAATCGCGTCGTGAACGCGGCGACCACGCCGACTATTCCGCCGAGCACGACGTACGCGAGCAACGCCGGCAGCGACGGCTGCAGCATTGTTGGGACCGTGAACACGGGCGCCGACCCGACGAGAAGCGATCGCACGCCCGTCGCGACCGCCGATGCCAACGCAACGGGGATCACCGATCGCGGGCGATACTCGAACAGCAATAGCTCGACCGCGAGCAATACAGCCGACATCGGACTTCCGAACGTGGCCGCCATTCCCGCGGCCGCGCCGGCGGCGAGTAGCGTCTTTCGCTCGTCGGCGGTGACGTGAATCAACTGTCCCACGAGCGATCCCACCGCGCCGCCCGTCGCGATGATTGGTCCCTCGGCGCCGAATGGTCCGCCGGTTCCGATCGCTACCGCGGCCGAGAGCGGCTTGAGAAGCATGATCCGCGGCGAGATGCGGCTCCGGTTATAGAGCACGCGCTCCATGACTTCAGGGATGCCGTGTCCGCGAATTGCCGCCGCGCCGTACCGCGCCATCATGCCAACGATCAGCGCGCCGACGATGGGCACGAACAGCGACCATGCGCCCCAGCGTGCCGTGCTGGGCGCGATGAAGTCGCCCGACAGGCGGCCGAAGTACGCGAGATTGGTGATGAACCCAATCAGGTGGGTCAACACATTCGCAATCAGCGCACCCGCCGCGCCGACGACGATCGCGATGCCCGAGATGACGATGACCCGCCGATCTACCGCGGTGTATTCAGTTGGCGCGTGGACCGCGGCGAGCGATGGCTCGAGCGCCGGCGCGATAGGTATTCCCTCCGCTGGATCGTGCGGAGTTGGCTCACCATCAGGCACTCGCCGTCTGAACCTCCGCCTCGTCCTCGCCCAGCATCGGCGGAGCGGCAATATCGATCTTCGCCTCGCGCAGCCACCGCTCGAGCAGGTCGGCGAGCGTTGTCTGTTCGCTCGCGTCCATTCCGCTGAGCGCGGCCATCAACTGCGATTGGATCGTCGTCGGCGCCTCAGTGAGGAGCGCGCGTCCGATCGGCGTCACGTCGATCTCGATGCGGCGTTTGTCGGAGCTCGACGACGTGCGCGACACGTATCCGCGTTCCACCAATCGACGCACGACGACGGACACCGAGCTCTGATGCGTCGCCGTCCGCTCGGCGAGCTCGTTGAGTGACGCGGCCGGGCGTTCAGCCAATTGCTGCAGGACAAATAGCTGCGCGAGGCTGATGCCCATCTTGAGCTCGATCGCGCGCGTGTTGATTCGCAAGGCGCGAACGATGCTCCGAACCGCGTTCATAGCGCGTTCGGTTGAGTGGCGATCGGCGAGTCCCGTCGTACTGTGCGTCTGATTGGCGCCCATGGGGATCAACGTATGTGTCGGGCGGACGTCCAACAAGGGGCGAGTCGGTGTAATCGTCTTCGAAGCGAATTAGCTCTTAAAGACGGCGGTGAGTTTGGGCATCATTGGCCAGGCTGGATCGCGACGTCGCGATCTCAGCGCCTGCCTCGAGAAACTCAAACAGTCTTGACGTAGCCGTCCGCCGAATCTGCTCACCTTACCTCGACGATCCGTTCCGCGACATGGGATGCCTCGCCGCTCACTGATGCCAAGAGCTGCATCCGATATCTCCCCGACCGGAGTCGCGACAGATCGACGCGCACTCCACGCCCGGCAATCCCGTTCACGCGCTGCGGCACCTCCTCCCACTGAATTCGCAATCCGCTCGTGGGATCGGTGAGCCGCAATCGTTCCGCGGTGCGTCGCAGCCATCCAACGCCGATCTGCTCGACGGTGAGCGTGAAACGCACCGTCTCGCCCGTCGGGTGAAGACCGTACGTTTCCCAGAACACCCCGAGCACGCGATTGCCCGGGACAACGTCGCCCGCCAGCGCACTGTCGGCGACCTCATCGAGCGCGGTCGGCGACGCGGCCGAGGACGCATACAATAAGAGATCGGATAACGCCACGCGGCCGCCGGCGCGCGGAGCCACGCCGACGCGAGTGCGTGCCGCGCGCCGATCCCTCGTGGCGAGCAGCTCGACGCTCGCGAGTCCCGAGTCCAACAACCCGATCGTCGAAAGACTCCCGCGAACGCCGGAATCGCCGCGACGAATCATCGCGCGTTGCTCTCCGTCCGCGCCAAGCACGAGGGCCGCATCGACGGTTCGGCCAAGCAACGTGGTGTCGCGACGTGCGTCCCACGCCGCGACAACGAGTGTCGAGTCGCCGCGGCGGAACGCCGCGATCTGTGATGGCAGGTCGTGAATCGATCGTGCGTATGACGGCGCGTAGCCAGTCCGCGCGCGCGCGTCGTCGAGATGCCAATCGTCCGACGCGACATGGCCGATGTGATCGAGGGCGTGAACATTCGGCAAGAAATCGTAGGGCATCCCGACGTCGTGGCCGGCGATCGACGGTCGCGCCTGCGAACGAAAATCGGGTTGCGACCGCGAATACCACCGCGGCCAGCCGTACCGCAGCATCAGCTCGCGCTCGTCGTCGGCCCATGGCTCGCCGTCGGACGCCGCCGAGTGTTCGGCGATCTTCGCGCGCGTGAGACGCGCGAGGTGTTCCGTGAAGAGATCCGTCTGCGTCACGGAATACAACGGCGACCCAATCCACATCACGCGCCGCACGAACGCTTCGCGTCCATCGCAACCGGCCGCCTTGAAGCGGCGTTCCAGCTCGTCGTCCACCAGGTCGGAGATGTCGAGCCAGCGACATCGCTCGGCGGGCTCCATCGACGCGAGCGCCGCGGTGAATGCGGAGTCGGCCGTCGCGAATTTGCCCGCCAAATGCGCCGCGTAACCGGCGAGCGCATTGCACCACGCGGTCGTCGCGTGACACGCGCTCGTCGCGAATGAGACGGCGTCGTCGAACCGGCCGGCCTCGGTGAGATAGCGGACGTGCTGTCCCGCGAGCCATGCGTCGCCGCTGAGCATTGTCGTCGCGCTGTCGAGCAGTCGGATGAGCTGATCGCGGCGCTCGCGAACAGGCTCCGGTTCGGGCGGCGGATCCTTGTCGTCGTCACCGTCGCCGCGCCAGTAGCAGTAGCGTCCGATGCGCACGTCGCACGGTCCGGAAAAATGATCGCCGATCGGCAAGCGGCTTCGGCGAAAGCTCTCGAACGACGATTGCGCGGAACGGGCACTGCGAAGGACTCGCACGGAGTCGGCCGGCGGGATGTCACCGCCGGCAACGCGCTGATCGGTGGGCGAGTAGCCCACTAGCAGCGAGGACGCCAATACTGCCCGCGTCGCGACGACGAACACGCGAGACCTCCTCCTTGCGGCTCAGAGCGGCACGCAGCGTGCCATCAAACTGAGGACACGGACGACGATGTCAGCGAAGCTAACTCGACGTCACACGCCCGCAACTGGAGGGAGATGGAATGCCCGATCGATGGAACAATCCGGCCGACGAGGCCAATTCGCTGCGCACCGAGGAGCGCGAACGCGTCCGGGTCGAGCTCGAGGGAAGGCTTGAAGCGAACGGTGTCAGGATCACTGGGTCGGAGAGCGATGAGCAAATCGTCGCGCTGTCCAATGCGTTCGAGCTATTCGACGCGGCACGCGAGCGCGCGGGTGGGGACTCCCTGACCAACACATTCGAGTCGTCACGCCCCGACGACCCACGCTTCGTCGTCCCGCAGCGACGCGACGACGAGTCTACCGATCAGTACATCGCCCGCATTCAGGCCGCGTCTCGCCGGCTCGCCGACGACGGCAAACACGGCTGAGGTTGTTTAGCAAGAATTGGGGTCAGACTCCATTTCCACGAATCACGGCTCGCCGAGCGTGACGAATGGCGCCGCGCTCGCCGAGATGCCGATGTCGTCGACCACGATCGTTCCAGCGACCAATCGGTCGAAGACGAGCCGGATCGATCGCAAACGGGTCGGGTCGAACTGCGGCGAGGCCTGCACGAAATCGGCAAGCGGCATCACGTACGTCTGCAACACCATTTCGTACTGCGTCGGGAATCGCTGCTGTTCCTCGTCGTGCCGCCGTAGGATGTGAATCTCCAACGGTCGCCTGGGAACGCCGAACCGCGTCAAGGGCAATCGAGCACTGTGGCCGTCCGCGTCGGTGACCTCGATGGTCAGATCGACCGGCGTTGAATCCTTCGCCGCCTTCGCATCGGGTTTTTTGGGTGTCTGACCCTTTTTGGTGCTGTCCGCTTTTTTGGTGGAGTCTTTTGCCGGCGAACGCGGGCCGGGCTTCGCGTCGGTTGGCGCGAGCGACAGGTAAACCGAGGATGTCGCTCCGACGCTCAATGCCGCGACGAGCGAATCCGACATCGCGATCGTATACGACGCGGGCTTGCCGAGTTTCGTCGTATCGTCGCCGCGAATGTGATTGTTCCACCCGAGCGTCACGGCGTTCGTGTTGATCGGATCGTTGCCGTTTCGGAGTGTGATCAGATTCTCCTTCCAGGTCGCCAGGCTATCTCCGTTGAGCGTAACCCCGGGCACCGAGCCGGTCGTGACGTCGACGTCTTCGTCGAACGTGGCCAGCGCTCTGAATCCGCTCTCCTGAAAGCGCGTGATGTACATCGTCTTCGGGAGCCACGCGCCTGCGACGCGATGGTCGCGGAAGATCGGGAGATATTCGCTGCGTCCGTGCAACGTCGCCTCGAGAAACGCGCCGATCATGACCTTGCTGAACTGACGTTGCTCGTCGGGCGAGATGAGACCGCGCAGATCGAGATACCGTCCGCTGCGCGGCCCGTTGTCCTTGTTGCCCCACACGCTGTTCCACTGGCCGTGGTTCGCGCGATAGACATACCACGCCGCTTTGAACCACGGTTTCCCGTCGGTGAACTTGATCCGCTGGAAGATGCGCAGTCCGTTGAACGACGAAACATCGCCGTCGTGCGAGCCATGGATCACCATGTAGTTCACGTTCTCGATCGGCGCGAACACACCGGCGGGTTTGTACTGCCCGTCGACCGGCGCGATCGCGAACACCGCTTTGATCCCGAAATTGAAATCGAACTTCACGTTGGCGTCATCGGGATAATGGCTCAGGCGATTGAACGCCGCGGCGATCCCGACTGCTTCGCCACCGCGCGAATGTCCCATGATGCCGATGTTGTTCATGTCCACCTTGTGGTAGAACGGGCTGCCCGCGCTGTCGTTCCACCGCTTCCAATTCTCGAGATGTTTGAGCAGCAGCCACGCCCGCCCGTCGCTCTCGCCGCGCAAGTTGCCGTTGATGAAATTCTCATCCACCGACACGAGGATAAATCCTCTCGACGCGAGCAGCTCGCCGAGGTAGCCATAGCCCGGGTCGGAGTAGTCGAGCGGGTCGTGATTGCCGTGCACGATCAGCACGAGCGGGAAGGGGCCATCGCCGGCCGGATACCACACCCGCCCGTTGATCGGGAACTTGCTGAACCCGAATCCCCAGTCCTTCTCACGCGCCTTCGCGTTGTCCGGCTCGGTCGTCACGAACGGCGTCGCGTCGACCGTCTTCGTCTTGATCGTCACCGAATCCCGAAACGCGGCGCGACGTTTGTCGGTGCCGCTGCCGTAGTACATCGTCTTGATCGTGAAGCTCCCGCGTTCACCAGGGTTCGGCGCGGTGATCAGCTGATGCGACAGCACGGTCGGCGAGTCGTCCTTGCTCAACTTGAGCGCCTGCGTGCAAGACGACACGAGTATCAGCGAAGCGATGAAGGGTCGGCGCATCTGGTTGCTGGTTGCTGGTTGCGAGATGCTAGTTGCTGGTTGCTGGTTGCTTCTTATCATCCTGAGCGAAGCGAAGGATCCGCTGTCGCGCCGCTCACCTCACACGGAGCCCGATTCGATGTTGCACGACGCTCTTCCCCGACCAGACGCTTTCGGCCGCATAGTCGAGCGTTAACCGATCCATCGTAAATCCGATTCCACCGGTCGCTCGGCTTTCGCTTGGACTGGGCGCTGAGGCGCCGAGTCGGACTGCGATGCTGTAGCCATCGAGCCAGCTGTATCCCAACTCGGCTCCGCCCGCTGGAGGCATCCATTCACCGCGCAGCAGCGAGACTCCGAGCGTCGCCGCGGCATCGAATGGACCGAGTTGCCGAGCGGTGGCAACGCCGAGCGTCGTTCGAAGCGGCGAGCGGGCGCGAATCGTCAGCGGCGGATTCGGCGGTCGGTCGGAGAGCGCCAACGTGCACGTTGGACACGGATACGTCGTCGAGCCACCGATATTTTGCACCGCTAGTCCAACGGAGTAGAAGCGGCTGAAATCCTTCGCCAAGCCGACATCGAATGCGGCCCGGCCAATCCGCACATCGGGAAGCTGGTCCTCGACATACTTCGCCGCGACACCGACCCGCACGCTCTTGTACACCTGCGCCAGTCCGATCACGGCATCGAGACTGCTCGCCGAGCCGACGCCTCGGTGACTCAGTTCGCCCGGCGTCGATGGCAGCGTGGGCCCGGGAGGATCGTAGTTGACCATCGTCATCCCGACAGCGATGCCACCGTTGTTGAATCGCGTCACCGACGATAACGCCCCGCCGCGTGCGCTGGGTGAGTATCGCTCGCCGGACGCGCTCATCCCCCGCGCGATCGCCAGCTGCGCCGGATTGTAGAACAAGACGTCGTCATCCCGACTCGCCACTCCGACGTTGCCCATGCCGAGCGCGCGCGTGCTCGCCGGAAGACTCAGGACCGACGGCGCGAACACATTGATTGGCGGTACCGATCCGGTTTGCGCGTGCAACCCCACGCTGAAGATCGCGATTCCGAGCCCGCTTCGATAGCAAACGGTCATGAGATGTTGTTATTGTGGTGGAAGCTGCTGCAGAAACTCGGCGAGATATCCCTTCCAGATCGCCGGACGAGAATGTGTGCCGTGCCCGCGGGTCTCGTCGGTGATCGGCAGCAACACGTATCGCCCGTTCTTCACTCGTGGCATCAATTTCTCCATCAACCCGAGCTCCGGCGGATTGACGAAGTCGTCGGCCGAATTGATCGCCAACACGCGGGCCGCGATCTTCTCGAGATCGGGCGACGGATCGTAGGTACGCGATGCGTTGAATGCGTAGATGACGTCGTTCGCGTCGTGCGTGCGTGTGTTCTGCTCGAGATAGGCGTGAATGACCGAGTCCGCCTTGTCGCGCGTCGGTGCGTCGCGAAGCCGAACCTTGGGCGCGGAGGTCATGAGGAACAACATGCCCATCGCCTGGCGCAAACCCGCCGGCTGCGTCGTGTAGTCGCCCCCGTTGTAGCCCGGGTCGTTGCGGATCGCGTCCATGAGCATCGTTCGGATCATACGGTTCCGACCGGCGATCTGTGTCGGCGCGCAGGCGAGCGGCACGAGTCCATCGACGAACGTTGGATACCGCTCGCCCCAGACCCACGCGTGCATGCACCCCATCGATGTTCCCATCACGAGGCGCAGGTGATTGACGCCCAGACCCTTGCTGAGCAGATCATGCTGCGCGTCGACCATGTCGGTGTACGTGTACTTCGGAAAACGCGCGTGGAGTCCGTCGCTCGGCTTGCTCGATTGGCCATGGCCAATCCCGTCCGGAAGCACGACGTAGTACTTCGCCGTGTCGAGCAGCTGACCCGCTCCGAACAACTCGCCGCCGAAGGTCCGACTCGTGAATCCGCCGCCGGCGCCAGTCGTCCCGTGCAGAACGATGACGGCGTTGAGAACGACGCCAGCCGCATCGCGACGCGGGTGTCCGAACGCGACGTAGTGAATTCGCAGTTCCGGAAGCGTCTCTCCGCTCTCGAATCTGAAGTTGCGAATGACATAGTCGCTGCCGGGAAGTGTTTGCGCGGCGGCGGGCGCGGCCACGGTCAACAGCGAGAGGAAGGCAATCTGGCGAATCATGGGTCGGCGTCGTGACGCGTTGAGGACGCCAGCCAGGTTAGCCGGACGGCAGGTAATTCGACAGTGCGATGGGGGAAATGGTTGGGCGCATCGGGGCCATAGCGAACTGCGGGCCCCACTCTGAGATTGGCGTGGCGGGCGGCGTTTGGCGTGGGCTCGAAGTCTGACGGCAGACAATCAGACCTCAGACATCAGACCCAGCGTTGTTCGGAGAAGGCGGAAGTGACGGGAGAGGCTCGTCGGCCGCGCCAGGGCTGTGGTGTTTCGACGGGGGTCGTGCGAGCGCAAAGCAGAGGCGCGCGACTTCGTCGCCTTGCGTCACGAGATCCTCGAAGACAACGCGCGACAGAATTCCAAGGTCTCGCGATTTGATCAAATCATTCTCGACTTCCTTGGCCGAGGCGTATGCCATGTCAGCATATCGACCGAGCTCAAGACGCGAACGCTTCGCGCAGCCTTCGGCGAGGTTGTCGGAGATCGAATTCACCGCGCGGAGAATTTGAGAGCGAAGGCCGGGCGAGACGTTCACCCGTTTGCCTCGGTAGGCGGCATGCACCGCGATCGAGAATGCATGCGCCTTCTGCCACGCTATCAGCCGCTTGAAGTCGCCCACGAGTTGCCTCCAAATGAGCAACTATGGGACTGGCTTCGGCCCGCTGTATCACCGATCCGTTTCACCATGAGGCCTCGTCACGCTGGGTCTGATGTCCGAGGTCTGAATGTCTGCCGTCAGACTTCGAGCCCACGCCAAACGCCGCCCGCCACATCGATCCCAGAGTGGGGCTCGCCCTTCCCCCGGCGTGCCCGTTCGCCACCAGACACTCCTTCCCACATCCGGACACTCGTTCTCCGCCTATCGACCCGCGCGGATTTCGTAAACCGTTCTGGCTACAGCACATTGTAGCACGCTTCGCTTGGACCCTCGATTGCCATTGGCGATGGCGCGATCTCAATCACTGTGGTCCCTCCTCGGTTCCCGACTATGGACCGTCTCTGGCAGGATCTTCGCTTCGCGGTGCGCACGCTGCTTCGCACACCCGGTCTCGCGATCGTCGCGATCGCCACCCTGGCCCTCGGCATCGGGGCAAACAGCGCGGTCTTCTCGCTGGTCAACACTGTCCTACTGCGGCCGCTCCCCTTCGCTGATCCGGATCGCCTTGTCATGCTCTTCGAACGGTCTCGCGCGACGGACCACGGGAGCGTCTCAGCCCATGAATTCGTTGCTTGGCGCCGCGACGCTCGCTCATTCGACGGCATGGCGATGTATGCCTACTCGGGCTTCACGCTCACCGGCCGCGGTGAGCCGGTCACGATCAGTGCCCGCGTAGTCACGGCCGATTTTTTCAATGTCCTGGGACAACGCCCGATTCTCGGACGTACGTTCGGGCCGCTCGACGATGCGCCGGAGGCGCCACGACTCGTCATTCTCGGACACGCCGTCTGGATGGCGCGCTTCGGCGGTGATCCGAGCGTAATCGGGAAACGGGCGATGTTGGACGACACGCCCTTCGAGATCATCGGCGTCGTGCCGGCAGGGGGCGACATGGACGGCGACGTGTGGGTGGCGATGAATCTCGCGGCCGAGGCACGAAAAGTCGGCAAGCACTCGAACACCGTTATCGCCCGGCTCGCGCGCGGCGCGACGATCCAATCGGCAGAACGAGATGTTGCTGCGGCTGCGCGCCGCCTCGAGCAGGAGATGCCCGATGCGAACGAGGGACACGGCGTCCACGTCGCCTCGCTCTATGAGGAGACGGTCGGCGACATCCGCCGTCCATTCCTCGTCGCGCTCGGGGCCGTCGGGTTCGTGCTCCTCATCGCTTGCGCCAACGTCGCGCACGTGCTGCTGACCCGCGGCGCGGCGCGTCACAAGGAGTTGGCGATTCGGACGGCCGTCGGCGCCACACGGTCCCAACTCATTCGACAGCTGGTGACGGAGTCATTCGTTCTTTCGGTGACCGGGGCATGTCTCGGACTCCTGCTCGCGCTCTGGGTGACTGACCTCTTTCCGAGTGTGTCCGCGGTCTACATTCCGCGACTCACGGAGCTGCGTATCGATTGGCGTGTGCTGGCCGCAACCGCCGCGACATGCGTCTTCACCTGTCTCGCTTGCGGTCTCCTTCCGGCGCTTCGCGCCAGTCGTCCAACGCTCAACCTGTGGCGCGGCGAATGGACACGCACCGCCGCCGCGCCCGGCCACATGCTTGCCGGTTCGCTCGTCGTTTCCGAGGTGGCGATCGCGCTGGTGCTGCTCGTCGGTGCGGGGCTCAGCGTGAAGAGCTTTGTTCGGCTCATGCAAGTCGATCCGGGATTTGATCCGCGGAAGGTGCTCACCGTTGCGATGCCGTTGCCCGGACCAAGGTACGCGGGCGCCGAACGCCAACGCGTTGCGGTCGGTGAGCTCGTCGACGGCCTGGCGCACGCTCCAGGCGTCCAGTTCGCCGGTGGGACGACGACCCTTCCGCTCGGGCCATGCTGCAACAACATGGCGATTACCGTCGAAGGAAAACCCGCGCCCTCACCAGGCAAAGAGCCCCAAGTCCGTTTGTCGATCACGGCCGGACGGTATTTCGAAGCGATGCGGATTCCGCTTCGCCGAGGACGTTACTTCGGCGCGTCCGATGCGCGGAACGCCATCCCGCTCATTCGTTGGTATCCCGAGCAGCCGCTGCCTCCGCGATTCGACGAGGCGCAGCCCGCGCCCGTCGCGATCATCAGTGAAACGATGGCGCGCCAATTCTGGCCCGGCGAAGAAGTACTGGGAAAGCGCCTCCGCGTGTTGTTCAGTCCATGGGTGACCGTCATCGGCGTCGTCGGCGACGTTCGTCAAACGAGTCTCACCGAGCCGCCGACGCCGCAACTCTACCTGTCGAATCTGCAAGAGCCAAGCGGCTCGATGAACCTCGTGCTTCGGACATCGGCCGAGCCGACGGGGGTCGCGCCGATTGTCCGTCAGCGGGTGCGCGCGCTCGACAACGCGCTGCCCATCGGTGCCGTGCAGACCATGGACGGCGTGGTGTGGGCTTCAGTTGGTCGCCCGCGATTCAACGCGCTGCTGCTCGGCGTCTCGGGCGTCATCGCGCTCCTGCTCGCCGTCATCGGCGTGTACGGAGTCATCGCGTACAGCGTGCAGCGGCGGACGCACGAGATCGGGATTCGACGTGCGCTGGGCGCGCGGACGCGCGACGTCGTGCGCCTCGTCCTCGGTCACGCTCTCGGTCTCGTGATCGGCGGCGTTGTCGTCGGCGTACTTGGGGCGGTCGCCCTCACGCGTCTGATGGCCACGCTACTGTACGATGTCGGACCGACCGATCCCGCGACGTTCTTGTCTGTCGCGGCGCTCCTTACCGGAGTCGCGCTACTCGCGTGCTACGTTCCGAGTCGACGCGCAACTCGGGTCGATCCGACGGACGCACTGCGGGCCGAGTGACCTCACGCGAGCGCTGATGCTCGGTCGCCCACTCCAACGATTCGAGGTAGAGCGGCAACAAGACCTTCGTTCCGATACCGACCGAGCGCGCGAGAGAGTCGATACGCTCCCACGTGCCTTGCTCGTACGCGTCGACAAGGTCGAGCATGATGCCGTAGTCGTCCTCACGACGGAGCAGCGCGGCGCGAATGTCGGGCGCAAGATCGATCGCGTCGGCAATGATCTCCAGCGGCGTCTCGAGCAGCTGATCGAGCACCGACGACATCCCCAACAAGAACATCGGCGCACGGGCGTGCGGTGCGCCCGCCGCGTCCGCGACGAGCTCGCACATCCGCGCGCGCACGAGGGCGAGCGTCGCGAGCTCCGCGCGCACTCCCCCCCGAGTGCTATCCGTGACGAGCAGGAGTAATAACCACCGCGCGACTTGATCGCGACCGAGCAGGCGGAGCGCCTGAGAGATCGACCACACGTCGCGACCCCCGACCGCCCCCGAGTTCACCGTGCGGAACAGCTTGTACGACAACGCCACGTCTCGTCGAAGCGTGTCTTCGATCTCTGAGTCGGTCGCATTCAGATCGCGCACCATTTTCAATAAGCGAAAGATCTGAATGTGCTCGGGCGGCAGGTCCTGGCGCGTCAGCCTCGCCGGCCCCGCAAAGCCGTAGCCTTCGAACAACTCGAATCCAAGATTCGTGCAGATGTCGCGTTCGATCCGGTGGCGCACCCGAGTTGCCAGCAGGCGAACGTCGAACCCGCGAAGACGCGCCACGACATCCGAGAGCTTGCCTCGGTCGACTCCCGCAATGTCGATCTTCACGATGTGGGCGAGGCGGAGCAAAACGTCTGGCAGCTCGTGCGGCCGCTCGGTCGCGATCGCTATGCGATAGCCGCCTCGGACGAGGTCTCCGCACGCATGCGTCCACTCGCGATCGCTGCCCGGCCTCGGTCGGATTTGCAGGATGACACGATCCGGCGGAAGCGAGCGCGCCGCGCCACCGAACAACATTGCGCGATCGACCGTGACGAACGCCGGATGACCCGCCGCAACCTGATCGACGCCGATACCGAGAATGGTATCGGTCAGGTGCTGCCGACTCGCCGCGCCGCCGCCGGCGCCGGATCGTCCGGGCCGACGCAGAACGAGATCATATCCGAACAGCGTTTCCCGCCGGTCGAAAACCGGGTGTCGCGTGATAAAGGTGTCCATCGACTCCAGTATCGGCCGACTGGTGCGGCGACTGAAACACCCGGGCTACCGGGCGGTACAACGTGACTACGCCAGTGCGCGCGCTATCTTCAGCAGCGCGCCATCCACAGGATGACCCCCAGCTCGATCGTCGCGGCAATGATTCCGAAGGTGAGTGCCGCCCGCAGTCCCCGTCCTTGGCCTGTCATGTCTACCGTCTCTCGCCTTCACGGCGTTGCTCTCGCGCTCGGCGCGCTGATGCTTCTGTCGTGTACTGAAACTACCTCGCCGGCACGCCGCTACGCGGTGCTCGACGACGAAGGCCAGAGCGACTGGCAGGCCGTGAGCGTTGGCGGCGATCATACCTGCGCGCTCAAAACCGGCGGCAGCGCCTACTGCTGGGGGAGCAATCAGTACGGTCAACTCGGCATCGCCCGGCTCGACACGACCTGTGGAAAAGGCAACTCCACGTTCCGTTGTGCCACGACACCGCAGGTGGTGCAACCGGGGGTCAAATTCGCGTCGATCAGCAGCGGCGCGCGCCACACGTGCGCGATTACACTGGCGCGTGAAGCCTATTGCTGGGGCGCGAACGACCAGAACCAGCTCGGCCAACCGTCATTCGGCGGACCGTCGCCGTTGCGCGTTCCCGGTGTCCTTCCGTGGGCGCAAATCAGCGCCGGCGCGACCCATACCTGCGCTGTGCGAACCGACGGTGTGTTGTTCTGCTGGGGTTCGAACGATCGCGGTCAGCTCGGAAACGCCGATCTTTCGAGCGGTTTCTTTCCGGTTCGAGTCGTGATACCGGCGCCCGTGGCATCGGTCAGCGCGGGTGACGAGCGCACCTGCGCGCGTTCCACCACGGGCACCGTCTACTGTTGGGGCGCCGTGTGGACGAGTCGCGAGAATGGTCTCGAGGTCACCCGCGCGCAGAGTCGGCCGCAACTCGTCCCCGGGGCGCCCGCCATGGCCTGGCTCAGCGTGGGTACCTTCACGACCTGCGGCTCAGACGCATCCGGCTTTGCCTACTGCTGGGAAGCGAATCCTCGGGGAGAGATGGGCACTGGAACACAAACCGGAAGCACGACGCCATTACGCGTCGCGACGGATCTCGAATTCGTGCAAGTGAGCGCCGGAATCGTGCAGAGCTGCGGCGTCGTCATCAGCGGGGCGGGCTACTGTTGGGGAGATGACTCATTCGGGCAGATCGGCGTCTCGCCCTCGCTTCTCATCGAGCGGTGTGATTCGCAGCAGCTTCCGTGTAGCACCATGCCGGTCCGGGTCGTGGGCCGCCAGCAGTTCACGGAGATCAGCACCGGGTTCGGTAGCCACACCTGTGGCGTCACCATCAAAGGCAACCTTTACTGCTGGGGACTCGGTGTCTCGGGGCAACGCGGTGATGGACTCGGAGCGCCTGCTACCAGCTTCCCGACACTGGTCACGGAACCGACTGCCCGATAGACACGTCTAGCTACCCGACATCTGTCCCACATTTAGATTACGCCGCCCTATCCTCGATCGTCTCTCGCGAGTCCGACGTGCATTCTCGCGCGTGACATCCCGGCGGCCTTCTCCCTCTACGCCATGCATCTGAATAGTAAGTTCTTGCAGCGAGCTCTTCTTGCGTTCACGACGGGCATCTTCCTCGCCTGCGCTGCCCGGCTCTCCGCCGCGGACGACGAGTCGCCGTCGCCGGCCATCTTTCAGTCCGCGCCCTAAGTCTCTCGCAGCGCCGCCATCGGCGTCTCGGCAAACACATCGCGGCCGGTCATCAAGCCGATAGCCACCGCGAGCCCGATCATGGCCGCCGCCACGAGCAGGGCCGGTCCCATCGCCGGAACGAACGCCAACCTGAAGATCCAATGGACCAGCGACCAGCTCGCGATCGTCGACAACACGACGCCCGTGAGTGCGCCGAGCGTCCCGAGCAGCATGTATTCGGCGAGCATGATCCGAGCGATCTGCCGCCGCGTCGCCCCGAGGGTCTTGAGCAACACGCCTTCACGCAGCCGTTCGCGCCGCGTCGCCGCCACAGCGCTGAATAACACCGGCACCCCGAGCGCGAGACTGATCAACGCGAGGAACCGCACCGCCATCGTCACTTTGCCGAGCACACTCGCCACGGTCTTCTGAACGAGCGTCAGGTCGAGGCTCGACACCGTGGGGAAGCGAGCCACGACGTCGCGCTGCAAGCGCGCGACCGCGGTCGACGACGGCGCCCGAACGAGGATCGCGAACTGCTTCGGCGCGCTCGATAGCGACTTGGGATCGAATACGGCGAAAAAGTTCGGCGAGAAGCTCTGCCACTTCACCTCGCGCGTACTCGTTACCAGAGTCGGTATGAGCACTCCTTGAACGTTCCATGTGATGGTGTCGCGCAGCTTGACCCCGAGCTCTTTCGCCACACCCTGGTCGAGCGACACCTGGCCGAGCGAGTCTGTGTGGTTCAGGTTGAACCAACGGCCCGATACCAGATGCTCCGACTCGGTGATCGTGTCGCGGAACGTGGAGCGAAACTCGCGGCGAAGCGGCCATGGACTCCGCGCCCCGCCTCGACCGCCCGCACTGTCTCGACGGGCCGGCGGCCCGCCTGATCGCCCACCGCGTCGCTTCTCCAGGTCGGCGATGATCTCCGCCGTCGGCCGTCCATTGATCGACGCGATGCGCATTGCCACGATCGGTGTCTCATCGATCAACTCGTACCGCGCGGCGTGGATGATCGAGTCGATCCCCGGGCGCTGCGACTCCTGCACGTCGAAGAACACGACGTTGGCGCGCGCCTCGCCGAGTCGCACGTCGAGCGAGCGAAGAATGTTGTGCTGCACCTGGTACAACGTGCCCATGAGGAAGACGCCGAACCCCAGCGCGAGAATCACGGCGCGTGTCTGATTTCCCGGGCGATATAGGCTCGCGATTCCTTGGCGAATTGGGAACGGCCACGACGGACGCAGCGAGTTCCGCGCCGCCCACGACAGCCCGGCCGCCGTGAGCCACAGAATGCCGATCGCCGCGCCGATCGCGAACGTAAAGCCAAGTCCGCGCTGTACGGTGTTCGCGCGGCTCAGCCCGAGCTCGAGCACGCTCACGCCGATTGCGAGGGACAGCAGAATGCGGAGCGGGTCGCGCCGCGCGCGACCGAGTGCGTCGGCGTCGGGCTCGCGTCGCAACGCTTGCAGCGGCGACACGCGTCTCAGCGCGACGAGGGGCCGCAGCGAGAACAGTAGCGCGACCCACACGCCGATCGCGAGCCCCAGCAGAATGGAGGACGGTGCCAACCGAACCTCGACGTCGACGGGCAAGAAGTCCTTGAGCCCATACGGCATCAAGAACTGAATTCCCACGCCCAACACGACTCCGGCCAGCGCGCCGATGAACCCCATCACCGCGGCTTGCAGGGTGTATATCGACAGCACCTGCGAGCTCGTCGCGCCCAGGCAACGCAGGATCGCCACCGGATCGATCTTCCGCATCACGAAGGCGTGGACACCGCTGGCGACACCGATGCCGCCGAGCAGCAGAGCGACGAGTCCAACGACCGCCAGATAATCGTGTAGCTGGTCGATCGCGCTCGCGAGTCGCGACTCGTTGTACCCCGCCGCCCGCACCGATCCATTCGTCCCCTGCAACAAGCGACGAGAAAAACGCGCTGGCATCATCTCGGACGAGATCGTCGGCGGCAGCTTGAACAGCGTCTCGTACTCCGCACGGCTGCCGAACACGAGCAACCCGGTCTCGGCCACGTACCGTTCCGGTATGTAGACCCGGGGACCGATCGCAGCGCTGATCCCAACATCTCCCGGAACGCTCTTGAGCGTTCCTGAAATAACGAACTTGGCATTGCCAAGGGAGAGCGTGTCGCCGATCTGCGCGTCGAGCGAGATGAGCAGCGACGGATCCACGACGATGTTCGGTCCCGCGTGCAGCGTAGGCCACGCCGCGGCCGGGTCGGTCACGATCTGACCATAGAATGGATAGCCCGGCGCCACGGCGTGTACCTGCACCAGACGCGTGCCGGCGCTCCGCTGTGCCAACGCCATCGACACAAAGTTCGTCGCCGTCGCGGTTGCGGCGCCGCGATGGACGAGCGAGTCGATCAGCGAATCGACGGCCTTGGTCGGCGGCGCGTTCCGCGTCAGCATCACGTCGCCGCCGAGCAGCGCGCGCGATTGCTCGTGGACCGACCGGATCACGTTCTCGGAGAACGAGTCGATGGCCACCAGCGCCGCAACGCCGAGCGAGATCGACGACATGTAGAGCAAGAGGCGCCGGCGAGCGGTCCGACTCTCGCGCCACGCGAGCGCGAACAGCTGCCTCGTGCCGGCCATCAGGCGGCGCGCTCGGTGCTCGTGTCGGAGACGACGCGCCCGTCGCTCAGCCGGATGATTCGCTCGGCGTGCGCGGCGAGCGAATGATCGTGCGTCACGAGGATGATCGTCGTCTTCGATTCGCGATTGAGCCCCTCGAGCAGTTCGACGATGTGCGCGCCGGTATCGCTGTCGAGATTACCCGTTGGCTCGTCGGCGAACAGGATGCGCGGCGAGTTGGCGAACGCGCGCGCGATCGCGACGCGCTGCTGCTCACCACCCGACAATTGCGTCGGGAAGTGGTCGAGCCGGTCGGCGAGCCCAACGCGGCCCAACAGCTCGCGCGCGCGCTCGGCCGCGCCGCTGTCGCCGCGGAGCTCGAGCGGAACCTGTACGTTCTCCAGGGCTGTGAGCGTCGAGATCAGCTGAAAGCTCTGGAATACGAATCCCACCTTTTCGCCGCGCAGTCGCGCCCGCTGATCCTCGTCCATCCCCGTGAGGTCGGCGTCGTCGAGGATGACCCGACCGCGCGTTGGCGTGTCGAGCCCCGCGAGCAAGCCGAGCAGCGTCGTTTTACCACTCCCTGACGGGCCGACGATGGCGACGAAGGCGCCTTGGGGTATAGAGAAGGAGACGTCGCGCAGAACGGCGAGCCTATTCTCGCCGCTGCGATATTCCTTCGTTAGGTCACGAGCGACGAGCATGATGATCGGAAATTGGGGAGCGGGGCACCGAACGCGAATTGGGGCGGCAATGTGGGTTGCCGCGATTGTCGCGTGCGCCGGCGAGACTAAATCCAACGAATCCAACGAATCCAACGGCTCGGTGGTTTCTGGCGGTTCAACAAAATCTAGCGACGCGTCCCGTCCGGGACGGGCCGACCCGCCGCCGCCCGCCAGGGGGAGCGCTGCTCGACACACCGTGCTGTTCGTCGGTACGAGCTTGACCGCCGGCCTCGGTCTCGAGCCGGACAGTGCTTACCCGATGCTCATTCAGCGAAAGATCGACTCGGCGGGGCTTCCGTTCGACGTCGTGAATGCGGGAGTGAGCGGAGAGACGTCATCAGGGTTGCTGGATCGATTGGACTGGCTGCTTCGCGGAAAGTTCGACGTGATGGTGGTGGAGACCGGCGCGAACGACGGGTTGCGCGGTCTTCCGGTCGCTTCGCTTCGGGCGAATCTCGCCAGGGCGCTCGATCGCATCAGATCGGCGCGACCCGACGCCCAGGTTGCGCTCGTCCAAATGGAGGCGCTGCCCAATCTCGGACCGAAGTACGCGGCCTCGTTCCACGACGTCTATCCGACACTGGCGAAAGAGAAGGGAGTGTCGCTGCTCCCGTTCCTTTTGGTGGGAGTTGCGGGGCATCGAGAGCTCAACCAGGGAGACGGCATTCATCCCAACTATGTCGGCGAACGAATCGTGGCGGCGAATGTGTGGACTGGACTCAAGGCAGTGCTCGTATCAGTCGCCCAGCGCCGGGCTCCGTAGCCCAGCTTGACCAATATTGGAGACGCATCTAAGTTTAAAGGCTGTCTAACTTTACAATCCGTCTGTCCTTAGCATCGGTCTGATCCACATGGCAATACCGGCAACCCAGATTCGCCGCGGAATGGTCATCGTCTTCGAGGGCGATCCGTGCCGCGTTCTCGAGTTCCGTCACCACACGCCGGGCAACTTGCGCGCGATGGTTCAGGCGAAGCTCAAGAACCTTCGTACCGGCTCCAGCTACGAGCATCGTTTTCGTGCCGCCGACTCGATCGATCCCGCGTCGATGGAAACGCACGACCTCGAGTTTCTCTACCAGGGTGGGGACACGTACCACTTCATGAACACGGAGAACTACGATCAGCTCGAGATGGACGAAGAGATGCTCGGCGACAACGCGCAGTGGATGCAGCCCGGAATGAAGATCCAGGCCGAGTACTACGACGGAAAGCCAGTTGGCATCAAGATGCCGAACTCGCTCGTCCTCGAGGTGATCGATACGGCTCCGGTCATGAAGACGGCGACCAAGACCGCGTCGTCGAAGCCGGCGAAGCTCGAGAACGGTGTGACGATCAACGTGCCGGAATTCGTCGGAACGGGTGATAAGGTCAAGGTCAACCCAACGACGGGCGAGTACCAGGAGCGCGCGAAGTAACGCGCAGCGAAGCGCGCGGACGAGCACGTAGGTTGATCGGACGGCACGGCGGAATTACAATGCAAGTCTGCATCGTGCGATGTGGAACCGGTGTCGTGGGTATGGAGCGACACCACCATGGTGACTGTAGCTCAATCGGTTAGAGCACCGGACTGTGGCTCCGGGGGTTGCGGGTTCAATTCCCGTCAGTCACCCTGCAGGGGTCGGTGGGTCGTCACCGGCAAGCCGTACAGCCTAGGTCGGTAGCTCAATTGGTAGAGCACTGGTCTCCAAAACCAGCGGTTGGGGGTTCAAGTCCCTCCCGGCCTGCGTGAGTAGAGTTGTTTGAAAACTGAGCCCGTTGGCGTCGTGCGGTTCCGCATGGCGACAAGGCATGGCGGTATCGTCTAGGGGACTAGGACGGGGCCCTCTCAAGGCCCAAACACGGGTTCGAATCCCGTTACCGCTACTCGTTCAGTACGAGATGAGAGCAGTCGTGGCGGAGGACCTTGGGCCCGTTCGTCTATCGGTTAGGACGGCACCCTTTCACGGTGCAGAGAGGGGTTCGATTCCCCTACGGGCTATCGTGGAACGGTGGGAACGGTGGGAACGGTGGGAACGGTGGGAACGGGTGGAATGGGCGGGGAAGTGGGAAGGTGTTGGGGGCGTAGCTCAGTTTGGTTAGAGCACTCGACTGTCACTCGAGAGGTCGCGGGTTCGAGCCCCGTCGCTCCCGTGTTGGACAGCTCACAGTTGACGCGATTGGGGTTGGGATAGTGTTCTCATATTGCGGATTTCTGAAAGCTGGTAGCTGACGAACGACTCAGGACTGTTGGTTGCCCTGGTGGTGAAATTGGTAGACACGCCATCTTGAGGGGGTGGTGCCGCAAGGCGTCGCGGTTCGAGTCCGCGCCAGGGCATGATAGTCACGAGGATCAGGAGATGGTGCCACAGTAGCTCAGGGGTAGAGCACTCGATTCGTAATCGAGCGGTCGTCGGTTCAATTCCGACCTGTGGCTCTCGAACGGACGGTCATTGGCGTCGCTACGGCGGCGCCATTCTGTTTTTCAGAACGTAAGACGGCGCGACAGCCGAACGGCGCGACGGCCAAACAGCGCGACGGCCGAACAACGCGGGCGCCAAAGGGCGCGAAATGCGCAAGCACGAACGGCGGCGCTCGAGGCGCTTCCCGCGTTCGAGCGAAGCCCGACCGGCACGCGCTATCCCATGATCGCGCCGATCTGGCACCGGCATGGAGTATCTCTGCCTGTCTTTGCGTATCGCCTGCGATTCGCCGGCTACTGTACACGACGAACGCGATCGAGAGCCTGCACATGCAACTCCGGAAGATCACGAAGATGCGCGGGCATTTTCCGACCGACGAGGCGGCGACGAAGTTGCTCTATCTCGCGCTCCGCAACATCATCGTGAAGTGGCGCCGCGCCCGGCTGCACTGGACCGCGGCGCTCACCTACTTCGCGCAGCTGTTCGGCGACCGCTTCACTCCCGAGGCGTAACGCCGTTGGCCACGACCTCACACACAAAAATCCGTACAGGCCTACGGTCAACGCGTAGTACGACTTTTCCTTTGCGCCGTCAGCGCCTGTTGGCACTCGCGCCGTCTGGCCGTCGCGCCGTCTGGCCGTCGCGCTGTTTGGCCGTCGCGCTGTCTGGCCGTCGCGCTGTCTGGCCGTCGCGCTGTTCGGCTGTGGGGCAGCGCGTCGAATCAAATCGGCATCAGCGGGAGCGCCGAGTTTCGGAACGGCATCATCACGTTCCCGGGCGGTGTGCCGCTATACAAAAACGGTCAATTGGTCGGCGGGATCGGCGTGAGCGGCGGCGATCACGTACCGAGATAACGATCGATCGCCGCCGCGGCGTCGCGGCCTTCGCGAATTGCCCACACGATGAGTGACGCCCCTCGCCTGGCGTCGCCGGCGGCGAACACGCCGGCGACGCCGGTGCGATGTTCCGCGTCCGTCACGACCGAGCCGCGCTCCTCGCGGACGCCAAGGCGATCGAGGAATCGGCTCTGATCCACGCCGACAAATCCCATCGCGAGAAGAACGAGGTCGGCGTCCGTCGTGTGCTCGCTGCCCGGCACCGGCCGATTCACGAGTCGTCCGTCGTGCTGCAGCTGGCTTTCCACGCGCACCGCGTGCAGCGCGCGAACCGAGCCCGCGGGTCCTGAGAACGCCGTCGTCGCGATGCTCCAATCACGCTCACACCCCTCCTCATGTGCATGGCTCGAGCGCAACTGCATTGGCCAGAGCGGCCACGGCGTCGACGGCGAGCGATCGTCCGGTGGCTGCGGGAGCAACTCGAACTGACGAACACTCCTCGCGCCCTGACGCACGCAGGTCCCCGCGCAATCGGAGCCGGTGTCTCCACCGCCAATGATGATGACGTGCTTGTCCCGCGCGCTGATCACCTCGCCCGAATCGATGACATCGCCGGCGAGCCGCCGGTTCTGTTGCGCGAGGAAGTCCATCGCGAAATGAATTCCTGAAAGGCGCCGACCCGGCACCACGAGATCTCGCGCGCGCGGGGCACCGATGGCGAGACACACTGCGTCGAAGTCGCGGTGCAGATCGTCGGTTCCGATGTCATCTCCAACAGTAACCGATGTGCGAAAGCCGACGCCCTCCGCCACCAACTGATCAATCCGTCGATCGAGTACCGACTTCTGCAATTTGAAATCGGGAATCCCATATCGAAGCAGACCGCCGACGCGATCCGCTCGCTCGTACACGACCACGGCGTGCCCCGAGCGTCGAAGCTGCTGCGCCGCCGCGAGACCCGCGGGTCCGGAGCCAATCACCGCCACTCGGTGGCCTGATTCACGAGTCGGCGGCCGCGGGACGACCCACCCCTCGCGAAAAGCTCGATCGACGATGCTCTGCTCGATGCTGCGAATCGACACCGGCTGCTCGATCAGCGACAGCACGCACGCGGATTCGCACGGTGCTGGACACAGTCGCCCGGTGAATTCGGGAAAGTTGTTCGTCGAATGCAATATCTCTGATGCGTCCCGCCACTTGCCGGCGTGGACAAGCTCGTTCCACTCCGGAATCAAATTCTGAACGGGACAGCCGGTCTCGCTCTGGCAGAACGGCACGCCGCAGTCCATGCATCGCGCGCCCTGCGCCCCGAGCGCGTCGTCGGACAACGGGACGTAAAACTCTTTCCAATGATGCACCCGCTGCTCCACGGGCTGGCGCGCCGGAGTCGCGCGGCGAATGGTGAGAAACCCACGCGAACTACCCATGTCGCACGCCCGTGCCCGGCGCCTCGGCGATGTCGCGCTCGAGGGCCCGCTTGTACTCCAATGGCATGACGCGAATGAACCGCTTCAGCGTCTCGGGCCAGATGGCGAGCGCATGCCGACCGCGACGGCTACCCGTGAGGCGAACGTGTCGCTCGATCAAGGTGTGCAACTGCCGTTGATCGGCGCTGTCGTTGACAGCCGTTGTTTCAACGAGCGAAGATGACGCCATTCGTCGGCGAAGCTCGCCGGAGTCGTCGAGGGCGAACACGACCCCACCGCTCATACCGGCGGCAAAGTTTCGTCCAGTGGCGCCGAGCACGACAACGGTTCCACCAGTCATGTACTCGCAGCCGTGATCGCCGACTCCCTCGACGACGGCGACCGCTCCGCTGTTGCGAACCGCGAACCGCTCTCCCGCGGCGCCCGCGATAAAGGCGTCGCCTGACGTCGCGCCGTAGAGCCCCGTATTGCCAACGATCACAGCTCCATCGTTGGGGAGCCGCGTGGTTTTCGGCGGACGGATGACGATGCGCCCGCCGGACAATCCCTTGCCGACGTAGTCGTTCGCCTCACCCTCGAGGTCGAGCGTGAGGCCGCGCGCGGCGAAGGCACCGAAGCTTTGTCCCGCCGATCCGCGCAAACGCAGCACGATCGTGTCCGGCAACAAGCCCGCGTTACCGTACCGCCGGGCGATTTCTCCGGAGATCATCGCGCCCACGGCACGATGGCCATTTCGAATCTCTCGCCCGACGGTGACTGCCTCGCCGCGGGCGAGTGCCGGTTCGACGATCTCGAGTAGCTCGTGATCGAGCGTCCTCGACAAATCGCGTGTGACGCGACGGAGACGATGCCGTGGCTGCGCGGTGTCGGGACCGGTCGCGGAATGCAGCAGCGGTGACAGATCCAACATGCGCGCCTTCGCATGAGCGACGTTACGAGTCTCGAGCGCGTCGGTCCGTCCAACCATCTCGTCGACCGTGCGGAATCCGAGTCGCGCCATGATCTCCCGTATTTCCTCGGCGACAAAGAAGAAATAGGTGACGAGATGCTCCGGCCGCCCGGCGAATTTCTGTCGCAGTTCCGGGTCCTGCGTCGCGATGCCGACCGGACAAGTGTTGAGATGACATTTGCGCATCATCACGCATCCTTGCACGATGAGCGGCGCGGTCGCGAACCCAAATTCTTCCGCGCCGAGCAACGCGGCGATCACGACGTCGCGACCGGTCTTCAGCTGGCCGTCCACCTGCAGGCGCACCTGTCCGCGCAACCCGTTGAGCATGAGCGTCTGCTGCGTTTCGGCGAGCCCGAGCTCCCAGGGGATGCCGGCGCGCTTGATCGACGATAGCGGCGACGCGCCAGTGCCACCCGAATCTCCCGAGATGGTAATCAGGTCGGCGCCTGCTTTTGCGACCCCGGCGGCTACTGTTCCAACGCCCGCTTCGGCTACGAGCTTCACCGAGACCGTCGCTGTTGGGTTGACGTTTTGCAGATCGTATATGAGTTGTTTCAGATCCTCGATCGAGTAGATGTCGTGGTGCGGCGGAGGCGAAATGAGCGTCACGCCCGGCGTCGCATGGCGCGTTCGGGCGATCTTCGTGTCGACCTTGTGGCCGGGCAGCTGACCGCCCTCGCCCGGCTTCGCCCCCTGCGCGATCTTGATTTGAAGCTCGACAGCGCTCACGAGATACTCGGCGGTCACGCCGAATCGCGCCGACGCCACTTGCTTGATCGCGCTGTTGCGAGTCGTGCCGAATCGCGCCGGATCTTCGCCACCTTCCCCTGTGTTGCTCCGCCCGCCGATTTGATTCATGGCGACGGCCATCGTCTCGTGCGCTTCGGCACTGATCGATCCGAACGACATGGCGCCCGTCACGAAACGCCGAACGATCGCGGCGGCAGGTTCGACTTCATCCAGTGGCACAGGTTCGCGCTCGACAAAGTCGAGCATGCCGCGAAGCGTCGCCCCTGAGCGTGTCTGGTCGTTCGTCAAACGACTGAACTCGCGGTAGGTGTCGACCGATCCTTCACGAGCCGCCCGCTGAAGCGTTGCGATTGCGACCGGATTCCAGGCGTGGCGCTCGCCTTGCACGCGATAGTGATGATCGCCACCAGCGTCGAGCAACGCATCGTCGGGCGCGGCGAATGCGCGCGAGTGACGTCGAAGCACATCCTCGGCAATCGCGTCGAGTCCCACGCCGCCCAAGGGAGACGCCGTGCCCGTGAAATGACGCTGGACGAGGTCGCGATCCAAGCCGACAGCCTCCCAAAGTTGCGCACCGCAATAACTCTGGAGTGTCGACACTCCCATCTTCGACAGGATCTTGAGCAGACCCTTTTCGGCCGCTTTCACGTACTTCGCTTGTGCGGCCGGGCTCGCGCAGCTCGCGAGCGCGAGATAGGGATGCACGGCCGCGGCGCCGAAGGCGAAGAGGAGCGCCAAGTGGGTCACGTCGCGCGCGTCCCCTGTCTCCACGACGAGGCTGACACGCGAGCGAACGCCTTCGCGAATCAGGTGGTGATGGACCGCGGATACGGCGAGCAGTGATGGAATTGGTGCGTGCGCCGCATCGACCTCGCGATCGCTGAGAATCAGCACGCCGCAGCCAGATTGTGCTGCGACGAGCGCGGACGCACAGAGTGAATCCACGGCGTCAGCCAAACTCATTGCTGAATCGGGCGAGAACAATGCCGGCAGCGTGACGGCACGTAGCGCCGGATCGCGAATCGCGCGCAACGCGGCGACGCCGGACGCCGTCAACACTGGATGATCGACTTGCACCTGATGCGCGTGGCCGGGACCCTCGTCGAGCAAGTTGCCCTGCGGGCCGAGCCACGTCCGCAGCGACATCACGAGCTGCTCGCGAATTGGATCGATCGGCGGATTGGTGACCTGCGCGAAGAGCTGCCTGAAGTACGAGTAGAGGAGCTGCGCCTCGTCGGACAGCACGGCGAGCGGCGTGTCGTTGCCCATCGATCCGATCGGCTCCTCGCCTGTCTCGGCCATGGGACCGATGATCATCGCCAGCTCTTCGCGGCTGTAACCGAATACCCGCTGCAACTGTCGCGTGACGCCAGCGCTCGGCGTCTCCAACGGGACTGCGCCGGACGCCGACTCGATCAGGGAGGAAATCTCGACTCGCTCATCCTTCACCCAGCGTTGGTACGGCCGAAGCGAACCCAGATCACTCTTGATCGTTTCATCATGAAGGATGCGGCCTTGCGTCGTGTTGACCACGAACAACTGGCCCGGACGCAGCCTTCCTTTTTCGCGGATGCGGTCCGTGGCGATCGGGAGCGCGCCGGCCTCCGACGAGAGAACGACGAGGTCGTCGTCGGTCACCATCCACCGCGCCGGGCGCAGGCCGTTCCGATCCGATACGGCGCCGATCTGTCGGCCGTCGGTGAAGGCGACGGCGGCGGGTCCGTCCCACGGTTCCATGATCGACGCATGATATTCGTAGAAGGCGCGCCGCTCGGGTGCCATCGAGTCGTCCCGTTCCCACGCCTCAGGCACGAGCATCATCATCGCGTGCGCCAGAGGACGCCCCGCGTGCACGAGCAGCTCGACCATATTGTCGAGGCACGCGGAATCACTCTGTCGCGGCTGAATGATCGGAAGGAGATCGTGCACGTCGCCCGCAAAGCGTGGTGAGCTCATGCTCGTCTCGCGCGCCCGCATCCACGCCAGGTTTCCGCGGAGCGTGTTGATCTCTCCGTTATGGCAGAGGAATCGGAACGGGTGCGCGAGCTCCCACGACGGGAACGTGTTCGTCGAGAAGCGTGAGTGGACGAGCGCGAGTCCGCTGGCGAGCTCGGGATCCACCAGATCGCGATAGAATTGCGAAAGCTGTTCCGGCCGCAGCAGACCCTTGTACACGATCGTTCGCGACGAGAAGCTGGCCGCGTAGTACCCGGCCGCGCCGCCCTTCGCTCGTGCGAGGGCTGTGCGCTCGATCGAGCGACGGATCTCGTAGAGCGTTCGCTCGAATGAGGTCGCGTCGGCCGGGGACCGATCGAGCGCAAAGGGCGCGACGAAAACCTGGACGATCGACGGGCGCGACGCGCTCACTGTCGCCGCAAGCCGCTCGTCGTCGACCGGCACGTCGCGCCATCCGAGCACCCGGCACCCGTGCGCGACGATTGCCGCTTCGATCGACTTGACGGCGGCGCGGCGCGCGTCACTCGTGCGAGGCAGAAACATCATGCCGACGCCATACGACCCGGCAGCGGGCAGCGAGATGCCGCGATCCCGACACGCCGCCCAGAGGTGCGCGTGCGGGAGCTGGATCAGAATGCCGGCGCCGTCTCCGGTCTCGGCGTCGCCGCCGGTGGCGCTGCGGTGCGCGAGGTTGACGAGCAGCTCGAGCGCCTGTTGAACGATTCCGTGGCATCGTTCGCCACGCAGGTGCGCGACGAATCCGACGCCGCACGCGTCGTGCTCGTTGCTGGGATCGTACAGTCCCTGGCTGGTCGCCTGCTCACGCGGGGCGGCGTTCACACGACGGCATCGGTCATAGCGACTCTTCGCCGAGGAGCGCGGCGCGCAGGAGTTCGGCGCCAGTTTTCACCATGTTCGTCTCGCAGCTGAACGCGAAGCGGATGGCGTTGTGGCAATGTTCGCCGAAGGCGTCGCCGGGGGCGCTGCCGATTCCATTTTGCGCCAGGCGCGCCGACAATTCGTCGGCGCTCGCGACGCCCACGCGCTCGAACAAATCGGCGTCGACCTCGGCCCAGACGTAGAATGCGCCGCGCGGCGCGAATGTTCGGACGCCGGGAATTCCGGCCAGCGCGCCGAGCAACGTCTCGCGGCGCAGCCCGTACTCGGCGCGCATGGTTCCCAGATGATCCTGCGGGCCCGTCACGGCGGCGAGCGCCGCCCACTGCGCCAGGCTGTTCACACCATTGATGGTGCAGCGCAGCAGTTTCTGGATGCGCTCCTTCAGAAGCGGCGCGCGTGTCACGATGTAGCCGGTCCGCAGGCCACTCATCGCGTGACTCTTCGAGAATGAGTAGACGCTGATGACGCGGTCGGCCCAATCTCCGGCCAGCGCGGCGATCGAATGATGCACGTACGGCTCGTACAGCACATCCTCGTACGCTTCGTCGGATACGATCCACAAGTCCCGCTCGCGGGCGATGGCGACGATCGCCTCCAGCGTCTCGCGAGACGCAACGGCGCCGGTCGGATTGTGCGGCGAGTTGACGAAGATTGCCCGGGTCGCGGGCGTGATCGCACGAAGGATCGCCTCCGGGTCGTAGGCATAGTCTGTCGCGGCGTCGACGACCACGCGTGCCGGCACACCACCCGCCAACCGAATGTTCTCGGCGACCTCCGTCCACATCGGATCGGGAATGACGACTTCGTCACCTTCGCCGAGGAGAACGCCGAAGGTCACGTAGAGGGCGTGCATCGCGCCGTTGGTCAGGAAGACGTCATGCGGCGTGACATTGGCGATGCCGTTCTTCGTCCGAAGCTTCTGGGCAAGGGCAGCGCGCAGCTCCGGAATGCCGTCGTTCGGCACGTAATGTGTTTTTCCGGCAGCGCCCGCCGCGGCAATCGCCTCGAGCACATGCGGCGACACGCTGAAGCTCGGATCGCCCGACTCGAACCTGATCACTCGCGCCCCTTTCGCCTGGGCGCGAAGCAGCACTTCACGGATCTGGACGATCTTCCCGAACGAGATCGCGTCGAGTCGGTGCGCGGCAAGACCTTCCGTGGCGATTGCGGTCATGGCTCCCTGGAGGTGTGTGGTGGCGCGCGAAGTGGGCGCGCGGTCGGTCAGCGAAGAACGGTCGAAACCAATTCGTCGAACGAAGTGATTGCGCGTTCGCCCGGCCCGTCGCCGACGACGAGCACCGGCCGTTCGACGTCGAGCTGCGCGAGAAACGCGCGTCGTGCCTCGTCGCTCGTGAGCGGCGACGCGTAATCGAAACCGATGTAAGCGCCGAGCGCGTCGAACCGGACGTCCACCGCGTGCACGTCGTCCAGGTCGATGGCGAGACGGTAGGCGAGCCGGTACATCGCATGTCTCAGCCCGCGACTTACAACGACGACGCGAACGCCGTCACGGCGGAGCCGCGCGATCGCATCGACACTATCGGGGGCGAGCGCGTCGACGTACGCGCGTGCGAGCGCGTCCACCTCCTCGCGCCGCGGCCGAATCGCCGACAGACATTCCGCGTAGGCGTGAGCATCGCCGGCTCGAATGCGTGGCGCGAGGGCGGCAACCCTGTGGCTGACCACGTCTCCGCGTCGAGCGGCGAGCCAGGCGAGGCCGTCAATTCTCGAGATTCCAGAATCGACGTCGAGGATGACGGTGGCGTAGGCCCGAGTGTTCTGCGCGTCGGTGCCGTGAATAGGGCTCGGGTGCCCTGATTCGACAATCAACTCCATATGAAGTGTCTCGGCGATCGAGTATGGGTCTGCTGGCCAATCGCACTATAAATCGTGTCGGTCGTGCGCAGCAAGAGCCGCGATTTTGCAATTTCGTGCTACAAAATCGGCGCTCTGATTCTGCCAGTCAGCATTTTGTGCGGATTTCGCGCGACACCAAGGTTGCGGACTCCTCGTGTCGTTTGCCGGCGCTCAACCGAAGCGCGGTGCGGCATAACTGGGCGCCGCCACGAGCGCCACCGCACCGAGCAGGCGATACTCGGCCGGATTGGGATCGGCGAACACCGGCGTAGCGCGTGTCGCGTCGGTGAGCGTGTGCGTCGCGAGCTCCTCGCGGATCGGCCCCTCGAGCAACTCCCAGGCGGCTGTTAGCTCGCCGCCCACGTAAATGCGTTTCGGGTTGAAAACGCTCACGACGGCGGCGAGGCCGCGGCCGATGTGGTGTCCCGTTTGCACGAGCGTGCGAACGGCGTCCGGCTCGCCGAGCTTGGCGCGTCGAACGATGGCCTCGATGGTCGGGACTCCGTCGCGTGCGCCGTCGGCGGTTGCCGCGTACCGCTCGATCGTCGCCGAATTCGACGCGAACGCTTCCCAGCATCCGCGTTTGCCGCAGGCGCACACGGGTCCATGCGGATCGAACGAGACATGACCGAGCTCGCCCGCCGTATGATTCTCCCCGCGCAGCACTTCGCCGCGATTGACGATGCCAACTCCCACGCCGTCGGACACGCTCACATACGCGAAGTTGTTCACTGGGCGTGTCTTGCCGTCGAAGGACCACAGGTGCGCCATCGCGCAGGCGATCGGCGCACTCTCGACGTACACCGGCAGTCCGGTGTGTTCGGCGATGGCGTCACGCAGAGCGACGTCGCGCCAGCCGAGTCGTGGGGCGTACAGCACCTTGCCCGAGCGGCGGTCCACCATGCCCGGCACCACGATGCCGATGCCGCGAAAGCTCTCGACATCGGGGTCGAACGCCGCGCGCTCGTGAAGAATCGCTTGGAGCTTGAGCACGAGGATGCCTGCCAGCTCGTGCGGATCGGAGGGTGTCTCGAAGGTTTCGCGTGCTAGCACTTTGCCGCCGAAGTCGGTCAGCGCCACGGAGGTTCTTCCCGGGCGAACGTCGACCGCGAGCGCGAGTCGCCCATGGGTCCGCACGCGCAGGAGCATCGGCCAGCGTCCCCGCGCCGCGGCGACGGTTCCGGTCTCCTCGACGTCGCCGGACAAGAGGAGATCGCGAACGATTCCCGTGAGCGACGCGCGGGCCACCTTCATCCGACGCGCGAGATCGGCGCGTGAGATGGGTTGGTGCTCGCGAATGACGTTGAGCACGATCTGCCGGTTCACCTCGCGTGGCGTGCCCCGCGTTGCGAGCCGGAAGCTACGTGTATTGATCTTCCTCATTCGAGCCGCTTGCCCTCGGTGCGAGAATTTGTAATTCCGAAAAACGAAGCGCGGCCGCTCTCATCGGAGGGGCCGCGCCGGTAGATGATCGAGGAATCGCTGCTCGTCTACGCGGAAGATCGGACGCCGCCTCCACAAGGAGTCGCGCAATTCGCGAGTGCGTGACAAAGCATTACGGGACGATTCATGTTCGCATGGTGCATCGAGAATGCGATTTCGTCAAGCACTGCGATCCTGCGGTCGCGTCACAGACGTGGATCGCCAAGCGAGAGCAACGGAGCGACCACATCCGTCCATGGTGAGGACCATTGACCATCGCGGCGCCGCCGCATATGTCAGCGGGAGCGCGCCGCCGCGCGTCGAGTCATTGAAGACATCGCCACCAAGAGTGAGGAGATCATGCGTCTCTCGCCTTTCTCCCTCGTCCTGTGCACCGGCGCCGTTCTACTTGCCTCCGAAGCATCGACCGCTCCGACCGCCCGAGCGCCGGAGACGATTGCGCCGAACGACAACCGCCAACCCGCTGGCCAACTCTCATCCGGCATCCTGACCATTCGGCTGGACGCGCGCATGGGGACCTGGTACCCCGAAGGTCCAAACGGCGCGGGGCTCGAGGTCGCGGCGTTCAGCGAAGCCGGCAAAGCGCTTCAGAACCCCGGTCCGTTGATTCGGGTGGTCGGGGGAACCAGCATTCAAGCGACGATTCAGAATTCTCTTACGAAGCCGTTGACGGTGAGAGGCTTTGGCGTCAAAGGAAGGGGTGACACCTGCCGGGTGCTCCCAAGCCAACACTCGTCGCCGTGAACGTCCGCTAGCAAGGGCGCCGACGCGCCGCAAGCGTAATACCGCTGCGGCGCGTCGGGCAGTTCCCTAACGGCATGTTCGGCCGGCGAGAAACCAGCATTGTGTCTCGGGCGCTGATTTAAAGAATGCTAACAACATCGCTCCGACTTTCTGTCGCGCGGCCGTCGCCGGGTGCGTGCCGTCGCTCGGGTTGAAGTCGCTCACGACCCACGTGAGCCCATCGGAGCGCGGCTGCGTGCCGGCCGCCCACAGATACGGACCCCAGGCGAGCCACGGCGCGGCGCCCGTATCGTAGCGCAGGCTCCCAGCGCGGCCGTCCGTCACCATGCCGGCCATCTCCGAAACCTGGGACTCGATGGCCCACTTCACCCCGAAGCCAGTCTCATAGGCGTACGGCTCCGGATTCAACGGCGAGGTCGCGTAGCCTGCGTAGATCCGGCTCGACAGGAAAACCTGGCGAATGTTCGGATATCGCTGCTTGAGGGCGCGCGCGATCTGCCCGATCTGTCGCTCCATTTGATAGGCGTCGGCCGCCGTGTCGGGCAGTGATCGAGTCGGTTGCGCGTTCGCGACCTTGACCCACGCCGCTTGTACCTGCTTCTCGCTGAGCCCGAGCGGCGTGAGCCAGGTGTCGCGAATCCGATCATACTCGGCGGAGCTCACGCTGGTCCAATGATCGGAGGTTCTTCCGCCCGCAGCACCGTTCACCAACACCAACGTCGAATGATTGACCGCTGGATCGGACAACGCCTGGCTCACGAAGCTGGTCGTCTGACACGTGCCGGGAAGGCCGCCGTCGGAACAGAATTCCTGCGTCGTGTTCGACATCCCGATCGACACGAGGACGTATTTTCCATTCGCGCTCGGTACGCCGTTCACATTCATTGGTTGGATCTGGGCGGCGGCGGCTACTCCCGCGGCGAGGTGTGCGGAGGGAAGGGAATCACCTCCACTCGGATAGAGCCCGCCTTGGAAGCTCAGGTAGCATCCCGAGCGCAAATCGGTGAGTGGGGCTTTCGTCGTGTCCGCTCGGCCGACGCAGGTGTCGGCCGTTGAAGTCGCGGGATCGGTCGCACCGCCGCATGCCGTGACGATTACTGCGGCGACGATCCACGGTAACGGCCGCGCACCTTGACGGTGGGCGTTCAAGCGTCGAGTCATGCTCGGTGGACGCATCCGACCACCTGGTGTTAACAGCGTCGGCGGTGCCGAATCGTCTCGCGCGCGATGCTTGCAGTCCGCGCGTGCGCGGCTAGCTTACGCGAGGACGCAGGCACGGCCGAGGGCACCAGTTATTGTGACGGTCGTGCGAGGTCTCGAATTGTTTGCGGGCGTAATTCAGTTGGTAGAATGCCAGCTTCCCAAGCTGGACGTCGTGGGTTCGAGTCCCATCGCCCGCTCTTTGGAAGTCTTTGGAAATTGGCGAGTTAAGAGCGCTTGGTTGCCAACGGTAACCGGCGCTTTTTTCTTGGTTACCGTTGGGGGTGCTATTCGCGGCGTTCCGGCGTCGACGCATGCTGTTTTGCCACGCGAACGAGCCACGCCTAGCTTGGCGAAATGAGCAGATTCAGAAAGGTTCTCTTCTGGATCAAGGATGCTCCATCGCAGATTTCTCTGATGGTCACCGGGAAGACGCGGGGTTTTTGCCGCCGGCCGTCGGCTAGGCCGTGACGTTGACATCGTTGTGCGGAAGAGGAAGAACGGTAGCACCGGCAAGCTATCCGTCAACGTCAAGCGCTGGCTGCCTGGCAGCGGCGCCACAGTTTCAAGGGTTGGCTTCCGCGGCGATGTGCGAGGCACATTGGTTGACGATGAGCAAGCCTGCCGAGGAGTTCGCGCCAGCCAAGCCGAACGTTCCTCGCTCGCTTCGGACTCGAACGGCCGACCGGTAGAGGCGCCCTCCAACTCGGCCCGACGGCGCATACTTTGCCGCGCTGTCGCGTATCAGCCTTGCCATCGGCCGTCTCGCGTCGAACGAGGCCGATGAGCTGCTCATATGACACGCCCTCGGCGGACAAGCGGCGCTGGAGAGTACGCGGTGTCACCTCAAGCTGGCGGGCGACCGTCTGAATCGCCGGGATGCCGTGCTTGAGTCGCGATGAGAGCACGGCACGCACGCGGGCCGTCGTTGAAGGATCGTTGGCAAGCGGCAGGCTCGCGGTGACATTGGCCGCGTGACACTCGAGCACGCGACACAGCGCGGAGTCGCGACGCCGGAGGGGCAATTCCAGCATGCTGCGACGGAACCCGACGCCGCTCCACGTCGACGGCGCGACGAGATGCTACTGTTCCGCGCGCATCGCGATTGCCGGGTCGATGCGCGCTGCGCGACGGCCAGGGATCCAGCACGCCCCGAGGCCGATCGCTGCCATCAGCATGGCCACGACGGCGAAGGTCGCCGGATCGTTGGGTTCGATCCCGAAGAGGAGCCCGCGCATCGCTCCCGAGGCAACGAGCGCACCGCTAATGCCAACGATGAGGCCGAGGACCACCAGTACGCCGCCTTCCTTGATGATCATCCCGAGCACCTGCGCGCTGTCGGCACCAAGGCTCATTCGAATTCCGATCTCGTTCGTGCGCGTGCTGACGGCGAACGAAAGCACCCCGGCGATCCCGACCGCCGCGATGAGAACCGCAAGTAGGCCGAAAGAAGTAATCAGCGCCGCGTTCAGCCGTCGGGGCGCCATACTCTGGTCCTTCACTTGCGCGAGCGTCGCCACGTTTTCAATCGCGGCCGTCGGAGCGCGGCGGCGGATGATGTTCGTCACTGGATTGATGAGGGAAGCAACATTGGCGGCCGCGCGAACGACGAACTCGCCGCCGGTCGCGCGCTCGTCGAACACCGGTCGGTAGATCGCGGGCTGCGGCGCGGCATCGAGCGCTTCGTCCCGCGTGTTGGCGACAACGCCGACGATGGTCATCCAGTAGTCGGGCTCCGAGGCGTACTTGCTGATGCGGTTGGTTTCCGCGACGCGCCGACCGATTGGGTTCTCACCGGGGAAGACTCGATTGACGAACGCCTGATTCACGATCAGGGCGCTGCCGGAGTCGCTCCGGTCCGATGTCGTGAACATGCGGCCGCGAACAATCGGGATTCCAACCGACGTGAAATAGCCGGGACTCGCCAACCGTTCGCCTGCGTTCGGGGCCGCCTCACCAACGCCAAGCGGCCGGCCATCGATCTTCAAGTCGATTCGCCGGAAGGAGGGACGCAGCGGTAGCGATCCAGTGGCCACGGCCTCGACGCCCGGCAATCCGGCAATCTCCTCGCGAATGGTGGTGAAGAGCGCACGCGCCCGGCCGGCACTCTCCTTGTCTCGGAGGTCGCCGCGCGTCGCGATGGTCACGTCCATCGAAAGCACTTGCTCGATCTGGAGTCCCGTCCTCACCTCCGCGAGCCGGAGCATCGTCCGCGTCAGCAATCCCGCGCCAGCGAGCAATACCACTGACACGGCAACCTGCACGACCACGAGGGCCCGCTGCAGTCGTTGCTTCCGCGTGCCACCGCTCGACCGACGTCCTCCCGACGCCACCGTCGAAAGCATCTTCTCCGACGGAATGGACGCCACGAAGGAAAGAAGTATCGCGGCCAGTACGGAAAGGGCGAAGGTGAACAACAGCACGGGCGCGTCGAGCCGAATCTCGTTCGCGCGCGCGGAGTAGCGATTGGCAAGCGAGACGAGTAGGGGCACACCGGCAACGGCGATGACCGTCCCGAATGCCGCGCCGCCGAGGCTCAGTAGCAGATGCTCGGCGAGGAGAAGTCGGCGGAGTCGCGCTGCACCGGCACCAAGCGCTGCGCGCACCACCAGCTCGTGTTCGCGGCGCACGCGGCGCATCAACGTGAGGTTCGCGACGTTCGCCGTCGCGATGATCAGCACGAACGCGGCCGCACCCGTCAGCAGCCAGAGCGTGAGCTGCGCATCCTGGCCGAGCGCTTTCTTGAATGGAATCATCTCGGCGCGATAGTGGTACGCTTTGCCGTATGCGTCGGGATACTGCTCGTTGAGGCGCGCGTACACCGTCGCGACTTCAGTTTTCGCTGCGTCGAAGGACGCGCCGGGCGTCAGGCGAGCCACCACTTCGGTCATGCGGTGACGCCGGTCCTCCTGCATCGCGGCGCCGATGTGGTGCGGACTGATGACCATGTTCATCAGCACGTCCATCCGCAGCGGGAAGAAGGGTGCGGGCTGCAGGACCCCGATCACCTCAGCGGAAACGCCGTCAGCGAGCACGTGTCTGCCAACGATGCTCGAGTCGCCGCCGAATCGCCGCATCCAGAAGTCATGGGTAATCACCATCACCGGCGCCACACCCGGCCCGTCGTCTGACGGTCGCGTGACCCGGCCGAGAATCGGCGCGAGGCCCATTACCTCGAAGTAGTTGCCCGTCACGAGTCCGGTGCGAACGCGCATCGTCTCGCGGTCAGTTCGCAGGATGACGCTCCACGGCGAGGACTCGGCGACCTGTGCCAGTGAGGGCACGCCGGTGCGGATGTCGCGGACTTCAGGCACGGAGAAGTTCAAGTTCGGTCCCTGATCCGACGACTGCCGAAGATAGACCAGCCGGTCGCCCTCACGGTGGGGCAGGGGCTTGAGGAGTACGCCGCGAACCACGCTGAAGATCGCGGTGTTCGCGCCAATGCCGAGGGCGAGCGTGGCAACGACGACGACCGTGAAGGCCCCGTTATGCCGCAGCGCGCGGAATGCATGCCGGAGATCCTGCCGGAGTGATTCCATGAGGGTGCTCCCGAATTGAATCGTGAAACGCCGCCGCGACCCGCGTAGCCGGCTCGCGCCGCGGGTGAGTGCGAGGCTCACGCGTCCAAGCGCGCCAGACGCCGGCGCGCGGGCGGCGAGAACCGCTGCGGAAAAGTCGGCAACGGTTTCGGGGCGGCGCGGCGGCTCGACCGCCATCCCGCGCTCCACCGCTTGCTCGAGCGTTGGCGCAATCTCCGGAGCAAAGTCGCGCAGTGGCGGCGGAGGCTCGATGAATCGGCGAGCGACGATCGCCTGCGTGTTTTTTCCTTCAAACGGTCGGCGGCCCGAGAGCATTTCGTAGACGACGCACGCGAGGCTGTAAACGTCCGTGCGCGCGTCCAGCAGCCTCTCGCCCCTCGCCTGCTCAGGACTCACATACGCCGGAGTGCCGGCGGAGAGATCGAGCTCGCTGCGCTGCACCCATGGGAGGACCTCCGTGTGAAGCTTGCGAGCGACTCCGAAATCCATGACGTACGGGTGCGTTCCGTCGAGGAGGATATTCTCTGGCTTGACGTCGCAGTGGAGGATTCGCTGTTCATGCGCGTAGTGCAGGGCTGACGCGATTCCCTTCGTGAGCGCGACGACTTCCTCGACGGGGAGCCGGACGGCGCCACTGAGCCGCGCACGCAGCGAGCCGCCGCGGATGTACGGCATCACGTAGTAGGGATGTCCCGCCACCTGTCCGGAATCGAAGAGGGGCAGAATGTGCGGGTGCTGCAGGTGCGAGACGGTGGCGATCTCGCGAAGGAATTGCGTGATGCCAATGCCGCTGACGGCTTCTGGCGAGATCACCTTTAGCGCAACCAGTCGCCCATGACGCGCATCGCGCGCAAGATACACCGCCCCCATGCCGCCCTGTCCCAGCTCAGAATCGATCAGATAACGGTCGGCAATGCCACGGCGGAAATCGGTATCGGCCCAAGAAGGGGTTTCCGTTTCGATTTCGAAGAGCTCTTCGAAGGGGACGCCCAGAACCTCGAGCATCCGGTCACGTGTTTTGGGCGACGGGTATGGATGCTTACCGTTGACGATCTCGGACCAGTGGCCGCGCGAGACACCGAGCTTGAGGGCCCAGTGATTCTGGCTCAGCCGGCTCTTGGCCAGAACCGAGAGGAGGCGTTGCTGGTGAAGTCGAACGCGCATGGCGGCCAACCTAGGTTGGACCGGATAAATGAGGCAATACAACGCGAAACGAAAGTGTTCGCGATCGTTCGGTTCCCGCCCCTAACGGCCTATTCTGCCCGCATCGCCACCAGGGGATCCACTCGCGCCGCGTTGCGCGAAGGAATCAGAGATGCCGCAACGCCCGCCGCCACAAGAACCGCCACACCGGTCGCGAGCGGGTCGGATCGAACGGAGAGATGCCATAGAGCAGCGCTCGGATCGATCGGGCACCGACGAGCGCGAGCGGCACACCGACCACGACCCCCGCTAGCACGACGCCAAGGCCTGGCCGAGCACCAAGCCCCTCGCGCAGCCGTTGATCTGATGCGCTGACCGCACCCGCCCACGCAGCGCGGGGCTTCGCGGCGCTGGTAACCGTTGGAGGCCGTTTTCAAGGCGTGCATCGCAAGTTCTTGAGCAAGGCGAACTTTCAGCGTTCTCATAATTGAGTGCTGCCAGCTCAAATGAGGATGCATCTGGAGAATGCCAGCCTATCGAACTGGCATTGTGTGGGCTAGCCGCAAACGAGCGCCCAGTGCCTGTCAGCGCTAAGGCGATTCTTCCCGGCGATCTTGAGGCGGAGGTGCAAACGCGCCGCAGCCGGCGCTCTCCTCGCCCAAGCGAAGGCGCATGCTGGACGCTCGCTTTCCGAGATTGGCAAGAGGGCCGGCCTGACGAAACAGCGCGTCGCGGCGATCCTCGAGAGCGAGAATCTCGAGGTCGACACGATTGCCCGACTGGCTGCAGCGATGGGCTACGAGCTAGTAATTGGACTGCGTGCGGTGACTCCTAACCTGCCCGACCTTCAAGTGGTGTTGCCGAGCGGCGTACCAGTCGGCAAACGCTAGGGCGACTTCGCGCACGCAGGTTCGAAGTGCTGCCCGCAGCTCGTCATCGTCGGCATCGCCGGGGCCGCCGGAGTGACCCGCGTGCTGCAGCGGTTCCTGTTCGGAGTGACGCCCACGGATCCGATCGCGTTCACGATCGTCACCGTGCTGCTGATTGCGGTGGGATTGGTGGCGGCATGACTGCCCGCGCCGCGCGAGGACGATTGACCCGTGCATCGCGCTACGCGCGGAATAGGCGATATTTGCTGACGCCGCGCCATGCGGCGAATCCGCCGCGATCATATTCAGGGTCGTACGCCAGACGATGACAGAGAGTGTCGTCGTCCGTCGCATGGCGGAATGACGCCAGCTTGACGGCGAGCTAGCAGCGTCGACCTCTGGCTCCTGGGTTTAAAAGGGGGGCCACTCTCGCAGACCATGGCCATCGGCCTCGGTCGCCACCTCCCGGCCGCGGTAATTAGCGCGTATAGTAGCCTTAAACTGGAGAACGCCGGTGACGGCGTTCCGGCGTTCGTCAACTCGGCAACAGCGCGATGAACACGCCGAACAGCAACGGCAGTCGACTTGAGTCCGACCACGACACCGTGAGTCAGCTGTTGGTCGAGTTGCGTGCCGGCGATCAACAGGCATTCAATCGACTGCTGCCGCTCGTCTATCAGCAGCTGCACGAGTTGGCCAAGCAGCAGCGTCGTCGCTGGAGCGGCGACGAAACGCTGAATACCACCGCGCTGGTGCACGAAACGTATTTGCGGTTGGCCGGCGATTCGGCGCCGGCTTGGCAAAGCCGGTCGCACTTTTTCGCTGTGGCGTCGCGTGCGATGCGGCACATCTTGGTCGATTACGCGAAGCATCAGCGTCGCGCGAAGCGAGGTGGACATCAGCGGCGAATCGCGCTGCACGAGATCGAAGCGGCGCTCGCTGCTGGCTCCGATCCGGCCGACGCTGGGAACGACGCGTTGATTGGGCTCGACAAAGCGCTCCACCAGCTCGAGGAGTACGACGCGCGGCAGAGCAAGATCGTCGAGTGCCGCTTCTTCGGCGGAATGGCGATCGAAGAGACCGCAGAAGCCCTCGAGGTCTCTCCGGCTACGGTGAAGCGCGGTTGGACGATGGCGCAGGCATGGTTGCATCGCGAGCTGGGGCGAACGCTCGGGATCGACACGTGAAGGCGACGTCTGAAGGCCCCACGAACCAGCACGAGCGTGTCGAGCGCCTATTCGAGGAGGCGCTCCAGTTGGATTCCACCGATCGGTCTGAGTTCGTTCGCTCCGCGTGTGGCACCGATGCGTCGCTCGCCGCGGAACTGCTCTCGTTACTCGAGCATGCTCGACCCGGCGAAGGGTTCTTCAAGCGTCTGGCCGAAGTGCTGCCGCCCATTCTGCCGCCGGCGGTCTCCGCTGGACGTTACGAGGTGCAAGGTCTGTTGGGCGCGGGCGGCATGGGTGCCGTGTATCGCGCGCATGATACGCAATTGGATCGCGCCGTCGCGTTGAAGTTTCTTCCCCCACACTTGAATCTTGTGCCCGCGGCGCAGGGGCGCCTGCTGGCGGAGGCGCGGGCCGCGGCGCGCCTCGAGCACGTCAACGTGTGCACCGTGTACGAGGTCGGTGAGACCGACGAGCGTTGGCCGTTCATCGCCATGGCACTGTACCAAGGCGAGACACTCAAGAGCCGGTTGGCTCGCGGCTCGATGTCGCTCGCTGAAGTCGTCGACGTCGCGCTGCAGGTGACGCGCGGGCTCGCCGCGGCGCACGCACAGGGTATCGTGCACCGCGACGTGAAACCGGGGAACGTCATGCTGACCGAAGGCGGCGTCGTGAAGCTGCTCGACTTCGGTCTGGCCACGATGTCCGGCTCTCATGGCGTGTCGGGAGCGACGCCGGGAACGGTTCCATACATGTCACCGGAACAGACGCATGGCGCGGCCGTCAGTGCGCAGAGTGATCTCTGGAGCCTCGGCGTCGTGATGTACGAGATGCTGACCGGCGTGCGGCCTTTCGGCGGAACAAACAACGAGGAGATCATTCGCGCCATTCGCGAAGGCGAGCTGGCGCCATTGCGCGAACGGACCGGCGCGGTGCCGGAATCGTTGGAGCGCATCGTCGAGCGGCTTTTGGAGAAGGAGGGCGGGCGGCGTTATCAAAGCGTCGACGACTTGCTCGCCGATCTCACCCAAGAGCGCGAGACGGCCATCGGTGCCGCGATTGTATCGCGCGTCGCGGCACGCCCGCGACGACTGCAGGCTGCCCTGTTCGGAGCGTTACTCCTCGGTGCCGGCGCCGGCACCGCATGGTGGAGCTTCCTCGAGAGTCACAGCACGACTACCACGTCGGCTGGAACCGTCGCTGCTTCGGCGCCGCGAACACTGGCGATCCTTCCGTTCGGCAACGTCGATCGCGTGGCCGAGCGTGAATATCTGAGCGAGGGCCTGACCGAAGAGCTGACGACGGCGCTATCGCGATTTCCGTCGATCCGCGTGGTCAGTCGCGCATCGGCCTCGACTTTCGTGGGGAACCGCAGCGACCTGCCGGCGGTCGGGCGAGCTCTGAAGGTCAGCGCGATTCTGGCCGGTACTTTAGAGTTATTTAATGGCCGACTACGCGTGCGCGCGCGGCTCGTGAACGTCGAGGACGGCTCCGAGCTGTGGTCAAAGACGTACGACGACAATGGCACCGGAGCCGTGATGGTGCCGCACGACGTCGTGTCGCGCATCGCCAGCGCGCTGGCCGCTACGCTCTCGCCGTCGGAACGCAATCGTCCGAATCACGGCGGTACGAGCTCGCAACAGGCGCTCGCGTCCTATTTGAAGGGACGATACTTCTCGAATCAGCGGACGGCCGCAGCCTATCGGCTGGCGAAGGCCTACTTCGAGCAGGCGATCGCCGCCGACACGAGCTACGGCGCGCCGTGGGCCGGACTCGCAACCGTCTACGGGCAGCAGGGAATGTCAGGGCAACTTTCGCCGCGCGAGGCGCAACAGCGGGCGCGCGCGGCGGCGTTGCGCGCGGTCACGCTCGATTCGAGCCTCGCCGAGGCGCACGCCGTGCTCGGCATCTATCTCCACGCCTACGACTGGGACTCTGAAGGCGCGGACCAAGAATTCCAGCGTGCGATCGCGCTCGACCCGAGCTACGCGACAGCGCGGCATTACTACGGAGTCTTTTTACGGTCCGTTGGTCGGTTCGACGAGGCAATCGCGCAGGAGAGCGCGGCGGTCGAGCTGGACCCGCTCGTGGCTGCGTTCAACGAAACGCTCGCGTTCACGCTCCTGCGAGCGGGTCGCGCGGACGAAGCCCTCGCGCGAGTCAAGACGGCTCTGGAGCTCGACTCGACGTATTGGCGCGCGCACGCGGTCTTCGGGAATTACTTCGAGGTCACCGGTCGTTACGTGGAGGCCATTCGAGAATACGAACGAGCAAACCAGCTCGCGGGACCGGCGGCGCATCGAACGACGGGTGACGTCGCCCGTGCGCTGGCGCTCACGGGTCGAAAGGACGAAGCACGTCACCTGCTGGCCACGTTGCAGTCGCGGGCAGCGAAGACCGGTATCTATGACCTGGGCGTCGCAAGCGCCTACCACGCCCTCGGCGATGATGCGGCGGCCTATGATTGGCTCGAGCAAACGTATCGGCAGCGACAGCCAGAACTTCGCTACTTGGTCGGCGACACCAGGTTCCGGACGATGTCGACCGAGCCGCGGTTCGTCGAGCTGCTCGGCCGACTCCGTCTCCCGCATTGATGCCGGCGCGTCAGCGGCGCGACGTGCTTCAACACCCGGGATCGGCGACCGGAATCGTGAGCGCTCCGCCAACCGGGATGTTGAAGCGGGTGACCTGCAGAACCGCGCTCTCGCTGCCCACCACAAAAGCGCGGTGTATGTGGTCGCCCTCCACGAAGAAGATGTCGCCCGGCCCCCGGACGGCCGTTTCGGTGCAACCCTCCTTGTCCGAGAACTCGATGAGCTTGATCTGTCCCTGAATCACGTACACGAAGGAAGGCCCTGGATGCGTGACCCAGGGGCCTAGACCGGGAGTCAAGACGCTCCGCTGCATGACGATGTCGCTCCTCCTCCGCGACTGCATCATGAAATCGGGAAGTTGCAAGATCTTGTACGGATCGATCGCCGCTCGGTACGTGAAGGGATCGAGACTCACGACGGCGGCCCGTGGAGTCTCTGGCGGAGCCATTCGGTCCACCGCCGTGGGCGCCTTAGCGGCGTCCTTACAACCCAGGAGAGCGAAGCCAACTCCGCTGATAGTAGCGAGCGTCGAAAACCGCATGCCGCGCATAAGACCTCCTCGGACGATGCCGAAGCTGGTTTCCCTATACACGACAAATCGTTCGATTTTGGCTCATCGCGCGCCCGCCGAGCACGTCCATTCGGTACGCCGCGAACGGACCAGCGCGGGAGTTTAGTGAACTCGCGGCGGGTACCCGTAGCTCGCGTGAGGCATGTACTTTAGCGTTCTCTTATGCTCCCTTGGCCTCGGGAGCCGAGACCAGGTGCGTCGACACGCGCGCGGGCGCGGGTTGCAAACCGCAGCGCGCCGCGCCACAGTGTCTGTGCCACAAATCCACTCCGTGCGCCTGCCGGATGATCGCCGACCGGAGAAGTCAGCTAGCAGTCGCTGTAGAGGCTAACGGCGATCCGTCGATAGTTCACTCCGCACGAAGCGCTCGATTCGGATCGGCGGCCGCCGCGCGCAGCGCGGGCACGGCGCTCGCGATGATCGCGACGAGCAGCATGATCGCGCTGATTGCCCCATAGGCGAGTGGGTCGCGCGGCGATTGTTTGTACAGCAACGGCTCGATCCAGCGCGACGCCAGCAGGGCGATCCCAACGCCAATGGCGACGCCCCCCGCCGCCATGGCCAAACTTTGCGCCACCACCAAACGCACGATGTCCGTCCAAGCCGCCCCCAATGCGACGCGAACGCCGAGCTCGTGCATCCGCTGCATGACGTTGTACGCAATGACGCCGTACAGACCAACGCCCGCAACAACGAGTGCGAGAACACCAAAGGTCATGAACAGAGTCGCGCCGAGTCGCCAGCTCCGTTGTTGGTTGTCGACGTGCTCGCGGAGCGGTCGCACGACGACGAACCCATCTCCCGGCATCGCCGCTTGGAGCGCGCGCCGCACCCGCTCGATCTCCGCGTCGATGTTCGAAGTCTTCATGCGAACGAGCAACGTGCGCCCCCAGGCTGGGTCCAGCTGGTCTGCGGCGAGGTAATACGTGAGGCGCTCCTCGTCGGTGATGCTTTGATAGAGCGCATCCTCGGCAACGCCGATGACCATCGTGCACGGCCACTTCGGCAAACCGGCCAGACCATTCCAGATCACTTGGACGCATTGGCCGAGTGGATCCTTGCCGGGCCACAAGACGCGAGCCATCGATTCGCTTACGACGACACTCGGCGGCGTGCCTCGAGCGTCGCGAGTGTCGAAGGCCCGTCCACGAAGGATTCGCGTGCGCATCACGTCGAAGTAGCCGGGCGTAGTGACCTGGTAATTGAAGCGTCCGAGACGCTCGACCGAGTCGATTCCAGCGACGTTGAGCGTCGTCGTGCTCGTCGAAAAGATCATTCCACCAACGCGCGCGACCGCCTCGACGCCGGGAATGCTCCGTGCGACGTCGATCATTCGCCGGCGCGTCTCGAGCTGCGCGACGGAATCGTTTTCGAGATTGCGGAGGTCGAGCACGACCTCGAGGACTGGGTTCGCATCGTAGCCGAGTGGTACGGCGAGGACGTTGCGCAAGCTGCGCACGAACAGCGCGGCGCCCACGAGCAGCACGACCGATAATGTGCCCTGCAGGATCAGGAGCGCCGAGCGTAGTCGCGACGAGCGGTATGTGCCTTCGCGAGCACCTGCTTTGAGCGCACCCGCGAGGTCGGCGCGCGTCGCCAGCACTGCTGGGACGAGCGACGTGAGCAGCGTTGCCGCGAGCGCACACACCGTCGCGACGCCGATGGTTCGCCAATCGGTACCGATGTTGAACGGAGTGCTCTGCGGCAGGAGCATCCGACGGATGGCCGCCCCGCCCCATTGTGCGCACGCCAATCCGATCACACTGCCTATCCCGGCGAGAACGAGCCCCTCGGTGATGAACTGGCCGACGAGCCGAGCGCGGCTCACGCCGAGTGCGAGTCGCACCGCGATCTCGCGCCGTCGGCGGAGGATCCGGGCGAACATCAAGTTCGCGACGTTCGCGCACGCGATGACGAGAACAATCGCCGCGACCGCCGCGACCCAAAGCAGCACGCGCGACTCGAGGCCGGGATCCGGTCCATTGGCACTGCGCACCGACCCGACGATGCCGCCCGGGTGGGCGAGCGAGTCCGGCAACACACGCGGATTCACAGAACGATACTTGGCGCGACTCCATCGATACGCCCTCGTCAGGTCTGCGTCTGCCGCAGCGATGGAGACATCTCCCTTTCGGCGCACGAGGATCTCGACCCAATCCCAGTTGTAATTCGTGAAGTAGTCTGTCGCCGACGATGGTTGAAGATTGAGCGGAATCGTGGTGATCGGAACGAAGAGATCGGGCGCCCCGCCGTCTGACGCGCCGACGAATCCTTCGGGCGCGACACCAATGACGGTGTAATCGAGCTTTCCAATGCGAAGCCGCCGGCCAAGCACGTCACGCCCGCCAAAGTCGTTCATCCAGAATGCGTGGCTCAGGACGGCGACCATTGCGCCGAGCGGCGTGGTGTCCTCGGCGATCGTGAAGAAGCGGCCGCGTTCGGGCGCGACGTCGAAGAAGTCGAAGAGGGATGCGCTCACGCCGGCAACCTTGCGCGCGCGGGTGCCCTCGCCGCGTCCGACCGCGAGCCTCCACTCCGACGACGCGGCGTACTGCGCGAATGAATGCGTCACCGCACGGACGTCCAAGTATCGCGTGTATGGCACGGTCGAGCCGGTCCGCACTTTCCCTTGATAGGTCGTCTGGAGGTAGACGGCATGGACGCGGGCGGGATCCCGCAAATATGGAAGTGGGCGGAACATCAGCCGATCGATGACGGTGAACATCGCCGCGTTGGCGCCAATCCCCAGACCGAGCGTGACGACCGCCGTCAACGTGAAGCCGGGTGATCGTGCAAGCCCTCGCACCGCGTAGCGGGCGTCCTGCAGAAACGCGTCGAGTCGCGGGAAGCCCCAGTAGTCGCGGCTTTCCTCTCGGTGCGCGAGCGAATGGCCGACCTGTCGACGCGCGCGCGCCAGCGCCGCGTCACGCGGCATCCCTTCGTGCTCGAAATCGCGCGCCAGGAGCTCGACGTGCGCCTCGAGCTCCGCTTCGAGCTGGCGATCGAGCCGGCCCCGCCGCATCCACGCCGCCATCCGCCCGATCAGTTCGCGTGCCGTCATGATTCGGCGCTCCGCAAAACACGCGTGATCGCGGCGATCGAGATCTCGAAAGCCTCCTGTTCCGCGTCGAGTTGTCTCCGGCCTAGCGCGCTGAGCTTGTAGTAGCGCGCTTGGCGTCCGGTCGGCGACTTCTTCCATTCGGAGGCGATCCAGCCTTTCACTTGCATCCGCTGGAGCGCTGGATAGAGCGAGCCTTCCTCGACGGTCAGTGCGTCACGAGACAGCCGCTTGATGTGCTGCGCGATCGCGTAGCCGTGGGCGGGCTCGATCGAGAGCGTCTTGAGGATCAGAAGATCGAGCGTCCCGGAGACGATCGATGCGGACGGTTTCGCGTCTGGCATAGGCGGATTCTATACTGTTCATATCTATGTATAGGTATGACAGCCAGACCTGTCAAATGGTTCACGCGCCGCCCGCCTGGCCTTCGCTGGCGCCCGAGCATGTGCGGACGTTCATTGTCCCGAGGAGAAGCCTGTGCGACCGTTCTCTTCGTTCGTAAGAGAGAAACGCGCAACCTGACGCCCGCGCGTCCAAGCATGTTCACCAGCGCATCGATCGTGAGGACCCGTCGCTTATCAGTCGCAGGAGAAGTCGTGACGCACGAGCTCGAGGCACTCATTCGTCGCGCCGATCAAGCTGATCGCGAGGCGACCGACAGACTGTTCGCCATTCTCTATGGCGAGCTGCATCGACTCGCCGAGCTGAGTCTGCGGCGCGCCGGCCCTACATTCACACTCGGCACGACGACGTTGCTCCACGAGGTCTATCTCAACATCGCCGGGCGTGAGCATGTGGCATTTACCGAGCATTCGCGATTCCTGGCCTATGCCTCCCGGGCAATGCGCGGGCTCGTCATCGACTATGCGCGTGCTCGCCGCGCCAAAAAGCGGGGGCGGCAGTTCCAGATCACGCTCGCCAACGACGACCACACGGCGTCAGACCAACCGCTCGAGCAGGCGGTGGAGCTGCAGCAACTCGGCGAAGCGCTCGACGAGTTGGGCGAACTCGAGCCCGCGCTGGCCGAGCTGGTTGACCTGCACTTCTTCTGCGGCTTCTCGTTCGGGGAGATCGCGACGCTCCGCAAAGTTTCGGAGCGCACGGTTCAGCGCGACTGGCGGAAGGCGCGGCTTCTCCTGCACCACGCATTGCTCGGCGACGACGTACCGTGAGTAATCAAGGGCAGGCGAGCGGCGACGGACGCCCGCCTAGCGTCTCTGTCGGACGTTGAACGACGTGAATAGGCGTTCATCCAATCCGAGGCGCCGCAGCGACGCTGCGAAGCGGGCGCTGCGCCGTACCGAATCGAACATCGGGTCCACGAACGGTATTAGAAATCTCTCGCGAGCGCGCGAACCCGATTCGAGCGCGGAGAGGGCGCGGGTGGTGTCTCCGAGTCCGAGATAAGCGTAGGTAAGCGCCGTCGCCACGTACCATTCCCCCTGCGGGCGCGCCTCAAGCTCGCGTACGATGGCGTCGGCTCCGGCGCGGTCGCCGGTGGCGCCGAGGACGTACGCGGCAATGCCATTAAAGGGCGTCGGAATCGCTGTGCGAGCAAGGGCATGCGCTTCTTTCGAGTGGCCATTGTCCAGCATGGCGAGAGCGAGGAGGGCGTGCGCCGTGGCGAGCGACGAGTCGAGCTCGTAGGAGCGACGGGTCTCGGCCACCGATTCGTCGTGGCGTCCCAACAGCGACAGGACATACGCGAGCAAGCCCGATGCTGTCCCGGAGAGAGGGTCGGCGTTGCGCGCCCTTCGAAGCGGCTCCTCGGCGTCGGCAATCCTGCCGACACGCATGAGGTAGTGTCCGTAGTGGTACTGGCCCGGCGCGTAACCCGGATCGACGGCGATCGCGCGGCGGAAGGCCTCACCCGATTCTTGCCAACGCAAGGCCGCGATGTTTGCCAGCCCCAGTGCGGTATAGGCCTCGGCGAGCGTTGAATCGAGTGCGAGCGCTTGCTGTGCCGCGGCGAACGCACGGCCCTGCACGACAGGCTCCGGCGTTCGGCCGAAGGCGGGCATCAGCTCGAGCGCGTACGCGAGTGCCGCGTACGCACGAGCGAAGCTGCTGTCCTTCGCGATCGCACGCTCGAAATACTCCACTGCTCTTGCCACACCGTCGCCGCGACGTTCCAACAGATAGTTCCCGCGAAGGTATAGATCGTAGGCGTCCGGATTGCTGGTGCCCGACGATCGCGCCGACTGGCCCGGCTCCGGCGCGGAGACTCCGCGCAATCTTGCGCGCAGCGCGCCCGCGATCGCCCGCGCGATCTCGTCTTGGACCTGAAACACGTCCTTCACCTGTCGCTCGTACACATCGCTCCACAGAGTCAATCCGTCGGCGACGCTCGTGACCTGCACGGTGAGTCGCATCCGGTCGCCCGCGCGGCGGACCCGTCCTTCGATCACCGTGCTCACGCCGAGCCGGCGGCCGAGCTGGCGTACGTCAACGTCGTGACTGGAGCGAAACGCGGCGGCGGATGTACGCGAGGCCACGCGCAACCCGCCGACCTTGCTCAGCATTGCCGCGATCTCGTCGGCGATCCCCTCGCTGAAGTATGCGTTCGCCGTGTCTCCTCCGACGGCCTCGAACGGAAGGACGGCGAGGGATTGTGTTGCCGGGGGTGGGGTGATCGACCGACCGAGAAGGCGCGGCGTAGCGATGTAGGCGGCCGACAGAGCGAACAGGACGGCGCCGGAGAGCGCTACGGCCGGCATCCAGGCGCGACGTCGCGCTTTCGCGGTAGGGCTGGCGGCCGGTGTCGCGACAACGCCAAGCGCGTCGAGGATCTCGCGCACTGACTGTGGACGCCGCGCCGCGTCCTTCTCAAGACAGCGCATCACGAGGGCGCTCAGCGCGGGAGTTAGCTCGGCCGCGCGCCCGGAGAGTGGCGTCGGTGTCACTGTTAGCTGCGCCGCCAGGAGGTCCGAAGGCGTCGTACGGTCAGCGAACGGGTGAACTCCCGCGAGCAACTCGTAGGCGAGGAGTCCCCAGGCATAGATGTCGGCGCGATGGTCCACTCGCGGATCGCCTGCCGCCTGCTCGGGCGACATGTACGCTGGTGTTCCGATGGCTGTGCCGACCGTGCTGAGGGTTGAGTCGACGCGCGGCAGCTCCTCTATTGCGCGCGAGGACGAGCTGATCGCTTTTGCGATACCGAAGTCCGTCACGAGCGCGGCGTCGCCGGAGAGCAACACGTTCTCGGGCTTCACGTCGCGATGCACGACGCCCTGGTCGTGCGCGAAGGCGAGGGCGCGCGCGACGTCACGGAGTGTTGCGAGGGCATCGGCAACCGGCAGCCGCCCGTCATGCGCGAGCCGCGCACGAAGGGATTCGCCACGCACGTACGGCATGACGTAGTACGGCAGTCCTGCCGCCTCGCCAGCCTGGAACAGAGGGACGATGTTCGGATGTTGCAGGGCCGCGGCGACACGAACCTCGCGTGCGAAACGTTCGGCTCTGATGCCGGCAGCGAAGGCGGGAAGCAGGACTTTGATGACCACCATCCGGCCGAGCGCGGACTCGCGAGCCAGGAATACGCGACCCATGCCGCCTCCGCCAAGCTCGCGCTCGATGGTGTAGGTGCCGTCGAAGGCCGCTTGCAGAAATGCGCCCAGGTCGATTCGCGGGAGCGCAGTCTCCGGCGTCTCAAGGCCAAGCGGAGCTCGGAGAAAACCCTGCCGATCGGCCGCGGCGTCGCGCGCGAGCAGCGCCGCCAGCTGGTCGGCAAGCGTGGGTGAGCGCGAGCGCAGCTCGTCGAGCCAAGGGCCTCGCGCGTCATCGGAGAGTTCCAGCGCCTTGTCGAGTAACGGCGCGAGTTCTCGCCAGCGATCCCGGTCGATGACAGCCATCCAAGTCTCCCTTACAAGGACCATAGCATAAGAAACCGCGCGGGAGTTGGATAGCGAGCGGCAGCGAAACAGTCGAACCCGCTTCGCAAGCTCGGATCGTAATCGCGCGTCCGTGTCGTGGTTCACCTCCTAATTCCGATTGTCTGATTAGAGAACGATAGGATCCCTCTTGCAGGGAGCCGGTCGTTCTCCGCCGTCATTCCTCGAATGTCCCGCCCAGGGAGGCCACCGCATGAGCCAGGCACGGCTGAGCGTCGCTACCAAGGGTCTCGTCTTCGTTCTCCTTGCCGCGTGCGATTCACCGCACGCCACAGCTCCGGCGCGCACGGTTGCGCGCGGACCAACAACGTCGACAACGTCGACAACGTCGACAACGGATCTCGTTCGGCAGCTTGCCGCAGCGCGGGGAATCATTCCGCTCCCACCGGCGCCGTACGTGCGCCGGACGCTCTCACGCCTCGGCCAGGCGCTTGCCTTCGACAAGATCCTGAGCGGCCCGCGCGACATCTCATGCATGACGTGTCATCTCCCAGCTTTCGCGACGGGTGACGGGAAGAGCCTGTCGGTCGGGCAGGGGGGAGTTGGCCTCGGGCCGGATCGCTCCCATCCGGCCGGCGTCTTCATCCCGCGCAACGCGCCTCCGCTCTTCAACATGAGCGCGATGAAGCATCTCTTCTGGGACGGCCGCGTCGAGGTAGATGCGCACGGCGCATATCACACGCCAGCCGGAGCTCAACTCGCGTCCGAGATGACACAGGTGTTCGAGTTCGGCGCGGTCTCGGCGCTCGCGCTTTTTCCCGTCACGAACCGCGCCGAGATGCGTGGAGACAGCGGAAACGAGCTCGCCGCGATTCCCGACCATGAGCTCACCGCGATCTGGGACGGCATCATGAAACGCCTCGGTGCATTCCCGGAGTATCGTGCGATGTTCGAGGCCGCCTATCCGGGGACGCACTTCAGCAGCATGACGTTCGCGCATGCGTCGAACGCGATCGCCGGATTCATCGTCGATCAACTCTCCTTTAACGACACACCATGGGATCGGTTCCTCGCGGGACGCGACGATGCACTCACGACGGCGCAGCTCGAGGGCGCACAGACCTTCCTTACGCTCAAGTGCTCGGTTTGTCATAACGGTTCGTCGCTCAGCGACGAGCAATTCCACGACGTCGCCATCGCCCAAATCGGTCCGGGTTTGGGAGATGGAGCTTCCCAACGAGACGATTTCGGGCGGATGCGCGTGACCGGACTGGCGAGTGATCGATACCGTTTTCGCACAACGCCACTCCGCAACGTCGAACTCACGGGGCCATACGGCCACGACGGAGCGATCGTCTCACTGCGCGCGTTCGTCGAACACTACAGCGAATCGGACAAGAAGCTGCGTGGGTACGATCCCTCGCAACTCGAACCCGCGTTGCAAAACACTCTCCTCGGCAACACGTCGGCGATTCTTCAGCAACGCGACACGCTTCTCGACGGCGTCGTCCTCACCTCGGCGATCGCCGAAAAGCTGGTGCAGTACCTCGGCGCATTGACCGATGGTCGCGCGCGCAACCTCGCTCGTGTGGTGCCAGCGCGAGTCCCGAGCCGACTGCCGGTGGATCGACCGTAAGAGAACGCGCTGTCGGCAACGCCTGACTACATCTAACTATCGAGAGGCAAACATGAGCGCAAGGAACCAACTGCTGCGCGCCGTCGCAGTCTCCGTTGTGATGACGATTGCACCGTTGAGTGGCTGCGGCCGAATCACCGACGCGGATCGCGTGCCTGTGACGGAGTCGGGCCCTAGCGTCGCGGCGTCGCGGATCGGCCAGTCCACGGCCAGCGCGCAGTGGAGTGCGATCACGCGGGACTTCATCTCGTCGAAACAGGGAGCGACGAAGCCGAACCAAGGAGCTGCCTTTCGCGCCTTCGCATACCTCTCGCTGGCGCAGTACCGCGCGGTTGTTGCAGCTCACGAGGCAATCGGCATTCCGCCGCACGCGTCGCCGCAGGGCGCCGTGGCAGCCGCGTCGGCGGTCGTGTTGAGCTCGTTGTTTCCGGCGGATGCGGCGTTCTTTGAATCGCAGCTCCGCTTGCAGGAGGCCGGAGTCGTCGGCGCGGACAACGCGGCGAGCACCTTTGCGGCCGGAGAGACGCTTGGCCGCACCATTGGGGCAGCGGTCGCCGAGCTCGCGCAGAGTGACAACTTCGACGCGGTGTGGACCGGCACCGTGCCGACGGGTCCCGGCTACTGGTCGAGCGACTTCGATCCCGCGCGTCCTCCTCTGCAGCCGCTGCTGGGGGAAATGCGACCATTCTTCCTGCAGTCGGGCGATCAGTTCCGTCCGGGTCCGCCACCGGCTTTCGGTAGCCCGGAGTTTCTCGCCGCCCTCGCAGAGATCCGCGGGTTCTCCGACAATCGGACGGCAGAGCAACTCGGCATCGCACAGTTCTGGTCGATGACGACCGGCAGCCTGGTTGCAGGGTTTTGGAATGAACAAATAGCCGGCCTGATCGACCGTTATGCCCTGGACGAACGTCGAGCGGCGCACACCTTCGCGCTCGCGAACATGGCGATGATGGACGCCAACATCGCGTGCCACGACGCGAAGTACTCGTACTGGCTGATTCGTCCGTATCGAGCCGATCCTGCGATCACGACGGTGATTCCGAGGCCGAATCATCCGTCCTATCCGTCGAACCACGCATGTATGTCGGGGACGGCGGCGTACGTGCTCGGCGCGCTCTTTCCGCCGGAGGCGGCACGGCTCGCGGCGATGGCTGACGAGGCAGGAGAATCGCGTCTCTACGCGGGCATCCATTACCGCTTCGATAAGGACGCCGGTCTACGCATTGCGCGGCAGGTCGCGGCGCTCGCGTTGTCTCGTGACGTCGATGGTGACGGTCACGCTCGGTCGGCAAAGCGATAGTGTCGGGACTGCGTGCGCACCGCCGAGTGGTTGACGGATCTAGCGGCAGCCCAGCGCGGGCGCGACGTGCGTGAGGATTGATTCAATCACGTGCGCGTTGTATTCGACGCCGAGCGTGTTGGGCACGGTGAGCAGCAAGGTGTCCGCTTCGGCGATGGCCTCATCCGCTTTCAGTTGTTCGACCAAGACGTCGGGTTCAGCGGCGTAGGACCGACCGAACACGGCCCGCATGTTGTCGATGACGGCGGCGTAGGTGGCCGTAACCATGCCGATGCATAGCCCGATGAAGAGCACAACCGAAGCCGTGAAAGGGGGCGCGCGCCGCACGCTTCGCCACGCATTGCTGAGGTCTCTCATCGCACCGACGGGCGACCGTGAGATCCACCCTACGGGAGAGCCATTCGGCGTGCGTATCACGAGTCCGAGCGCAGAGCGGCGACTGGATCGATCCGCGCGCTCGCGCGTGGCGCCCACGCACTCATGTCGGGACAGATGAGACTACGTACCGTGGGACCCGATAGCCCCGGCCAGTGTGAGCCGGGACTATCGGACGACCGACTGCGAGATCCACGTTTCTGTTACTGTCCCGAGCTTTCACCCAGGGCGACGAGAAGCTCGTCCAGCTGATCGAACGTCTCGACCATTGCATCGGCTGCTCCGGTGCCGGCAGCGTCGAGCGCTTCCTTCGAAGGATAATTCTCGCGCAGGACCACCAGCGTCTTGCCGCCCTTTTCCTCGAAGGTCACCGTGGTGACAGGTCCGCCCTCGCCACCTTCTTCATTGGTCCACGCGAGGCGCGAATACGGCTTCACGTCGACATACGTGCCGAAAAACGCGGCAGGCTCGGGGCTAGCGTCGAATACCAATCGGTACTTGCCTCCGACACGAGCATCCACCTCGCAGGACAGGAGCGTCATTCCCATCGACTTGGGCACCCACCAACGCCTGAGCAGCTCGGCTTTGGTAAATGCCTCGAACACGATGCGCGCCGGACCGTTGATGGTCCGCGTGACGACCACCTCGCGGTCCGACTTCCGTTCCACCGTGGTGCGGTTCTTCACGGGGCCGGGCTCACTTTCGATTCTCGCGTCCATTGCTCTTCTCCTTTCGTGTGAGTTCCTGGACAACCTTGTCCAACTCGTCGAAGCGTTCGTCCCAGCGCTGGCGGTACCGCTCGAGCCACGCCGTCTCTTCCTCCAATCGGCGCGGACCCAGCTGGCACGTCCGCACACGCCCGATCTTCTTCGTGGTGACGAGCCCCGCCTGCTCCAGAACGCCGACGTGCTTCTTCATGCCCGTGAGCGTCATGCGGAACTTCTCGGCAAGGTCTGTGATCGAAGCGTCGGCTCGTCCGAGCTGCTCCAGAACGCCACGCCGCGTGGCGTCCGAGAGCGCGGCGAACGAAGTATCAAGTCGGGTCGTCATATACTGAACCATATG
>Ga0070708_100000042_pt1 | contig 83511 bp, 75 predicted proteins | sample KBSK5503metaG_FD_65469 | JGI IMG/M metagenome (GOLD analysis project Ga0070708, IMG submission 65469) | Corn, switchgrass and miscanthus rhizosphere microbial communities from Kellogg Biological Station, Michigan, USA - KBS K5-50-3 metaG | ecosystem: Host-associated > Plants > Roots >... | reverse complement strand
GCAGTGTTAGTGAAAATCGTGGGACGGAGCTGCGGCCACTTGGAACGAAAGCGGCTGCACGTATTTTGCTTTTACTGAGACAACATTATCCTGATTTTGCAGCGTGCCTTCGATTAAAAGAAAAGGATGATCGACCAGAACAAGGCGGTTCTGGTCGAAAATCTGCGGCGTGATGATTACATTACTAACACCAGTCTCGTCTTCGAGTGTTAGAAATACAAACCCTTTTGCAGTACCTGGCCGCTGACGAACAATGACCCATCCGGCAATACGCACTAAACTGCCATTACGCAGTTTGCCCATATCCAGGGCCCGTAAAGCTCCTAGTTTAGTCAACTCCGCCCGATGATAGGCAACTGGATGTTTGCCAATAGTAAGACCCGTCCCACGAAAATCTGCATCCATTCGCTCGGGCAATGTCATAGGAAGCAATGGTGAGTTGCCATCCTTTTCCAAAAGCCCTTCATATAAAGAACCGGCGGAACGAGCGACGCGCTCAACCTGCCATAAAGCATCGCGACGATTTGTGCCTTTGGTTTCTAATACTGAAGGCTCGGCATTAAGTTCCTTTTGATTGGGCATTAGAGTTTGGACTTTTGGCGTTGAACTTTGCGAAGCTTGAATAAAATTCAACGCCCCTACTGCCGCCAGCTTTCTCAACTCGTCTTTACGAAGTTCAGGCACACGATTGCGCAGATCGTCAATGCCGGCAAAGGGACCTGTCGCGCGCTCGCGTACGATCGCTTGTCCTGATTGTTCACTGAGTCCCTTTACGTATCTCAAACCAAGTCGAAGAACGAGAGGGGGAGAAGATGGCGAGACAGAGAGACGGGGAGAAACGGGGAAAAGACCACTCGCCATCTGACAATCGACGTACGGCTCCGTGTGTTCGTGCTTTGCAGTCTCTCCATCTCTCCACCTCCCTTCTTCTTCTCGCTCAATTGTGCATAACCAATCCGAGCGAGTGATATCTATAGCCAGGATCTTCAAACCATGACGTTGCGCATCCTTGATGAGTGTAAAAGGTTGATAAAAGCCCATCGGTTGATTATTTAAAATCGCGGCCGTGAAAGCAGCCGGATAATTACACTTCAAATAGGCACTCGCGTAGGCAATCAAGGCAAAACTTGCCGCGTGGGATTCGGGAAAACCATAAAGCGCGAACGAGGTAATTGCCTGGACAATTTCATCCTGCGCTTTTCCGGATAAACCATTGCGCTGCATGCCCCGGCGCAGTTTTATTTCAATCTCCTTCATTCGCGCTTCCGAGCGCTTGAAACCAAAAGCGCGCCGCAACTCTTCCGCCTCTCCGCCGGAAAAATCGGCGCAGATCATGGCCATCTTCAACAATTGCTCTTGAAACAGCGGCACTCCCAGCGTGCGTTTTAAAACGGGCTCAAGCAACGGATGGGGATAATTAACCGCTTCCCTGCCCTGCCGGCGCTTGAGATAAGGATGGACCATGTTTCCCACAATGGGACCGGGCCGAATAATGGCCACCTGAACCACGATGTCGTAAAACTTTTGTGGCCGCAAACGAGGCAGGCAAGACATCTGCGCTCGGCTTTCGACCTGAAACATACCAATGGTGTCGGCTTTTTGCAGTGCTGAATAAACGGCCTTGTCGTCTGGAGGAAGATGTGCCAGATCGACTTCTTCTCCATAAGAGTCGCGAATCAACTTAATGGAATCTTCCAGGACGGCCATCATTCCCAATCCCAGCAGATCCACTTTGATCAAACCCAGATCAGCACAGTCTTCTTTATCCCATTGAACTACTACTCGGCCAGGCATCGTCGCGGGCTCCAGCGGCACAACTGAATCAAGTTGACCCTGACAAATAACCATGCCGCCCGAATGCTGACCCAAATGGCGGGGAAGGTCTTGCACCATTTGGTAAAGTTGAAAGAATTTTTTTATCCGCGGGTTCCGCAAGTCCAGACCGGCATCGCGAAACTGACGCTCTGTAGAATCTTTAGGATCCTTCCATTCCCATGTGTGCACTAACCCCGAAAGACGTGAGAGCGTTTCCTCATCAAAATCGAGGGCCTTCCCTACTTCACGCGCAGCGGAGCGTCCTCGATAAGTGATAACATTTGCAGTCATCGCTGCTCCCAGCTTTCCATAGCGCTTATAAACATATTGAATAGCTTTTTCACGTTGATCGCCGCTCGGTAGATCGAGATCTATATCCGGCCACTCCCCTCGTTCTTCGGAAAGGAAACGTTCGAAGAGCAGTTCCATCCCAATAGGATCGACAGCCGTGATGCCCAGGGAATAACAGACTGCACTGTTTGCTGCCGAACCTCTTCCTTGAATCAGGATTCCTTCTTGACGGCAAAACTGAACAATGTCCCAAACAATTAGAAAGTAACCTTCAAGTTTGAGCTTTTTGATCAAGGCCAGCTCGCGTTCAATTTGCGGGCGTGCTCGATCGTAAGCTGAAGAATCGTTGTTAGACATATAGCGCAAGCGTGCGCCTTCTTCCGTGCGTTTGCGTAGAAACGACGTCATGGTTTCACCGTAAGGCACGGGATACTTCGGAAATTCGTAACCGAGATCTTCCAGGGTAAACTCCAATCGGGATGAGAGCGTGGACGTGTTGACAATCGCCTCCGGTAAATCTGCAAAGAGCTCCAGCATCGTGAGTCCGGATTTGAGATATCGTTCTGAATTTCCAGCTAGCAAGCGGCCGGCTGTTTCAAGTCGCACATGATTACGAATGCAAGTGAAGACATCAGCAACTTCCCGCCGAGCAGGTGTCGCCTGTCCAACTCCATTCGTGGCAAGTAACGGCATGCCGGTCCGTCTGGCAATTTCAATCACCCTTTGATTGTTTGCTTCTTCCTCACGATCAAAATGGCGCTGCAGTTCGGCGTACACATTTCCTTTGCCAAAAACAGCAACCAACCACTCGGCATTTCTCTGCATGTTCCCCCGGTCGAATCGTCCCCCCCTCTCTACGCCTCTCAGACCAAGTGGTCCATCGTTACCGCCTGTCAAACAAATCAACCCTTTCGCGTAGACCGTTAATTCCTCAGGTGTAACTGCGCACTCGCCAGCTTTCGCGTGTTTCGGCGTGCGCAATTTCATCAAGGTGATCAAACGGCAAAGATTTTGATAACCAGTACGATTACGAACCAACACTGGAATCGAGACGCCGGCTGCTGTTCGTGCAAAGTTCGTTTTTTGACTTTGGTGTTTGGACTTTGGACTTTGGACACTTATTTCTGCCCCAATATGGGCTTTGATGCCATTTTTTTTCGCCGCCAGATGAAACCGCGGCGCCCCATAAATTCCATCACGATCCAATAAAGCCATTGCGGGCATTTCCAGTTGGAGGCAGGCAGCAATCAATTCTTCAGGCACTGAAGCACCTTCTAAAAAACTGAATGCTGATCGGGCGTGTAACTCAACGTACTCGAGCATTAATCGTAACTACCTTCCACAAACCACTCTCCATTATTTAATTCACGATAAATGCGATAGAGGGCCGAGGACTGGCTTTCATGTCCCAGCCCCATTAGCGCCACGTCCCACTCGTCTCTCGCCCAGTGGTCAGTACGCCACCAATCACCGGTTGTTCTCCAGGGTCCAGCCAAACTTATAACTCTTCCATGGACACTCCTTTGTTTACTCCATGCGCTGATCTGCGTGGGACAACCCTGGTTGGCTTGCACCATGGCTCGCAATGGCGGGCGAAATATTCGGAAACCAATGGCACATTGTCGATTGCCGATTGGCGATTGCCAATTGGACAACCCACTACCCCGTTTTCTAAAGTCAGGTTTGCCTTTGAGTACAAACCGCTTCATGCGAAAAGCATCTGGTCGATGCGTATCGATTAGTTCAGGTGAGCCGACATTTTCCTGACTTACGAGTTTCGCAAGTCTTGCCAGGGTAAGTTCGAGTTTCTCGGGCTCAGGGGCAAGCGGAATAAACAAACCGTTTTGCAGTACGCGCGGTTTTACTGGCTCACAATTAATTGAAACGGCGCTTACAGCGGCCTGCGGCGGGTGCATTTCCGTATCGAGCAATAACAATTTCAAAAACACTTTATGATCGCGCATTGGATATGGCAGGGTCAGTCTGCGCTCATATGCGGTCTGATCCTCCAGCTTCATCTGTACCAGCAATTCATTCGTTGCTAATGCATAAGCATTCAGAGTTGCGCAAAGTTGATTCAAGAGACGCGCGAAAATAAAAGAGAGCGGCTCGAGTTCGGCAAGCGCGTGTTCGAGTTCAATTGAATTTGCAAAAACGGGAGCAGGTTGTTTGAGTTTCAGGTGTCGCTGAGCCTGGCCACGGGCAAGTTGCTGAAATTGTATTCCTTCTGGTCCCAAACGTTCGGCGACGCCGGTGATGGGCAACGAGGCAAAGTCACGAAATGTTCGAACCCCCCATAGCCGCAGAGTTTCAAAAATTTCTTCTGCTTGTTTCTTCTCCGTATTAACCAAACAGTAATCGAGGGTCTGTATGGGAAAGTCACCCAGGCAAGTGAGTTCTTCACCCGGTGAAATAAAGGTTATGCCTTTGAGGAGTGTGGCCGCATGTATGGCCGCATCCGGGTTCGACGCAATAGCAACATTGACCTGACAATCTATGCCGCCCTCTTCTTCGGATTTGCCCGCGCGCAACGCCACTTCATTTGCCAACTCATAGGCAGAGCCAAAGAGAAGTTCACAGCCTTCGACATCGATAACAACTGTGTCTGGTTTGGTCTCTTCCACAAGAGGTGAAAAGGCGTAAGCAAAATCCGCTAGTGGGAGGTTCTCCTTGATGTTCTGACCATAGATACAAGCAAACATATGCCACCTGTCTAGAAATAACTTGCGCTTCAAAGGGAAATAAATGTGACCGAAGATTAGCGAAAATTTACGAAGACTGTCAAGGTGGGGCTTCTCGCTAAATATCGGTTCTGATCCGCGTTATCAGCGTTAATCTGTGGCGAATCTTAAAAAACCGTTCCTGCTCGAAATTGAACTTCATTGAGATCACAGTGGAGAGGTCTACGACGATTAATCCTTATAGAATTGGTTTGTAAAAGGTTTGCATGTGTAATCCGCTGTGGGCCAGGCATGAGTCTGAGCTGATTTTCAGCTGGTCCGCCAGTTCCCTCCAAAAAACTCCGTCCTTTTACCAGTTCCCGGCCATCAGTTCTAGACCACCCGACTGCGCCATTCAATTCTAATGTGAGTGAAGCACAAGAGCGCGCACAGGACTCTTCGACCATCACAACTATTGCCGTAGACGTATTTTCTACAGTGCGCCGGAAGCGATACCACCATGATGAAATAATCCGGCGCGCATCTTTTCCCGCCACGTCAGCCATATCCAGGACGACAAGTCCGAACCCACCAGCATGTAACAAGAGGTCAGTAGCTTTAAAGGCGTGCTCAATGTTTGCAGCACAACGTATCCAGAGCAAGCGATCGAAATCCATTCCTGTCACTGCAGCCGCTGCTGGTGCGAAAACATCGTTCGTGTCTACAAGTGCGCAAATTTCGTCATGCGCGGTGGCATAGGCGAACATTGAAAGCATAAGGCTGGTGCGTCCCGAAGATGCTGGTCCAAACATTTCAGTAATAGCACCGCGGGGAATGCCCCCAACCAACGCATCAACTTCCGCCACTCCAGTGGATAGTATTTCCGCAGGAGTTTTTTCCTGAGGTTTGAATGCCTTGCCGAAACGACCAGCAATTTCAGATTCAATTTCGGCTTTTGAAAATGCTGCTCTCATGATTTATAAACCTAATCAACTCCTGCGATCATTGGGGGGAGCAAATGTCAACACGGAAGTTTTCATCTAAATCTTCAAAAAGCCCGGCAGAGAATTTAATTCCCCCGCGACCAACGTTATCGACGCTCAAAGAAGCTGCTGCCGACTGCCGTGCTTGCGATCTCTGGAAAAAAGGAACGCAAACTGTTTTTGGCGAAGGCCGGCGACGATCCAAGGTAATGTTTGTAGGCGAACAACCGGGTAACGAAGAAGATCTCGCCGGCAAACCCTTTGTAGGTCCCGCCGGCCGGCTGTTTGACGCCGCGCTGTCAGGAGCTGGCATCGATCGGAACCAAACCTATGTCACCAATGTTGTAAAACATTTTAAATGGGAGCCTCGCGGCAAACGTCGTATCCACAAAAAACCCAACGCGCAGGAGATCGCTGCCTGTCGTCCCTGGCTGCAAGCCGAGATCGACGTAATCAAACCGGAGGTGATCGTGGCCCTGGGCGCCACGGCGGCTCAGGCTCTTTTGGGTCCGCAATTTCGGGTAACAAAACAACGCGGTCAATTTCTCGAATCAACCCTTGCTCCTTACGTAATGGCCACCGTTCATCCATCTTCGATTCTCCGGGCTCCGGATGAGGAAACGCGTCGCCTTGAACAGCGACGTTTTGTTGATGACCTCAAAAAACTCGCTCGCGTGATTAAGTAAACTTTCTGGATTCTCCCTTATTTCAGATTAAACAAGTCGACGGAGCAAAATACTGCTTGACGTCGTGGCTTTCTTGTTCGAGAATGTTCGCTGAATTTTCGGTTGTCAACGAAAATCTGGTTGGGTTATGCCGAAAGGAGATGCACTGCAATGCCGGTAACGGCCAAACAACGACGCATTTACGAATTTATTCGACGCTATATAGCCGCTAATCAGGAGCCGCCCACTATCGCGGAGATCGGAAGACAATTTCAGATGAGCTCGCCCGCGAGCGTCCATAGCATTCTCTCCGCCCTGGAGCGTGAAGGACTAATCAAACGCATTCCCAATGTCAGCCGTGGAATCGAAGTGGTCGAGCAGGCAAGCAACAATGGCGATGACAATGAGATTCCTCTGCTCGGTATCGTGGCGGCAGGTCAACCAATCGAAGCCATTCTCACGCACGATACTGTGCCGGTACCAAAAGATATGCAGGGGCGTGGACGCACCTTTGCTTTGCGTGTGCGTGGCGATTCCATGATTGAAGAAAATATACAGGACGGAGACATCATCATTGTCGCCTCGCAAAAGACAGCGGAAAACGGTCAGATGGTGGTGGCCTTGATCGATGGAAACTACGCCACAGTGAAGAAGTTTTATCGTGAGCCGGATTTCATTCGCCTTGAGCCGGCCAATCCGCAGTTCAAGCCAATTTTTATAAAGACCCCCGAGCGCATTCAAATTCAAGGCATCGTTCGTGGTTTGATTCGCAAGTATGATCGTGGATTGGTGTTGCACAGCTAACAGTCGCCAAAAGGGCGCACAACCAGATGGCTCAATCGCCACAAAGTGAGGTTGAATTCCTTGGCTTCGCGCTGAGCGACTGCACAGTCAACCTTAATGACGCCGCTGCAAAATACTTGCGGCCTGTGCATCGCACTGCGCTCGAATTGGCCGTTCAAAACCAATTCGGCGCGGAAGTAGGTGGGTTTTGGTTGATGGCTGATCAAATTGCCCAATTACGAAAGTTGCCGGAATGCTACGCAGCCAATGAGGCACCCCTCGTGAGGTCAGCGATCGAGGCTTACCTGGAAGCTCAACTTGAGGACTCTTATCTCAAACCAGAACTGGTGCTTCCCTTTTTCGGCGCAGGACCACTAAACCAATCCCTGCCATGATCATCGCCCCACCAACCAGAGTGCGCCAGTTTAGCTCTTCATTTAGTATTAGCACTCCCAGCGTGACAGCAACAACCGGCGTGACCAGAGCAATTAGCATCGTGTTGGTCACATTCATGTTCTGAACAAGCCAGTAATACAAGAGAAACGCGACTACGGAACCAACCATGGCTAAATAAAACAAAGCTGCCACGGCCATCCCCGTCCAATGAAAATGAAAGGGATTACCTTCCAACGGAATACCAATTAGCAACAAAGGTATGAGGCCAAATAGCATCTGCCCAGCCGCCAGTATCGCCGGATCGAGATGTTTACCACGAGCTTTCACCAGCACGTTGGAGTAAGCGGCCGACGCTGAGCCGAGGACTAGAGCCGCACTTCCAGCTAACGCTCGCGGACCAGCTACGCTCAACTGGTTGGAAAAGATCACGGCAACTCCGGTTATTCCCATGACGATCCCAATAACTCTCGGCAGAGTCATCCGTTCGCCCGGAAGGTAAAAGTGTGCAATGACGAGACCAAACACAGGAATTGTTGCTTGCAGCAACGCGGCGAGACCAGATGAGATGTATTGCTCACCCCAGAACAGCAGACCATAGTTAATACAAAAGGCGAGAACTCCCGTGCTTGCTAGAAGTACCCAATCGCTACGCCTGCGGGGTAAAGACAACCGCCGGACGGCAACGAGGGAAAAGAGAATAGTGGAAGCAATTACGAATCTGATACCGGCAAACGTAAATGGTGGAAGGTCTTCCAGACCAAGCTTGATAAATAGCCAAGTCGAGCCCCAAATGAGGCAGAGCACAAGCCAGACAAGACGTGCTTTCATGCAGTGGCAAGTTCTCCGCAGAGTGAGTCATTCATGAGTGATTACAATCAACCCATCAAAAATAGAAGCGGCAAGCAGAGACCGGGAGAAATCTCTACTTGCCACGCCAGACAACCCGGTTGAGTGAAAAATCTCCACCTCAGAGTCGTCAGTTAGCTGGGCATTTCCGTTTTGATGATCGCGAACGCCGCGCCTTGAGGATCCGTGAGTATCGCAAAGCGTCCCACGCCCGGAATGTCGTCTGCCGGTTTCATTACTGCGGCCCCAAGCTCAGTGGCCTTTTGAACCTTGGCATCGCAATCGTCGACCGCAAAATATACAAGCCAATTGGGCGGGATATTTCCCATCTCCGGTGTTATGGCTAACATACCACCGTTGCCTCTATCGCCATTGCTCAATATCGTATACTCCATGGGACCAAAAGTTTTAACATCCTTGCCCCAACCGAAGACAGTCGAATAAAAATCGCCGTCCTTCTTCGTATCGGTCGTCATCAGTTCATTCCAAGTGAATGAATTCGGCACGTTGTAGATTCCCGCGCCCTTGTGAGTACCCGGCTGCCACAGAGCGAAAACCGCACCTGTCGGATCCTTCGCTACCGCCATTCGGCCAAGATTAAGAACGTCGAATGGCTCTTTCATTAGAGTTCCGCCGGCATCCTTGATTTTCTGCGCGGTTTCATCCGCACTGGTAACCGATACGTAGCTCAACCAGTGAGGTGGAATCCCCTGCGCCTTCATCTCACTATTGAGCTGATAAAGAGCCCCAACGTCTTTGTCATTGAGCTTTAGTATCGTATAGACCTCACTTGGTCCGACTGGGTTATCAGTGAACCCCCAGTCGAACAGATCGGTGTAAAACTTTTTCGCTTCCTCGCCGTTGCTGGTTCCAAGTTCTACCCAGCAAAACGTGCCGGGCTTGTAATCTGCAATCTCTTGCATTCGTGCTTCAGTCATTTGCTTCAGTCCTCCTTTAATAATCAAAACGGACAAAAACGGTTCGGCCCATTCGGCAACGCAGCACCAACGAGCCGGGGGAGGTCGTATCCAAGCCAAGCTTCAAGTTTGGCTCACTAGGGCTTTTGCTCCTGGAATTTCGTGTCAATTTATCACTTCGTTCCCACAAGAGAAAGCCGCTTGACCGTCGTAGAAATTCTGACTCGGGAATTTCCGACAACGGAGAAAGTCTGGTTTACAGGGAATTGGTATTCTTACGTTCGCTTGCCCACTAGAAGTTTCAAGGTTTTGTCAGGGGGCAACATGGAACGCTATGAGCGGAGTCGAATTGGCTTTTTAAATCAGACGGGAAAGAGCGCACTGCAAAAACGGTTGTGCCCTAGTTTCATGTCCCAGGGTTCTCCGTGTAACAGTGTCTCGGTGGTGAAATAGTTTTCGGCTTTCACCAACAAGAACGCACGGAGAACGACGGAGAATGCACTAAAAATCTCAAATTAGGACACTACTCCAGAAACGAAAAGCGCTGCCCCCAGCAAGCTGAAAGCAGCGCAATCCGTTTTCCCATAAATCGCCGAAGCTTTCTATAGGATGGTGGCTCAGCATGTACACGCACGAGCCACCAAATTTATATCCCGATTATCAACTGGCGGTCAGTTTGATCTCCGGTCGGCACGCGATTCGTTTTCACAATTCTCGCATTCTTGCGAATGCGGTGCCGTTAGGTTTTTGTTTTGGTGGCTTTTCCTCCACCGCCGATTACGCTCCGGCAACGAAGCTCAGCTTTCGCTGAACCGCTTCGCCCCCTTTGGCGGGTCCTTGCCACAGGGTGCTACTCGTTTTGATCCGAGTAGCTCGAGAAGGTCTCGCAACCTTCTTTAGCTGAACCTTTCGGCTCCGACGCGGGCGTCACTGGAATCAACAGCCGCCTGCCGATTCCCTCTCGCGGGCGTCACCACCCGATTGCCGTCCCTTTGTCGGTCTCGAAGGCCGCAACCTTCGTGACGGGAGGTTTATACTCCTGGAAATGTTTTAGATCAATTTTTCATGTGTTTTATTTTTGGAAGGATCGCGAATACTCATTCATTCCGCAATTGCGCGAGTGTCGCGACGATCCGCTGCTGCACTTCCGCAATCTCTTCCACCCCAGCATACTTGCTGCGCGGCCAGAAAAAACCTTTCAGCCCATCCTTTTTTCGGCGCGGCGCGATGTGAACGTGCAAATGCGGAACGCTCTGGCTAACGCGATTATTTATTGCCACGAAAGTACCCTCGGCACCCATCGCGACCTCAACAGTCCGAGAAAGCAGCTGAACATTTGAGAAAAAGGGCCCAACCAGAGACTGCGGCAGGTCACTCAATGTCTCAAAGTGCTCCTTTGGAATTAACAAACAATGCCCGGGAAATAACGGGCGGTGATCAAGAAACGCCAACGAGATTTCGTCTTCGTAAACCACGGTTGCTTTAAGCTCGCCTGACGCGATCTTGCAAAACAGACAACTGTTGTCGACGCTCACCAACACCACCCCTGCGCAGGTTTCAATTCACCTCACCAAGGACTTCGTCAAATCCTGGCCTTATGAAGTCTCTGGCATCCGGAAACTCTCTCTCAGTGCTTTGCCGCAACCGCTCGAGCCGCAAGATCAACGGGATTATGCAGCCAGCTTTCTCCGGCAAGCATAACTGAATTGAGCGCCAGGCGTTGATAGACCGATCTATTCCCACCAACGCCACTTTCGCCGACCCGTCGGAATCTTTCGGATACTGTTCATCGGGTCTCCATTCCGTTGGATCTTCTTCACTGCTTCGCGACCACAAGGATCTCATCGTCTTCACCGCAATCTGATACTGATACCAGTGAATCACTTCACTTGCATCCTGAAACTGTTCGGACAGTGACAGGTCGGTTTCGTGGGGTGCAACGTCGCTTGATGTAATTGTTTGCGAGAGTTCGGTAAACCATTCGGTGGCGGCACAGGCGTATTCCCTTCCAGCCAAAGCAAGTGGATGACGAGCAGCGTCAGTGTGACGTTTTTCTCGTTGGGCTTCACGTTCTTCGTCGATCTCAGTAAGGTCAACGCCGGCTTCTTCAGCCCACGATGCGATCATGTCCTGGGCGTCCTGAAAGATCGACCCGAGCTTTCGCCAGAACGTTTCATTGGTGATGTCGCGGCTTTCCGGCGATTCGTCTTCGTCTTCTGTTTCTGTCGCATAGAGCAGACAACGTGAGGTGAACGGACAACGTTCACACCAACGATCGCAATAGTTGTAAATACCGGAGATGAGATCCGGATTCGCAGCCAATTCGGTGAGGCCTCTTCGCATGATTTGTCTCCTTGATGAGGATTTAAGGCGGGCACATTCTAGAGTACTATTCAGCGAAATGACAGCAAATGTGAGAAGACAATTTGATAAGGTTTTCCTTCAGTTGGAGAAACTTGGATTATTACTGTTGTCGGATTCTCTTCTTCCGAGTGTCAGCCGCCTGGTTGCGGGTGATGGGTTAAGAGGATCGTGGTGGGTTCACGAACAAGCTCACACCATATTCGCAGTAACTGAAATGCTTGAGGATCATCCAGATGTTCTAGTAATGAGGCTTATCTCTGGCAAGGTGACGTTTGTTCATCGGGAGTTGTGGGGACCGGTTTATTCAATAGGGGTCGCGCGCGAAGATTGGCAGCTCAAGAACCTGTCTCAAGGCGGCAAGTTGCTGCTTAAGACCCTGGATACTGAAGGCACCTTACAAACGAACAAACTCAGCAAATCGTTTGGCCAGAAACCCGGAGAAACCGCTCGCGAACTGGAACTGCGACTCTTGATCCATGCCGAGCAAGTGCACACCGAATCAGGGGCCCACGCCAAAGTTCTGGAGACCTGGGACGCATGGGCTAAGTGTGCTGGATTTCGCGGTCGAGCAAAGAGTCCTTCAGCTGCACGACACTTTCTCGAACAACAACTGGCGGAGATCAATAAAAACCACAATGGCCAAGGCCGCCTGCCATGGCCACCAAGACTCTAATTAACTTTTCCCAATGATGTTGACTCGACTTTCAAATTGGCGAACCTTGATTTTGGTCCTCCTGCTCGGGTGTGGGACGTTAATTTCTGCCCAGCAACCACAGAACGACAGCCGCGAGTCTCTCAACTATGGTTTCGTCAGCCCTAACACACGCGACGACCTGAAAATCGAGGAAGCGATCAGGGGAATGAACTCGCCGCAGGAATCGCGTTTGGTGAATGAAGCAGTTAATTTGGCTTGCGTTTTGCGATCGAAGATTCGAGCCGTTAGAGCACTAGGTTCGTGGAGCGATGGCGCAGAATATTCGGTAATGCTGCGAGTCAAGACTAATGAGACGGGCGTTCGCTATCTCCTATCCCGTATGGGTCGAGACGCACATCAGAAGTCGGTGCTCTATTTTCATCCCCAGCCAGCAGGCCCGGCAATAATCTACACACTGAGACCTCGGAGGCATGTGCGAAATCTCATTACCGTTGCAACTATATTGGAGCGTTCCGGGATCACTTTCCGCACGTTGGTTCCGACCCGGGGGGCTACCCTGGTCTATGTGGTCGACCTCAAACGCGAACTGCATGCGCAGGTGATGAGCGCTGCAAAACGACTTCGCGCAAGTGTGAGTTCGGAGACGGGAAACGGAGGATTTGTCGGTGATGATGCCCTACCGCACGCTAAAATCGTCTTTGAGAAGGAAATCAACACCTACGAAAAGAGCCATCCTAACTTACCGCCTTCATGTCGATGAGTTTCAATCCAAAGATCTAGCGCCACTCACCGGCCTAAGCACGCGAGCCGAGTAAGTTTGCAGGTGGGGTAGCGTACTTAAGTGGTTTCGTTCCCAAGTTGACTCCCCAGGCACTCCTGCCGTACAAGCCTCCGCATGAAATCAACTACGCCCTGCCTTAACGCCACCGTTACTGACGCACTTCTTCGTCTGCCCGGTCCAAAAGGGGAACGTTTCGCAACCGTTTTCCAACACGGCAGCCTGCTTGTCGAGATCTATGCGCCTCGAGGCGTAGATCCTCAAAAGCCACACACTCGTGATGAGATCTATTTCGTCATCACAGGCAGCGGGGATTATATTTGCGGTGAAAGCCGGCAGAGATTCGGTCCGACTGACATTCTGTTTGCAGCGGCCGGAGTAGAACATCGATTTGAAAACTTTTCAGATGACCTGGCGCTTTGGGTTCTGTTCTATGGGCCCGAAGGCGGCGAATCCAATGGAGAGTGAAGAATGGCACAGTTTCGCTCAACTGCTCCCTGCTTCGTTGTAGCTGACATCGGGGCAACGATACATTGGTATGAAGTTAGGATGCAGGGCGTGAAAGACTTTTACGAATCAGTGCGCCAGCACGTCGACATTATTAGACCACTCGGAAAACAGTTTTACGGCGACTGGGAATTTGAAGTTAAAGATCCGAATGGATATGTACTGGTCTTTAGCGAGCTCATTGACTAGCCGGCCGGGCGCACTGCCGACTGAAAGGCTGTGACACCCAGGGTGTTTAGCACTTCGTGTTTGCGCACCCAGCCTCGGCGCGCGATACCCACGCCGTATTTGACGTTATGCAAAGCACCCATTGAGTGCGCATCAACCGAAATCACAAACTTGATCTTTCGCTTCCTCGCCTCGCGAATCCAACGCGGCTCCATATCAAGCCGGTAAGGATCGCCATTAACTTCAATCGCCGCTCTTGATTCAGCAATTACATCGAGGATGCGCTCAACATCACACTCGAACGGCGGTCGACTTTGAATTTTGCGACCCAGTGCGTGGCCCCAAATCTTGAAGACCGGCTGCCGCATCGCGGTAGTTATTCGTCGCGTCATTTTTTCGGAATCCATTTTGTAGCGCGAATGAATACTGGCAACGATGACATCAAACTGCTCGAGAATTCGATCGGGATAGTCGAGGGCACCGCTAGCCACAATGTCTGATTCGGTTCCCCGCAGGATCCTGACCTTAACTTTCTCTTGCACTTCGTCAATCTCTTCCCATTGTCGCTTTAGCCGATCCACGGTGACTCCGCCCGCATAGAAAGCCGTCGGTGAATGATCCGTAATGGTAATGTACTTCATGCCCATTGCTTCCGCCGCGCGGGCCATCTCTTCAATGGAGTGCTTGCCGTCTGAATACGTCGTATGGCAGTGCACCATACCTCTTATATCCGGCAGTGTGATGAGATCTTCGGGTAATTTTCCTTCGAGCGCAGCTTCGATTTCGCCTTCGTCCTCGCGCAGCTCCGGTGGAATGTATTGCATTCCCAGGCTGTGATAAATGTCATCTTCATTTTGTGAATCGGAGGTTGAAGCGGATTTTCGTACGGGTGATCTTCGCTTGCCTTTCGAGCCCAATCCTTCGCTTGCGAGGCGCTGTATTTTGTCGACGTGGGATTTTGATCCGGTTTCTACAAACAACGCCAGGGCAAACTCGTCAGCACGGACAACTACCAACGAAACTCGAGCACCATCAGCAAGTGTTACTGTGCAATTGTCTTTACCCTGTTCTTCGACCTGCACGATGAGAGGAAACCGCAAAAAGTGTTCGATCAAAGCAGCAGGGCGTTTTGTGTTTGCAACTACGCGAACGGTGCCAATCGTTTCCTTCCAACGTCGCAAGGAACCGGCAAAAGTAATACGGGCCGTCTCAGGAGTTGTCTGAAGATAATTGGCGATCTGCTCCGAAGTTCTCAAGGCCTGATGAACATGTAAGCGTGTTTCGCTTTTCTCCCGTCGCCGATGATCGGCAATGGTCTCGAGGAGCTTCTCTTCGGTTTTGGCGCCAAAGCCTTTGATAGTTCGCAACTTCCCCGCAGCAGCCGCCTCTTTTAGTTCAGCGACCGATGTGATACCCAGGGCTTCGTGAAGTGTTTTGATCTTGCTAACAGAGAGACCTGGCACACCGGAAAGCTCAACTATGCCCGGTGGGAACTCCTCCTTCAGACCCCTCAGGACAGAAGATTCGCCAGATAGGAACAGTTGTTTGATCTGCGAGGCAAGAGCGTCACCTATTCCGCGCATCGAAGTCAGCCGGTCTTCCCTTATTACTACGCCGATGTCCTCAGCCATTCCTGTGACGACCCGCGCGCCGTTTTGATAGGCGCGGGCTTTAAATCGATCCTTCCCACCTTTCAACTCCAACAGTGCGGCGATCTCCTGGAGTGCGGCGGCGATAGCGAATTTGTCGAGGTTCTTACTATCTGTTTTTGGCATGTTCTATTGTTAGGTACATAAACAGTTTCGCTTTTCGATGGAGGATTTGTAAAACCGGGGCTATCCTCACCTGAGAGATTGCTGAGCTTGAGTTATTGTATCGCTTCCACTTAGCGATTCTACGACAAATCCCCTATTGTTGTGGCGGCGACCTCAATTGTGACGATAGGCCTGCTCGCGAGTAAAATACTTGCGGACACTTAGCGAGACTTGCACGTGGTCACTATACTTCCCTCGAATATCGATTCTTCTTGATAGGAAATCACCATGCCCATAGCTTCCATTAATCCAACCACAGGCGAAACTCTAAAGACATTCACCGCGCTGAACGAAACCCAAATCGAGGAGAAGCTGCAACGCGCTGCCAACACGTTTCAGTTATATCGTCGCACTCCATTCGCAGAACGCGAACTGCCGATGTTCCGCGCCGCCGAAATTCTGGAAGCGGACAAACAAGAGCTCGCGCGACTTATGACAACCGAGATGGGTAAGCCGATCAAGAGCGCTGTGCAGGAGGCGGAAAAGTGCGCTCTCGTCTGCCGATACTATGCAGACAATGCCAGACGTCACCTTGCTGATCAGATGGTAGAAACTAACGCTACCAGGAGCTTCGTACAGTTTCAGCCACTCGGGCCAGTGCTCGCTGTGATGCCCTGGAACTTTCCTTTCTGGCAGGTCTTTCGTTTTGCCGCGCCGGCATTAATGGCCGGAAATGTTGGTCTGCTCAAACACGCTTCCAATGTGCCGCAGTGTGCGCTGGCTATCGAAGATATTTTTCTCAGGGCTGGTTTTCCAGCGGGCGCATTCCAGACTTTGCTGATCGGATCAGACGCGGTCGAAAAGATTCTCAACGACAAGAGAATAGTCGCAGCTACACTAACGGGCAGCGAGCCGGCAGGCAGAAGCGTGGCCAGCATTGCTGGAAAACAGATTAAGAAGACTGTTCTCGAACTCGGCGGCAGCGACCCGTTCATCGTGATGCCTTCAGCAGATTTGGACCAGGCAGTAACGACTGCGGTGAAGGCGCGTACCATCAACAACGGCCAATCATGCATAGCCGCGAAACGGTTTATTATCGCGTCGGAGATTTACGAGGCGTTCGAGCGGAAGTTTGTTGCGGAGATGCGTGGGTTGCGTGTAGGCGATCCAATGCAAGAGTCAACCGATATCGGTCCGCTGGCGACGCCGCAGATCTTGAAAGATCTTGATGAGCAAGTAAGAAAAGCTGTCGCCTCGGGCGCGAGAGTCTTGACTGGTGGAAAGCAACCGGAACGTTCAGGCAACTTTTACGAACCAACTGTCTTGACAAATATTTCTGAAAAATCGCCGGTCTACTGTGAAGAAGTTTTTGGTCCAGTGGCGCTTCTCTTCCGTGTCGAAACCACGGAGCAAGCCATTCAACTCGCAAACGCCACGACCTTTGGCCTGGGCGCGGCAGCGTGGACTAATGATCCAGAAGAACAGACTCGCTTCATCGATGAACTCGAGGCCGGGTGCGTTTTTGTCAACGGCATGGTTGCATCAGATCCCCGTCTGCCCTTCGGCGGAGTCAAGAACTCGGGCTACGGTCGCGAGTTGGGCGAGTTTGGCATCCGCGAATTTGTGAACGTGAAGACTGTCTGGATCAATTAAGGGCCCCTAGCAAACTACGGCCTTTGCTGCCGAAGCAGCTCACGTAATAGCACCGGGATTGCCGAAAACACCCGGCGTGTTTTTGTCACGAGGTTGCCAATCCGTCCGGAGCGAAGTCTTTGAGCGTATGGCGGATAATGTATAGTTGTGCGAGGGTAGGTGCTTGCTCAGAAGGTTGTGCCGCAGGCAGAGCGGGAGGCGTTATGAAGAGGACAGATATTTTCCGAGCGTGGGGCCGTATTTTGAGTGGACACTATCCGGCTTTGTCGATAGAAATAACTCGAGAGTGCCCATTACGCTGTCCTGGTTGTTATGCCTATGAGCCAGAGCACCTCGGGGATGCCGGTCCCTTGCGATTACTTCCCGATTTTAAGCGGGAACAATTGATATCCGGCGTCCTGGATCTTGTTAAGAAGTATCGCCCCGTGCACGTTTCGATAGTCGGCGGCGAGCCTCTGGTCCGCGTTCGTGAGCTGGGTGTACTGCTCCCACTCTTGAGCGAGATGGGCATCGGCGTTCAGCTCGTGACTAGTGCTGTGCGTAAAATCCCAACCGAATGGGCACACATAAGAGAGCTCTATATAGTTGTTTCAATAGACGGATTACAGCCCGAGCATGACGCCCGCCGCAAGCCCGCAACGTACGAGCGCATACTTAAAAACATCGAGGGGCACTTAGTCACGGTGCATTGCACGATAACTCGCCAGATGACTGGCCGCGCCGGATACTTCCAGGAGTTCTTGTCGTTCTGGTCTGGCAGGCCGGAGGTCAAGAAAATTTGGTTTAGTTTTTTCACTCCGCAGGTGGGCGCGGAGGCAGAGGAAATCCTTTCTCAGGATGAAAGGACACAGGTACTGGCAGAACTCAATACGTTGCGTAAAGCCTTTTCGAAATTGTACCTACCCAGAACAGTGATTGCAGCGTATCATGAACCCCCGCGATCGCCTGCCGAATGTATCTTTGCTCGTGCCACTTTGAATTTTACGGCAGATCTAAAAACCAAAGTGACGCCCTGTCAGTTCGGGGGAGACCCCGATTGCGCCCGATGTGGCTGTATCGCCTCAGCTGGTCTGAAAGCCATCGGAGACACTCAATTAATGGGCTTCATTCCGGTACGCTCCATTTATAACGCATCGGATGCGATAGGCAAGACGGTAGCGAAGCATCTTAATAACAGCAGGTAGCAGATCCGACCCAGAACAGAATACCGACGACTAGTTGCAGTTGTTGCCAGTAACTTAGGAGCGTGCGGCAAATCCAGGATTAAAATCAATCCACAACGACCGCTGTATCTTTTTCAAGGATAATAGCTCGACGCAATGGAGCGCGTGACCGGTGGACCAGGAGATAAAGCGCTGGCAGGACCAACAGTAAAAGGATGGGTGCAGTGATCATACCTCCCACAACAACACGCGCCAAAGGCTTCTGAGTTTCCGATCCGATTCCGGTGGCGATCGATGCGGGCAACAATCCGATGGCGGCCGCCAGCGAAGCCATCAACACCGGTCGCAAACGCAACTCCGATCCGCGTTGGACCGCTTCGTTCAACGTCACGCCTCGATCTCGCAGCTCGTTGATGTATGAGATAAGCACGACTCCGTTCAGCATCGAAACACCAAAAAGTGAGATGAAGCCAACGGCAGCTGAAATGCTGAACGTAGTGTGCGTAATCAGCAGAGCCAGAATGCCGCCAATGAGTGCTGGAGGCGCAGCGCCAAAGATCAGCAGCGAATCTCGCAGGCTGCGGAAGTTTGCGTAGAGAAGGCAAAGAATCAAAAGAATGCTGATCGGTACGACAATCTCGAGGCGCTTGACTGCTTCCTGTAGCTCCTGAAACTCGCCCGCCCATTCGAAGTGGTAGCCAGCCGGCAGCTTCACAGTCTGTCTGATTCTAGTGTCTGCTTCGGCAATCGTGCTCTGAAGATCGCGATCCCGCACACTGAACTTAATGGGAATGTAGCGACCGTTGTCTTCGCGATAGATGTATGACGCGCCTGTCTGTTTCGTAATGTCCGCTACATCGCGCAATGGCACAGCCGTTCCACTTGGCGTGTTGACTGGGATACCGCCGATTGCTTCAACCTCGTCTCGAAACTGCGGCAGGAATCGCACCACCACATCGAAGCGGCGTTCACCGTCGAGCACTTGCGTCACTGCTTGCCCACCGATTGCGGCCTGGACCACGCCATTGACGTCGCTGGGCAGGACGCCGTAGCGTGCAGCCCGCTCGCGATCGATCTGAATGAGCAGATTCGGTTGACCCAATTCACCGAAGACAGCCAAATCGGCAACACCCGGAACAGTCTTCATCACCTGCTGAATGTCATTGGCGGTCGTTTCCAACTTTTGCAGGTCATTGCCAAAAAGTTTGATTGAGTTCTCTCCCTTCACACCAGACATTGCTTCCTCGACATTGTCCTGAATGTTCTGAGAAAAGTTGTATTCGACACCAGGAATAGCGCGTAGCTCAGCCTCCATCTGACGGACCAGTTGAGGCTTGGTCATGGCCTTAGGCCATTCCTCAACCGGTTTGAGGTTGACGAAGAACTCGCAGTTGAAATAGCTCGTCGCGTCCGTGCCATCGTCCGGCCGGCCAAGCTGGCTGACGACCGTTGTGACTTCCGGATACTTACGGAAGACAGCCCTCATCTGATCGGCAAGTCGATTCGCGTAACTGAACGAAATCGTGTTTGGCATTGTGGCGCGGACCCACAGATTTCCTTCCTCCAACTTGGGCATGAACTCTCCGCCCATAAAGGGAATAAGTCCGACGGTAAGTCCCACAGCAATGAGCGCCAGGGTGACCGTCAGTATCGGCCGCGCCAAGATTACTCGCAGCAGCGGAGAATAAGCGCGATTGAGCCAACGGACCACAAACGTCTCATGCTCGCCTGTCTTTGGCTTGAGAAGCAGCGATGCCATCACAGGCGAGAAAGTCAGCGCCAACAACAGCGCACCCGTCAAAGCGAAGCCATAGGTAAGCGCCATCGGCCCAAATACTTTGCCTTCGACGCCTTTCATGGTGAACAGCGGCAAGAACGCCGCCACGATGATCGCCGAAGCGAAGAAGATAGGGGCGCCAACCTCCTGAGCTGCTTGCACTGTTGTGCGTTGCGGGTTGACCGAGAAGAGTCGCGGATCAGAGATGTGACGATAAATGTTTTCAACCATGATCACCGATGCATCGACGATGATGCCGAAATCTATCGCACCCATCGAAATGAGATTTGCCGAGTCGCCCCGCAGCACCATACACATGAAGGTGAACAGGAGCGAGAGCGGAATCGACAGCGCCACAACCAGTGATGCGCGCAAATCGCCGAGAAAAGCAATCAGGATCAGCGCCACCAGAACCATACCTTCGATTAGTGTATGAGTAACCGTTCGGGTCGTAATATTGATGAGGTCCGTGCGGTCGTAGTATGGAACGACTCTCATTCCCTGCGGTAGGATGCCGTTATTGAGCTGCTCGACCTTTTTCCGGACGCGTTCGAGAGTGGGCAGCGATTGTTCGCCACGCCGCATGAGGATGACGCCCTCAACGATGTCCGATTCGCCATCTTTACCGACTCTGCCCAATGGCACTTTAGCGCCGACGCTCACTTCACCGAGTTGTTTGAGATAGAGCGGAGTGCCATTCCTTGATGTGACCGCGACATTGCCGATGTCGATTTCGTCTTTGAACAAGCCGATTCCCCGAACGTTGTAGCTCTGTTCGCCAATCTCCAGGTAGTTTGCGCCGACGTTTGAGTTGCTGTTTGCGATCGCCGTCATCACCTGCGGCACAGACAGGCCATACGCCACTAGCTTGTTTGGATCGAGGTCGACATGAAACTCTTTGCTTGGTCCACCGAAGCTCACCACGTCAATTACACCGGGAATCTGTTTGAACTGCCGCTCGAGCACCCAGTCCTCAGTAACTCGCAAATCCATCACGCTAGCCCCGGAACCAACCAATTGATAACGATAAATCTCGCCGACGGCTGAACTCGGTGAAAGCTGAGGCTGCACACCCGGTGGCAGGGTTACTGTCTGCAGACGATTCAGCACTTCTTGACGATCCAGGTTGTAATCCGACTCAAACTGGAAGTAACACTTGATGTCGGAGAGTCCGAAGAGAGAAATAGAACGAATGTGATCGATACCCGGCATCCCATTGAGCTGAGTCTCAATCGGCAAGGTGATTTGGCGCTCCATCTCTTCGGCGGACCAGCCAGGATTCTGCGCGATGACCTCGATCCTCGGTGGTGCGGGATCGGGATATGCTTCGATGTTGAGGTATCTGAAAGCGTAGAGTCCGCCGATCAGGAGCAACAGAGAAAGCGCGACTACCAGGAAGCGCTCGCGCAAGACGAAATCGATAAGTTTGCCAATCATGTGCCGGAAATTGAGTTGACTTGAAGTTATTGGCTGGGCCGGGCGGAGATTAACAGTCCACCATGTACGACGACTCGATCGCCTTCCCTTAGGCCCGCGCGTATGATCAGCAACCCGTTAACTTCGTTGCCGGTTTCAACTGCTCGCTTCGTATACTGGCCCGGCGCTTGTTCGACAAACACCGCACGCTGGTCGTCTTCACTGATCACTGCTGACGCAGGAACTGTGATAACGGTCTGCGGCGTTCCTGAGGCGAGTATCATGCTGGCGAACATTCCCGGCTTTAGGTGTTCACCGTCGTTGGAAACAACACAGCGCACCGCGACCGTGTGCCTATCAGGATCCAGAGTCGATCCGATCTGATCTACTCGCGCCAAAAAGGTTTCATTGGGATAGGCGGGTGTTTTGATCTTCACTGTTGCACCGGCGTGAATGGAGGCGAGCTGGTCTTCGTACACGTCCGCCGTGACCCAGACGCTGGAGAGGTCGGCAATCATAAAAAGTGGATCGCCCGCGCCGGGCTGGACGACCTGGCCCAAACCCGCTTTGCGCTCCGTAATGGTTCCAGAGATCGGCGCTACCAGCGGGACTATGCGATTCACGGAGCGCGATGGCGCCGCCAGTCGGTTGATATCATCCTCGCTCATGCCGGCGCTGCGCAGACGTCCACGTGCCGCCGCTATTGCTGATTGGACACGCTGAAGATCGTCTGACGCGCGCGATTCATCGGCCTGTGCCTGCTGGAGATCGCGTTTGGGAATTGCCTCGGCTTCGGCGAGGCGCACGGCGCGCTCACGCGTTCGCGTCGCCAGGTCGAGCGTCGTGCGCGCGCTCCGTTCGGTCGTGCGCGCCTGCAGGTAATCGGTCTGCATCCCGACGATGTCGGGTGTATCAATCATGCCAATCGTTTGACCCGGATGGATCGTTGTGCCTACCTCAGCCATCAGTCGTGCGATGCGGCCAGCGAATTGCGAAAAGACTGGCGTCACTCGGTTGCCGTTGAAAGCAATCTTACCCGGTGCAGTTACATCGCTTTGCAAGGTGTGCCTTTGTGCGACCTCGATAGAGACGGCAGCTCGCTGCTCGGGCGAAAGAGTTACAAAAGACGGGCTCGTTTCGGAGTCTAAAGTAGGCTGTTGACGGGCGGCCGCCCGTGAACGGCGATTGGCCAGTACCCACAGGCCGACGGTTAGAACAGCGGCAGTTACCACTATCGCGAGCCACGTCCGCGGCCCAATTCGTTTTCCATGAAGCGGGATCGGTTCGACTGGAGGCTGGTTACCTTCAGTTGTCTCCTCGTCGCTCTCCTCGACTTCCAATGTCGCTTCGCTCATCTTCTTCATTCTCAAGTCCTATTTCACAATTGCGCTTCCAGTTGCGAACTCCAGCTGGTATAGGCTCATCAGAAAGTCGAAGCGCGTCTGGTTGTAATCGACCAGCGTCTGGTTATAGGTGCGCTGCGCATCGAGATAATCGAGCAAGCCTTTTGCGCCATCGCGGTAAGCGATCTCTTCTATTCGGCGCACGTCGCCGGCAGTAGCGAGCGCGCCACCCGTGAACAGTCGTAAGCGATCGCGGCTCACCTGATAAGCCGTAAAAGCCTTTTCCACGTCAGTGAGCGCCTGTGCTCGAACCAACCGCAATTGCGCTTCCGCCTGAAGTTTTGAAGAAGTCGCTTGCGCGATTGCTGCAGTCGCGCGCGGTTCAATCTTGAGCGGCAGTCCCACCACTACGCCAACCGTATTGTCCGAGCCGTTGCGCGAGTACTGACCGCCGACGACCACGTCGCGCACGCGCTGTGCTTCAGCAAGCTTGAGGCCCGCGTCTGCGGCTTCGACGTTAAGCTTAGCAACCTTAATATCTGGACGACTGGCAAGCGCCATGCGCCGTAAATCCTCAATCCATAACAGCTCGGGAATGATTTCCAGGTTACCGTCGATAAGATCTTGAGGGAAACCCGTCTGCGAGGGAGACGACATGATCAGTTGAGTTGCGTTTGCTGCGGTCGGAGCATCGCCCTGACCAATGAGATTGAGCACGTCACGGGCGGCCTGTTGGTAACCTTGTCCGGCCGTTACCACGTCGCGATGAAACTGCAACTGTTGGAGCTGAATTCGCTTAAGGTCAACGCCTGCGGAATATCCTTCCTTAACCTGGGTGAATAACAGGTTTTCCGTCCGATCAAAGTGGTCCAGATTATCTTTGGCCACGCGCAGGTTCTCGCGAGCTAGCACCGCCGTAAAGAACGCTTGTCTCAGTTGGAACAACTGTTGTCGCAGGGCATCTTGAACTTGAGCTTCCGCTGCTTGCGTGTTGCGGTCTGCCTGCTCTGAGCGTAGCGCGCGCTTGTCGCCACGTTCGAACAACTGATCAACCTCCACTGTATAAGTGGTATTAGCAGCTCCATTCTCGTTATTAGTCTTGACTGCATCTGATGGAAGATGAAATACACGCGGGATCGCAAACTGGGTAGCGCTGAACGTCATTGTTGGATTTGGTCGGAGTCCGGCAGCAATCCGTTGCGCACGCAAAATGTCAACGTTATAACGAGCCGCAATAACGGATAGATTGTTCTTGATCAGCAGATCCGTCGCTGTTTGTAGTGAGAGTCGCGCAATCAATTGTGACGCAGGGACGGTAGTCTGACCTGAATCCATGACCGGGTGTGAAGCGATTGGAATTTGAGCAATCGCGGGAGTAAACGCCAAACTGACAATGAGCGCACCGATAGCTAACAGGAGAGTTTGAGGCAGCGAAAAAGTCATCACAATCAAGCTCACCGCACGGTCGAGAGTAGCGCTCTAAATTCGGGCGCAAAATGCGGCCAATATTCACTATAGCTGCTGCCTTTTCAGCAACCACTTATCTTTAAGTCAACAGCCACCTATCTTTTGGCGGGGTGCTTGTCTTGAATGTTGGTTGACTTTAGGATTGATTAGGTCAGTATGTCTTTCCAATACCTCCAAAGCACATCGCGGGTCGTACTCGTTGGGCTTCTCATTGCGATCATCGCCTTCATTGATTGGCAGGTCGAAGTCAATATTGCATTCGGCTTTCTCTACATATTCCCGTTGTTGATATGCGGGACGGCCTTGTCCCGTTGGCAAATCTTACTAACAGCTTTTCTTTGCACATTTCTCGCCGACTATTTTGATCCCTTCCCATTCACCTTCAGCATCACCTTGCCACAGGACGTTCTGGTCTTCACTGCCTTGGCAGGAACTGGTTTCTTTTCTTATGAGGTCACGCGCAGCCGTCGACAAGGAGCGGTTAACTTGCAAAAGCTCGAAAACGAAGTGGCTGCCAGACGCGAAGCTGAGGAACAGTTAGAGTTTTTGATCGAAACTAGTCCGGCCGCTATCCTTACTATGTCGGCTGACTATCTGATTCTGCGGGCAAACTCGGCGGCGCATCGTCTCTTGGGCGTGCCTGCAGGGTCACTGGGCGGAAGCAGTATCAGACGCTACATACCAGATCTGGAACACGTCCCTTTCATCGGGAAGGCGTCACACAAATTCCAGACCGAAATGCAATGCCGGGGTGAGCGGGAAAACGGGGATGGTTTCCTCGCGAATGTTTTCTTCTCGACTTACAGCACAACGGCCGGACCGCGCCTGGCGGCACTAGTAGTTGATGCCTCCGAAGAGCTAAGGGAACGCGAAGAACTAAGTCTGGAACAATTGATGACCGGCTCGCGCATTCTTGTCGGAGCAGTTTCTCACGAAGTCCGAAATGTCTGCGGCGCAATTTCTATCATCCATGAAAATCTTGTTCGGAACGGAAGCCTCAAAGAGAACCAGGACTTCGAAGCGCTGGGTTCCTTAGTTCAAACTCTGAATAAGATTGCGTCTCTGGAACTCAAACAGAGCGCGAGCTATTCGAAGATTGAAAGCATTGATCTTGTGGAGACGCTTGAGAATCTTAGGATTGTTCTTGATCTCCACTGCCAGGAAACCGACATTTCGGTCAACTGGAACATCCAGGAGAAAATTCCGCGGGTGATAGCCGATAGACACAGGCTATTGCAGGTTCTATTGAATCTTGTGAAAAACAGCGAGCGGGCCTTGGAAAGTGCAGATGTGAAAAGACTCGATATTTCAGTTTCTGTTGGGGATAACACTGTATCAATCAGAGTTGCAGACACTGGACCTGGCCTTGGTTCAATCGAAAAGCTATTTCAGCCATTTCAGCAGGGAGCTGACTCAACAGGTCTCGGCTTATACCTTTCGCGAGCCTTTGCACGGTCATTTCGAGGAGATCTGCGGCATGATTCCGCAGCGCCTGGATGCGCTTTTATCATTGAGTTGGCCATAGCTAGCCATCAGAAGAAGTGGCAAGAATAGTCAGACATGGATCGAACACGACTTCTATTGGTTGACGATCACATCCTTTTTCGAGAGGGCTTGAGTCGTATGCTTGCGGCGGAAGAGGGTTTTGAAATAGCGGGCAGTTGTGGAACCACCGCCGAGGCTCTTGAGATTCTGAAACGGACGGCTGTCGATATTGTTCTCTTAGACTTTGATTTAGGCGAGGACCATGGCAGCCAACTCATCTCATCGGCTCGTAGCCTGGGTTTAGAAAGCAAAATCCTAATGGTCACCGCTGGAATGAGTGCGAACGAATCCTCCGCTGCTATTAAGCTAGGTGCGTCCGGTATTTTCCTGAAACAAAACTCCCCGGCTACATTGATTAAGGCGATTCGTATGGTCGGCAGCGGCGAAGCGTGGGTGGACGAAAAAGTTATGCGACTCCTGGCGGCTGCGGTTGATGAGAGCGACGATCAGAGTTCTGGAAGAGTTCTCACGACGCGTGAGCAACAGGTCCTTCAAGGCGTATTCGAAGGTCTTACGAATAAAGAGATCGCCGCCCAACTTAGTGTAACTGAGAGTGCTGTGAAGGCAACGTTGCAGCAGTTGTTTCAAAAAACTGGCGTGCGAACGCGCAGTCAGCTCGTCCGAATCGCGCTTGAGCGTTCGCTGGGCACTTCCCGAAAGTTATAGAGACGAGCTATATAAGAATCCACGGGAAATCGCGTTGGTGCTTGGCTTTAGCTGCCACCAGGCGCACACTCGTGTTGCTCTGACGCGAATCGAGTTACAATTTCTGGGAATGCCGCCTGCATGACCGTCATCTGGCAGGCAGTCAGATAGTTGATTATCATTTTTCATAAGGGGACGAACGGTTATGTTCATATTATTTCTGCCAGAGAATCCAATGATCTGGATTCTTGTTGTCGGAGTGATCTTTCTGCTTTTCGGCGGCAGCAAGTTGCCGCAGTTAGCAAAGGCGCTGGGACAAAGCAAACGCTCTTTCAAAGAGGGCTTGGATGAGTCGGAAGGCAAAGGCCAGGAGCAACAAAAGAAACCGGTGGAAATTCCGCCGGAGACTAAGTCCTCTCTTGAGTCCATCGATGATGAGGCTTTGTTCGCTGAGGCGCACCGACGCGCGCGTCTTCAAGGTTCAGAGAACAAAGAGTAAAGCACACAAATTCTAAGTAACTTGGATTATCAAGTCCTCGAGGTCTTCCTTTTCTTTGTGACTGCTTGGGTTGCCTGGTCCTTTCTATATAGCGTCATCACTGGTTGGCGGAGTTTAGCGACCGTTTACCGCTTGAGGGAAGACTTCGCCAGTGACTATGCTCGACGAAGATCTGTATCGAGTCTGCTTGAAAGATAAATATTATGTGTCGAAACATTAAGACCCTGCACAACTTCAAACCGCCGGCGACGGATGAAGAAATCCGCGCGTCTTCACTGCAGTTCGTGCGAAAACTCAGCGGCTTCACCAAGCCCTCGAAGGCCAATGAACTCGCCTTCGCTCGCGCCGTCGACCAAGTGGCCCAAGCGGCACACGAACTCCTGCAATCTCTCGTTACGAACGCTCCTCCGCGGGATCGCGAAGTTGAAGCGTCAAAAGCTCGTGCTCGAACCGCGGATCGCTTTAGCTCTGCCGCGGTCAGCCCACAGCGGAGTTGATCCAGTACGGGACAGTCATGAGCGCGTTGTCGAGGTTCGTGACAGACTGCTAAACAAGAAAAGCGAACTTGGGAAGTACTTCAACCTGAGTTGCACTTACGTGGACTCCCTCGAACCGAAGCCGAAGACGAGGAAAAAAGCGGCGACCAAGAAGTGAAAATAGCCCTCAAATACGGATTGCTGATTACCATCGGAATAGTGGCCTGGGTCCTAGTCGCTCATTTGCTGGTACCGGACTCGACCTCCAAAGTCCACAGCTTTGGCGCCGGAATATTTTTTAACCTCATGGAGATTTGCGGAATTTTCTTAGGAATCAGTGCTAAAGGGCGCGAGAGCCGAGGCAAGCCGACCTTCAAAGATGGACTAAAAACAGGGGTTTCGATCGCATTTGTCTACGCGCTCTCCGCAGCATTGTTTTTCTTGCTTGAGCTCTTCTTGATTGGCTCGAAGCTGATGGCTGCAGAGCCTGGCGCCCAGACACGACCGTTGTGGCAGACGGCCGTGGCGGCTTTTGCCGGATTGTTTGTGGGCGCTCTTCTGTTTGGTCTCGTCTACTCGACCGTGATCGCGTTCTTTTTGGCCAGGAAATTGGATTGATCAGATCAAGGTACGAGGACGACCTTGCCAGTGTTCTTTCTCGCTTCAATGTAGCTGTGAGCGTCTTTGACTTGAGCGAATGAGAACGCGCGATCGACGTAGGGTCTGATCCAGCCCTCTGCGACACCACGAAGAATGTCCCTCATCCAAACGGCAACCTTCTCCGGCTCGTGCCAAAGATGGCCCAGATTCAAACCAAAGACTCCGCGGTTCTTGTTGAGTAGACCAAACGGATGAAACCACGGTATCTGTATCACAGCTTTGAGCAGTTTGAGTTTGCCTTGCAGCCCTGTCGCTGATGCCGCAGAGATGCCAAACATTCCCAGACGACCTGTGTGCCTGAGTGCCACATAGCTCTTCTTCCAGTGATCACCGCCCAACGGATCGATTACCAGCTCAACGCCTCGTCCATCGGTTAGCTCTTTCAGTACTGGCAGCCAGTCCTGGTTGCGATAATCGATGGCGTGGTCAAGCCCTCGCTCAAGCAAGAATTTGTGTTTCGCCGGACTGGCTGTGCCATAGGTAACCGCTCCGATCTTTTTGGCAATATCCAAAGCTGCCAAACCAACGCCTCCACCGGCGTTGTGTATGAGGACTGACTCGGCTTCGTGGAGCGATCCCATCACCAGGAGCAATGCGTAGGCGGTCAAATAGTTCACCGGGATAGCTGCGGCCTGTTCAAACGTCAACGATTCGGGCTTATCAAACATCTGCGTAGCCTTCACTGCCACAAGCTCTGACTGCCCACCAAATCGCGTCAGTGCTACGACTGGTTTGCCCATTAGGTTAGTGTTCACGCCTTCTCCCAGAGTTTCCACTATGCCGGAGACTTCGTAGCCCATCACGCAGGGCTTTGGTGGTCCATCGGGATAAAGACCCTGGCGCGCAAGTATGTCGGCGAAATTCAGTCCCGCGGCCCGGACACGAACCACTACCTCACCGCTCTTCGGTATGGGATCAGGTTTCTCCTCAACGCGAAGCACATCGACTCCGCCATTTGCCGTTGTGACAATCTGTCGCATAAGTCTCCTCAACTCACTGACGTAGCGGATTGTTTCCCTTCTATGAAAAACATCCGCCTCAAAATATAGATCTCACACAACAAAAACACCCGCAGAGTTTTGACTCTGTGGGTGTTTAAGAGTTCGCTCTAACGATTGTGTCTACGATGCACTTTTTGCAGCCGTGTCTGGAGTGGTTTTGTTTGGCTGCTTGGTGATGCGCAAATAAGGCTTTGGGGCTCTCCAACCACCAGGGAATTTTTCTTTTGCGGCTTCATCAGAGAGTGAGGAAACGATAATCACGTCTTCGCCATCTTTCCAATTGACCGGCGTGGCCACGCTATATTTCGCGGTCAACTGCAACGAGTCGATGACGCGCAGGATCTCATCGAAGTCTCGGCCGGTGCTGGCCGGATAAGTAATCATGAGTTTGATTTTCTTGTCGGGCCCAATGACGAATACCGACCGCACGGTGAACACGTCGCTAATCTCAGGGTGAATCATGTCGTAGAGTTCAGAGACCTTATGATCGGGATCGGCAATAATCGGAAAGTTCAGAGCTGTTCCCTGTGTTTCCCTGATGTCTTCCGCCCATCTCTTATGGGAGTCGGTCGGGTCAACACTGAGACCGATTACCTTTACACCTCGTTTGTCAAAATCTGGTTTAGATTGCGCAACATAGCCCAATTCTGTGGTGCATACAGGCGTGAAATCCTTGGGGTGGGAAAACAGAACCGCCCAACTATCGCCAATCCATTCGTGAAAATTGATTGGGCCTTCGGTCGTCTCTGCACTGAAATCGGGTGCGATATCGCCTAGTCGTAAAGCCATCTTATCTCCTTTCATTGGCAGTTACCCTGATTATTTGTCCAGGATAAGTAAGGGATCTTTGATTCAGCTGTTTTAGGAAGCCAAAAGCCTTGTACAACTAATGCCCCTCCAAGTCAAACGCCATGACCTACACTCACTTAACCAACATCATAATTTAGTGGTATTATCGTACTCCCCTCAGAATCACGCCCCTAAGAGACGCCCCCGAAAAGACGGCAACCTTTTGTATTTAGGCGTGGTTATGTCCCAGAGTGCCTACAAGTCGGAACCAAATCTCAGTCAACTGACCGCTCAGTTAGCGGAGCCTCACGGCGATCTTTACCGAGAGATATTTGCTCATTCCAAAGAAGCGATCGCCATCATCAAGCCGGATGGGTCCTACCTCGAGCAAAACCGAGCGCACTACACATTGCTCGGCTACTCAGATCAGGAACTCGAAGGTAAAACTCCCGCAATTCATTTGGGAGAAGCAGCGTTTTTGGAGATTGCTCGCCAGCTTGCGGAAACTGGCGAGTACTCCGGGGAAGTGGTCAGTCGGACAAAAAGTGGAGAAGAAAGGAATATTGAACTCTCAGCCTTCACCATGAGGAATGGTTTGGGCGAACCACTCTGCTTCGTCGGCATCAAGCGAGACATCTCGAAACGCAAGCAGGCTGAAAAGGCACTCCGGCGCAACGAAAGCGACCTCACCGATTTCTTCGAGACTTCTCCCATCGGTTTGCACTGGGTTGGACCAGATGGAACTATTCTTCGCGTGAACCAGGCCGAACTGGATCTGCTCGGCTACTCGCGTGAAGAGTGTGTGGGCCGAAACATCGCGCAGTTCCATGTTGATCCCGAGGTAATAGAAGACATTTTGCAACGACTACGAGCTGGTGAAGTTGTGCAAGACTATGAGGCTCGTCTGCGATGTAGAGACGGCTCCATCAAGCAGGTGCATATTAGTTCCAGTGTCTATCGTGAAGAGGGAGAGTTTGTTCACACAAGATGTTTTACCTTTGACATTACCGACCGTAGACGCGCCGAACAAAGACTCGCGTTGCAGTATGCCGTTACCAGAATACTTTCCAAGTCGATTGATTTTGTTGACGGCACCCATGACATTCTGGAGACAGTTTGTGAAGGCCTCGGGTGGCAAGTAGGGGTGCTTTGGGCTGTCGACCACCAGGCTGAAGTTTTGCGCTGCATCGATTTTTGGCAGGCAGCTTCGATAGAAGTAACAAGCTTCGAGGACGCCAGTCGCAACCGAACCATTGAACGGGAAATCGGCATACCTGGTCGAATTTGGTCGAGTGGAAAACCGGTTTGGATTTCTAATGTACTGAAGGACAATAATTTTCCCCGGGCCGCTGCAGCCGATCATGCAGGGCTGCGCGGTGCTTTTGGGTTTCCCATCCTTCTGGGGGAAGAAGTTGTGGGCGTGATCGAGTTCTTCAGCCGCGAAATCCGCCGACCCGATCAGGAATTGCTGGACATGATTGGCAGCGTGGGGCAGCAGATCGGTCAGTTTCAAGAGCGCAAGCGAGCAGAGGAAAAACTGGCTCAATTGCTCATAAGTGAACGCACGGCGCTAGCCGATTCCGAGAAGGCGAATCGCTTGAAGGACGAGTTTTTGGCGACCTTGTCACATGAACTACGCACTCCTTTGAACGCTGTAATTGGCTGGTCACGCATGCTGAGATCCGGCCGGCTTGATAAGGAGAGTGCCCTGCACGCTCTGGAAGTTATCGAGCGAAATGCCTGGGCCCAGAAGCAGATAATTGAAGATATCCTCGATGTGTCGCGGGTCATCACCGGAAAGCTTCAGCTTCACCTGGCTCCCGTTGATATCGCCGGAGTGGTTAATGCGGCCTTGGATGCAGTTCGCCCTGCACTCGAAGCCAAAGACATTTTAATCCAAACACAATTTCAAGACGGACTGAGAATTATTCCCGGTGATGCCGACCGGTTGCAACAAGTGGTTTGGAATCTGCTTTCAAACGCTTCCAAGTTCACGCCCAATGGTGGGACCATTGAGGTTCGTGTAGGCCAGGATGCGTCGCACTTGAAAATAGAAGTGGGCGATACGGGGCCGGGGATAAACCCCGAATTCCTGCCACACGTATTTGAGCGATTCCGCCAGGAAGATGGCTCGACAACCAGAACTCATGGCGGTCTGGGTCTCGGCCTGGCAATCGTCCGTCATCTTGTTGAATTACACGGTGGCCTGATCGAAGCAAAAAACCGTGGGTCTGAGACCGGAGCAGTCTTCACCGTAAGACTTCCATTGCCAAGCGGTGAGTTGCGTTCGGAATTTTTGCGCGCGGCGGAGGTCATTAAGGATCGGGCGCCCGATCGTGTAGATCTCAAAGAGATCCGGATTCTAGTTGTTGAAGATGAGACCGACGCGCTCGATCTCATCACCATGGAATTAGCCCAGCATGGAGCTAACGTAAAGGGAGTGACTACGGTGGACCAGGCGCTCTGCCTTCTCAAGCAGATGCCTTTCGATCTCTTAATAAGTGATATTGGCATGCCAGATACCGACGGGTACGAGTTGATTAGGCAAGTGCGAAGCGAGGAAGACCAGGAAAGACGAAACATACCGGCTGTCGCGCTGACAGGCTATGCCCAGGTTCAGGATCGAATTCGCGCAATCATGGCCGGCTACAATACGCACATTGCCAAACCCGTGGAGACACACGAACTCGTGACTGTAGTAAAATGTTTGGTCGGCAGAGCGGGTAAGAACTAGTCATTTTTTCATTTTGTCGACTTATCATTATTCATTGGTCATTTCTGAATGCTTAAGCGTTGCGATTGGGCCAGGACGCCGCTGTCGATTGTCTACCACGACAAAGAGTGGGGCGTGCCGCAGCACCATGATTCGGTACTGTTTGAGTTCCTCACTCTTGAAGGCGCACAGGCGGGTTTGAGTTGGGAGACCATTCTCAACAAAAGAGATAACTACCGCCAGGCTTTCGATAAATTCAACGTGAAGAGAGTCGCCAGTTACAACGCTCGAAAAATCGCAGCACTCCTCAACAATCCCGGCATCATTCGAAACCGCTTGAAAGTGAATTCGGCGGTCAGTAATGCAGTGGCTTTCCTGGAGATCCAACGTGAGTTTGGCAGTTTCGATGAATACGTGTGGCGCTTTGTCGCCCACCAGCCGCTTAAACGCAAACGTGGAACTGCGATTGCGGCAAAAACCAGCATCTCCGATGAGTTGAGTAAGGACCTTTCAAAGCGCGGATTTAAATTTGTTGGCTCTACGATCTGTTACGCCTTCATGCAAGCCGTTGGGATGGTCAACGATCACGATCCAACCTGTTTCCGTTATCGCGAGATCAACGCGCGGACAAAAGTTTAGAGTTCAACCTTTAGGTTGCGATTCTGAAGGTGCCTGATGCCACGGCCTTGCGCCGTGGCATCAGTTTGAATATTCGGTCCAGTCTGGAGCGGATATTTCCACGACAAAAGAATATTATTGACTCAGCAAGCTACTTGGGGAATATTGTCTGCGCGAATATTTTGAACGACTCCGCCCTGCGACTCGTTCCTACCAGGAGTTGCCCTTCATGATACGACGATTAGTGCTCGCCTTTATTTTGACGCTTTACTTTGCTTCGGCAAGCTGCCAGAGCTATACCAGTGGCTTGCAGAAAACTATGACCGGTGCAGATGAAACAGCCGTGATTGCGGGGTTGCATGCAGTTGCCGTGGCCCAGCAAACATACAGCTTAAGCAATGGCGGCGATTATGGAACGCTGCAACAGTTAACTGAGGGCGGATTACTCGATGCTCGTTACAATGGAAGCAAACCCGTTAAAGACTATGTCTTGACGATGAATGTAATTCCGAAATCTTCCGGCGCTCCGGAGGGTTCTTATACATGCAATGCAGATCCCGATAACCAAGGAACAGCGGGCCGGCATTTTTATATCGACTCAACCTCGACGGCTATTCACGTAAACGCCACTCAGCCGGCAACCGTGCAGGACCCAACAGCACCATAACCACCTACCGGTTGACGCTACCCCCTGGTGCGGTTCATTCTAGTTTCTACCTCGCAGATTGCATTCCCACAACCTCCGACCGTGCGAACCGGTCGCCAAAAAAGGAATACTCATGAAAAAACTCACAGCACTGCTCATTAGTCTCTTTATTGCCCTCTCTTCATTCACCTCCGCATTCGGCTGGGGACCTGATGGGCACATGGCAGTCGGCCAGATTGCCTCGTTGCGCATAAAGCCTTACACCCGGCAAAGGATTGCGCAAATTCTCAAGCCGGGAGAAACGCTGGCCGGTATCGCAAATTGGGCGGATGTGGTCAAGTACCGGGTCGGCGAAACCGATCCCGACGCGGACACGAATGCATTCCTGCAAGATGTCGCTCACAACGCTCAGAATGCCAACTGGCATTTCGACGATCTTCCGCTGGGGTGCAGCGACTACCACACATGCACGGGTTTCACCCCTGGCGACGACGTGGTGCACATCATAAATATCTGCATACGCACGTTGCAGGGAGTGCCAGATCCGGATCAGCCCCTAACCCAACGCAATGCGTTGCGCCTCTTGGTGCATCTTGTTGGTGACCTGCACCAGCCACTGCACGTAGGCTCCGGCTACATTAATGAAAATGGGCCGAACCACACGATTGTGATTGTCAGAAATCCTTCCGCAATCTCCGCGAGCACACCGAAGGATCAAGGCGCAAATCTGCTAATCATCGACGGGCACAACAAGAACCTGCACTCGTTCTGGGACGGAGATCTCGTGCACTTGTTAATGACAACGAGTCACAAGCAAACTGCCGGGACCCTGGCGCGGTTTCTAAAAACGAGTGTGACGCCCCAGGCTGATTGGGGCGGACAAGGACCGGTGGAAACATGGGCGGCCCAATGGGCTACCGATTCGCTACACGTGTCGGGCAAGAACGCCTATAGATCGGTGAGGATTCTAAGCAAAAGAACGGTAACAACCACAAACAACGGTACTACGCGAACAAAAACGGTATATGACATAAGGCGGGCCGCCAACTACAATACTTCGAACATACCCGTCGTTCGCATTCAACTGGCAAAGGGTGGTTTTCGTTTGGCGAAGTTGTTGGATGCGATCTTCGTGAATTGACAGTGAATCGTCGTCTCCGTGTTCTGAACTTTGAACTTGGTACTTTGACCTTTGTAAATACTGCAAAGCACAAAGTACAAAGTTTCAAAGTTCACAAGAATGTCGATAGCCGATTGGAACTTCATATCAACATGGAAAAAATCAATCTCAAACAAAAACTTTCTCTTTTCGACGATTATTGGAACCCGAGAATTGCCGCTGAGCTAAATGGACAATTCGTGAAGCTCGTCAAATTCAAAGGTCCCTTCACATGGCATCATCACGAAAGCGAAGACGAGCTCTTCATGGTTGTGAAAGGAAGATTCAGAATGGATTTCCGTGAAGGGTCATCGGGCCAAAACGAGAACGCCCAGACAATTTGGATTGAAGAGGGCGAGATGATCATCGTTCCGCGGGGCATTGAACACTGCCCGGTAGCGGAAGAAGAGTGCCATGTCTTGCTTTTCGAGCCAGTGTCCACACTGAATACAGGAAATACGGAAAACGAATTGACGCGCAAAGAGCTCGCAAAGATCTAGCAAGATTATGTGTGGTAAAGAAAGTTATTTCTGTGCGAGTATTACGCAGAAATAAAAATGGAGGTCACTCTGTGAATAAAAAGTTTCCCCAACTGTGCTTTCTGGTCGGCACAGTCATGCTCTTGCTGGTGTCCTGCGCTCTTGCGCAAACCGTCGCGAAGGAGTCCGATTCCAGCACCAGACAATCAACTAGTCTGAATTCCCAAACAAGCAACAACTCAACACTGGCAGGACAGAGCGTGGTCGGCTCACTTTCCACTCTACCAGAAGCAGATGCTCTCATTTACATCAACCCACACCGCATCCTGAATGACGCCGCGCCAAAGATTATGCCGGCAGACCATCTGGAGAAGATGCGCGCTCAATTCGCGGAGATAAAGAAATCCGTCGGAGTGGATCCTTCGAAGATTGATTACCTCGTGATTGCCGTCCGGTTCAGGAAGCCTACCGCTGATTTGAGCTTTGTTGCTCCCGACTTCATGCTTGTTGCCAGCGGAGATTTTAGTGCCGACTCGCTGTTGACAATGGCCCGTCTTTCTCTGCAACAAAAGGCTCGCGACGAGAAGTATGGAGCAAAAACTATTACGCTGGTGACGATCGACGATATAGCGAAGGCGGCAGAAAGGAACCCACTGCTGAAATCGTTTTCTGATCTTGGGCTTGTCTCGGTCAATGCGAATACCATAGCCATTGGCAATACCGCCTATCTCAAGGCGGCGGTCGATGCCTCCGAGGGCAAGGGACGAATTACCGCCGAAGCGCTCAACTCATTATTGCGAGATCAAAATGTATTGATCAGCGCGGCCGGTTCGCCATTCGGTTCGTTCGCGAAGAGCTTTGGTTTGCTGGGGACCGAAACCACACCGCGCGAGTCGCGTTGTGATAGCAAGTTGGGTGATTTCTATTCGGCAGTCACAATGGATGGAACTAACTTCAGCTTGCGGGGAGCAATGAATGCCGACAATCCGGATACCGCGAAGATTATCAACGGGCTGCTTTCAGGTCTCCTGCGACAGGCCGTCGACTCCGTGCCGGATAAAGGCGCCCAGACGTTAATGAAGGGTATCAAGATGATGGCCCAGGAGAATGAAGTGGTTTGGCAAGCCGACATTCCTCAGCAAGCGGCTGCTGATTTCATACGCGACCAGATGAAGCCGAAGATAACGACAGTCACTGCGGCTAAGTCGCAACAAGAAAACCCCAAACCTCCGATCAGGAAGAGGCGACGGGCTCGTAAGCCCTAAAACAGATAACCTAAACAGATCATTTTAGGGAGCAATGGAAATGTTGAAAGTGAACAAACTGCTACTGTTCATCTCAGTTGTTGTGGCAACTTTATTTGCCGTCAAGTTGAGCTCGTTCGGACAAGATCCGAGCACCAAAAAGAATCAGACCGAGACGAGACAAGCTGGCGCGCAACAGCCCAATCCGCCCGCGGCACAACAAGACTTTTCAAAGAATACCTGGGAACTACCGGCTGATGCTGATAAAACAAAGAATCCCATTGCCACCAGCGAAGAATCGGTGGCTAAAGGTAAAGACCTCTACATGGCGAAGGCAAAAGGCAACTGCGTGTTTTGCCACGGCGAGCTCGGAACCGGCAATACAGAGAATTTGCCCAAGCTTAGAAGAAAGCCGGCCGATCTTTCCAACAGGGAACGCTTGACCGCAATGAGTGATGGCGAAATCTTTTGGAAGATAACAAAGGGCATCAATGGCATCATGCCCGCGGGTGAAAAAAGGCTGACTGAAGAAGAGCGCTGGCACGTTGTTAACTTCGTGCGCACCCTGGGAAAGGAGCCAGCGATAAACGAGGAATAATGAAAGTGAAGTCTCTATAAAGGAATGGTTCAGGCGAGTTCCCAACCTATGGATTCGAATTCAGCAATTGCCGTCTTGACGGCCATGATTACGCCCGCGGTGCTGATATCAGCATGCGGCAGCATGATTCTATCGACATCGTCACGGCTGGGACGAGTGGTTGATCGGGTGCGCGGATTGTCGGATAAGTGGGAGTTGATGACTGATGAAAAGCAAACTGCGGATGCAATGGAGAGACAGGCTGTGATCTTCGAGCAGCTCGACAAATTGACGAGTCGGGCCCGCATCCTCCAACGTTCGATGGTCGTCGCCTTCTATCTGGCGGTAGGAATGTTTGTCGCCACCAGTGTTGCCATTGGCGTTGTGGCTTTTACTAACAATCCGCGCTACAACTTTGTCCCTGTAGCTCTGGGTCTAGCCGGCGCGTGCTTTCTTTTCTACGGCAGCATGCTCCTCATCTTTGAAGCGCGTCTCGCCCTCAGTACAGTCCATTTGGAAATGGATTTTGTCTGGAGGCTATCGAAGAGATTTGCTCCTGCGGAAATCGTTGAACAGCACAAGCCGCATTTCGTTCATTTCCGACGACATGAATAATCTCAAACGACAGCAGATTATCAAGCACAGCGAGTCTTCTTATTTGACTCTCTTGCACGCCGGTGCGCTGGAACGCAGGGTTCAGGCGTTAGAGGCTTTACTCGAGCGCTGCACGGTTTGCCCGCGCGACTGCCTGAACAATCGTCTAGCGAATGAAGTCGCCGCCTGTTATTCCGGCCGCCTACCGATTGTTTCCTCATACACTCCTCACTTTGGTGAAGAGCCCGGACTGGTCGGAACCCGAGGCGCGGGAAATATTTTCTTCGGTAATTGCAACCTGCGCTGCGTCTATTGCCAGAACTATCAGATCTCACAAACGCATAAGCAGCAGGTCAAGAACGAGGTGTCACATGAACGCCTCGCGGAGATGATGCTCGAGTTGCAATCGCGCGGCTGTCATAACATCAACTTCGTTTCGCCGACGCACTTCGCGCCGCAGATGGCGCGCGCGATTTTACTGGCCGCCGAACAAGGCTTGCATCTGCCAATTGTTTACAACACCAATGCTTACGACTCTGTTGAGGTGCTCCGATTACTGGACAGAATAGTGGATGTTTACCTCCCGGACTTGAAGTATGCCGACAATGAAGCCGGCTACCTGTATTCGAAAGTCAGTGGCTACAAGGAGCATTCGCGCAAAGCAATCCTGGAAATGTATCGTCAGACCGGCGACGAATTGATTTTTGGCAACAACGGCTTGCTTAAACGTGGTCTCGTGATTCGCTTGCTGGTGTTACCCAATGACATTGCGGAAGTGCGCGAATCCCTTGAATGGATCAGCGATGAATTGAGTCCGCGTGTTGCGGTGTCGCTGATGGCCCAGTATTACCCAACAAACCAGGCAAGTACTAACCGGCGATACGTATTGCTGTCGCGTCGAATAAGGGAGTCGGAATGGTTTAAAGCTGTTTCGGCGCTCGCGGCTTTGGGAATGGAAGAGGGATGGATGCAGGAGTTTGACGGGGCAGCTTACTACTATCGACCAGACTTCGCGGATCGAGAGAAGCCGTTTAAGGATATTAGGGATTTTGTAGAATAGGTCTTGGGTCTCTGGGCTTTGTACTTTGAGCTTTGTACTTTGAGCTTTGTACTTTGAGCTTTGTACTTCGTGTTTGTACCTTGAGTTATTTGCTTATTAAGGAACGAACAGCAAAGAACAAAGTACAAAGCTCAAACTACAAAGTACAAAGAACAAAGCTCAAACTACAAAGAACAAAGCTCAAAGCACAAAGTACCAAGTTCTCATTCTACGTTTCATACCTTACCGCCGGACTTCCCGCCGGATAGAACACTCCCAAAAGACGCAGTTCATTTCCTCCGGTATTCTCCACGCAATGTACTTGCCGCTTCGGCAAATAGATGCAAGAACCGTGGGCGATAGGAGTGCTCGCATTCCCCGTCCACATGCGGCCCACACCCCGCAGAATGAAAAGTACCTCTTCATAATCATGAAAGTGATGGGGCGCGCGACCGGGAGGAATTGAACCCACAAACTGCGTCACCTGTGTGCTGCCTAGTCGCTCGTCAACCAACACACGATACCAACGATCACCCGTTTGGACTGCCCGGCGATCACGGAGGCTTACTACCGGAAGAGTTTCTGTTGCGGTCGTGTCAGGCAGTGGCATGGTCAAAGGTGCACCAACCTCTCCGGGGAATCCGGGCTCCGGACATTGCGCGCTGACGAATAGCGCCGTTAACGGTTCTGGATTACTCAAGGTAAAAGTTTGACCAGGACGCAAGTAAATACCGGTCTGTGGCCCAACTTCGTATGCGCGACCATCGATGAACACGACGCAAGCCTTATTGTTCCCTGAACTATCGAGATCCTCGAGCATATAGAGGACTTCATCGCAGTCTGCATTGCGGAAACCAGGTGAAAGGCCGGGCCCAAACTCCAAAACGCGCAGGGATATGGCTTGAGCCCCTGTGGATCTTCCTATCTGACTCCACACTCTTAACGTGCCTGCGAGACCGGGCTCACCCTCACGCATATTCGAGACGCGGCATCCTCCGTCTAGTATCACTGCCATGAGCCTAGGCTTCAACTTTTACACCGCGCCAGAAAGCCACACGATCCTTGACCTCACTGGCAGCGGGTTTGGTTTCCGGATAATACCAGGCCGCATCCTTATTCATTTGGCCGTCAACCACGACGTCGTAGTAACTGGCTTCACCCTTCCACGGACAAGTGGTATGCGTACTGCTAGCTTGAAAATACTCTCGATTGATCGTGTCCTTCGGAAAGTAGTGGTTACCTTCGATCATGATGGTCTTATCGCTTTCCGCTAATACCGCACCATTCCAAGTTGCTTTCATGTCCAGATGTTACCTTATCTCATCTCCCCCACTCACCGCAGGTAAGATAGTTATCTCGCAATCGTCCGGCAATACCGTCTCAAGCAGGTCCTTGCGCTTGATGTTTTCACTCTCGAGAAAAACATTCACATGCAGCCGGACCTGTCCCCGCTCTGTCAGAACGCGATCACGCAGCCCGGGATAAATCTGCCAGAGTTCGCTGAATGCCTCTCCGACAGTTTTCGGCGACTTGCTGAGACGCACCACAGTTTGACCACCCGTAAAGTCAGTCAGGAATCCGGCGATGTTGAAAGTAGTCAGTGCAGAAACTCCCCCTTGCGAAGGAAGTGTTCCCTCCGGCACACGCCAGGGGATGTCAATGTACGACCGATGTCTTCACGCATACCACTGGCGGCAACCCCTGAGCGATTGCTTGCCACGATTCTCCGGCGTCGCTTGATCCAAACAGCTTTCCGTTGCGTGTTCCAAAGTAAATTCCGGCGGGCCGCAGATCGTCGGCAGACAGACCATCGCGCAAAACAGTCTCAAAGGCATTTTCCTGCGGCAGACCGTCGGTGAGTGGCTCCCATGATTCTCCGGCGTTGCGAGTACGATAGACGCGAAGCTTGGCTTCCGGCGTACAGCGAAACTCATCCGACTCGAGCGGAATGATGTAGGCGCTGTCAGCGTTGTTAGGATCAACCTCCAGCGCAAAACCAAAATCAGAAGGGACTCCGTTGGCAATGTCTGTCCATGAATCACCGCTATCTTCGCTCTTGTAGAGGCCCCAATGATTCTGGAGAAAGAGTCGCTCCGGTTTGCTCGGATGGCTGACTATCTTATGGACGCATTGGCCAAACTCCGGATAACGATGCTCCGGCGGTAGAAACTGAGCTCTCACCCCGACGTTGCGTGAGTTCCAAGTTTCCCCACCATCATCAGTGCGATAAACGCCTCCCGTAGAGATCGCAATGTGCATGCGTTGTTTGTTTTCGGGATCAGGAAGGATTGTATGCAGACACAACCCTCCGCCACCCGGCTGCCACTGTGGTCGATGCGGATGATCGTAAAGACCCTGGACCAGGGCCCAACTCTCGCCTGCATCATCGGATCTAAAAAGTGCGGCCGGCTCAACACCACAAAAAAGCGAATTGGGCTCATCCTCGTGACCTGTAACAAGCTGCCAGATTTGTTTCAAGGAAGTCTCAGTACCTTCCGGGAACTTGATGTTGTAAGCCTCGGGTTCGGTCCAATTCCGGCCAAGATTCTCGGAGGTACTCAAATAAGATCCCCAGAAGGAACTATTAACTGCCGCCCACAACCGATTCCGGCCCTGACGCTGGTCGTGAAGAAGTGCATAGATCGCGCGGCCAGGAAAATATGGGCCACCCACAGTCCATTCTTTGCGATTCTTGTCGGAGCTGAGCACAAATGCGCCCTTCATCGTACCGACGAGCAGGAGCACATCGCCAGGCTTCGCATCTACGTGAGTTGTTTCTGGCATAAAAACTCCGGAGAAGAACTAGATTTCGGATTTTGGAGCGCTGTGATTATACCAGACGCTAAAGTCCGAAGGCACAGCGAAGGCAGGAGCAGGAGCAGGCGGCAAGAGCAGGTCGAACGAGAAGTTTGGCCTGCTCCTGCCGTCAGCCCCTGCTCCTTATTCCTGCTCCTGCCTGCTGCTCCTGCTCCTCTCATGTGCCTTCTGAATCTACTCTGGGATCATAATCAGGCCCGCGCTCGCTCTCTCTTTTCGCTTGCGGCGGAAGGCGTGGTCGAAATGATGCGCGGTCCCGACAATACTGACCGTTCCAATCCTAATCAGGTTCGCCGACCTGGGGCGCTGCGGCAGGAACTCATACTGACCGCTGCTCGCCATAATGCGCCCCTGGCCTACCAACTACTCGCGGCCACACGACCAGCGGTAACCCCGCCGGCCGTTGATCCTCGTAATCCGCGGCAAATCAATTCAGAGGAAAACCTGGAACAGAATCTGCTCGCCCAGGTAGCCACTCTAGATCCCCAGTTGGCCGCGCAAAATGCGGAACAGATGCTGGAGAAAGGGGAGTTCCCGCGCTCTCTGACGGAAGTAATCACCCAACTGCAACGCAAGGACGAAGAAGCAGCGACAAAGCTTACCGATAAAATGCTCAAGCTATTGCAGTCCACGAACATGCTGACCAATACGGAAGCCGGAATGTTATCGCTTGGCCTGCTGACCCCAGGTCCACGTTTGCATTAGCGCAGACACTCAATTCTTTACAACAGACGAATCCAAACACTGATAGTTTGATGCAAGCTGCATCCACTGCGCCACCGACGATGCAACCAAGGTTCTATGAGCAAGCGGCATTCAAAGCACTCGACGAAGGGAACGCCGATCGAGCGCGGCAGATAGCCACTGATCACCTTGACGCGCGCGCGCGGGATGTCGTTCTGCAGAGAATTGATTTTCGAGAGCTGACAAAGAAAACCGAAAACAGTCGTTTGGATGAGATCAGACAAAACCTCGCGCGGCTTCATTCTGACAACGAACGCATCGATCTGTTGCTTCAGATGACCACCGATCTGCAACAGAGCAATCCGAAGTTGGCCCGACAACTTCTGGAAGAAGCACGCCAAATAACTAACAGGCGTGCCACAAACTACGATCAATTTGAACAACAGCTGAGAGTGGCCCATGCGTTCGCAAGCATCGAGCCGGCTCGTAGCTTCGAAGTGTTGGATCCTGGTATTAGTCAGATTAACGAGTTGCTGTCGGCGGCGGCATTATTAAGTGGATTCGAAGTCAACATTTTCAGAGAGGGTGAATTGCCGCTGCAGGGAGGAAGTGGCTTAGTTAACATGGTAACTCGCTACGGACAGGAGCTTGCCCTGCTGGCAAAAAACGATTTCGAGCGGTCTGAGACTCTGGCGGGCAGATTCCAGCTGAGCGAGCCTAGAATAGTCTAAGACGATTTCACTGGGAAATTTTTATGCGCGGCGTGCATTGCGGCTTGGCCCGGCTCTTCTTCTTTATTGCTGGTTTGCCTGATAGTTACCTATCACTTACAAATGCTGGAATGGACCCGCGAGCTCAAGCTGGTGGGTATTGCCCTGGTCTATTCAACAAACCTGGAATGGTATCCACTGCGTTGGTTGGGAAAAGTTTCTTATGGTCTATACCTTTGGCATTGGCTACTGCTGAAGACCGTTTCCCTCTATTACTGGGTCGGTTACTGGGATCCGTGGGCCCGGTTCCTCCTGGCACTGGGAGTCTCCGCACTCTCTTTCTACGTGGTTGAGCGTCCTTTCAATAAACTGAAAGCGAGATTCCTTCATTCTACCAATACCTCCCGACTCCAACCCGAAGGCGCCGGTATGGGAGCCCGAGCAGCCTCTACCGGTTTCGGATCCGCAACCGACGGAACCAACACGATTGCTCTGATCGGCGAACTCGCGGATCATTGAGTCGCCAATAGTCAAACACTCTCAGCAGCAGTAACGGAGTTCGAGTGAACACGCTTCAGGTCCTTGTCCCGGTCTTATTGGTTTCGCCGATCTTCAGGTTATTTCGTCGACTGGGAATATCTGGCCTTTTTCTGCTGAGCGCGCTCGACTCTTCATTTCTCGTTCTTCCCTTTGGAAACGATCTGTTGCTCATCGCCCTCGTGAGTTCTAATCGCAACAGTCTAAGCTGGATTTTTTATGTTCTGATATCAGTCCTGGGATCGCTGGTAGGGGTATTGCTGATTGACTTGGTGATGCGCAAGACAGGAGAGAAAGGACTGGAACGATTTCTTAAGAAAGAAAAGATCAAACGACTCAAGGACAAAATAGAAAACGAAGCCGGACTCACGCTTTTTGTCGCCACAGTGCTGCCTCCACCATTTCCCTTTACGCCTATGGTGATGACCGCCTCGGCTTTGCAGTGCCCCCGCCGCACACTACTGGGGGCTGTTTTTCTGGGACGGCTAGTGAGGTTTAGCATTGAAGCGGTGCTTGCAGTTTATTTCGGCGGAAGACTAATCGCTTACTTGAATTCAAGAGTGCTGGAGTATCTGGTTTACGGCCTCATCGCTATTGCAGTCGTTGCCAGTATTTTCTCTGTCATCGGGTGGCTGGGGAAAGCAGGAGGCAGAAAGCGATAGATAGGTCACTTCTTCCCGAACCTTAATTGTCATTTTTCACTGGGATAAGTGTAGAATCCTCAGTCAAACTTTTGTGGAGGGAGCAGGTAGCATTATGCCGGAGCAGCGGGGCGTACAAGCCACCGAAGAAGTGAAAGCCGAGTGGACCATTGCTTACAAGCTCTATTTGAAAGCACCGGGAGATCGTTTCGACAAGAAGAAGGACCGGACAGCCCGAATCGACTTTGTAGCTCAGGAAATGAACCTGACTCGCAAACAGGCGAAACGCCGAATCAGAAATTACGAAGCCTGGCAGCGCAATATCAAAAAAGGTCTGGTTAGTCCCTAGCCATACCGATCTGCTTGAACTACTTCGAGAATCCCGGTCGGACTTCGGTATGGCGGATCTGTCCGCCAATGCTTCCCGTCCATGAAGCGAGCCCACTGCAGATCAATGCGATAACAAGAATCAGACCGATGAGCCCCGCTTTCAGGCCTCTATCGCCTCGTCCCAACCACAAACTAAGAAGAGACAGCACTCCGAGAATTTCTATCGGCCAAAAAGTGAGTGTGGCTGCGTTGTCGTGACGCCGGATAATCGCATCTGAGACTCCCGGCAGATTGCCAACGATCTGGGCCGCGCCGTCACCAGTCAGGTAAACGACTATAGTAATCAAGGCCACAATTACAAACGTGCCGAGACTGGCCTTTTTTATTTCGTCGCTATGTCTCCACGTTCCGTAACATAACAATAGCAGACCAAAAACCGTGCCCAGGATCGGAATATGGTTTAGCAAGAGGTGTATATGTGCCGCATCCATAGTTGTTTCTCCCAACTGGTCCAGCTCTTTATTTACTGACCCGCGAATCTTCGTAATTTTGGGGAATGGCCTGGAGTTTACAATCCCCTGGAGGCAATCGACAATGGCCGCTGACAACATTCATCTAAGCCATGTTCCAAGAGCCTGGTTTCCTTTTGGAGGATTATCGGGATCATGGTTATAGTTTATTGGTTTATCAATCAGCCATCTCCAATCGACAATCGGCAGTTAGCAATTGACAGTGTGATATGGAGGTAACCCGTGAATTCCATTTGTCGGACTCGCCAACTTTGGGTTGGCGGGTTTCTTTTGATAAGTGCAGGTCTGGCGCTTTTATCGTCCTGCGCAAATAACCCAAATTCTATGTCTCGTTCAGGAGCTAAAGCCACAGTCGCCGAAGGAGAGCAATTCATCACCGAGGCCGAAAAGCGTCTCTTTGAACTCAATGTCAATTTCGCTCGCGCCGATTGGGTCAAGAGCACTTTCATTACCGACGACACAGAAACACTTTCGGCTGATGCGAACAAAGATCTGATCGGAGCAACAACGGAACTGGCCGAACAGTCGCGGCGCTTTGATGGTTTGGATCTTTCCGCCGATACCCAGCGCAAGATGAAGTTGTTGAAGTTGTCGTTGACTTTACCAGCACCGAAAGATCCAACCGAGCGGGATGAACTCACAAAGCTTGCCGCTTCCATGGAAGGCGACTACGGCAAGGGCAAGTATTGTCCGGAAGGCGATAAGGGGAAATGTCTGCGCCTTAGTGATCTGGAAGATATCATGGCCCACAGCCGGGATCCCGAGGAATTGAAAAAAGCCTGGTTGGGCTGGCATCAGATTTCACCTCCCTTTCGCAAAGACTATGTGCGCTTTGTCGAACTGAGTAACAAGGGCGCCCGCGAGATGGGCTTCAAAGACACGGGAGCGATGTGGCGCGAGAAATACGACATGGACGCCGAGGCCTTTGCCGTCGAAATGGAACGACTATGGCAACAGGTGAAACCGCTATACGACTCGCTCTATATTTACACGCGACATAAACTCTCGCAGAAGTATGGCAAAGAGGTTGTCGCCGAAGACAGACCCATCCCCGCTCATCTACTCGGCAATATGTGGGCACAGACCTGGGGCAACATCTATCCATTGCTTGCGCCCGCGACTGGCGGCCGCGGCTACGACCTGACGCAAATTCTCAAAGCGCGTAACACAGATCCAAAACAGATGGTGCGCTATGGTGAATCCTTTTTCACTTCGCTCGGTTTTGAGCAACTGCCAACGACATTTTGGGAACGTTCCATGCTCACTAAACCAGTGGACCATGAAGCGGTTTGTCATGCGAGCGCCTGGGACATCGACTTTGATAAGGATGTGCGCCTGAAGATGTGCGTTCAAATCAACGAAGAGGACTTTACAACTGTTCATCACGAACTTGGGCACAACTATTACCAGATGGCGTACTCAAAACAGCCTTTCCTGTTTCGCGATAGCGCGAATGACGCTTTTCATGAAGCTATCGGCGATACAATCGCCTTGTCTGTGACGCCCGCATATCTAAAACAGATTGGCTTGATCGATAGGACCCCCGAGTCTGGTGACGATATCGGATTCCTTTTGAATCGCGCCCTCGACAAAGTTGCTTTCCTTCCGTTTGGCTATCTGGTGGATCAATGGCGCTGGAAAGTTTTCTCGGGTGAAGTTGGGCCGGGCGATTACAACAAAGCCTGGTGGGATTTGCGTGCGAAGTACCAGGGGGTTGCGCCGCCGGCGTTGCGCAGCGAACAAGATTTCGATCCGGGCGCGAAATACCACGTCGCCTCAAACACACCCTATGCACGTTATTTTTTGGCGGCGATTCTGCAGTTTCAATTTCACCGCGCATTGTGTCGGGAAGCGGGCTTCAACGGTCCGCTTTACCAGTGCTCGATTTACGGGAACAAAAAGGCCGGCGAGAGGCTGAAAGAGATGCTGGCGATGGGTTTGAGCAAACCCTGGCCGGATGCACTGAGAACCTTGACCGGCGAAGACAAGATGGACGCAACCGCGATCATTGATTACTTTGCCCCGCTAAAGACATGGCTTGACGAACAAAACGCTAATAAACAATAGTCCAACCGGAACTGAAGAGGTGCCGAACCAAAAAAGGAAATGCCGCGACCGAGGTCGCGGCATTCGCGGTTTGTTGGGCGTTGCTCAAACTACACGGTCAACTAGTTACCAGGGAAACCAGCTGCCGTTACGCCAGCTTCCGTTGTTGCGTCCACGACCGTAGCCGTAACGTTGATAACCTTCGCGGTACCCTTGCACAAACCCCTGGCGGAAAGCCTGCTGATATTGGCCCCGGTTACCGTACCTGGAGTTATAGCCATCAGATGCGTTTCTGTAGTAGTGAGATCTCTGCGGGTTATAACTCTGTCCGCGTTGAGCGTCAGAAGCGCCGGTGTTTAGACCATAGCTGTAGCCCTGTTGCTGCGCAATTTGGTACGTGTTTCCGTAACCACCGTTGCGACCATAGGGATCATAACCGCCGTTTCGGCCGTAGGGATCGTAGTAGCCGCCATTATTACGACGGTAGCGGTCGTCTCGGCGGTAACGATCATCTCGGTCGCGATCTCGATCATAGTCTCGATCACGTTCGCGTCGTCGTCGGTCGCGATCATCACGATCCCGATTTCCGTCCTGTCGATCCTGACCCCAACCCCAGGGATACTGCGCCTGGGCGGTAGTGCCCGAGATCATCCCAATACCAAAGAGTAGAAAGAGTGCCAACAAATACCCTCCTGGCTTCTTACTCGAGTAAATGGACTTCATACTTACCTCCCTTTGTGATGGGGTTTAGCAACTGGCATGCCTACGAAAAAAGATGCGCTGCCGCGCGGTTTTCTCCAGAAAAAACTGCGTCAGGTAATAGAACAGGTGACACGATATCGTATGCCGCGTATCCGACATCGGTAGTGACCGCAGGCGCTCCCAAATGACCGCAGGCGCTCTATACAGAAATGACGAGCGGGTGGCGGCCAAGGTTCGTCGGACAATCACGCGGGGCGTTGTAGATAAGATCGAAGTGCGGGAGGTGTAGCCTTGCGCATGAGCGCGCTCTTGGCCTTCCATTCCATGGTCCGGCTCAACTCGACCAGGAACCGAGTATCACCTGATTCGAGCGCGGCGATAGGTGCGCCATCGCGATAGAGAATGCGGTTACTCGTGTGCGCTGTGACGCGGTTGCCGGGAGTGATGATCCCGACAAGGTTGAGGGGATCGGCGGCGCTGACTGAGATCAAACTCTCTTCTCCGTTTTGCCGCCTGATCGACCGCAACATCCCGACTGCTTCCGGCAGGGCAAACTGCTCGCCGGAAATGCCGGCAACAAAACGGCCCCCACGAATCTCGCCTCGTGCCTCCAGCCGGTGATACATGCGAAGCATCACGCGCCATGGCAAGGCGATGCCTTCACGCTCCAACAGCCGTTTGAAGACAACGCCGTACCGCTTGAGCAATATGCGGGCGATCTCTTCGATGGTTGCCGGATCGATATTGGTGTTTACTGTCGTCCGTCGCGCCGAGCCCTCTCGAACAGTCGGGCTACCGCCTGGCAGGTCTTCGCCTCTACTCAAAATCGACCAGCGACCAGCACTCGCCATATCGTAGACGGGTTGCCTGTGTTTACGGCGCCCTGCTGCTTGCGTCTTGCGATTCGAGGGCGTAAGCAGCGCACGCAAACCTCCGAAGCTGTCGGAGACGACAAGACCATTGGCTACCAGATTGCCCAAAGCTTCTTCAACCTGGATACGAAGAAGTCTTGTACCGTCAACCATGTCGGTGAAGAACGACGCGCCATGCGTAGCCAGATAGTCGTAGACCATACGTGTCGTTGTTGAGAATTCTATCTCTTTCACTTCCAGGGTAGGAGATGGGGGAAACACTGAACTCCAGGCGGCAAAATTCTTGCGTCGTAATAGAGCGATGGGTGTATTGCGCACAGGCGCTGAACCACGCGTCCGCTCCGCCAAATTCTCAGACGCAATTGAGCGAGACAGTGGCGTCAGCCTGGCCCAGACAACTTCGCCTGAAAGACATAAGGCATCGAGCCACGCAGGATCGTATTCAATCAGGCGACTGGGAAGCAGCTCCCCCTCCCACGCAGCCGCCGGGGCTTCAAAGCCTTCCAATTGCTCGACGACGGCGCGCACACTCTCCGGCCCCTCCATTTGATGGTCGGGCGCGAGCTTTTGCCAGGACAGTAAGAACCGCACAAAATCGGAACTTGAAACAGGTTCGATCTCCTGACGCAGCCGATTGAGCGTGTAGCGATGAATGCGCGCGAGCAAACGACGCGCACACCATTCAGTTTCCGAGACGCCAGGTGTAAAACGGCCGCGAATGACAAACCCTTCCGCTTCCAACTTCAGCAACGCTGTTTCGATCTCGAGTTTGTTCAAGCCGAACGAGGCGGCCAGGTCCGCGACTGTCACTGGCCCAAGTCCTTCCAGGCGGCCGCGCACAATCTCAACCAGCGCTTCATCAAACGTCCAGGTCTTTTGCGCGAAGCTCTCAGGCGCCGCAATCGCAGGTTCCAAATTTGCGGACGCGTAGACCGCATGGATTTGCGGTAAGCGCTCCGCAGCGACCCACATCCGAAGCGAGCTTGCTCTTACTGGGACCGCGGGCGTCTCGCCCGCTCTATCCTCAGCTTCTTCTCCAGCCACGATGAATTGTTCGCGCTGCACGCTTACTGCGGGCGGGCCGCCCGCGGTCCCGGTAATAAGTACTGCGGCGCGGCGCTCATTCTTCAACTCGGTAAAGAGCTCGTGCCACTCGACACCTTCTTCATCAGTAATGAAGCCCAACTCAACAAGCGCGTCGTGAAGTTCATCTGAGGTTCGCGGCTCGGGCCAGACCTCGTCACGAACGCGGTCGATGGCGGCCTGGTCGAGTTTACCCATATCACTGGCGGTTTCGGGGTCGAGCCAACGTCGCTGGTAAACGGCGCGGGTGCGACGTTCCTCGAGCGGCGCATCATCGAGGTATGCATAGGGACGCGCGTTCAATATCTCCTGGGAAAGCGGCGAAGCCTCAATCACGTCGCGAGCAAAAAGATGCTTCTCATTGCGTTCGATTGAAATCAGCAGCTTCTCCAGACCAGCAATATCCATCGCCTCTTCCAGACAATCTTTCACAGTCTGGTCGACGAGGGGATGGGCGGGAATCTCACGCTCGCCACCAAGATTTTCTGCACAGGCAACCTGATCCGGAAACACCGCGGTCAATAGATCCTCGGCGTCCATTCGTTGCAATTGGGCCGGAATCTTCTTACCTCCGCGCCGACGCAATACGGCCAAAGCGCGCGTCACGTTCCAGCGCCAGCGAATGTTCCACATCGGCGCGTCCAGAAGTGCCTGGCACAAGAGCTGTCTGACTGTTTTTGCGTTGAGATAATGGAAGACGTCCTCGAGCGGGAAACTGTGCGTGGGACCAAGCGACAGCACGATCGCATCTTCAGTCGCCGCCGCTTGCAATTCAAAGTTAAATTTGCGACAGAAACGTTTGCGTAAGGCGAGACCCCAGGCCCGATTCAGACGACTGCCGAACGGTGAATGCAAGACGAGTTGCATGCTGCCGCTATCGTCAAAAAACCTCTCAAGCACAAGGTTGTCTTGCGATGGCATCACGCCTAGTACAGCCTTCGCGCCGGCAAGGTATTCAACCATCTGTTCAGCTGCTGAGCCTGAGATGCCGACTTCATCAGTCAACCAACTGACGGCTGAACTCAGATCCAGGGAATGGCTCAGACTCGAGGCTGATGCGTCGTAGGTAGTCGAGTCTGTGTCCTCAGTGGGAACGCCGTTCAAGTCGATACCGTCTGCGATGTCAGGCAAGTCATCCACCAACTTCCTGACTTGCACTCTGTTGGCCACCTCGTCGCGAAGACGTGAAACTGAGGCGGACAACTCATGGGTGCGCGCCGGCGCCTCACCAAGCCAAAAAGGAATTGACGGTGGCTGCCCATGTGCATCTTCGACGCGGACTTTTCCCTGCTCTACCCGCAGCACACGCCACGAAGTATTCCCCAGTTGGAAAATGTCGCCTTGCAAACTCTCAATTGCAAAGTCTTCATTGACCGAGCCGATCACGAGACCACTTGGTTCGAGCACGACCGCATAGTCGGCAGTGTCGGGAATGGCACCGCCGGAAGTGATCGCCGCCAACCGCGCGCCTCGTCGCCCACGCAATCGCCCGTTGACGGAGTCGCGATGCAAATATGCCGAGCGCCGGCCACGCTTTGTAGAAAAACCCTCCGCCAACATGCGCACAACCGAGTCAAATTTTTCTCGTTCCAGCTTGCGATAAGGGTAAGCGCGCCGGATCATTTCAAAGAGTGCGTTCTCGGTCCATTCCTCAGCGGCAACGGCAGCCACGATTTGCTGGGCCAGGATATCAAGCGGTTCCTCAGGAAGTTCGAGACGGTCTAACTCACCACGTCGCACAGAATCGATTATTGCGGCGCATTCAACCAGCTCATCACGCGACTGCGGAAAAATTCTTCCCTTGGGAAATCCGGCGACCGTATGGTTCGACCGGCCTACGCGCTGCAAAAAACTGGCAATGGAACGCGTCGACCCAAGTTGGCAAACGAGATTGACGTCGCCGATGTCAATGCCGAGCTCGAGCGAAGCGGTTGCTACGAGCGCGCTCAGTTCCCCGGCCTTCAGTCGTTGTTCCGCCGCCAGACGCTGTTCGCGAGCCAGGCTGCCGTGATGCGCAGCGATGTTTTCATCACCGATTCGCTCGCCAAGATGGCGTGCCGCTCTTTCAGCCAGACGGCGTGTGTTAACAAAGATGAGTGTGGTCTTATGCTGGCGAATCAGTTGCGCCAGCCGGTCGTACACTTCGTCCCAAACTTCGCCGGACATGACGGCCTGAAGCGGTGATTCCGGTAACTCAATTGCGAGGTCCAAAAGGCGTGCGTGCCCGCTGTCAATAATTGCGCAATCCGGCGAATAGTCAGGCTTGAGATTCGCTGTGCCAACTAGAAATCTGGCAACTTCTTCGATAGGGCGTTGCGTGGCGGAAAGGCCGATCCGAACCAGATGGCGTTTTTGTTTTTCGTGATCGGTAGTTTGATCTTGGTGTTCTTGTATCAGCTGTTCCAGACGTTCGATCGAAAGCGCCAGGTGTGACCCGCGCTTGTCGCCCACCACAGCGTGTATCTCGTCGAGAATCAATGTGCGGGCGGTTTGCAACATCCGTCGTCCGCCCTCACTAGTCAGCAAAATGTATAGCGACTCGGGCGTTGTAACGACGACGTGCGGTGGCCGTTTGACCATCGCCGTACGCTCGGCCGCGGGCGTATCTCCGGTTCGCACCAGCGTGCGAATGTTTACCTGAGGCGCCCCCAGGATTTTCAGTTGCTGCTCGATACCTTCGAGGGGAATCTGCAAGTTGTGTTGAATATCATTACTGAGTGCTTTTAATGGCGAGACGTACACGACATGAGTAGTGTCTTCGAGTTTCCCTTCCACGCCCAGCCGAACCAGGTCATCGATTGCCGCTAAGAATGCAGCAAGAGTCTTTCCGGAACCGGTTGGGGCAGCAATAAGAGTGTGGCGTCCTTGCTTAATTGCCTCCCACGCTTCAGCTTGTGGCGGAGTGGGCGCGGGAAAGGTCTGCTCGAACCAGCGCGCTACCGCCGGATGAAAATTTTCCAGATTCATAAGGGATGGGTATTATACTGCGTCAGACTGGGAATTGCATAGCTGAATCATGAGCCCAGGCGTGAAACAGCCGACCACTCGCGATTGACAACTAAGCTGATGCCACCGGCTTCGCGCTGAGGTTCACGTTTCATATTGAAGGTCGAGCGTAACAGTGAAGCATTACGCGTGAAACTCCACGGCGCAAGGCCGTGGCATCTAAATGAGTTCTGCAGCTTTTTTGTAGCCGCGAGCGTGAGACTCCACGGCACAAGGCCGTGGCATCACTCAAACTGCTTTTTAAAATCTTCAAACCGCTGCAGCAGTTGTTCGACCTGGTTTTTTAGAAGACTCACATCGTCTTCCAGTTTTGTCACCCGGTCGATTTGTGGGGTGCCGGTTCTACGCGGCAATGGTGTTTCGACCACGGTATCAAGAGCTACTTCCCCGGCGAGCAGGTGTGCGAATCGTATTTCCTTCTGACCCACGTGCCTGGGTAAACGAGTAACCAAACTTTCAGGCTCTCGTGAAATCAAGGAGTTCAGCGTGCTTTCCACTTCCTCGAGAGACGAAAACTCGTGTAGCCGCGAGGCTCGCTCTCGCAGTTCGCCTACGGTCTGACTGCCGCGGAGCATCAGTATGCACATCAGTGCCAGCTGCGGCTGGTTCAGATGAAGCACTTCGGGCACCACGTGTTTGTATTTCGGAACACGACTGGTGCTGCCGTAGAAAACATAAGCGAAATTTTTTTCACGCAAGTTTTCCACGGCTTGTGCCACTTGCTCTTCTGTGTAGACCGTGACTGGATTGCGATTGTTCTTCTGATTGCAGGCAAGCATCAGGGAGTTGATGGTCAGCGGATAGTATTCCGGCGTGGTCACCTGTTTTTCGACCAACGCTCCGAGAACTCGTACTTCAATGTCAGTCAAAATTGTTAGCACTTAGAAATGTTTCCTCTTGGAAATACCACCCACTTCATAGTGGGGGATTGCTGAGTTCTCGAGTTCTCGACTGCGGGTATCGCTGACCTATCACTGATCATCATCAGTCACGTTGTCGCTGGCCCGCAGCCTCCGTCCTCCCAACACCCAGGTTGTCGTAATTCAAAGCTGCGTTGAACAGCAAGAAAAACTCGCCTTGTGTCTGGTGGCGCCACATAGGATTGGTCGCGAACATGACAACGTGACCGCGTCCAACCGGAATGTCGACTACGGCAGGTTTGTTCGCAAGCTCAGAACCGCCGGCGAGCATGCCACTCACGAGCAGATTCTTTTCATCCGATGCAAACCGCATAACAACACGCGGGCGCAATTGTGGCGGAACGAAGAACGGGCTCTCTCGCTGATCGTTGGTGATTTGATCCGCTCCAGAACGATCGGCTGGGTTCGCCGGTCGTGGCTGAGGCATCGCCTGTACGACATCAGGATCGTTTACGCCACCACGTCCCGAGGCCCGGCCCGTGGCTTGTCCGCCAGGACCACCCTCGCCACCTCCTCCTCCTAAACCTCCGCCGCCACTACCGGCCACTACCTGAAACAGTGGTGACTGATTGAAGTAGATAGTCAGTGCATCACCATAGCCGTAAGCGATCGGACTCTTCCGATCCGCGAAAGCGGCGTTATAAATCGAACCGCGGGCTTGCAGTTTGTCTGCCGGTTGAATCGACACACCGCTGGTAATGCCATAGTCGATGGGTATCTGAGACACGCCGGCGACAGTAACGAACAGTCCCCCGCCTACAAGTCCCGCGCGCAGCGAAAGCCGGAAACCATCCAGCGCTCATCGGCGTGAAAGAAGTTTCTGTAAGTCGACCTGATATGTAGTTGCGGTGTGGCGAAGGAGCCACCGCGCAAGACCTTCTGATTCACAAACCACTTGTCGTTATATTCATCGAACTCTGATTTGAAGCCGGGATAAGGTACATAGTCGGAAGTAGTCCACTCCCAAACATCACCGATCATCTGCTGGCAGCCATAGGAACTCGTTCCAGTCGGAAAAGCACCGATGGGCGCAACTGACCAAAGCCCACTCTCGAACAGATTCGCATGGATAAAGTTTGGTGATTCATTACCCCACGGAAAACCTTTTCTAACTGGGACCTGCGAATCGTAACATGCGGCCTTTTCCCACTCGGCTTCAGTTGGGATACGTTTCCCCGCCCACTTCGCAAATGCTGAGGCTTCAAAATAACTCACGTGAGACACGGGCTCGTTTGCTTTACTTGCCGCCAGATGCAGGCCGGAGAAGTCTCTGATTAGCCACTCACCGTCGTGGTGTTCCCAGTAAAGCGGCGCGTGCCATTGTTCCCGATTGACAGCCTCCCAGCCTTCCGAAAACCACCAGCGAAAGTTCTGATAACCGCCATCGCTTATGAATTCAAGAAACTCCCCGTTGCTTACAAGAGCTCTATCAATGGCAAAATCCTGCAGGAAGACCTGGTGCGCGGGCTTTTCATTGTCGAAAGCGAAATCACAGTTGCCGCTTGCGAATGTGTCCTTCGCAATTGGGTCGGGAGCTGCGTAGCCCAGCCAAAACGGGCCTCCTTCGATTTCCGCCATGCCTTCGACAGTCACGGACGATGGCGGCGCGGGTTTCATCGGCGCGGCGAATTGATCGCACAACAGGTGCTTGATGTCGTAGACCAGGAGCTCCTGATGCTGCATTTCATGTTCGAGACCAAGCCTGACGAGTGAAGTAACGGTCTCCGAGTTTGGCAGTTTGTCGAGAGACTCCAAAAACCGCAGCATTTGCTCATCTATGTGTCCGCGATACGCGACCGTATCTTTAACCGTTGGACGCGACTTCGTGCCGCGTTTCGGACGCTCGATACGCGCACCGAAGCCTTCGTAATAGGAGTTGAAATAGAAGAGATAGTCTTCAGAATAAACCTTATAGCCTCGCAGGTGAGCTCGCAGCACAGTCTCGAAAAACCATGACGTGTGACCAATGTGCCAGCGCGGCGGACTCATGAAGTCAGCCGTTTGAATTACGTAGTCTTCGGTTTCCAGTGGCGCTACGATCTGCATCGTGCGCGACCTCACCTGTTTGTAGAGATCAACTATAGAGAGCGTAGCCTGACTCGAAAATTCCCGGATTGATAAAGTCATTTATTTGCTCCGAATGGATTGGTGACAATATTACCCGCTCGGGGCTAACTCAACCAACCGACTAGTAGCTCAAGCTCAAGCAATTGAAATATCAGTTCAATGTAGAGTGGGGCCTGGAATTTTCTTATTGCACCACGATCGACCGCGAGCCACTAGTTGTAACTCGGCCTATTACGTTCGCATGCGAATAGCTGTCATTCAGTCGTTCTTGTAGCGCAAGGGCTCTGCTCTCTGGGATCGCGATCAACATCCCGCCCGCCGTCTGTGGATCAAACAGCAGTTTCAGCCGATTCTTATCGACCGATTCTGCAATCTCAATATCCTCGCCTACATACTCCCGATTCGTCTTGTCCCCGCTGGTAAGTAATCCCGCTGAGGCCAGGCCCAGCGCGCCCTCAAGCAAGGGAACCGCGTCAGCATCGATCTCTATCGTGACCTTACTGGCCTTCGCCATCTCCCAGGCATGGCCGAGCAAGGCGAAGCCGGTTACGTCCGTCGCGCCCTTCACGTCGAATTCGCGCATTGCTTCGGCGGCATAACTGCCGGGCGTGAGCATTGTTTCCACAGAATTCGCGACGATCTCCTCGCTAGCCTTACCGAACTTAATTCCAGTCGAAATCACTCCCGTACCGATTGGCTTTGTCAGGATGATCACATCGCCGAAGCGCGCTCCGGCGTTAGTGGCAATCTTCTGTGGATCGATTAGCCCGGTAACGGAATAGCCAAACATGATCTGCTCGTTATCCACGCTATGGCCACCGATCAACGTCACTCCATACTTGTTTAAAGTCTCCAACCCACCCCGCATGATTTCACCCAGGATCGCAGTGTCGACGCCTTTCTTTGGAAAACACGTAATTGCTAGAGCCGTAATGGGCGTACCCGCCATTGCCCACACGTCGTTGATGGAATTCAAAGCCGCAATACGCCCATAGTCGTAGGGATCGTCAACGATGGGCGTGAAGAAGTCGAGCGTTTGCACCAGCGCGAGGTCGTCACGGAGACGGTATACTCCCGCGTCGTCGGCGGTCTCGAAACCGACAATCAGGTTTTCGTCAAAAGGCTGTTTTGGTAGCCCGCTCAAAACTTGAGCGAGTAGGCTCGGGCTAAGCTTCGCCGCTCAACCGGAACACGAAACCAGCTCAGTCAGACGCATCAATGGGACCTCCTTTCGAGTATTGAACAGATAAGAGCTTGAGGTAGTCAGCGTCGCACCGTACATCGCTATTGTCAATCCGCATAATCTGCGGCAGCATTGGCCGCGCACCCTTTAGTAGATACTTGCGGTTCACGAGTAGATACTTGCTTTTCACGACTCAAGCTCTTCACTGGGACCGCGGGCGGCCCGCCCGCAATGAGCGCGCAGCGCGAACAAAGCGTCTGGAGTTGAGCAGTTGCCGAGCTCCTCGCACCTTACGGTGCTCGTAGCGGGCGGGCCGCCCGCGATCCCAGTCAGGAGTTGAGTGGTGAAGCGCAAGTACCTAACAAGGGGCAGGGCGGATTCAGTCTGACGATCATGCAACCCAAACCAAACATCAAAATTGGTCCCGCAGGCTGGTCATACAAAGATTGGGAAGGCGTCGTCTATCCGCATAAGCCAGGGATCCGCTTTGATCCGCTCGAATACCTGGCAAGATTTTTCGATACGGTCGAAATCAACAGCAGTTTCTACCGACCACCAACGGCCGCAACCTCAAAATCGTGGGCTAAACGCGCCTCGCAAAACCCTCGTTTCAGTTTCACCGCGAAATTACATCGCGTATTCACGCACGAACGAGGCAAGGCCACCGCGGCAGATGAGAAAGCATTTCGTGAAGGAATAGAGCCGCTCTTCAAGGCAGGCAGGCTCGGAGCGTTGCTGCTTCAGTTTCCCTGGTCATTCAAGAACACAGACGAAGACCGCCTTTACCTCACAGCGTTGCTTGATCGATTTAAGGACTACCCACTCGTGCTCGAGGTGCGCCACTCGTCGTGGAACAATGCTTCCATTTATGAATGGCTCGAAGAGCGTGGAGTGGGAATTTGCAATATCGACCAGCCTCTTTTCTCCCGATCAATTCGACCTGCGGCCTTGACAACGTCACAGGTCGGCTATGTGCGCCTGCACGGTAGAAATTACGAGAACTGGTTCCGGGAAAAGGCCGTGCGAGACGAGAGGTACAACTATCTCTATTCAATAGATGAGTTGGAACCATGGATTGCACGCATTCGAGAGGTCGCGACAGAGAGTGCAGAAACCTATGTTATTACCAACAATCATTTCCGCGGTCAGGCGGTGGTGAACGCCCTGGAGATCAAATCGACACTTGCAGAGCGACGAGTCCCTGCCCCCGAGCCACTGTTTAGCAGATATCCACGGCTGCTCGAATCAGCAATTCCCGAAAATGAAACGGATGTCACGAGGGAGCAAACCCCGCGTTTATTTCGGTAGGGTCTTACTTCGCGGCTCCGTGTGCGGTCATCTGGGCAAATGAAATTGGCAAACCATCAGGATCGATACAAACCGTAAGTTTGATTCCCTCGCCCTCTCTCTCCGTCGGAGGCATCACGAAAGGAATTCCTTTGGCTTTGAGTTCCTGATAAGTCTTATCTACATCTTCGACATTGAAACCGATTGAGCAAGTGCCGGCTATCTTCGATTGATCTCCAGTGTCCTGATACTCCTTAGCGACACCGCCCCCATGGAGAGCCAGCGTCGTTGCTCCGGTCGCAAACTCCGTCCACTCGGGCGACTGAAACTTCAGCGGTATTCCCAACTTATCGCGATAAAACTCTACCGATCGTTGCATGTCCGAAACTATTACCATCGTGTAGTCAATTTGGCTGAACATGGTGCGGCCCCTTTCCATCGGCAAGTAAACAGCAAACAGTGAACAGGAGACAGCCGAAGTATTGATCTGTCTGCTGCTTGCTGTCTACCGTTTGCTATTTGCTGCTTTCATTTCTTCCGCGTCTTACTAGTCCCCATAGCGACAATGACGTCAAATTCATCTTTTGTGAGCGGCATAACAGAAAGTTGCGATTGCCTGATCAAAGGCAGTTGGCTGAGGCGCTTGTCGTAGCGAATGGCGGCTAGCAACACCGGAGTGGCAAACGCCTTGATTGGTTTCAGATCCACGGCAACCCATTGCGGGTCATCAGCTGTGGGATCTTTGTATGCACTTTTTACAACTTCAGCCAAACCAACGACGGCTTTATCTTTGCCTGAATGATAAAAGAGCACTCGGTCTCCGTTCTTCATTTCACGCAGGTTATTACGTGCCTGGTAATTGCGTACGCCTGACCAGTCAGTACGGCCATCGTTTACGAAGTCAGTCCAGGAATATGTTTCCGGTTCCTGTTTCACCATCCAGTAACTGTTCTTTGCTGGCTTTTTCATTTCAGATTTCGAATCATTTCTTGTTTGCTTTCTAACTGGAGCTTAGAATGCGTCAACCAATCAATCAAAAGGAGAGAACAATGCTAAAAGAGGGAACGACTGCGCCGGCCTTTACTACAAAGAACGGCAACAGCGAATCAGTTAAGTTAAAAGACTTTCGTGGCCAGAAAGTTGTGCTCTATTTTTATCCAAAGGACGATACGCCTGGCTGTACAAAAGAGGCGTGCTCCTTTCGAGATGCTTATTCCAAGTTTAAGAAGCGCGACATAATGGTTTTGGGTGTCTCTCCGGACAGCGAAGTTTCGCACAAGAAGTTTGCCACGAAGTACAAGCTCCCCTTTACGCTGTTAGTGGACACCGATCACTCAATATCGGAAGCATACGGCGTTTACGGCGAGAAGAAGTTTATGGGGCGAACCTATATGGGCGTTCATCGAACCACTTTTCTAATCGATGAGAAAGGCAAGATAAAAAGAATCTTTCAAAAGGTGAAACCTGAAGAGCATGCCGATGAGGTTCTCAAGGCTTTTGCCGAATAACTAACCCGACTTCAAAGCACTGGCTAGGCTGCCACCCAGCCGCCAATCTTTTCGGATTCACCCTCCGGGTTTTTACCCGGCATCAGCCCCTGGAGACTACTGAAAGAGCTTGGAACATCCCTCTTTCGCGCGGGGAAGCGTGGACTATCTTCCATAAGACTCTGGTCCAGGGATTCGTTTATGAAATATGCCCGGTTGCCATCTACAACCCGTGTTCGAATTTCACGGGTCCAGAGCAGCAAATTCGCCAGGGCGTCCCCGATTTCGTCTTTACCAAGCTTAGTGTCCTGAGCAATCTCGCGCTGCGTTAGTGCCCCTCTTCTGATCGCATCGCGCACGCGTTCGACAGGCGACAGTTTGCTGATCGATCTGCCCGCATGTTGCCCGTTAACATGAGAATCAGCATCCAGAAACTCGGGCAACTCAACTTGTTGAGCGATATATCTCTTGCGCGCGGACTTATATTCCTTCAGGGCGCGTCTACTTTGGGTGACTTTCGTGCGGATGCAACTCTTGCAATAAAGATTTCTGCCATCCTTTCGCGCGCGACAAACTCCAAACTCAGATATGGCTAGCTCTTGAGCGCAAATTGGGCAATGCTTCAATTCAACTACCTGGAGAGATTCTTCATTCATTTGCGGACTCCAACTGAGCAACAGGATTTCTCGCGCACCTGCTTCTCCGAACAACACTTCACCTCAGTCCGGCGGCGAAAGATCTTCCGGTATCGGAGATCCAAAACTTGAAATGAATGTTTGGCAGAAGCTCCGAACAAATCAGGGAGATCGCCTAGATTGCCTTGCGCGACTATTAGAAGTCACGCCCTTTACCTTTTACCTGAATCAAGAGATCGTAGGAGGCTTCCGGGCAATTGCGAGAAAAATAATGAGAGCTAGTAAACCTTCTTACGAAATCAAAAAACAGGGCCGCTGCGCCGAACTTGTTTATGGCAATCAATCTCTTTCAGCGAGGGATTCGCATTATAGTGATCGAAGAGATTTTTGCAACACCTATTTCACTTTTCTTTTGGTCCAAATTAAGCTGCGCGAATCAATTTCTTGATTCTCCTTTTTACTGTGATTGCTGATGAGTGCAAACAACTCTCTTGCGAGAAGATAGATGATCGCACCACTTGTAACACGCTACGAAAACACTCCAAAAATAAGATCGAAATGAATATCAGGATCTGTGAAATCTCTAGAAAAACTCGTCGCGGCAAAATTCAAGAAACCGTTCGCCGTCTGTTTGACGCAAATTCTTCGTCAGCTATTAGCTAAAGGCAAATCGCAATCATAACTAAATTACAACACCAGGAATTCACATCGTAGTTGAATCACACGCACGAGTGATTAGAAATGAGTCTTTCTAATTTTTTTTATTTCTAGCGAAGCGTAAAGTTAACGGACGACTCGAGGTTCTGGAAGATGATTAACATAGCAAGTTAGTAGCAAGTGAGATCGTTTTGCTTCCCTTTTGTCCTAAACTGCAACGCATGATGATCGTCTTTGCTTCTGTTTTGAACTTAGTGGGTACAGATAGTCAAGCAGACTCTCCATTGCTTCGCGGTCACTGATCATTCAATTGTTCTCTTGAAAGGATTTTCTGGCGCGCCGCTGGCGTGTGCAAAGTGCAATAACACGTGGTTGTGACAGCTTTGTAAAAATAGTCGCCCTGATTTCCACATGGATTTCCTCAGAATCTGTGGAAATCCCTTGTCCCAGGTGCGTTGACTGATGTCCACCGTTGTGGGTGGCGCAAAATGCAAATCTTCATCGAATCATTGACCGATCTTTCAGACGAAAAACAAATTTTAGTCCTGACCAGATTTCATCTATGGCGCAGATTTTTACGTCAACCAGACCGCAAAGCAAACCGATTCGCTGCACGCGGTCAAAGGAAAGATCAGTGGTCACACCTGAACTCTTTTTTGGCCAAGCGGTCCAGATCATGCCATTGGTTGAAAGTTTCTTTGCTAACGATGGAAAATCCTTTATCAGGGTCTTCTCGGCATAAGTGAAAAACAAAACAATGTCGAGCGGTTTCAACAATCGAGCTACGATTTGCGCGTTTGCTGGCAGAACGCCCAATTGTTTCTGAAAGCCTTCGGGCGCATTGACCAACGCAATTCGAGAGCTCTCTTTGATTCCGAGTTTCTTAGCTAAAGGTGTGCCAGAGTAGCCGGCCATTCAGGTCCAGATCCTTAATCAAGATTTTCTCGGGTTCTTCGAGCCAGTCGTCAACTTGTTATTAACTTCCCTCACGACGCGCCGTGGTAGGTGTGTATGCTTCTCGCGGAGAAACTTTTTGACGGATCCAGGATCTCTTTTTGCCAGTTCTCGAAGAGCCCAGGACAGGGCTTTCACAACCATGTCCTCTCTATCATCAACAACTAGACGGCAGATCGCCAGCGTTCTTGTCGCAACACCTCGTCCGCCTCTCGCTTTGTTGTTCAAGGGCACAGTGCTGACGACTGCTGCACGTCGCCACCAGTGATTGCGTGAACGAGCCCACTTGGCAATAAGCGAGTCTGGAACCTGTCGTTCCCGCCATGCGGGGCCAGACAAATAACAAGCGAACGTATCGACCGAAGTCCAACTATCAATTCCATCTCCAAGGAGTTTTAGTTTTCTAGAATTCAGACTATGCCTTGCCTGACGATCGTGCTGAACTAATTCGTACGCAAAAAATCGGGGTACAGTCTTTTCGTGCTTCAACAACAGCAGCGTCAGCTGGAAAACGAATTCAGATGGGGCGTTGGCCAGTCGCTTCGAGAACTCCCGTCGCACCGCTCGAATACTTCTTGTATTTTTCTCCGACAACAGCAAAAGCCGAGTACGGATTTCAGCAGCGATGTTTTCAAAGCTATCTTTTGTCATTCTGGAAGAAGATCCGGAACTGGTGTGTTAACGGCAATGTGATCTCCGAATCGAATTCCTCGTCGCTCATGCCCTAGCGCAGTGATAATGATGGCGCCGGTAAATACCGTAACCGCGGTCAAAGCCATCGCAGTCGCGTAAGTCATGCGTTGTGCGAACAGGGCCTCGATATATGCAACTGAACCGGCCAGGAGCACACCGCACTGGTAGGCAAAACCTGGCAGAAAGCCACGCACTGAATCAGGGGAGAGCTCAGTTAAATGCGCCGGTATGATCCCCCAGGCTCCCTGAACCATAAACTGCATCAGGAAACCTCCAACAATCAGCAATGCTAGCGAGGGCGAGAATGCCCACAGCGGAATAACGGCCAAGGCTCCGACGAGTGCTGCGATCATTGAGCGTCGACGGCCAAAGCGATCTGACATGAGTCCAAAAAGAAGTCCGCCAGCTATCGCACCGACCATGGAGATCGCCGTCACTGCCGCAACTTTCTGGGGGCTAAACCCCCACTGCCGCTTTAGAAGTGTCGGATACATGTCCTGGGTTCCATGTGAGACGAAGTTCATCATCATCATTAACATCACCAAATAGAGAAAGAGCTTCCAATGAGAGGCGATGCCACGACCCAGTTGTCCCCAATTTTCGTGGCGGGTCTTTTTCCAAACCTCCGATTCCTTTACCTGAAGGCGAATGTAGATTGCCAGCAAGGCTGGCAGCCCGCCAATAAAGAACATCGGTCGCCAACCCCAATGCGGAAAGATGAAAAAGTAGCAGCCGGCCGCAAGGAGATATCCAGCCGCGTATCCCTCCTGTAGCAGACCGGATAGTACTCCCCGCCAGCGCGGCGGTACTTTTTCCATCGCCAGCGAAGCGCCTACGCCCCACTCTCCACCCATTCCAATACCGAAGACGGCGCGCAAGACGAGAAACGTCGCATAGTTTGGTGCCAGACCTGAAAGCACCTCGACGACCGAAAAGAATACGAGATCAATAATGAGCGGCAAGCGGCGTCCATAGCGATCTGCGAGCAAGCCGAAGATAAATGCGCCCACTGGCCGAAACCCGAGTGTGAGGGCGATGGAAAGCGCAATGTCTTTATCAGGTCGGTGGAATTCCTCCGCAATTGCAGTCAGCGAGAAAACCACCAGAAAGAAATCAAATGCGTCGAGCGTCCAGCCGAGAAACCCCGCAAGGAGTGCCGATCGATGATCTCCACTTCCAGATAAGTTTTGTGTTGTTGCAGGGTTAGCAGGCAAATGGTGCATCTGTTCCGGAAGTGCGCTTAGTTTGTAAGAAAGCTGGGATACTATTATGTTGCAAATACTTACTCAAGAGTTTTGGTTTGTTGCCTCAGCGAATTTCTATAATTCCGGCTTCGGTGGTTCAATGGTTAACATCCAACTATCGCTCGAGCCCGTAAGTATTAAGCGAACGGCGCGACAGTTAGGATTAGTTTGGCGGCAGAATATGAAAAAAGCCAAAGACATCAACTCGAACGAGATCACCGATAAGGAGACCTATCTCAACCGGCGAACATTTATACGCGCCGCAGTTCTTGCGGGAACCGCGACTGCTACCACGATTGTTTATCGCAGCTTGAAGCCAGTGCCGGCCGAGCCGCCTAAAGGTCAGAAGCTTGCGGGGGTTTCGAAATCCGGTGACCCGGACGCACTCAAAGCGGGTTTCAGGGTTGACGAGCAACTCACTTCTCTTCAAGACATCACGAATTACAACAACTTCTACGAGTTCGATAGTGACAAACGCGGTGTCGCGTCTGCCGCTAAAGGCTTTATTGCGAAACCTTGGAGTGTTTCAGTCGAGGGACTGGTAAATAAACCGAGGGTGTTTGATCTAGAAGAACTCCTCAGATTCGAACAGGAAGAACGCATTTATCGCCTTCGCTGCGTAGAAGGCTGGTCGATGGTTATTCCCTGGATCGGGTTTCCCCTCAAAAAGCTCCTCGACCAGGTGGAACCAACTTCGCAAGCAAAGTACGTTGCATTTCAAACGCTATACGATCGTAAGCGCATGCCTTACCCGTTCAGCAGCGGTCTCGCATGGCCGTACGTTGAAGGGCTTCGTCTTGACGAAGCAATGCATCCGCTCACTATCCTGGCGACGGGGCTTTATGGTGAGACTCTGCCGCCTCAGGATGGTGCGCCGATAAGACTTGTTGTGCCATGGAAGTATGGGTTCAAGAGCATCAAGTCTGTAGTGAAGATAACGTTAGTGCCCAACGAACCACCGACCACCTGGAATATTCAGGCGCCCGACGAGTATGGGTTTTACTCGAATGTGAATCCAAATGTGCCTCACCCCAGATGGAGCCAGGCTACGGAGCGAAGGATCGGGGAATACGGCAGACGCAACACCCTGCTATTCAACGGATATGCTGAGCAAGTTGCGCATCTTTATGATGGCATGGATTTGAGAAAGTACTTTTAGGATTGTGAAAGACATCCGCTTTTCAAAACTCGTACTGTTCGTAAACTCGCTCGTACCGCTGACGCTTCTCCTTTGGGACTGGTATCACAAGAATGTGGGAGCGAATCCGCTGGAATTTGTCACACGCACCACCGGTATGCTCACCCTTGTCTTCCTAGTCATAACCCTGGCAATAACGCCGCTGCGAAAGATCACCGGAATTAACTGGCCCGTTAAGTTTAGACGAATGCTGGGTCTCTTTGCGTTTTTTTACGGTTCGCTGCATCTACTGACTTATCTCTGGTTCGACCGTTCCTTCAATTTTTCCAGTATGGTCCGGGACGTCGCGCAGCGGAGATTCATCCTGGTCGGAATGACTGCTTTTCTTCTGATGGTGCCGCTGGCAATTACCTCAACGAACAAAATGGTCAAGAGGTTGGGCGGAAAACGTTGGAGTAAGCTTCATCGCCTGGTTTACGTTGCCGCCATCGCAGGCGTCATTCACTACTGGATGTTAGTGAAATCGGATACACGACTCCCATTGACCTTCGGCTTCATCCTTTTCCTGTTGTTGGCACATCGCGTGTTCATTAAGTATTTCCCAACTCAACCTCCGCTCCCGGGCGTGAACTTTCTTCCGCGCGATTGAGGGCTGGTTGAGAGCTTCAGGTTTTCGCGAACCCGAGTCACTGAATTGCGTCTGCACTCAACGTCAGAACCGAGTAGCGGTAGCGGTTGGGTAGAAACTTGGCGATTGAGCATGAATCATGCGATTGGTGTCGCCACCCAATACAGTACCGCGAGCGAAGCGACCGGATGCCGGAACTCGATAATCCCAAGAACTCTTAAAACGGGTTGAGTGCCGGCATCCGGTCGCTTCGCTCGCGGTACTGTATTGAGTTGCGATCATGTTGGTGTCCTTCCTCACTCGACTGATTTTCACACGGTCGCTACCGCTCCCGGTTCTGACATTGAGCTCCTGCGAAGTTTGTAAAATTATCCCCACGCGCACGACATCTGGTCACGATGAGCCGCTTAAGCTTAAAATGTATCGCGTTAGATTCTGACGACACCAATGGCACAATCAGTCGAACGTTTCTCCAGCCGTGTTGCAAACTACGTCCGGTACCGGCCCGGCTATCCGCCTGAAATAATTGATCTGCTCAAAGCGGAATGCGACCTCACATCTGACTCCGTCATTGCCGACATTGGATCTGGCCCAGGGAACCTCACGGAACTCTTTCTCAAAAATGGTAACGTAGTGTTTGGCGTCGAACCAAACGCCGCGATGCGAGCCGCCGCCGAAAGGATTTTGCAGAACTATTTGGGGTTTAGAAGTGTCGATGGCACGGCAGAATCGACTGAACTGCTATCCGCGAGCGTCGACTTTGTTACCGCCGGTCAAGCGTTCCACTGGTTTGATGTCAGGAGAGCAAAGACAGAGGTTCGACGCATACTCAGGCCTGGAGGGTGGGCTGTTCTCGTCTGGAATGAGCGCCAAGTCGACACAACGCCGTTCCTGCACGATTACGAGCAGTTTCTACTCCAATATGGAAGTGACTACCCCGTTGTAAGGCATGAAAATGCTGTAGCCAGCATTGCGGACTTCTTCGCTCCAGAAAATGCCAGGTTAAGAAGTTATCCGAACTCGCAGGAGTTCGACTTTGAAAGTTTAAAGGGCCGGCTCCTTTCCACCTCCTACATACCTGAACTCGGCCATCCAAACTTCGACTCAATGCTACGAGACCTGGGTGACATATTTAACAAGTACGAAAAAGACGGTAGAATTCTTTTCGACTACGATACTCGGGTCTACTACGGTCGATTGTCTAACTGTTCAGCCCCGAGTAGATGAACTCACCCCTTAACTGCTTATGACAGAAGACAGACGAAGTGAGACCAGAATAAGCACCAATCGGCCTGCGAAATGGGTTGGTTTGTCCGGCATGTACGACGGCCGACTGGAGGATATTAGTCTCGGGGGATGCTTCGTGAACACTGATGGACACGTGGAAGTAAGCGAATTGGTAAGCCTCGAGATTCAACTTCTTTCGGGCGAATGGTTACCTCTGCGGGGAGAAGTTACGTTTGCTCAGCCTGGAATAGGCTTCGGCCTTCTCTTTAATTTCCTCACTGACGAACAGGAGCGGGCCTTAAAGGAGTTGTTCGCGTGACGTTCTACTGAATGGACTGATTTTCGAGGACGGCGATTCCGTGAGCAAGGTCGGCCCGGGTAAACGCATTCTGCGGTCGAAAAAGCGTATCGCCCTGCATTAACCCTCTCGAGACCGCTACATAAACATATCCTCTAAACTCCGCTGGAATGCTTGCGGCATCGAGAAATGCCAGCGGCATATTTGATCTTGCTTCCGCTTCAGAGCGCAGACCTCCCGCTCTCACCAGGGCTACGGCCGCCGTCAACCGATTTGCGATATCGCTTGGCCGGAATTGACCTCCCGGAGTCACATCCACGAATAGTGGGCCCGTTGGTGACGCTTGTGCGCTTTCGACAAAAGACATGGTGGGAATGTCGCGAGCATCCTGGTAACTGGGCGTACCTGGCAAATACTGCGGCACATGGGCGCCTAACACGAGCGCGGTTGCGAGATCAGAACGACTAACGGAATAGTCAGGTCGAAACTTCGAACCGATGGGCCACAACGCCAGGGATCTGATGTCCTGATAGACCTCACTGCGTAGTTGTGGGTTTAGATAATCGGCATCATCAATTCGCGCATAGCGAGCCCGACCGATTTGCAGGACACCGGAAAAAGGCTGGGAAATACCCAGAATCCCAAGAGTGTTGCGTACCTGGATGTGCCACGAACCACTCGCAGGTAGATTCAACACAACTCGTTCCGACTTTCCAGTCAACCCGGGGAGATTGACCGCGTTTGATTGTGCGCGCAGATTGCCCGCTTGGTCGTAAACATACAATCCCAGATCATTGACGCTCCATAAGGGTCCCCAACCAATTTGAATTGAAGCGCAGACGGTATCGGCAGGAATCTGAAGGTCTGTCTCAAACACGCTCCCTGGCTGCACTACTCCAGAAAAAGTGGTTAGCGGGTCGCTTACAAAACTAACTTGTCCGTGATCCAATGTGCTGCGCCACGCTCCTATTTTTCTTGAGGGAAACGATGCCTGCAGCACTGCGGCATGGGCATTCAACATCCCTGCACCAACCTCGTGTTTGTAATACGGTGCGAGTGGCGTGGCCGTGCGCTGCAGGATATCGCGGACCTCAGCGGGGGTCAGACTTGGATTGGCCTCAAGCATCAATGCGATGGTTCCCGCAACCTGAGGCGCTGAAAAGCTGGTACCGCTGGCCGTGGTGTAGTAAGGAATCTCCGTTGAAGTGAGCCTCTGCACATCATTGCCTGCGACACCCTCCGCTGACGTTACGTTAGCGATTCCAGAACCGCGTAGACTGACAACGCTCACCCCGGGCGCAACCAGTGTTGGACTGAACAACGCACTGGCAAAGTCACCACGTGACGAGAAGTTGGCTAACCGCCCCTGTGTGTCGGTGGCACCTACACTTACCACCCAAGGTGCAACTGCGTAAGGATTAAGGGTATGCAGGCCTGGTCCAGTGTTTCCTGCCGAGAACACAACGTTAGTGCCGTTTTCGGCTAGAAGTTTGGTCGCAATATTTACCGGATCATTTGCGTCGAAGACTGTGTTCGCTGAAAAACTACAATTCACAACCCGCACATTCTGGTTTGCACCATTTGCCAGCAAGTAATCCAATCCTTCAAGTACGTAAAGAAGCGTAAGATCACCAGCACTCAAGCCAACCAGTTTTACTCCCGGGGCTACGCCGCTAAACTTGCCTTTCGAAACACTGCCGTTGCCACCTATTACACCTGCTACGAACGTGCCGTGGCCATACAGTTGATCCGTGTTCGGCAAATTCTGCGAATTCACGGGGTAACTAAAACCCGCGCCCACGCCCAATGTGTCGGCAAGTTTGACGTTAGCAATAACGCGTCCCGCCAGATCCGGATGAGACCCATCGATGCCTGTATCGAGAACAGCAACCGCTATGTTTCTGCCAGTAAGCGGCAGATTCATGTTATGGCTTATGACTTCAGCATCACCCCAGGCACGGTCGACCCCAGTAGTGGATCTAACTTCCGGTTCGCTTGTCAGGTTAAGAGTGCGGTTACCATAGATTGAACGTACGGCTGGTAGCCTGGAGACGGCAAATATCTGACGTCGGGTTCCCGTTACCATGATCATCGGCAGTGCTCGGAAACGAGTGCCGCCCAGGATTCCAGTTGTTTGAAGATCGGCCAGATCGGAGTCGCCCGGCATGCGATGGTAAACGACCACAGCATTGACGCTACTATCGTCTGTCAACCGGTTTAGCGTCACAGCTAATTCCGGATCGAGACTCTGTAGGCCGGTCTGTGTAGACGATGGCGCGATTAGGGACGTAAGCGCATTGACTCCGGTCTCTTGAAGACTATTCGCACCGCTAACGGTTATTCCCTCGGCACATGCGACAACCATGAAATCTGCGCCCACAAGGCTTAAGCCATTGGTCGGAAGAGAGAAAACTTGCCCATCTGGACCGGTTGCGGTGATTCCATCAGCGCCGGAAATCGTAATGCCGTTCGCACCGGTTGCCGTGATGCCATCCGCATTGGCTATTTGACTTGAATCCGCGCCGGTAGCTGTTATGCCGTCAGCACCGGTAGCTGTAATTCCATCGGCGCCCGTGGCAGTGATTCCTGTAGGAAAACGAAAGTTGACCGAGTCAGCGTAATAACTGACACCGTCGGCGCCGGTGGCGGTTATGCCATCCGCACCGGTGGCAGTAATTCCGTCAGCTCGATTTATCAGCAAAGAATCAACGCCCGTGGCAGTGATGCCGCTGGCGCCAGTGTAGGTGAAGCCATCTGCGCCGGTAGCCATTATCCCGTCTGCACCCGTCGCTGTAATCCCATCGGCCCCTGTGGCGGTGATCCCATTTGGTCCAAAAGCAAGCACACCATCAGCGCCGGTTGCGGTAATTCCGGAAGTGCCGGTGTACTGAATGCCGTCCGCACCCGTGGCGGTGATGCCATTTGACCCGACAATAGTAATGCCAGCCGTTGCCGGGCCAGCACTTAGCAGCCCTACGAGCAGTAGCGCTAGAAATTCTCTGGTCTCTCTAAAGGGAGTGTTCTTTCGCAATAGACGATTTAGCAAACCATCACCTAAGTCGGATTTATCGGCGCAGTCGTGCTAATGCTGTTTCTGGTGGGGATACGCCTTCTGAGTGTCTTCGCAGGACTGGCTAAGGGGTATTACCGCTCCTCGTCGTATGACGCCTGGGTCATCCGCCTGCTGTCGAACCAGCCAACCCTCCGAGTCTTCAAAAGCGTACCGTATTTTAAATTGGCCGCCAGCTGGATTTGTTGCGTTACCCTTACGATTGTCCCAAGAAACTAAGTCACCCGAATTACAGCGCAACCCCACCAAAATCAAGGCCGGGGCCCCTTCAGCCCAAGAGTTCCTGATAAAGTTTGCGGGCTTCCGCACTTGGTTCCACCCCCAGTTCTCGCTCCAGTAAACTGTGTAAGGTCTCGAATTGCTCTTTTGCCGCCGCTTTGTTCCCCAGGTTCACGTGCGCGCGCATGATCAGACAATGAATGTCCTCGCGAAATGGATCAACATGCAAAATACGCTGGGCCAGTTGAAGCGACTGGGCCCATTCATCCCTTTTCTGCGACATGCCCGCCAACAACTCCAGCAGACGTAAGTATTGCTCCCGATAGTAGGTTCGTTGCTCTTCCACCCACGGCTCATAACTTCCCTGGGCAAATTCTCCCCGATAAAGTGCCACTGCTCGCTCAAACGCCTGGACACACTCTTCAACTTGGCGTGCCCGCCGCGCGCTTTCACCTTGCGAGACTAATTGGTCAAACTCCTCGATATCGATGCGATAGGAAAGTTCAGGATTTAGCAGGTAGTCGCCGTCCCGGTAAAGGATGAAGTTTTGCTTCAGCGGCTGGCTGCTGTTCAGGGCTTTGCGGATGTGTGAAACGGTCGGATGAAAGTTCTTGTCGACGATCTCAATGTCGGTTTCGCCCCAGAAGGTATCGATAATCGTATCTTTTGAAGCACGGTGATGGCGTCGCGAGGCTATAAAACACAAAATGTCGCGCGCACGCCGCGTACTCCACGCATCTGGCGCGAGCGAGCGGGAAAACTCGCGATATATCTCGAACGGCCCGAGCAGGTTTATTGTGAGATCAATACCGGGCTGAGTTTTCAGCGCCGCTTCCGCCGACGGAAGGTTCGTCGGCATGGCGAGTGTTGGTCTTAAGCCATCGAGCTCTTTCCTCAGATCGGAAGGCAACAACTCCGCAGCCTCTTCTATGGAGAACAGATCGCAATTTGCCGCAACTTCTCGACTGAGCCAGTACTCATAATCGTACCTCACCGCCAGGTCGATGGCGCGTCGCAAATGCTGTAGCATTTTTGGTTCATTCTCGAGCTTGAGTTGACAGCTTGCCAGCGCCAGGGAAGCCTGCGCTTCGTAGTAATAAAGGGTGTGATCGTGGAAATACTCGAGAGCTTTCCCCAATGTTTCGATGGCCGCCAAGTGTTCGCCTTGCGCGGTCATAATGCGGCCCTTTGCAAGCGAAGCGGTAAAGAATCCTATTTCATTCTTCTCGAGCGGCCGCATAGCGATTAATCGATCGATCTGATTGCGAGCCGCACTGAGATCGCCCACGAGCAAACTGAGCAAAGCTTGTTCTTCCAACAACTCCGTGCGCGCAAGGTTCACACCTGCTTCATCATAGGCTCGCGCCGCGCGCCCGTAGTATTCGCTTGCTTTTTCAATCTCACCCTGCTCGCGATACAGATTGCCATACGTTTCAAAGGCATCTGCTCTGGCTGCTACCAGATTGAAAAGCTGGCAACGCTCTATCGCTTCGTCGAGGTTCTGCTCGCAAGCGACCAGGTTTCCAAGATAAAGGTAACAGTGAGCCATGTTCAGATGGGCAGTAGCCTCCTGCGGCATCGGTGTCTGGTTGCCTTCCCGGAGCATGCGGCGAAGCCAACGCAATGCCTCACCGAAATCACCGCGAATCATTGCCGGCAAGCCGAGGTTGTGGGTGATCAAACGAAAGTAGCGTTCATCGTTGGTGTCCTGAGCCAATTGAAGTGCGCTCCGAAACTCCAGTTCGGCTGCCGTCCATTCTCCCAATGCCACCAAGCACAAACCGCGCGTGTTGGCGCACTTCATCCGGACAGCAGACCGTTCGTAAGTAAGTTCCAGGGCCCGATCCAAATAAGTAAAGGCCAGCGAATAATCGCCTTCCCGACGTGCAAGAGTAGCCATTGAATGAAGGGTCTCAGCTTCCCCTTCTCGATCGCCCCGTTGCTGAAGCAAGGAGCCAGCTCTTCGGAAAAGTGATTGTGCTGACTCGTACTCGCCCCTGAGCCTTGCCACTTCCGCTCGATAAGCCAGCGCCCGCGGGTGAGCTTCCATCACCGTGGCCGGAAGAGTGTCGGTCAGAGTGGCTAGGGAGCTCAGTGCTCCCGAAGAGATCCACTCGGCCCCTTTTTCCGCGACGACCTCGGCGGCCCGGTTGAAATCTTCGGCGGCGAGAAGATGTCTAACGCCTTGTTCCCAGGAGCCGCGATTGAGAAAGTACTCGGCATAGCCCCGCTGTTCCTGAGACACGCCGCTACGGCCAATGTCGCTTCGCAAACGTCGTCGTAGAAAACTTTGGAACAACGGGTGCAACCTGTATTCCTCACCCCGGCCATCGCTGGCTACCGTTATGAAGACATTGCGCCGGACCAGATTGGGAAGGATTCGCGCGCAGTTCATACCTTTGAAAAGAGCGGCGCATGTGTCCAGCTCGATGCTATCCAGCAAGGCAATTTTCAGCAGCAGTCGTTGAACTTCTTCCGATTCGTCGGAAAACACTTCCTCAGCAAAGTAGTCGAATATGTCTGGCTCCGATTGTCGTAAGACTTTCACCAGGTCTGTCGGTCCGCTTTGCCCTTCGCGAGAGCTCGCCGTAGCCTTCTGTGCAACCTGCCTAACGAGTTGTAACGCGGTAATCCATCCGTGGGTCCGTTCACGATACTCCGCTAACTGTTGTGGAGTGAGTTCAAGGTCAAAAACTTTCCGAAATAGCTCCCGCGTCTCTTCATCCGTGAACAGCAAATCGCTCCTGTCGAAAATTGAAAACGGAGATTGAGTGCGCAGTCTGGCTAAAGCCAGCGGCGGCGTCTCCCGCGAAATCACGATGACATGCAAGACATCGGGCAGGTAGGCCAACAAGCGGTCCACTACTGCATGCACGGGAGTTTCGGCGCCGAGGTGATGGTAGTCGTCCAGAACGAGAATGAGCTGTTGTTCAACGCGCTCCAATACCTCATTTGACAGCACATCGACCGCGCGTTCCGGGTTTTGCGCCAACTCGGTTGAAGCTTCCTTCAGATAAGCAAACATGGCCTTGCCAAAGTCAGGCACAACTTGCTGAATCCCGAAGGTCAGATACCCGAGAAAGACAAAAGGATCGTTATCCGTATGGTCCAACTGATACCAAACAAAGTCCCTTTTATGCGTGCGCAAGAAATCTGCGACAAAGGTTGTCTTTCCTGATCCCGCATTGGCGGTTACGAGCGTGACCGGATGTGCAAGGTTCGTCAGTAGGCGCTCAGCAAGGCGAGGTCGGGAGAGCAATTCCGGGGCTGGGCGAGGCGGCAGTAACTTGGTACGTAAGAAAAAGGTTGGTTGCGTGCCTACGGACTGACTGTTTGCTTCGGGGGGCAAAGCGTGCTGGGGTTTGCTCTGTCGGGTCTTCGGGGCCATTACCCTGTGCCTCGTGGTCCTGTGTCCGTTTGGTCGCAGGTTAACACAGTGAAACGCCTGCATTCCACAGTGGCTTAGTGGCTCCGCTGAATTTGGATTTTGGATGGCTTGTTCTTTCAGACTATTCATCCTGAGATGCTTGAAGCTTGTGGGTTACCACAACGCTTGGACGATTCCCAAGACTAACGGGCGCGGCGCCGCTTGCGGGTTCACTTTCCAACTCATGCAGCGTCTCCGCCAGACTCGTTAGCGCGGCAGCGCGGCCGTGCGAGTGATCCAGGGCAATGCAGGCCTGTTCCCGTGACAGGTCATAGCTTTCAAACAGGCTTATCGCTTCCTCCTTTGTAAAGCAGAGGGTTTCTTCATCAATAACTGAAAGTGTTTGCTTGGACCGCAAGCGCCACAAGGGTGCGGGGGGCATCGTCCGGCTTGTAATCAACAGATGGACATCCGAAGGTAACAATGGAAGCAAACGACTAAAAAAAGGCACAAGCCATTCAACATCACAAACCAGGTGCAGGTCCTCAATAACTATCAGGAGAGGCTTTCCAGCTTCTCTCTCGAGCTCGTAGACGAAAGCTTCAGCCACCAACGGCATCCGGCCGGGAGTCGCACTCCACAGCAACGGCAAAAGAGCACCGCCGCCAAATCCGGGTCGTTGTTTAGAAATACTCGCAATCAAGTACCGGAAAAAAATAAGAAGTTCACTATCGGGAGCATCAACTTTGTACCAGGCAACAGCTCTACCAGAGCTCTCAGCAAAATCTATTGCCAGACTCGTCTTGCCCGTACCTGCACGCGCGCTCAGAATCGTGGAAGTGCAGGAAGACAGGCTCTGTTCAAGAATTGCCTGAAGCCGTGGTCTGGGAAGACAGGCCATTGGCGAGGGCGTCGCGATTTTTTCCAGTATTAGCTCCATCTTCCTCGTTCCCAAATCCTTTGCCGATTCCACTATGAACATCGAGGATGACTGTATAGGGACGTCTTCAGTTTAGGTTTTCGTTCAATTTAACTGGCGCTAAGGACGATTTTCCCGCTTTTGTTGCTTCGCCACGAGACCAGTTCTATTGGAATGCCCTTGAGGAATTCTTGAGGTTTTAAACACCGATGAGCAGATCTATTGCCTAACTAGTCTTTTTTCGGGTCAGGCTTTTCATCGTAGAACAGAATGCTCACTACGAGGACAAGGCCTGCCGCGGCCGCCAGGAGGAAGAAGATCATTGCCAAACCAGGATAACCAAAGATTCGAAACGAAGTTTCAATGCGCATGAGCAACGCTGCTCCAACGATCAGCGCCGCTACCACAAGGCCAAGAGTTATTCTGTTAGCCACCTTCTGCAAGCCGTCAAGAAGCACCTTTTCATCGATGGTGTCTACTTTTACTTCGAGTTCATTATTTCCTATAGCATCGAGGATCTTGTTAACGCGGTTTGGGAGTCTCTCAACAAATTCCTTGATATCCACAACCCCGCTCAATAAATTACTGGGTGCTATGCTCTTGACGATGTTGCGTTGAATAATCTCCGTCGCCCGTTCGAGAATCACAGCGTTTGGATCGAAGCTCGGCTCGAGGGTGTAGACCACTTTGTCCAGGTTCAGAAGAGCCTTCGCGATCATGGTGAACTCTGCCGGGAGCCGGAACCAGCAGTCCGCCGAGATCTTGGTTATCTCTAGCGTTACCTGGCCCGCATTGATACGAGTGCGACTCGCATCCGTGTGCTCAGCAACAAACTCTGCCACCCGCCGAACATATTCGGCCCGGTCAAAGCCCGCCTTCGGCTCGCCCATCTTGATTGCAACCTCCGCGGCATCCTCGCCGCGACCCTCACTTTCCGCGAGCAATAGCCGCAACAGATTATCTTGGAAACCTCGTGTAACGTGGCCGACCATTCCCAAGTCGAGCAGTCCAATGCGATCGTCGTCGGTAAGAAACACGTTTCCCGGATGCGGGTCAGCGTGGAAAAGACCATCGATTAAGATCTGTTTCAAATACGCCCGGAAAAGTTCCTCGGCAAGCCCAGCACCGTCAATCTCAAGTACCCGCAGTGGGCTGAGCATGGTGATCTTCTTACCAGGAATGTATTCCATGGTAAGGACCCGCGACGTCGTAAAGTCTTCGACGGGATCAGGGACGATTATCTTCTCAAACTCCGCAAGGTTTTGGCCTATTGAAATGAGGTTGTTTGCCTCCATTTTAAAATCAAGCTCACGCAAAATACTCTTGCGCAAATTGACAAGCATATTCTCGAACTCATAACGCCGGCCGAGTTCCGTGTGCGCATCCAGAAACCGGGCAATCTCGTTTAGTGCCTCGAGGTCTTCGACAATCTGTTCTCGTATATTCGGCCGCTGCACCTTGACAACGACCGCTCGCCCATCGCGCATGTAGGCGCGATGCACCTGGGCCAGTGACGCGGCAGCCAGGGGTTCGGTTTCAAACTCGGCAAAGGCTTTTGAGATCCTAATCCCCAACTCGCTTGAGATGATGCGTTCGACTTCTTCGTATGATATCGGCTCGACGTGATCCTGCAGTCGCTCCAGAGCATCTAGATAGGGTTTAGGCAGAAGGTCGGCTCGAGTTGAGAGTAACTGGCCCAACTTAATAAAGGTTGGACCCAGCTTTTCCAAATCGGCAGCTAACTCTTCGGCTGAGGCACCGGTTGCTGCTGCAGTAATCTCATCAAGCTCAACACTGTCCTCGAGGCCGGCCTGGCTGATCAAGTCTGAACGACCGTACTTGATCAGCAACATTGCGACGTCTTTGTATCGTTTGAGACGCTCTGGCTTAAGCGAGACTCCCATCGGTTGCACCTTGCAGTCTGAGATCCGAAACCTTGCCACCAAGACCGGCAGAGTTATTCTACGGCCAAATTTGTAGTTTTACTCTTTGTCGGGATGGCGACGGAAGTCTTACGGAACAGTCACGCAGCTTCGCAGTTTGCAAGCCATATAGGTTGGACCATCGGCGAAGCATCCGACTACGTCTTTGAATTCAAGCAGGGAGAGACGCCGTGCTTAGACCAGGTTGCAGTATTTTTGAAGTGAAGGAACCTTAGCAGCTGCGCTCATTTGGGGGGCGTGTTTGCCCGCGGGGCCGCCGCCGAATGATCGATAGCTGCACGCAAAGCCTCTTCGCTCATTGTTCTGAGCATCACACCATTGATGAAGATCGTTGGTGTACTATCAATCCCATAGATCTCGCCGTCTTGAATATCGTGCTTGACCTCGGCAGCATATGTCCCGGCATCAAGCTCGGCATCAAAGCGCGTCCGGTTCAATCCTACCTCACTCGCATACTTCTTAAGTGACGGCACGTCGAGCGCATTTTGTCGTTTAAACAGAAGCGCCGTATATTCAAAAAACTTGCCTTGAGCATTTGCGGCATCTGCGGCTTCGGCTGCCTTACGCGCGTTCGCGTGCTGCGCCAGAGGAAAATCGCGCACTACAAGTTTGACCTTATTCCCGTAAGACTTGAGAACGTCTTCAAGCACTGGTTGCATGGCGGCACAAGCGGGACATTGAAAATCTGTGAACTCTACAATTGTAATGGGAGCGCTGGCATCGCCCCGCGAAGGATCATCATCGACGCTTATCGTCTGCACCGGTTGCGGAGGCTCCGATATCAGCCAGCGAATCTCAGCGTTTTTACGAAGCCTTTCAGACAAAACTTTCTCCAAACGTTGCTGTTCCTGACCCTGAAGGTACGTTACTAGCTGATTGCGGGCGGAATCGAGATCGCCGTTAATGCGAGCTTTATTATCAGAATAGAATTTTGCAATCTCGGCCTCCGTGGGTGGATGAATCTTCTCGCTGATCTCGCCTCGGATGATCTCTTCAGGAGCCACATTGCGTTTATTTGCTTCGGCAAGAAGTAACAAATCGTCAACTAGTTGTTCGGCCCTTTTTTTTTCGATTTGGTAAGCACTGAGTCTCATGTTGTAGATGATTGGCTTGAGTCTTTCATTCAGCAACCCTGCTTGCACGGGATGCCCAGCAACCGTGGCAACCACCACAGTGGGATCGAGATTTGGTATGTTGATATCAGCACCCATTACCACCCGGTTTGTGGTCCCCAACCTCCTAACAAACTCATCGCTCAAACGATTTTCCCGTTCACCGTGCAAAAATACTGCGACCTGCCGACTGGCCTCCGCATCGTCCATACCCTCAAATTGATCGCGGTTTTCCTGGAGGAATTTTTTTATCTCAGCGGCAGTAGGTTCCACTATTTTTTTCGTTACTTCCAAATCATATAGTTGCTGCGAAGTCGTCTGGCGTTTCTTAGCCTCTACTTCAAGTAGAGTAGTATTGATCTGAAGTTCAAGGACCTTTTGTCGTGCCTCACGGATCTTATCTTCAAGACTGTCCAATTGTTCGCGTAGCGTGGGATCAAAATCGGCTGTTGTGAGCGTCTGTCCATTTACAGTTACCAGGGCCTTCGGCGGCAATGGCGCCCTGGTGCTTGTCCGGGTCGCTTTGGGGTCAGCGACCGGCGACGGTGATGGTTTCGGGATAGCTCGACCTGATGAAACCGGACGGCCAGCGGTTTTTCGGCCGGCGGTTTGGCCGAAACAGATCATGGCGAAAAGTAGTAGCACTAAGGCCAGGGAGATGGTTGTAAATCTCATAGGACGACTCACGAACTAAGGGACTCTTTTCGGGAAGCTGATGATAAGAGAACTGCTCTTAGAGGATAAATACGACAGTGGCGCTGCCTCTGTCAAAAGCAGCGCCACAAAGATTCGGACAGGTTCTGGTGATTTTGAGCTCAGTGATAGCGAATAATGCTTCGCCGGCGACGCTTGACTGGTGTTCTGATCGACAGTAGATCGCTATGGCGACCATTCAGGATAAAGGCCAGACCCTGGTGAGTTGTGCCTAAGAGGCGGGCCGCGCGGGTGACACTTCCCCCGGAAGCCTCGAGCGCCTGCCGGATCAGACTACCTTCATAGCGGCGCACCTCGGCTTCCAGCGAACAACTCCCTTCCAGATTCGCGTTTTCTTCATCCCCATTGACGGTCATGGACGAGGCAGAAGGGGCTATGGACGTTGACGAGACATTGCTCTTCGCCTCGTTGGCATTCTCGGCGGCAATCAGCCTACGCGCGCATTCACCAAGACGAATTGCAATACGTCGATGCTGCGAGCTGGCAAGCAGGGATTCTGCCGTGCGGTAATAGCTCTTTAGATTATTGAGAGGCAGTTGGGTTCCTATCTCTTCGACCGTTGTCAGTGCGGCAATACCTCCGCTGTCCAGATCACCTGCCATCTGAGCAACTTCGATTGCCCGCTTGAAACTTAGGTGGGCTTGGTCGTACCGGCTAAGTCTAGCGAGTGCTTTACCACGGGTCGTGAGGGCTTCGGCCAACGCGGATTGTTCGCCACCGTCTTCGAAAACCTGAATCGCAGCCTTCGCAAAGCGCTCAGCCTCCCTGGCTCGTCCTTGAAACAGGAGCGTTTGCGCCTGGGTCTCGTCAACGCGCGCCACGCCACCTTTGTCTTTCAAACTCTGATATAGCAATCGAGCACGATCCAGATGTTGATATGCCTCGGTATACTTGCCCAGACTTGCGAAGAGGAACCCTTCATTGTTCTCCACGCCTGCCTGAAAACGTTTGTGCCCAACTTGTTCGTAGTGAAAACTGGCGGCAGTAAACTCTACCAAGGCTTGATCAATATAATCTTCGCGGTTCTCAGAAAGACCGAGATTCTTCAAGAGCGTGGCATATTCACTATGAAACTTGCCTTTGAGGGCGTTGTTTGAACTCTCGTTAAATAACGGTTCGGATTCACGATGAATTCTGAGCGCCTCTTGAAGGCGCGCTGCCGAACGCTCAACGAGCGCACTACTAAGAAGTGCTCGTAGTCGTTGTTCGCTCTCAAGGTCGCCAAGGGATCCCAGAGCATGCCGCAACGTAACTCGCGCTTCGTCAAAAGCGCCCTCGCGCCAGTAACAAGTCGCCAAATTCACACGCGCCTCAGTGGCTTTTTCCCTTAATCCAAGCGTCTCAAATATGGTGATACCCTCGCTAATCAGATCCTTCGCCGCTTCCTGAGAACCGGGAATCTGACGGGCGCTGCCGATCCAGCCACTCAGAGTACCGGAACGCAATAAAAGTTCGGCCTTCGCTTCTTCCGGCAAGCCTTCCGTTTGCGGCCGTTCGCCGACCCGCTGCCAGAGGCTTCCTAACGCTTCCCGGGCTAAATCAAACTCGCCGGTTTCCTCTAACTTCCGGGCAAGTTCGCACTGCGCGACGGCCGTTTGGGCAACACTGCTATCGCCTAAGCCCTTAATTAAGACCTTCTGCAACTCCATAGAGAAACTCCATTTCTTATATTACGCAAGGAACCTTGCAGCGACCATGTAGAGCGGATATTATCCGCACCCAGCCAAATAGTCTAGCTGGTCACACAACATTTACCCACGTTGAGTAAACAATCTAACTCCAAGGAGTCAAAAAGATGAGATTCCCTAAAAATCTTTTAGCGGCCACGTTTCTCGCATTCGCTACCGCCACGACAACATTTGCCGGTGATGTTGGCTTTCCGCCAACCCCGCAACCGCCGCCCCCCGGCACGTGTGCCACTACAACCCCTGACGACGGCGGTTTATCAGACCTGCTGATAGAAGCGTTGTTGGGTATCGTCTCGACACCCTGATGAGGCAGTTCTAAGCCAAGAAGCCAAGTTGCTATATTCGTGCTGTCAGGCATCTGCTGCTACGGCGCCTGAGGTGTTCTGTGTGCAGAACTCGCCTGATTGAGCCGAAGCCACGCTTGAGAAGGCTGCGACGCGCGCATCCTAACTCTATGTCGCGGCTGAAAGCAATAGGAATGTCTGCCCCGCTCTTGAGAAGACCACTGATAGAGTTCTCCAGGCGATGAAGGCTTAGCCTCACTGTCTGTCGGAATTGTGGGCCTCGGAACCCTTAATCGGTTCGACCAGTCGTCTAACCGACTCTAGTGTATCGATATCGTTAGCGGCCTTGTCCGGCCGCAAGCGAAGAATTCTGGGAAAACGCAGAGCGAAGCCACTCTTATGTCGGCTTGAAGGCTGGATCCTGTCAAAGGTCACTTCGATTACGATCTTTGGTTCCACTAGTCGAACTCGCCCGTGCGCAAATTCTCGAATGGTATGTGTTCGAAACCATTCTGTTAGTTCAGTCAACTCGAGGTCAGTTAGGCCAGAATAAGCCTTGCCTATATTTAGTAGCTCGTCGTCATCCACGTCTCGTCGCACGGCGAAGGTATAGTCGGATAGCAGGTTCTTACGTTTTCCATGACCGACCTCCACCGCAGTAACTACGACATCAAGTGTGGCAATCGCGCGCTTGAGTTTCAACCAGTCACGACCGCGCCTTCCAGGCTTGTATAACGAAGTCGGACTCTTGATCATTAAGCCTTCATTACCTCGCGCTCTGGCGCCACTGAACTCATCGTCCAGCGAAGCTGCCTCGTGAAACAGCTTGCCCTGAGACAAACGCAACGAACCATTCCCAGGTACCAATTGCTCCAGAATTCTTCGCCTTTCAACGAGGGGCTGATTGATCAAAACTTGTCCAGCCGCGTATAAAAGATCATAGGCGACCAAAATAACCGGGACTGCAGCCAACAGTTGATTGCCAACATTCTTACGACCGAGTCTCTTTTGCAACTCACTAAAAGGAAGAATTGATTCCCCCTGGGCAGGTACTATTTCTCCATCGATGATGGCATCGGTTGCGAGCCTTCCGAGCGGCTCTGCTAACTCTGGAAAGCGGTGTGTAATTTCATCCATGGTCCGTGAATAAATAGCGACTCTGCCCTCGCTCACATGGGCCTGAGCGCGAATGCCATCGAACTTATCTTCGACGAGAAACTCGGCGGGCATGGTGCGCGCGATGTCGCCAAGATCCGCCGCTGGCGTTGCCAACATAAACTTGATGGGATGAAACAAGCACATACTAACGTCACGCAAGTCCGCGCGTCTGGCGCGCACGGCCGTCTCGCCAACGTCACCCAACAACATGTTTGCATATGACACGTCCGCCAGCAGCTGACCGAAAGCACGTGCTATCGCATCTTCAACCAGACCTTCCTTCAAGCCGATCCGCAGGTCTCCAGCAAGTAGCTTCACAAGATACTTTGCCTCCGCCGCTGTCGCTTGACGCAACACCGTGGCGAGCAAACCAACCTTGTTCTTAGTGCCTCGCGTTTCGCTTAGTCGATTGATAATCGATTCTGTTTCGACAAGCGTTATAGTCGGAGGCTGATAGTTGCGCTTGGCTTCCGCGACGACTTCAGCGGCGGTGTCGCCTGCGTCTCCTAGTCTGACGTAGCGTGGGGCAAGGTTTTCCAGACTAAACCCGGTGGCTTCGCTAAGAGCAGTGCTGATGATGCTCCCCCCGACGTTGGTAGTTCGGGAATCGCTGGAGGCAAACTGATGTCCGGCAAAATACCGGGCCGCACGGGTCAAATCCGCATCATCCAAGGCCCGGAAGTAGTTTCCCAATAGTGCAGCTTTTTCAAGCTTCTTGGTGGTTGCAGCTACGGCATCTGCCGTTTCGGCAAACTGCTGAAGCATCGCCGCTACATATGCCGGTTGATCGGTTTCCGCTTGATTGTTCTGACCCGCAATCATAATAAGAATGGTTTGGACACTCTCAGAGTCGCTTTGGCTTCCTTGCTCTGTGTCTTCAGTCAAGACTTGCCCGAGATGAATGCTACTGTCAAGAAGCCGACTAACTGCCGACAGCTTAAGTATAAGACTGGTTCGATAAGCTCGCACTGGTGTCCTGGTTCAAAAATCTACCTCTACGTCCCCTCAGCGTTCTCTCCGTCTTTGCGCTGAATGCACGTTAAAAGAAGTTCACCACAGAGTCGCCGAGAACGCTGAGGAGGCGCAGAGATTTGAAATTAGTACCCCACGGAGCGGGGTGTTGCCTTCTGCTTTATGGGATGACGCGTTACAATCAGTCTTCAAGGGTGTTTGATTTTCAAACCAACCTGGCTGGTGAAATAAGTTGAGAATTTATTAGAAATGGCACAAGGCTTTAGGAGGACGAAATTCAGCGGTGTTTGCACTAATTCTTGATTCATTGGGTAGTACAGAAGTACTTTTCATTTTAGTGGTCGCGCTTATATTCTTCGGTCCGCGCAAGCTGCCTCAGCTCGCGCGCTCGATGGGAAAGAGCCTCGCTGAATTTCGCAAGGCTTCGGAAGACTTCAAGCGCACCTGGGAACGAGAAGTGGCTTTGGAAATTAATCGCAGCGACTCTCCCGAAAACAGTATCCTGGGTGACGACTCCCTTCACACAAACAATGCCGGGCACGTTATCGATGTACCTCTGATTGAACCCATACAACCCGAGTTAGTCGTACCTCGTCAGAACCCT